>Ga0105045_10005013_pt1 | contig 11602 bp, 7 predicted proteins | sample MAT02_FD_78089 | JGI IMG/M metagenome (GOLD analysis project Ga0105045, IMG submission 78089) | Freshwater microbial communities from Lake Fryxell liftoff mats and glacier meltwater in Antarctica - MAT-02 (megahit assembly) | ecosystem: Environmental > Aquatic > Freshwater > Ice > Liftoff... | reverse complement strand
CTCATGCGTCCCATGCCTTTACCGCTTCTGCTCGTTGTGGGCTGCCTCCGGCCGCAATCCGGCTCGGACGATGGCGGTCAAACTTCGACTGGGGAAGAGAGCAGCACGAGCGAGATCGGCGAGATGACGTCAACGACGACGGTGGCGCCGGGCAGTTGTGGAGATGGGGCGCAGGACCCCTCTGAGAGTATCCTTCTGGCGCAGAACAGATCCTGACCCACGCCTATGTCCGACTACGACTTCTCCGGCCGCACCCTCAACCAGCGTTACGAGCTCAAGCGTGAGATCGGTGCGGGCTCGTTCGCCACCGTGTACATGGCGCACGACCTGCGGATGTTCAAGCGCAAGGTCGCGGTCAAGGTCTTGAACCCGGAGCGGCGGCTCAACGCGGGCAACGTCGACCGGTTCATTCAGGAGGTCAAGGTCGCGGCCAAGCTCGACGGGCCGTACCGCGACCGGGTCGTGAAGATTATTGACCAGGGGCGCTGTGATGTGGCCCAGCCGCCGCTGCTGTACCTGGTGATGGAGCACGTCGAGGGGGTGACCTTGCAGGGGTTGTTGCGGCCGGCGGGGCCTGACCAGCCGCGGCAGCCGTTGCCGTGGACGCAGGCGGTGTCGATCATCCGCGAGCTGCTCAAGGCGCTCGGGACCCTGCACGACTGCGGCGTGGTGCACCGCGACATCAAGCCCGGCAACTGCATCCTCGAGCAGCGGCCCGACGGTGACTTTCTCAAGCTGCTCGACCTCGGCATCGTCAAGGTGCTGCCCGGCTTCGAAATGAGCGGCGACCACCCGCGCACGCAGCCCGAGTTCGTGCTCGGCACGCCGCGTTACATGGCGCCCGAGCAGTTCGGCGGACCGGTCAGCGACCCGCGCGTCGACCTCTACTCGGCGGGCATCATGCTCTACGAATTTCTCACTGGCGACATCCCGGCGCGCTGGTACGAGCAGCCCGGCGCGGCGCATCCCTACGAGCCGATGCCGCCCTCGCAGATCAACGCGATCGGTGCGATCCCCCCGGCGCTCGACGCCCTGGTGTTGAAGGCGATCGCGTTCGAACCGGCGAAGCGGTTTCAAAACGCCCCGGAGTTCGCGCAGGCGCTGTCCGAGGTCCTGCTCGCGGGTGTCGCCGAGAGCGCGGCCCGCAGCCGTGTCCGCGACGACTCCGACGTCTCGCCGGCCGCGAAGTCGGCGGCGCGCACGACCACGATGCGAGCCCCGCCCGTGTCTCTCGAGACCGTCGAGGACCCGCCCGAGCCCGTGGTCTCGGCGATGCGATGGTGGACGGTGGTGTCCACCACCTGCACCTCGATGGTGTTCGTGTTTGCCTTCGCCTCGCTGCTGCGGCGCGCCGAGTCGCGACCTACGCTCGATCTCGAGTCGGACGAGGCAGCCGTGGTCGACACGTCGCGCGGGCGGCCCAACCCCGATGCGGCCGCGCCGGTAGCGATCCCGGCGACCCTCGATCCGCCGACCGCGGCCACACCGTCGCCGGAAGCCCTGGTGCCGCCGCCGGTGGTGATGCCTCCAACGCCGGAGCCGGCGCCAGTGCGCGAGTTGCCGCCGCAGTCGGATCCGTCGTCACCGCCCGTCAGCAAGGTGCGCAAGCCAAAGCCGCCGCAACCGGCCGAGGACGACCCCGACGAGCTCATGCCGATCAAGCGCCGACCCGGCAAGTGACAGCGGCAGCGGCGAGGGTGAGGCGAGCGGTGAGGCGAGCGGTGGGGTGTTGGCCGTGGCCCGTGATCTCCGGCGGCCGCGTGCGGCCGCAGCAAATGTGATCGTGGTGGCGCGTGCGGCCGCCGCGTAGTCGGGCGCTCACGTGGCTCTACGCGGTCTGCACGGCCCCTGGCGGCCCACGTACGCACTTTCTGCTTGCGCGCGCGCTACAGGCGCGCCAATGTCCGCGCCGCCATGTTCACGCTCACGCTCGACCCACCGGAGGTCTCGCCCCGTCTGGCGATCATCACGATCGACCGGCCGGGCGAGAAGGTCAACACCATCGCCCCCGCTGCGCTCGAGCAGGTCGAGCAGCAGTTTCGCGAGATCGAGGCGACGCCAGGGCTCGCGGGGATCGTCCTGATCTCCGGCAAGCCTGACACCTTTATCGCTGGCGCGGACGTCGAGGTATTCGCGACCGCGAAGGAGCGCCGCGAGATCGAGGCCTTCGGACGTCGCGGTCACGAGGTGCTCGCGCGGGTCGCCGCCGCCAAGGTGCCGATCGTCGCTGCGATCCACGGCGCGTGCCTCGGCGCTGGCCTTGAGCTCGCGCTCGCCTGCACCTACCGGATCGCCACCGACTCGCCGAAGACCGTGCTCGCGCTGCCCGAGGTGATGCTCGGGCTGTTCCCCGGCGGTGGTGGTGTCAGCCGACTGCCTCGCCTCGTCGGTCTGCGTGAGGCGCTCGACATGATCCTCACCGGTCGCAACATTCGGCCGCGCGCCGCGAAGCGCATGGGCCTGATCGACCAGGTCGTCGCCGAGGAGGCGCTGCTGCCGGCCGCGCGCGCCGCCGCGGCCAAGCTCGCCACGGGCAAATTGCAGCCGCGCCTGCACCCGAAGGGCGACGTGATGCGCGCGCTGCTCGAGCGCAACCCGCTGGGCCGATCGCTGGTGTTTCGCCAGGCTCGCAAGACCGTCGAGCGCAAGACCTTCGGGCTGTACCCCGCGCCGCTGGTCGCCCTCGATCTGATCGAGAAGGGCCTCGGGCTGCCGCTCGAGGAGGCGCTCAAGCTCGAGCCGCCGGCCTTCGCCGAGCTGGCGACCGGGGCCACCTCGCGCTCGCTGGTCTCGCTGTTTCGCCGCAGCAACGCGCTCAAGAAGCAGCCGGTGTACGACGGCGAGGGCGAGCGGGTCGAGGGCGCGGAGATCCGTCGGCTCGGCATGGTCGGCGGCGGCTTCATGGGCGCCGACATCGCGGTGGTCTCGGCCGAGAAGGGCATCGAGACGCGGATCCGTGACATCGCCGCGGAGCCGCTGGGCAAGGCGCTGGCGCACTGCAAGGCGCACTTCGACCGCCGGGCCCGCAGCGTCGGCGAGCGTCACGTGTTCAAGGCCCGCAGTCGCGTCAGCGGCGGCCTCGACCTGACCGGCTTCGGCACCATGGACCTCATCATCGAGGCGGTGCCGGAGGTGCTGACGCTCAAGCAGGAGGTGTTCGCCCAGCTCGAGGCGATGGTGCCGCGCACCACGATCCTCGCCAGCAACACCTCGGCGCTGCCGGTCACGCGGATCGCCGAGCGCCTGCAACACCGCGACCGTGTGATCGGCCTGCACTTCTTCTCGCCGGTGGCGAAGATGCCGTTGCTCGAGATCGTGAAGACGGCCGAGACCTCGCCGCAGACGCTGGCGACCTGCCTGCGCTACGCGGCGCAGATCGGCAAGACCCCGATCGTCGTCAACGACGGCCCGGGCTTCTACACCACCCGCGTGCTCGGCTTCTATCTGATGGCCGCGCTCGAGATGGTGCAGGCCGGGCATAGCATCGAGGCGGTCGACCGCGGGGCCCGCATGGTCGGCTGGCCGGTCGGCCCGATCACCCTGCTCGACGAGGTCGGGATCGACGTCGGCGCCAAGGTCAGCAAGACGATGGCCGCCGCGTTCCCGGACCGTATCAAGGTGCCGGATACCGTCGATCAGTTCCTCACCGAGAAGCGGCTCGGTCGCAAGACCGGCCGCGGCTTTTACGTGTACCCGCCGGAGCAGCGCGGGCTCTTGGCACGCAAGGCCCGCAAGCACGTCGACCCTCAGGTGTACGCGTACTTCGCCGGGCGCCAGGCGATCGCGGAGGAGAGCAACCCCGAGGAGCTCGGCGAGCGTCTGACGCTGATCGCCGCGATGGAGGCGGTGCGCTGCCTCGAGTCGGGGGTCTTGCAGAGCCCGCGCGACGGGGACATCGGCGCGGTGTTCGGCTTCGGCTACCCGCCGATGCGCGGCGGACCGTTTCGCCACATCGACGCGCTCGGCCCCGGCGCCGTGTTGACCCGCCTCGCCGTGCTGCGCGAGCGCCACGGCGACGCCTACGCGGCCCCGGAGCTGCTCGTTCGCCTCGCCCGTGAGGGCAAGAATTTCGCCAGCCTGGCCCCCGCTGTGGGCAGCCCCGAAGGAGAGCACGCATGAACGCCCGCACGATCCGCAACGTCGCCGTCATCGCCGGCGCCCGCACGCCCTTTTGCAAGGCGGGTGGCGCCTTCATCCGCCGGTCGGCGGTCCAGCTCGGCGCCATCGCGGCGCGTGAGACCATGCTGCGCGCCGGCATTCGTCCGGACCGCGTCGAGCAGATCATCTTCGGCATCGTCTCGGCGCCGGTCGGCGCGCCGAACATCGCCCGCGAGATCGGGCTGGAGGCGGCCTTCCCGGCCAGCGTGCCGGCCTACACGATCAGCCGCGCCTGCATCTCCTCCAACCAGTCGGTGACCTCCGCCGCCGATCAGATCGCGCTCGGCAGGTCCGACGTGATCCTCGCTGGCGGGGCCGAGGTGCTCAGCGACGTGCCGATCTTGTACGGTCGCAAGTTTCGCGACGCGCTGTTCGTCGCCAGCAAGGCGCGCACGATGACCGACCGCCTGCGGGCGTTTCGCAGCGTGCGCCTGGCCGACCTGGCGCCGGTCGCCCCGGCGATCGCCGAGCCGTCGAGCGGGCAGACGATGGGCCAGGCCGCCGAGAAGATGGCCAAGGACTTCGGCATCAGCCGCGAGGCGCAGGACCGCTTCGCGGCCAACAGCCACGCGCGGGCCGTCGCGGCCTGGAAGAGCGGCGCGCTCGGCCAGCGGGTCGCGCCGGTACCTGTCCCGAAGGGCAGGGAGCTCGGCATGGTCGAGCGCGACGACCACCCGCGCGAGGACACGACCGAGGAGAAGCTAGCGAAGCTGAGGCCGGTGTTCGACCGCGACTTTGGCACGGTGACGGCGGGCAACGCCTCGCCGCTGACCGACGGCGCCTCGGCGGTGTTGTTGGCGGCGGAGGAGGTCGCGCGCGCGGAGGGCTGGCCGATCCTCGGGATCTTGCGGGGCTACAACTACACGGCGATCGACCCCTTCGAGCACCTGCTCATGGGCCCTGTCAGCGCGATCGCGGGGGTCCTGGACCAGACCGGGCTCGGTCTGGCCGACATGAACGCGATCGAGATGCACGAGGCATTCGCGGCGCAGGTGCTCAGCAACCTCCACGGCCTGGCGTCGGCGAAGTACTGCCAGGAGAAGCTCGGTCGCAGCGCGCCGGTCGGCGAGGTCGACCCCGAGTTCGTGAACCAGTGGGGCGGCAGCATCAGCCTCGGGCATCCCTTCGGGGCCACCGGCGGTCGGCTCATTTTGCAGTTGCTCGATCAACTGCAAGCCAACGGCGGACAGTTCGGGCTGATCTCGGCGTGCGCGGCCGGTGGCATGGGCGCGGCGATGGTCTTCGAGCGGGTGTGACCCGGGCGCGCGTCGCCTGGGCTCGCGCGCTACTCCACTCGAGCAGCGCGCTACTCCACTCGAGCAGCGCGCTACTCCCACTCGAGCAGGCTGAGGCTCGCGCGCACCAGCGACCCCATCGTGGTGCACGTCAGGAAGCGGTCGTCGCGGTGGTGGTGGGCGAGCTCCTGGCGCAGGCGGACCACGTGGGTCTCCGGCGCGAGCTCATCGTGGGCCATGACGCCGAGCAGCTCCCCGAGCGCCTCGTGTTCGGCGCGGGCGCGGTGGCGTAGCAGCGTGTGCTCCTCTTCCTGGTACTGGCTGACGGACTCGGGGGTCATGCAGCGGATCGCAAGGAAGATGATCGCGTTGTTCTGCGAGTAGTACTTCGGCATGTAGACGTTGCAGCGGCCCTCGTAGCTCTGCTGGTCGAAGTCGACCGCGCGGATGCGATACATCGTCTCGTCGAAGTCGGGGATCACGTGGACGACGAAGTTGCTCGAGTGCATGTCGCCGAGCAGGCGCAGGAAGCAGCGCTCGTTGAATTTGACGAACTCCTTGCCGAGCCGCACCTCGTCGATGCGGGTGTCCTTGAGGTTGTCGCGGATGAACTGGTCGCCGGGGATCCCGGAGATGTGCTCCTCGATCAAGGTGAGGCCGTCACACAGGAAGTCGACGCGGTTGGGCGACAGCAGGTGCTCGAGCTCGAGCCCATAGATCCGCGAGGCGTCGGCGTTCTTGACGTAGAAGTAATCGAAGTTCTCGTTGAGCGTGTTGAGGATCCGGACGCGAAACGGCTGCGTGTTGCCGTAGCTGCAGACGTCGACCCTGTCGGTCACCAGGTGCTTCATCAGCGAGGTGTTGCCCATGACGCGCAGGGTGGCGTAGATCCGGACCAGGTCCTGGTTGATCTGGGCGCGCTCGGAGGAGGGGTAGAGGACCGATCGCCACAGCGTGTCGCGGCCGCGTTTGTCGTAGACCGGGGTCGTATCGTCGTAGCGAGTCAGGTCGGTGTAGCTGACCGGCAACTCGGCGGCGCGGCTGTGCCGCCGCAAGAACCCGAATAGGCCCTCGGAGACCCTGTAGCTCCGCTTCTTGCGTGAGATCATCGCCATGCAGGGCCGGAGTTTGGCAGCCACCGCGGCTTACGGGCAAACGGCGCGCGTGCGCCGAGTCATAACGTGAGGCCCCCGCCGGGGTCTGGCGAAGGTCGCGTGGCCTCTGCCAAGATGCCCGGTCGATATGCACCTCCGTCCCTTGTCGCTCTGTCTCGCCGCGCTCACCCTCACCACCGCCTGCGGCGACGACGGGAGCGGCGAGGCCGGCAGCAGCGGCGACGCGAGCACCGGCGCGGACGCTGGCACGACCACGCCGACCACGACGGACACGCCGACGACCGACGGCGAGAGCAGCGACACCGGCGCGGAGGGGACCACGGGCGACGACACCGGCGAGGCGGCCTTCCCGGTCGGCGGCTGTGGCCTGCCGGAGTATCCGATCCTCGACACGGCGGACATGGGCGAGGTGATCGACCACGACTTCGTGATCGAGTTCGAGCCGGCGGTGATCGACGGGCTGCTCAAGGCGCAGGGCTTCGATGCGCTGACGCCGGTGAAGTACGGCGCGCGTGTGTTCAAGATCCGCTACGTCACCCAGGACCGCGGCGAGCGGGTCGAGGCGACCGGCTTCGTCAGCTTGCCGGTCGGCGATACGGTCGAGGAGCTGCCGGTGGTGCTATGGGCCCACGGGACCACCGGCTTCACTGACAAGTGCGCGCCGACGGCCGCCGCGGACGGCTACGTCGTGCCGGCGCTGCTGGCTGCGCTCGGCTACGTCAGCGTCGCGCCCGACTATCTCGGCATGAACGGCTGGGGCGCGCCGTCCGGCTTCGTGCACCCCTACATCGTGCCGGAGCCGACCGCGATCGCCACGCTCGACTCGCTGCGCGCGCTGGTCCGCTTCGGCGTCGACACCGGCGAGGAGATGTCGGCGACGCCGGGCAAGGACATCCTGCTGTTTGGCGCGTCCGAGGGCGGCTTCGCCACGCTGTGGGCCGACCGCTACGCTCCGTTCTACGCGCCGGAGTTCAAGATCCTCGCCAACGTCGCGTCGGTGCCGCCGACCGACGCCTTCGGGCTGACCCGGCACGGCGCGACGGTGTTTGGGCCGACGACGGGGGCGCTGGCCGCCGCGATCGTCGGCGGGCACGACTGGTATCGCGTCAGCAGCCCGCTGAGCGAGGTGCTCAGCGAGGGCCCGCCCGAGGACGTCTCGAAGCTGCTGCCCGAGTTGATGATGAATGACTGCGGCGCCGACGTGCCGGCCTCGGTGACGATGACCAACCAGGTGTATCAGCAGGCCTTCATCGACGCGATCGAGGCCGAGGACATCGACTCGCTCGGCGAGGTCGGCTGCATCCTGCAACGCGCCTCGCTGCGCACCTCGGTCATCCCCCTCATGGTCAACACGCCGACCCTCGTGGTCCAGGGCGAGCTCGATGACCTCGTCTATACGCCGGTGGTCCGCGACGACCTGCCCAAGCTCTGCGATCAGGGCTACATCATCGAGCACTACGAGTGCGCCGGCCTCGGCCACACCGACGCGGCGACCACCTCGATCCCCCACGTCATCGCGTGGGTCAACGCGCGCATCGCCGGTGAGCCGCTCACCGACTCGTGTGTGATCCACGCGCCGGTCGACTGCGCGGCTCCCTGATCGCAGCATTTAGTCGTTGGGCCAGGGCTCGGGCGGGGGCGGCGGGACCTCGCCGGGCTGGGTCGGCGGGGGTTCGGTCGCGCCGACGGCGATCAGGTTGGCCTTGAACATGCGGATGTAGTTGAGGTCGTCCTCGATATCGAAGTCGGGGTTGGCGGCGAGCCAGCCGTCGACGTTGGTGTCGAGGCTGTCGAGCACCTTCCAGGCGCCGTTGAAGTCGCCCTGGCTGGCGCGCGTGGCGGCCATCTGGAAGCCGACGTAGATGTTGAGCATCACGAAGCCCTTCTCGACGCTGAGGTCCTCGAAGGTGCCCTTCTCGAGGTCGACCTGGTCGGGTGCGACGGGGATCTTGATGGCGACCTTCTCGTCGACGAAGGTGTCGGTCTTGGGGATGCGGTAGCGGAACATGAGGTCGCCGACCGCCTGGGTCGGGGACGCGCCGTTCTTGCGCAGCAGCTCGAGCAAGATCGCACCGCCGCCGCCGCGCCGTCCGCCGTTGTCGTGGTCATCGACGTCGGTGCGGTGGGCGAGCTGGAGGTTGGGGATGTCGATGCTGCCGGACCCGTTCGAGAAGTCGAACAGCTTGGTGCCATAGATGCCGCGCAGGACGTAGGCGTCGCCGATGTCCACGTCGAGCGAGACTTCCTCGGCGAGCGGGACCAGGAACGACGTGACCTCCTCGTGGAAGACCTCTTGCACGGCGGCGGGGTCCTCGAGGAAATAGAAGCTGCCGCTGGCCTGCTCCGAGAGCGTGCGCATGAGCGTGACGTCGAAGTCGGCGCCGACGCCGATCGTGTTGAGGCCGAAGCCCTGGCTGGCGAAGCCCGCGGCCATGCTGACGATCTTGGCGCTGTTGGTGATGCCTTCGGTGGCGTTGCCGTCGGACAGCAGGATCACGCGGTTTTGCGCGCCCTCCTGGTAGTGCTCGGCGACCAGCTCGAAGCCGGTGCGCAGGCCGTCGTAGATGTTGGTGCCGCCGTTGGCCGAGATGGCGTCGATCGCGTTGATGAGCTCGGGGGCGTCACCGCTGACGGCCTCGACCCGGACCTTGGCGCTGGTCGAGAAGGTGATGAGCGAGATGTGGTCGCCGGACTCGAGGCCATCGAGCATGCGCATGAGGCCGTCGCGGACGTAGGCGATCGGCTCGCCCTCCATCGAGCCGCTGGTGTCGATGACGAGGCTGAGGTTGAGCGGCGGGCGCTCGAGCTTGGTGATGTCGATCGCGGTGTTGAGGCCGACCAGCACGGTGATGCAGTCGGAGCCAGTGATCATGTTGCCCATCTGGCCGAACAGGCCGTGGACGCAGACGTCGTTCGGGCACGCGGGCTTCGGCAGGACCAGCTTGTGCTCGTTGAAGAAGCCGACATCGTCGATCGTGTTGGGGCCGGGAATTTCGCCGCGCTCGAGGATCTCCTTGAACTGGCCGAAGTCCTGCGAGCCGCCTTGACCCACGCCGAGGCCCGCATCGCCGCCTTCGTCGCCGGCGGTCGGGTCGCCAGAGCTGGCGGCGCCATCGCTGGCGCTGCCGCTGACCGTGCTGGCGGCGTCCTCCGCACTGCCGCCGTAACCGCCGTCGCTACAGGCGGCGAGCAGCAGCAGCGGGGCACACAGGCCGGCGAGGCCGAGCAGGGGACGGGGAGATGGATTCGAGGTGTTCATGGAATGGGGCTCCGATAAGCTAAATGGGCTGGTTGGGAAGTCTCAGGGGGCGCTGGGGACACGCACGGCGACGATCTCGAGGTCGGCTCCGAGCTCATCGGGGCCCTCGGCGCAGATCGGGTTGAGCAGGACGCGCTCCTCGGCGTGGGCGACCCACAGCGACAGGGTGCTCGCGGCGCCGGTCAGACTGAGCATGTCGCCGGCGCGGGCGGTCTGCGGGGTCGAGTCCTCGTAGCGGATGCTGATCTCGCTCGGTCGGGCGACGGTGCCGCAGACGGGGTCCGGGGCGATGGACTCGTCGTAGACCGCCTTGGCGGCCATGACGGTCTCGACGAGCTTGGGCAGGCTGCGACCGCGCGAGACGACCATCGCCACGCCCGGCGCCGGGTCCGGGTCCATCGGACCGGTGACGCGGTTTAGCTCGAGCACCTCGCCGGCCTCATGGGTCTCGACGGTCAGCCACTGGTCCTGGGCGTAGGGGAAGCTGGCGGGCGGCAGGCACAGGTACCAGCGCGGGACCTTGGCGCCATTGTCGAACTCGAGGCCGAGGCAGCCGTCGGGGCCGACATCGAGGCTGGTGAGCTGCATCGGCGCGCCGGTCTGCGGCGGGTCGCTCCAGGCGACGCGCTCGACGTCCGGGCCGGGCAGGTAAGCGTCGACCGGCGGGAGCGGGTCGATCGCGTACACGATGTCGCGCTGGTTGGCGGTGACCGAGAGCTCGCCGTCGGCGTCGGCGCCGAGCGTGACGCCGCCGGGGCGGTGCTCCGAGGGATCGCTGATGTCGCCGACGATCCACTCGACCGCGATGTCGTTGGCCTGCCAGAACAGGATGAAGGGCTCGGCCAGGCGGTCGCCCTCGATGCGCACCGCGTAACACTGGCGGCTCTGCGGGTTGACCAGGTCGCGCACGGCGGCGTTGGTGCGCGCCGGCATCGTGTAGGTCAGGCCGGCGCCGAACAGCGGCTCCGAGAACAGCAGGCCGGGGTCCTCCTCGAGGGCGATGCAGTCGAGCTGGACCTCGGGGAGCAGCTCGCGGGTGCGGATGATGATGTCGGCCTCGCTGCTGTTGTGCAGGTACACGTCGGCCTGGATGTCCTGGTACTCGATGATGCCGGAGTCGACGCCGGTGTCCCACTCGCCCTGCTCGCCGAACTCACCCCAGTCGGCCTCGCCGGCATCGGCCTCGCCGGTATCGTTGGGCTCGTTGGGCGAGCTGGTGGCGACCGACAGCGAGGTGCCGGTGACGATCGCGGCGATCTGGGCGATGCGCGGGGCCAGAGGTTGCAGCGCGGGCATCGGGCGGGCCATCGCGGGGACCAGCGCGCGCCAGCCGATCGCCAGCACGGGCAGGGCGATGAGGTCAGTGGGGTCGATGGTGATCGTCCACGCGTTGCCGGCCAGGCCCATCAGCCACGACCAGGCGTCGGCGGCGGCGGGCGAGACCTTGATCGCCGCGAACACGGCCCCGACTGCGACGTGGCTAAACAGCAGGCCGCGACGGCTCCGAAGGCCGAGCAGCGCGGCCAGCAGCGCGGGCGCGACGATCATGCCGGCGAGATCGCTGAGCTTGCCGGTGAGGCTGCCCGGCAAGATGCCGGCGCCCTTGAGCAGGTGGTCGTTGACGCCGAGCACGGCGAGCGCGAGCAGCCAGGTCGGCGTGAGCAGGGCCCGACCCGGGCGGAGGCGGGGGCGGGTACACAGCATGTTGGTCAGCCAGCGCGGGATGGTCATAAGAAAAGGCTCGCGGCCACCCGCCTTGCAAGACATCGGCCAGCCGGGTTCGGCGGGCCAGGAGCAGGGCTTCGCGGCGATCGTCGGCGATCGTCGGCGATCGT
>Ga0105045_10005012_pt1 | contig 11602 bp, 11 predicted proteins | sample MAT02_FD_78089 | JGI IMG/M metagenome (GOLD analysis project Ga0105045, IMG submission 78089) | Freshwater microbial communities from Lake Fryxell liftoff mats and glacier meltwater in Antarctica - MAT-02 (megahit assembly) | ecosystem: Environmental > Aquatic > Freshwater > Ice > Liftoff... | reverse complement strand
AAATGTAAAAAATTTCATGTGATTGGTTTTAATTGAAAAAGAAAGTGAGCCAATGGGTGGCTGGTGTAAAGTAGAAATCAGCGCATCAAGTTTACCAGGATCTTTCTCGCACTTTATAACGAAAGCAGCCAGGCTCCGCGCATGGACGCTTTAATTCACCATCTTGAAGAGAAACATGACTTGTCGCCGCGTGAGATCGTGGTGGCTGCGGATCTCTTGTTAGACCCTGCGGCAGCGGACGAAAAAAAGGCCCGTTTGCTTGAGGCATTGGCGAAAAAGGGTGAGACCCCTGCCGAGATTGCTGGATTCGTGGAGGTCTTTCTCGAACATGCGGTAGATCCTCATCTAGGGCTGCTTGATCTAGAGGGGCCTACGTTGGATGTCTGCGGCACCGGTGGCGATCAGTTGAATCTATTCAATGTCTCGACCACCGCGATGTTCGTCGCCGCCGCAGCGGGTGCGGTGGTGGTAAAACATGGCAATCGCGGGATTACTTCGAAAAGCGGCGGCGCGGACGTGCTCGAGGCGCTGGGGATTCGGATCGATCTGACGGTAGATGATTTCAGGCGTTGCGTGGAACAAACGGGACTGGGCTTCATGTTTGCCCCATACTATCACCCGGCATTCAAAGCAGTGGTTTCTGTTAGAAAAAGTCTCGCCTCGCGCGGGGTGAGAACGATCTTCAATTTGATCGGCCCGCTGTTGAATCCCGCCCAGCCCCAGTGTCAGCTCGTTGGTGTTTTCAATCATGAACTATGTCCGGCTTTTGCGGAAATATTACAACGGCTAGGAAGAGATAGTGCTTGGGTAGTTCATGGCACCACTGGCGATGGTCGGTCGGTGGATGAAGTGAGTTTGATGGGATCCACCCGGATTTGTAAATCAGGGCTCTATCAAGATCTGGAAGATGTAGAAGTGAGGCCTCGGGACTTTGGGCTAAAACATGCAGAAGTAAATGACCTCCAAGGAGGAGATGCGCAGCTAAATGCAGTGATTCTGGAGGAGATCCTTGCGGGTAGAGAATGTGGGCCGAAGCGAGATATGGTTGCAATGAACGCGGGGGCGGCACTCGCATGTGCAGGGCTGGCTGACAACATGGGCGATGGGATTGAAATCGCGTTTGAAATGATGGCGAATGGTGCGGCCCTTGAAAAGCTTCGGCTATTGCAAAAAGCCGCACGATAGATCGCGATATCAGAACGCTCCGTAGCCTAGATCTCCAAGTTCGACAGGCTCGTGGGTTGCTGCGGATTTCACAATTGCTTCGAGAATCGCAACATCCCGCCGTCCCATCTCACCGGGGACCATGCCCTTTTCGCCTTTGGCGATCGCCTCGCAGATTCCATCAATTTGCAACGCTTGTTGATTGACGGGTGGGAAATCCATTCTTGTGCCATTCACGTGGCCACCGATGCCACGATAGCCGAATGCGGCTTGATCCAACTCAAATTTCCCGGCGTTGGCGGTGACATTGAGGAAATTGCCGCTTTTGCCAGCACTGGCCATGCATTTCGCGATCAGGCCACTGGGGAATTCCATTTCCCAATCATAGCCCTCGGCGATTTCTGCAAAAATTTCAGGGCGGCTGTTATGAGACTGTGCGGTGAGCCGGATCGGGTTCTCACCAGAGATATAGATGGCTGCCTGAAGCGGGTAGGTTCCAAGATTATATAACTCGCCCGCCACGCCGAGTTTTTTGGATAGCTTCCAGTTTTTGGGGTTTGGATTTGAATTGTGGTAGGCGAGCGCGGTTTCTATTGACTTTAGCTCGCCGAGTTCCTTCATTTTTGCAACTTCCATCATCCGTTGATGATGAGGATCCCAGTGCAATCGGTAGCCGATGTGAAGGCTAACTCCTGCGTCCCTTGCAGCAGCGATCATTGCATCACATTCCACAGCGGTGGCAGCCATTGGTTTTTCACAAATCACATGCTTCCCTGCCTTCGCCGCACGAATACAATATTCAGCGTGCAGACCGGGGGGTAGAACCAAATAGATGATATCGATTTCTTTATTTTCCGCGATCTTATCAAAGGTTTCATAGGAATAGACATTTGCATCCGGTACTGCGTATTCCTTCTGCCATTTCGGGATTTTCTCCGGGGAGCCAGTGACAATCCCTGTGAGTGTTGCGTTTTTCGTCTTTAGAAGTGCCGGGGCGAGTTCTCCTTTTGAATAACTTCCGAGTCCTACCAAGGCCACGCCCAGCTTTTTTTTTGGAATTTCGGCGGCATTTCCTCGACCTGCGGCAAAGGCTGTCCCACCGATCCCACTGATCAAGCCGAGCGCGGTTCTTCGATTGATAATCATAGGCCATATTTAGAGCTTCCATGGCTATCGCGCAATCGTTCGTTTTGGAAATTGGTGAATCGAGAATTGAAATTTGCGCGAGAGCTGTGCATCGCCGATGAATAGGCATCAAGAGATGGCTGCTGAATTTCAAAACTTTCAATCACCCACTGCCTGCCAGCGATTGGCAGTGCGTGAGCCCCCCAATGATTTTGCGGTGATGTATCAGCGTTGGGCTGGACTTCTTTTTCTCCATTGGCCGGTTGATCCCGCGATCATCCAAGATCGGCTACCTCGGGGATTAAAGGTAGATACATTCAATGGTGAAGCCTGGCTGGGGGTGGTGCCATTTTTCATGGAGCGGGTGCGCCCGCGAATGTTGCCAACGGTGCCCGGCTTGTCGTGGTTTATGGAACTCAACGTCCGCACCTATGTTTACGATGCGGAGGGCCGGCCTGGAGTTTGGTTCTTCTCATTGGACTGCAATCAATTCCTTGCGGTCCAAATCGCCAAACAGTTTTTTCACCTGCCTTACGAGTATGCGAAAATGCAATCGCAGCGGGGTAATAATCAAATTAACTATCACTGCCGCCGTGGAGCGAAGCAGGCAGATTATATCTATCAGGAGCCGCGAGTGGCGCATTTAGCGGAGTCAGGTTCTTTAGAGTGGTTTCTAGTGGAGCGCTATTTACTGTTTTCCGAAAAGCGAGACGGGAGTCTCTACTGCGGGCGGGTGCACCATCTACCTTACCGGATATCAGCAATGGCTTGCGAAAAGTGGTCTGCGGAGCCATTGGCATGGAATGGATTTGAAGTGCCTCAGAATGCTCCGCCCTCGGTTCTCGTGGCGAAGCCGGTGGATGTAAGTATTTTTCCGTTGCGGAAATTTCAGGGGAAGAAAATTCTGGAAGTTATACCACCTTTGTGATAACCAATACCTCGGCGAAGGGTAGGTCCGATAACAAAGCAAAAGCGGCGTGGCGGGTGAGTCTGGCGCGAGTGGCGGCGGGGCTGGCCAAGCCGCAGAGAAAGCGGGCGAGCTGGCGTGGAGTTGCGAGTGCGGCATGTTTTTGAGCGACGAGTTCATTGACCATTTGCAGTTCATCGTCGGTGGCGGCGCGAAATTTCTTACGTTTAATCGTTTTTGCAGGGAGTCCCCGGCAGCGGTCGCAGTGGCCACAGGGGGCTACTAATTTCTCGCCAAAGTGCTTGGTGAGATAGGCGGTGAGGCATCCTCGCTGGGCGGAGATTCCCAAAACCTGGGAAAGTCGGGCAAGGTCGGCTTGTTCGCGCTGAGAGAATTTTTCCGTAAGATGGGTGGTGAGAACTTTGAGATCACCGGGACTTCTTTTGAGGCGGTAGCGGTGCCGCACTCCAGAAACAGTTAGAATTATATCACCTGCGGCTAGCAAGTCATTGAGCAAGGCCACGACTTTCTCGCGAGTGATGTTGAGATCAAGCGCAAGCTGTGTGGGATAAAAATACCACCACCAGCGTTTCAGTTCGCCGGCGGTTAGCAGGCGTTGGATGAGTTTTCGTTCGGCAGCGGAACGTCCCGCTAGAATTTTTTCCGCAGGCCGCAATAATTTGGCGCGATAGGTGGAATAGTGACTGCCGGTAGCCTCGAGCAGGCCATCGATTTCAAGATAGGTCAGCACCGTGGCGACGACTGTGGGGCGGATATCGCAGAGGGTCGAGAGATCGTAGGGTGAGACATCGAAATGATCGCCCAAGCGCAGGACGCGGTCGATGAGGTTGCCCAGTGCGCGTGGTGACGGAGTATCCGAGTGGATGAAATTTTCCAGCACTGTAAGATCTTCAGCACAGGCCAGCATTTCGCAAGTGGCAGGCAGGCCATCTCTGCCAGCGCGGCCGATTTCTTGAGTATAGTTTTCGAGGCTTTTGGGGAGGTTATAGTGGAAAACCGCGCGGATGTTCGATTTATCGATGCCCATGCCAAAGGCGATGGTGGCGACGATGATCCGGGTGCTGCCGTGCATGAAGCTGGATTGGGCATCGGCGCGGAAGTCCGGTGGCAGGCCGGCATGGTAGGCACGTGCGGAGAGGCCGTGTTTAGCGAGAAAGGTGGCAACTTCTTCAGCAGTTTCCTGGCGGGTGACATAAACGACGGCGGGCCCTGCGAGCGATTGGAGTCGATCTAATAGAAGTGGTTTGCGTTCGCCCGCGAGACATGGGGTGACGCGTAGATCTAGATTCGGGCGGTGGAAGCTTAGCTGTACATGATCCGCAGCAGCGATGCGGAATGCCTTGCGGATATCGCGGGCCACCTTGGGGGTGGCGGTGGCGGTGAGGCAGAGCACGCGGCGGATTTTCAGGCTACGGCAGAGTTTGGCGAGTTTCAGGTAATCCGGGCGGAAGTTATGGCCCCACTCGGAGATGCAGTGCGCCTCGTCGATGGCGGCAAGGTTGATCGGCAAGCGCTTCATGCGCTGGCGGAATGTCTCATTTGCGAATCGTTCTGGGGCGATGTAGAGCAGCTTGAGGGTGCCAGCATCTAGCTGTTGATAGACCTTCGCCACTTCCTCGGCGGTAAGTGTGGAATCGAGGCGGGCTGCGGCGATTCCTTTCGAATTGAGTGCATCCACCTGATCCTTCATCAAGGCGATGAGTGGGGAAATGACGAGGGTGAGCCCATCGAATGAGAGCGCGGGAATCTGATAGCAGAGGGATTTTCCGCCGCCTGTCGGAAAGATCGCAAGGGCGGAGCGGCCGTCCAACAAAGTCTGGATCACCTGTTCCTGACCCTCTCGGAAGGAATCGAAACCAAAGTGGGTGCGAAGGATTTGAAGCACGGAAAAAGTTTCCGATAAGGTCGTGCATCTGGCAAGTCTGGCTGAGTCCTCATTTTCCTTGGCAGATGATGGAATTTCGAATTGATGGGGCATCGTGTTTCGCCCGTCGTCTTTCCCATCGTTCGATCTATGGATCTGGTTGATTCCTGCTTTTCTGATTGGTGCCTGCATTGGTTCATTCCTCAACGTCGTCATCTACCGTCTTCCGTTAGGTCTCTCCGTCAATAAGCCTAATCGTTCGTTCTGCCCGGATTGTAAGAAGGAAATCCCGATCTGGCTGAATTTGCCTCTGGTTAGCTGGTTGTGGCTGCGAGGCAGGTGCCGTGAGTGTGGCACGCCCATTGCCTTCCGTTACTTCGGGGTCGAGCTGCTGACGGCGGTATTGTTCACACTAGCTTGGTGGGTTTTTGTGCCGCAGGCAGTAATTGTAATTATCTTTCTATGGGTGCTTTTGGCGCTGTTAGTTGCGATTACGTTCATCGATGCCGAGCATTTGGTGATTCCCATTTCGCTGACTTGGGCTGGCTCGGTCATCGGTCTGGGTGCATGTGCAGTATGGCCACAACTGCCGGTACTGGGCACAGAAGCGGGGGATTGGATTGCGGGTGTGAAACAAGGGGCGATCGGCTGGACAGTTGGCTTTGTGGGGCTGTGGGCGGTGGTGCAAATGGGTAAGTTGGCATTTGGTAAAAGGGCCATCAAATTTGAGAAGCCGGTGGCATGGTGCCTGCAAGAGCCGGTAGGCGATGACGATCCGATGTGTTTCATCATCGATGGAGAAGTAATTCCATGGTGGGATATTTTTTCGAGAAAGTCGGACCGGCTGCTGGTAGAAACGGCGGATATCATGGTGGACGGTGCCAGTGTGGGCGGCGGTGCTTTGACGATCCGTGAGACTGAGATCCAACTTGCCGATGGGACCATTCATCACTTGGGGAACTTGAAATCGCTGACAGGGACTGCCACTTCGGTGGTAATTCCTCGGGAGGCGATGGGCATGGGTGATGTGCATTTATTGGGGATGATCGGGGCGTTTTTTGGCTGGAGCGGGGCGTTTTTCTCGCTGTTTTCCGCGTCCATCTTTGCCATCATCGCTGCCATCATCGGGCGGATCGGTTTTGGCAAGCAATTGCCATTCGGCCCATTCATCGCGATGGGTGCGGTGGCTTGGATGTTCGGAGCATGGAAACTTTGGGCTTGGTATATCGAATTTCTCGGGCCGATTGGTTATTGAACGAGCTATATGGATTCCACTGTTTCTCTTCCTGCTGCTGCGACTGTCCGCCCGGTGATCTATCAACTCTTGGTTAGAACATTTGGAAACACCCATGAGGCCAGAAAAATCAATGGCACAATCGAGGTGAATGGTTGTGGCAAATTCAATGATATCAATGATGCCGCCTTGGCCTCGCTTAAGAAACTGGGAACCACCCATATCTGGCTCACGGGTGTGCATGAACAGGCGAGCGGGACTGCCTATGCCAGCCGCCCGGCAGATGATCCGAACATTCTCAAAGGCATCGCCGGTAGCCCCTACGCGATCAAGGACTACTTCGATGTCTGCCCGGACTATGCAATGGTTCCCGAGCAGCGTTTAGTGGAATTTCAATCACTGTTGGAGCGATGTCGCAGTCATGGGCTTAAAGTGTTGATCGATTTCGTTCCGAACCATGTCGCACGTTCCTATCGCTCCGACGTGAAGCCTGAATCATGTTTTGGTGCCGGGGATGACAGGCAGGTATTCTTTGATAGAAATAATCATTTCTTCTATCTCACCGCAGCATCTCCCGGGGGCGGACCACCGCTCAAGCTACCGACTGCGCATCTGCCGGGATGCGATGGATCTTTTGCCCCGGAGTCCGAGATCGGAAAGGTCACTGGAAACAACGGAATCACCTGGGCACCTTCGATCAACGATTGGTATGAGACCGTAAAACTCAACTATGGCCATGATTTCACCCAAGGCCGTGATACCTCCTCGCTGCCGGGAGTGAACGCTTCGCTGGCTTTAGTGCCAAAAACATGGCGGACGATGGATGAAATTCTCGCCTATTGGCAGGCCATGGGGATAGATGGATTCCGCGTTGATATGGCCCACATGGTGCCCATGGAGTTTTGGAAATGGGCCGTCAAGCGGGCACGGGATCGGCATCCGGAAGTGTTCTTTTCCGCTGAAGCTTATAACAATGATCCAGCAAGACTTACGGATGGCCATGTGCTGGATGAATTACTTGGGGCTGGTTTTGATGCGGTGTATGACGATCCGGTTTATGATATGTTAGAAGGGATGTATGACTCCGGGAAATGGGCCAATGATCTTGACTCGCTTACCTTTACGGGTCCGCGTTTCCACCAATCTTTGCGCTATGGTGAGAATCACGATGAAGTGCGCCTCGCCAGCCCCAAAGAATGGGGTGGGCTCGGGATGATGGTGGGCAAGCCTGTCTGCGCGGTGCTTTTCGGTATGGGCCGTGGACCTGTGATGCTTTATCACGGTCAGGAAGTTGGCGAGCCGGCAGCGGGCCGGGAAGGCTTCGGCGGCGATGATGCGCGCACCACGATTTTCGATTACTGGTCGATGCCCGAGTTCACCAAGTGGGTGAATGGCGGCAGATACGATGGAGGTCGTTTAAGCGAAGCGCAACAATTGCTGCGGGAATGGTATGCTCGATTGATCTGCGCAACCCAGACGCCAGCTTTCACCAAGGGAGAGTTTTATGGGCTCAATCATGCAAACCGGCATAACAGATATTTCGGACGTGTCGCTGGTGAGACAGTTTCGGGTCACTGGTTGTATGCCTTCCTTCGTTATGATGTTGCAAGTGGAGAAGTATGTTTGGTGGTGGCAAACTTCCATGGTTTGGAAACATTGGTAGATGTTAAAGTTCTGATACCGCAAGATGCCATGCAGTTGATAGGTCTTGGGATGAATAAAACGATCAAAGTTAAAGATCGCCTGGACTCACTGTGGACCGCTCAAGCTGTTGGTGCGTCTCTTCTCACTCGGGGTTTGGAGTTACCAGACATGCTGCCGTGCACCGCGTTGATCCTTGAGATTGGGAAGTAGAAATAAATTGCAATGTAGCTGGTGCATCCTGCACCAGGCCGTTGCGGGAGCGTCTCGCTCCCAGCAATGTTCCAGTCTTTTCTTCTCTGAAATCATAACCGCAAAGAACGCAAAGGGCACAAAGAAACATGACATGATTGACCATGTTGACGTTTTTGACCGTATTGAAGCTATTCCCTTGCGATTTTGCGGCTTCGCGTGGGACCATTCTAATTGGCCGCTGCCACGTGGTATCAATGGCAGGAGCGAGACGCTCCGGGTGCTGCCTGTGGCGGGATGCCGCAGCTACGCTTTTGTTCAAGGGGCGTAGTAGGGCTTGAGCATCCAGTAGCAGATGGGGCCGGTGATGGCGACGTAGAGCCAGAGCGGAAAGACCCAGCGGGCGAGCTTGCGGTGGACGGTGAAATGATTGGTCCAGCCGGCGATGAAGGTGAAGAGAATAAAGGGCAGACTAATTGCGGCGAAGACGATGTGGGTTATGAGCAGGATGAAATAGATGGTCCTCATGGTACCCTCGCCGCCGTAGCGGGTGGGATCATTGGTCATATGGTAGGCCACATAGGATAGAAGAAACAGCACGGAGAGAAACATGGCGGAGACCATGGTGGCGCGATGCATCCTGACATTGCCGAGTTTTATAAAGATCACCGATGTCAACAAAACGACCGCTGCGCAAACATTGATGCCGGCATGGATGGGCGGCAAGGCGGCGGTGGACCAGCCCTCGGGCAGGGGGATTCTGATTTTCTGCATGGCCACCACGAGGAGCAGAATGAGAGTGGTGAGAACCCATGCGGTGATACCGAGTTTCTTGGAAAGCTCGACTTTCGGGGGGCGGGTGAGCCATTGGCGGCGTTCGTTTTGCATGGTTAAAAATGATTAGATTCCGGGAGTTTCGTTTTTATCGAGCTCGGCGCGGATGCGGTTGAACAACTCGTCTTTGAGTTTCTGGTAGAGCTGGGGATCGCGCGCTTTGGCTTCCTCTGAGCGGGCATCTGCGAGGGGCCACTTGCCAATCACGCGGAAGTCGCGATCAACCAATAGGAAGCCGAGGTCGTGAGCGAAGCGGCCGTTCGCTGCGATTTCGAGAGGATCGGTACGCTCGCGAATGCCGAAGAATTTCAGTTCCTGCTCAAGGTAGGTGTGGGTGGCCTTGACATCGCCGGCATTGAGGAACCACCAGTTATGAGTACTGGCACCGAGGGCTTTGGCGTAGTCCGAGAGCTTTTCCTGTTTGTCGTTATCGGGATCGATGGAAATACAAGCGATGTGGAAATCCGGGTGATTGCCGAATTCATCGTAGATTTTCCGAAGTTCTTGGCCATTGCGGACGGCGCAGTGAGGGCAGATGGCAAAAAATTCGGCGGCGATCCAGACTTTGCCGCGGAGGTCGGAAAGCTTGACGGATGTGCCATCTTGGTTGATGGCGGAGAGGTCTTTGCCGATTTCAAACCAATCGGGCGGGGTTTCTTTGCCGGTGTTCACGGCGGGTGCGGTGTAGGTATCGGTGAGGCCGGGACGGAGGTAATAGACAACAACGAGAATTGCGGTGCAGATGAGGGCAACGCCGGTGTAGAAGAGGGCGATGGTGGTTTTACGGTTCATGTGTCTTTGGCGGGCTCGGCGAGGAGCTTGTCGATGGTGTGATTGAGGAGGGATTCGAGTTGTTCGGAGTTATTGAGTGGGACACCGGTTTTAGCGCCCTTGCCATCCCAGGCGGCGGCTTGATTGAAATCGAAGGTGGCGACGAAGGGCGGGCCGCCTTGTTTTTGTGGGACGACGGCGCGACGGATGTGGCCCTCTTTATCGATCAGGACAATGGCTGCATCGTAGTCCCATTTACCGGTCATTTCATTGGGGTAGGTGTTTGCCTTGAGTTCGTTTTTGATGAACTTGTGGAGAGTTTTCGGCTCATTGCTGCCGAGCCACCATTGGGGGAGTTTCATTTCCTTGGCGGCGGCGGTCTCCGCGAGGGTGGCGATGATTTTGTCTGCCGGATAGGGATCGACGAGGAGGGAAACGAGGGTGAAATTTTTCTCGGTGGCGCGATTTTTCGCGAGACGCTGCATGACGGCCATGCTGCGGGCGGCGGCATCCGGGTCCCTGAGGCTGAAGACGTTGATGGCGATGACGCTGCCGCGCAGGTCTGCAATGTCGGCTTCCTGGCCGTCTTGGCGGAGCATCCGGAGATCGCGCTCCTTGGTGATGCGGTAAATCATGGCGGGCCGATCATCCTTGGATTGGCCGAGGGTCCACTTTTCATAGGCTTGGAGGATGAAGTAACCGCCGAGGATCATGATGCCGATGAGGATGAAGGCGGTATTGCGCAGTTTCCGAGGATCGCGGACGGCGGGTTCGAAAATGGGTGGTGATGGGGTCATCGCTGGCGGAAGGTAGCGGGGAGGGGCAGCTTGGCAAGTGGCGGTGGCGAAATTTTTCTCTATGGGTGGGTGAGTTTGATTTCGAACATGAGAGGCCAGTTTTTGCCGGTGACGAGGAGGTGGCCAGTGGCGGGATCATGGGTGATGCCGTTGAGAACCTGGGCGCGGTTTGGGCGGGGCAGTTGATGGCGCAGGCCGGTGAGGTCGAGCCATGCGGTGACGCGGCCATCGGAAGGAGAAATGCGGACGATTTTTTCTGTGAGATAGATATTTGCGTAGATCTGGCCATCGATGAATTCGAGTTCGTTGAGTTTTCTGACCGGTGAATTACCATCCTTGACGGTGAGGGTTTTCTGGATGGAAAAATCCTTGGGGTTGATGAATTTGAGCTCGCTGCTGCCATTGCTCATGATCAGGCTGGTGCCATCGTTGGTGAGGCCCCAGCCCTCGCCTTGGTAGGAGTGAGTGCGGATGAGCTTGAAAGTATCCGGCTCGAAGACGTAGGCGATATTTTCCTTCCACGTGAGGACGTAGAGTTCCTTGCCGAAGAGGGTGAGACCCTCGCCGAATACGGTTTTGGCTAGTGGACGCTTGCGGAGGACTTTGCCGGTGGCGGGATCTAGCTCGCGGAGGGTGGATTCGCCGTATTGGCCGGTGCTTTCAAAGAGGCGGCCGTTGGCTAGCTCCAAGCCTTGGGTGTAGGCATCAGGATCGTGGGTGCGGGTGGAAACGACCTCGAAGCGGAGATTTTCCGGCGCAGGCTCGCTGCAAGAAATGAGGGCGAGGCAGGCGAGGCCGAGGAGGGGTAAGGGCTGGAAAAATGAGTTCATGGATGGGTGGATTTCAAGGATTCATCTTCGATATATTTCCAACATTCCAGAAAGCCGCTGGCGAAATCTTCCGGGCGGTTAGCAATCCAGACTTCGATTTCGGGGAGTGGAAACCAGACGGCGGCATCGATTTCTGCGCTGGGAAAGCGCAACGGGCCATCGTGGCGGGCGCGGAAGAGTTTGACGTGTTCCCAACCGGTGCCGGCGCAAGGAGCGATTTTT
>Ga0105045_10005011_pt1 | contig 11604 bp, 6 predicted proteins | sample MAT02_FD_78089 | JGI IMG/M metagenome (GOLD analysis project Ga0105045, IMG submission 78089) | Freshwater microbial communities from Lake Fryxell liftoff mats and glacier meltwater in Antarctica - MAT-02 (megahit assembly) | ecosystem: Environmental > Aquatic > Freshwater > Ice > Liftoff... | reverse complement strand
TCCGGCTCGTCGTACTTGGGAAAAATGCGGATATCGACTTCGTTGGGACGATCGACCCGGCGATTGAAAAAGAGCGACAGCTTGTTGGCGTCGTTGAACTTGTAGGCCGCGCGCATATTCGGGAACGGTTGCACGTACCGGTACCCATCACTCTTGTAGGTGTTGTGATCGGGGTTCACTTCGTAGTCCACCTGCACGCTCTCCAACCGGAGACCACCTTCGAGCTCTACGCGCTGGCTTTCGAAGACGTAGTTGCCATAGAGCGCCGGAATAGTTTCGCGATACGTCGCCCAGCCGCCGGCGCCGGTATCGAGCGGAGAGTTCTGACCGGGAAAGAACTGCATGTTGACCGGAATGGCGCGATACCGTCCCTTGAAGCCGGCTTCGACGCGCCCCTGCCGCAGCGGCTTGACATAGTCCGCATTGAGATCGACCACATGCTCGTCGGAGAGCAACGTGAACGCATCGTTACCGACGAACGTGGGGAGCGTATTCGTGAAATCGTACCGCTCATCTTCCCGGTGGAAGGAGTAGTTGCCGGTAAAGGTGAGTGCGTGCCCCGGCTCCGAAAACTTGTGCGTCAACACTGTTGATCCGAACGCCGTGTACTTCACCTCATCTTCGAGAAACTGCCAGAGCCGAGAGCGATTCTGTAGCGTGCCGGCGAAGTACGGGTTGTCGCCGTTGTCAAGAATCTTCTCGCGGTTGAACAACCCGGAGATACTCAGGGTGTTGCGGTCGTTGAACGTATGGTCAACGCCCGCATTGAGCGTCGCATAGTCCGTGCGTCGGTTCCGCTTGATCTGCTGAATGATCACGGTGCCATCGTCGAACGACCGGGTGGAAAATTCGTTTTTGTTCAACGTGGGCGCGTAGAGCCAGTCGGCCTGGAGAAACGAGTTGGTCGCGCCGTCGCGATAGTTGACCGCCACCGACGGATTGAATTTGGGCGTGCCCTGGAACTGGGGGCGAATGGTGGGGAGGTTCTCCCGTCGCACCCACAACGCCCCCGCGCCACCCATCAGACCAACCTTTCCGCTGAGCCCGCGCTGCTCCTGCTTCTTGAACACGAGATTGATGATCCCGGCACTCGCGTTAGCGTCGAACTTGGCCGACGGATTCGTAATGATCTCGATGCGCTCGAGGGCCGACGCGGGCAGGTTATCCAACCCGCTCTGGGAGCCATACCCGGTCAGCGCGGTCTGCTTACCATCAATGAGTACCACCACGCGGTCACTGCCGCGCACCTGTACCTTGCCGTCCGGCCCCACCGTCACACCCGGCACGGTAGACATGGCCTGCAACACGGAGCCACCGGCCTGGCTCACGTTATCGGCCACGGTGAATGTTTTGCGATCCATCGCCGCAGACACTTCGTCGGTGGACGCCGACACCTTTACCTCGCCCAGCGACTGCACATCCTTCGTGAGCAACAGCGCCCCGAGGTCGAGCGATGAACTGAGTTCGCCGATCAACACGCGTTCGCGTACCGGTCGATACCCGATGGCCCGCACATTCAGCACGTACACGCCCTTGCTAAGCCCAGTAAACGTGAACGCGCCGGTCTCATTTGTAAGACGGCCGACCACGAAGACACTGTCTTTTTCCGTGCGCAACTGCACCGTAAGAAACGGCAGCGGCTCTTTGGTCTGCGCGTCCTGCACTTTGCCGGAAAGCACAACGCCGGTTGCGGGCACCTGTGCGAATGCCGTTGAGGTTGCACACAGGCAGAGCGCGAGGAAGAAGCGTGGCATCATGGACGTGGTGAGCGAAGGAAGGTGGCGCGCGTTCATCGTCAGATCATAACGCATCACGTCGCAAAGGTGCTGCACGTCAGGTTCCCGTCAGGTGGCGTGGTGTAGGCTCCACAACAGACGCACCGGGGCGCACGGCTCTGGGGCCACGCCCTCGCACTCCATGTCCGATGCCTGATCTCCAACCCGTTGGCCTGGCCGCTGGAGTGCGCAGAATGCGCTGCAGGCGCACTCGACTCGGCGACAATCCCGCCAATCTGTGCTTCGGGAACACCGAGGCCACACTCGGACCGCTCACCTTGCCGGCGGGCGGCGCCACATTCGACACGTACAAGGAGTGTGATGTAGCACGTAAGACACTACGTACAGGAGGCCCGACCGAAGCGGTACAGGTGACCGATGCGCTCTCCAATCGCTTCGGCGAACAGGAACTGATGTTGAACATCAAGGCCCACCACTCCTTGGGCGGTGGACGGTGGCGGGTACTTGGCGGATACGAAATCCAACGCCTGCGCTATCGCACGTTTGCCACGCGGCAGGCGGATGCGGTCGACCCCAACAGCGGCGCTGCCACGAAGGTACCCAACGCAATCTCACGGCTTGAGCGCGAGGCCCAGCAGAGCGCCGTGTCGGGATTGGCCGGTGGTGGCGTGTCAATACGGCAGAGTAGACGCGCTGGGTGGGGCCCGCTCGCTCCTTGCCAGCGGGCTCCTGGTGTTCGCCTTCGCATCGCTGGCCGTACTCGCGGTAGAACTAAAGCGACGCAACGATCAGTTTTTCGTCGATGCGCGGCGTGCGTTTCTCGTGGAGCTGGAGGTGGAGCTGGGCGAACTGCCCACCCAGGTCGACGTGATCGATCGCGCTCTGGGCGAGGTACGTTTTGAGGGGACGCGCTTTCTCGTTTTGGCCGGGCCCACGATGCGCGTACAGTCGCACAGAGCAAGCTACCCGATGTCCGGACACCGCGCCTTTTCACCCTCACGACTAATGCATGGGCTGCGCACGATGCGTCGCGGTCCACGCGGGCAGTCTACGAAGACGCGCGCGTTGCGATCGACATGGTACGTCTGCGGGGAAATGTCTACGCCGTCGCCGCATTGCGAGAACGGCAAGGCATTCATGACACCCTGCCTGAGGTACGGCGCGCGTACCTCCTGGTGATTCCCTTCATTCTGCTGCTCGCCATCGGTGTGGGCTATTGGCTGGCTCGTCGAGCGCTTGATCCTGTGCCCAGCATGAGTCAGCAGGCGCGGCGTATTGGCATGGCGTCGCTACACGAGCGCCTACCGGTGCAGAACCCGCACGACGAACTCGGCGCGCTGGCCACGGTGATGAATGAGCTGCTCGGGCGGTTGGATGGTGGTGTCGCACTCCAGCGCCGGTTTGTCGCGGATGCGTCACACGAGTTGCGCACGCCGGTGGCGATTCTGCGAGCTGAAGGCGAGGTCACGCTCTCCCAAGCATCGCGTTCGGAAGGCGACTATCGCAAGTCGCTGACGGTGATGGGACTCGCTACCGACAGGCTATCGCGGATTGTGGATGACCTGTTCCTGCTTGAACGGGCGGATGGTGGACAGCGTATCGTAGAGGCACGCGCGGTTTCTCGCCCGAGGCGCAATCGCTGGTATTTGATCGTTTTTTTCGGGTCGATGCGGCGCGCGCGGGAAGGATCAGATACGTGCGGCCGGATCGTGCTTTCAAGTACGGCTGCCAATCGCTGGAACGGCCCACTGAATCGGCGACGACGCGGCCCGTTACACGCCAAACCGCGGCGCATACGGAACCAGCCGCGGGTCGGACACACCGAAATCATCGGGCGTCGCAACGGCCTGGTTCACCCATTGGATGAGGGCAGCCCACCCTCGGCTTTCAGGGTCGTGCTGCAAGTACCCATGTACGACGTCGAACACATGGAAGCCGCGGGCCAGCTGAAAACTCAGCGTCTGGTCGCGCCGCTTACCTGACACCACATCCACCACATAGTCGAACGGGGATTCCACATCGGCGACGGTGCCATAGCCGCGCAGGCGCGCCCCCGCGCGAATGCGCAACAGGCCCTGTCGCTCAACGATCGCGCGGCGCGCCCGGTACAGCGCCGAGCCGATACCGCGCCCCTGCGCCGTGGGATCAACCATGATCTCTGCACCGTAGAGCGTGCGTCCGTGCGCGGGATCGTGGTTGGTGAACATGCCGCCGGCCGTAAAGTCGCGCCAACTCCCCAGCGCGTCGTAGTCGTCCCACAAGACGATCAAACTCGCCGCCATACCGATCACCTGATCTGCCTCATCGACCGCCACCAGCTGTCCCTCAGCAAACACCGCCACATGCGAGGATAGCTGTCGGCTGGTCCACGGCGGCGATGACGGATACACCGCGCGGCAGAGCGTCTCGATGGCGTCGAAATCCGACGGTCGGGTTTCGCGGACTTGCACAGTGTGCGCGGGTCGCGCGGCCGACGGAGGCATGACCGCTGAGCGGTTATCAGGCGGCGTGTTGCTCACAGCACCACGACTTCGGTAGTCCGCGCCCGCTGTTCGACGTCCACAGAGTCACGCAGCGGAAGCACCGTGCCATCATGCCGATGCTCTTCGATGCTCCGCAAGTTCAGCTCGCCGATCAGCATCATCTCTTGATTGGCGTTGCCTTCGGCCAGGATACCGTCGCGCGCGAATGCAAAATCACTGGGTGTGAGTATCGAGGCCTGTCCGTAGTTCATCGAGACGGCGGGCACCATCGGTAAACTCCCCACCGTGCCTGCGTGAAGTACGTACATCTGGTTCTCAATGGCGCGCGCGTGCGCACAGTAGCGGACGCGAAGAAACCCCTGCCGGTCGTCGGTGCAACTGGGCACCGCCAGCACCTTCACGCCAGCCAGTGCCGCCGCTCGCACGATTTCGGGGAACTCCACGTCATAGCAGATGGCCACCGCCATGCGACCGAACGCCGTCTCGAACACGGTGAGTCCGCGCGAGGCACTGACCATCCACTCTTCACTCTCAAAGCGTGTCATGCACAACTTGCCCTGCGTACCGAATCGTCCATCGGGACCGTACACGTAGCACGTGTTGGTGATGCTGTCTCGGGTATCGTTCCAGACGGGGATCGTGCCGGCCACGATGTACTGCTTATGCTGCGCCGAGAGTTCCTGGAAGAGCGCATGCACACGTGGTCCCTGATCAGCCAAGTCGCGTACTTGGGCTCGAATGGGGCGGGTCACGTCACCCAGTGTCAGCAATTGCAGCGTGAAGTATTCCGGGAAGACGATCAGTTGGCACCGATAGTCCGCTGCCGTTTGCACCAGGCCGCGCACCTGCGCCGCAAACGCATCGAAATCAGCAACCGGGCGAATGAAGTACTGCAAGACGGCAACGCGTACGCGTTCCATGGAGACCTCGGCGAAGAAATGACAGAGCGACGGGGCCGTCGCATTCAGGAATGAAGACAATGAATACCTTTAAATAGTTTAATGACAATGACTTACGAAGTCAATACATGCTGTGCGTGGGGTGGTCGAGATTGACCACCCCACGCATGACACACTTGGCAACACGTCGGCGCGCTAGCTGCCCGACACGTTTACGCAGCCACGCGGCAACGCATTAGTCCGCTGGTTGCACTCATTCACCGGAATGGGAACGAGTGGAAAAACCCGATGGGTGGGTAGCTGCTTCCGCAGCTCGTCAAGCCGATTGTAGCGGCGAGCGTCCACCCAACGGTGGCCGTACTCGAAGAAAAGCGAATAGCGCCGCTCGTACAGCACTTCGGTGACCAGGTCGCCGCTGAAGGTGGTGGCCAGCGCCGGGAGCCCGCCAGTATTCGTACGCACAAAGTTGATGTCGGCGATCGCTGCCGCGCGGTTGCCAAGGCCGATATACGCTTCGGCACGCATCAGAATGAGTTCTTCGTTCCGGATGATGGGGATCGGTGTGACGTTCGATGGATAGACGATCGGGCGAACGTTTGAGCTAATCCCCTGCGTGGCCAGCAGCACCGGACCCACCACCGCCTTGGAGGAGGCGCGCAGGTCGCGCGATCCGTCAGCGCGGAGTCGCGCTTCGCTGAGGTATTCCGGCACGACTACGAGCGCGCGCGGCGCTGGATCGAACACCGGATTAACTGCGTCACCGGAGGTGGTGGTATAGACGTGATACACGCCGGTGTTGAACGCAGCGGTGGTTCCCGAGGCCGTACTGAGAAACGACTCACTGAGCGCGGACAGCGCTTCGGTCCATCGGCCGCGGTGCACCTCAAGGCGTGCTTTGAGCGCCCGGTTCACTCGCGCGAACGTTGCGGGCGTGTTGAAGCCCGCGAAGCCCGTCGTGAGCGGGAACGGAAAGGTTGCCCCTCCCGCCGCCAGGTCGGTCCGGGCCTCGTCGTACAGGGCCGCGACCTTCGTGAAGGCCTCATCGCGTGAGATGAAGTCCCCCTGCTGCGTGGGGTCCTTGGACACGTCGAACACGATGCCGAAGGTATCGCGGACTCGCAGTTGGTTCACGTACTCATGGGCGATGAAGGTCTTGACGAACCCTTTCACCGCGCTCGCCTGAGCTGCCGTGTAGTTCGGTACGCGATCCACCACATCGAGGATCGTGTAGGCGGTACGCAGGTTGCGATAGGAGTTGGTCCACCCCACATCCACCCCGAAACCGCCGGGCTCCAACGGGCCGATAAGCAGTGCCAGCACGTTACGAGGTTCCGCACCATCGAGGTTCATGATTTCGCGACCGAATACCCCGAGCGTACTGGCCCACGTGCCCGCACCGGCGCGTGAACCGGCCAGGACGCCGGCCACCGTGGTGTTCACCGTCGCCGCGTCGGGCGTGCCCTCGAGTTGCGAGGTGTTTGGACTGTTGAAGTTTCCGATGTCGGCAGCGTTACACGCCGAGGCCGTGGCACAGACCGCCAGCAGCAGGAGCGCGCGCGCGCGGCGATGACGAATAGCAGTCATGGTCAGAAATCCACGCTGAAGTTGAGCCAGTAGCTGCGGCTGGCAGGATAAGCGGCGAGTTCACGGTTGCGCTGGATGGCGTCGGGGACAGACCCCTGCCCGAAGTTCTGCGCCTCCGGATCGCCACCGCGGAAGTTCGTCCACCAGAGCAAATTGCGGCCACTGAGTGACAGCTTGGCGCTGCTCGCGCCAGACCATACGCGACTCGCCCACGCCTGCGGCAAGTCCCATCCGAGCGTGACCTCACGCAGCTTCACGTACGACGCGTCCTGAAAATAAATCCGGGTCACCTGCAGGTAGCTGGTGCGCCGCACGTCGCCGATCTTCCGGCCGAATTCATCGAGGTCATCGTAGTCGCGCGAATTCTGTCCGAGGTCGTAGTGGCGCCACGTGCCGTTGGCGAGCCTACCGCCCTTCTGCTGGTCGAGGAGGGCATACAACGACAGGCCCTTATAACGCACTTCATTCCCCCACCCCGCGGTCCAGAGGGGATTGCCATCACCCATGATTACCGGCGTTACCACCCGTCCGCCCGCTTGCCGCAGCGTGTCGTTGCCGATGAGTTGCGTGGCAGACTTCCCTTCCTCGATGCGCACTGCACCCACCTGCGGTGAGCCGAGCAGGAATGTCGGGACCGGCAAATCAGTCACCTTGGAGCGGTTCGTACCCCAGTTCAGGCGCGACGTCCATCCCCAGGTCGGCGTCTGCACGGGGAATGCGTTGATTGAGACTTCCGCACCGGTCACTTGCATGGCGGCGCCGTTCGACGTCTCGCTGCTGAAGCCCGTTGAGGGCGCCAGCGTTCGCGTGATGAGCAGGTCGGAGATGTTGCGGCGGAAACCGGTGACGGCCAGACTCGCGCGGTTGCGCAGCAGATTGAGGTCGGCACCCGCTTCAAACTCACGCTGTTGTTCCGGACGTAAATCTGACGAGGCGCGTACATCGCCAACGCGGAACGCTCCCAGTCCGCCGATGTTCGAGAGATCGAGGTTCGTGAACTTCTGGCCATAAAGCGGCTGATTGCCGGTTTCGCCGTAGGCCACACGCAGCTTGACCTCATCCACCAAGCCGGGCTTGAGGTCGGGGAAGCGATACGAGCTGGCGGCTTTGGGGAAGAGAAAGAACTTTCCGGGATCGCCGTTGTTACTGCTGCGATCTGCGCGAGCGCCCACGGTTAAGAGCAGCTTCTCGCGCCAGAGCGCCTCGGTCTGCATGAAGACGCCGAAGTCCTCCACCCGCAGGCGCGACTCGTCGATGTCACGCACGGTGCCCGAGGTGACCACCTCAAGACCGCCGAGCAGATTCTGCGCAGAGGCGCGCGTTTGATTGAAATCGCGCTCCTCGAACATAGTGCCAAGCTGCGACGTGACCTTGAGCCCGGCGCCCGGGCTCCACCCATGTACCACGTTAAGGTTGAGGTTACGCTGGAGGTTGTTGGTCTTGGAATTCGCGCTGGTACCCGGCAGGCCGTCCACCGGTTCGAACTGAAGCGTCGGCGGTGAGTACACCAAGTTGGATTGATTGAGCAGATCCACGCCACCGAACGCGATGAATTGCAGCGTATTCGTCTCCCCCCGCAGCAGGTCCACCGTGAGGCGCGACGTGGTAATGTTGCGCCACACGCTCTCGTCGTTCTGGAACTGGTCGATCGTCTGCAATGGGTTTGACGGGTAGAACTGATTCACCGGCCACGAGCCATCGGCATTGCGCCGCAGATCAAGAAAGCTCGGGATCTTGGTGAGCGAGTACGCGATCGAATTGCCGGCGTTGTCGTTGCCAAACAGGCCGCGGTCGCTGGCGTTGTTGAGAACCTCGGTACCAACTTGCAGGTTCATGCGTGATGAGAGACGCTGGTCGAGATTCACACGCACGTTCGTCTTGCGGGCGAACGTGTTGCGGACAATGCCTTCCTCATTGCGCCGACTCGCCGATACGAAATAGCGCGTGTCCTCTGAGCCGCCCGAGACGTTGAGCGACAAGTCCGAGTTTACCGGGCGATTGCCGTAAGCCAGCGTCTCGTAGTCCAGGAAGCGCGTGGGATCGTAGAACGGCGTGATACCGGGACCAAACACCCGCACCGCATCCTCGACCGACTGAAATTGGCGCGATCCGTTGCGGTAGGCGAGATCCGAAGTGCCCGTGCCGGTGCGCAGGGCGAAGCGCGGCTTGCCCGCCTTACCGCGCTTGGTAGTGATGATAATCACGCCGCCCGACGCCTTCGAACCGTAGATGGCCGCAGCCGCTGAGCCTTTGAGCACATCGACATTCTCGATGTCGTTGGGATTGAGGTCGGCGATGCGATTCACCGGACTCTCCTGCGTCCCCACGGAGATGGACGTGCCAGAGGCACGCGTGACCTTGTTGGTACCCGCGCCGACGGACACATCGCTCACGATGACGCCATCAATCACATAAAGCGGTTGTGCCGAACCAAGAATGGAAGAGATGCCGCGAATGCGGATGCGATTGCCGCCGCCGGGGGCACCGGTCGACTGGGAGATCTGTGCGCCGGCGACCTTGCCCTGCAACGCGTTCTCAATCGACTGCGTCGACACTCTGTTGAGTTCAGCGCTGCTGACGCTGGCCACGTCGTTCGCCAGATTACGACGCGAAATACCCGTGGCTTGTCCGGTCACCACCACCTGATCGAGATTGAGCACGTCTTTCTTGAGCACGATCTCAAGCGTCGTGCGCGACGGCTCCACGGTGATACGCGTCATGGGATAGCCGAGGCGACGCACGACGAGCACGAACTCCCGCGCAGGCGCACCAACGAGTGTGAAGGCGCCGTCATCTCGACTCAACGTGCCGATCTGCGTGCCCTGCACCTGTAACTGGGCGGCCGTGATGGGAGCTCGACTGCCGTCTTCGAGCACTTTACCGGTGACCGTGCGAGATTGCGCGGCGAGCGTGGTGGCCGATAGCGCGAGGGCGGAAAGCAGCAGCCCTCCGCGCGTGAAGACTCCGATCATAAGCGGGTTGTCCGGTTAAGTGTGAATGGGAGCGCCGATCCGAAATACCTCACCGGTCCGATACGCGTCTGCGGTTGAGAACGTTGACCGCACGCGATACGGCTCGCGCAGTAGCCGCGCGGCAATGCAAAACGCAGACCTATTTCACGGTCAACAATCGTCGCACCACGCCGAATGTGGCGATGTCGGACGACGACGCGATGATTTCCAGCGTGTACTGCCCGGTAGCGACTACCGGAAACTCGGCCGCATACTCACTGGTCACGCCAGCGTAGGGCAGCAGCACGTCGTGCATGACGAGGCCGTTGCGAATCAGTCGCGCGCGGACATCGTTCACTTTCCACAGGGCGTCAGGGCCCGTCGGACACGAGCAGAGCAGCCGCACGCGGGCACGCACGGTAGTCGGCGCATTTGCCGACATCACGAGTGTGGAGTCAGGCGTGAGCAGGTCGATGAGATACCCGTGCATCTCCAGCACGAGACCATCACCGGTGAGGTGGCGACCCGGCACCAGCACGAGACGTTTGCTGGCGCTCACCAGCTGATCGGGATAGCCGAGCGGACCGTCCGCAGTAATTTCGACCAGCGTGGCGGCGGTGAGCGGGATCGTGGTTTGGAAACGCGCACCGTCGGTGGTGGTGAACAAACGTTCACCACGCACGCGTGGCGTTTCCATGATCCGCTTGGTGTCGCCGGTGGCGCCTTCATGGAGGCCGGTGGCGAGCACCCGGTTGTCGTTCACGTCGCGCACCGTGATCCGTACGCCGCCCACCGCAGAGCCGATCAGCTTGGCGTCGTGTGTCACGACGTGCACGATCAATTGGGTGGGGACCACAGTGGTGGCGGAGACGGGCGCCGAAGCGACACCGGAGCGGGCGCTGGCGCAACCGGAGAGCAAGCTGAGCAGCGTGAGAGTTAGGAGAGAGCGCATTCGCTAAGAGACATCATTCAACGGGCCCAGTCAAATAATGCACAAATTTCTTAAGGCCGCGCCAGTTACTCCACGCCGGCTGTCCTAACAACCCGCGCGGAGGTCCGCGCAGACGCGCCCGTCAAACGACGCCGCGGATCGGAACCGCGCGCTCAGCACCTCGGCCGTCAACCGCGACGGAAGCCCCGGCGCGGCGCGCCCCAAGAGTCGCGCTGTTGCGGTAGTGTCGCCCTTGAGCCACCGGTCAAACCACGCTCGCGTGTAGGCGTGCACCAGGTCGTGTTGCGCCGCAGCGGCCTGCGCACTCCACCAGTAGTGCGTCGACCCCGCAAAGACGACTTGCATGGCCGGTACGCCAGCGCTCCGCCATTGTTCATACGCGGTGAGCTTTGCGTCGCCCGTTTTGCTGGGGCACGTCTCTGAGGCCTGGCCAAGTGCCGGCACACGGGGAGGACGGATAGTGCCTGGAACGTTCTGGCACGCCGCTGAACCGGCGTCGCCAGTTTCACTGACGGCGAGATTATCCCATGCCACCAGCGCATCCACGCGCGCGTCCTCCGCCTGTGTCCTGGATAGCGAGCGTGCGCCGAGCGACCATCCGGCGATCCCCACGCGCCCGGTATCCGCGCTCGCGCGGTACGGGTTGGTCACCGATTCCAGGAAATCGAGACCGCTCACCGCCGCCACGTGGTAGGCGTTGGTACTGCCGCCGCTCGATGGGAGCGTGACCACGACTACGTAACCGCTGGCGGCCAGTCGTTCCGCCGCCCACGCCACACTCGTGATCGGCGCTCCGCCGCCTGGCAGCAGCGAGAGAATCGGACAGGGCGCTGTCTGCAGGCTCGCGTCGGGAGCCCACAACTGTGCGGGCAGCGAGCGCCCCGTGCCCTGCTCCGGGATCGACAGCGTCGTCGTCCGCACGATGCCACCGACGCCGCCGCAGGACACTACGCTGGTGGTGGGTGGACCAAGAGGCTGGGTGGGTAGAACGGGCGCTCG
>Ga0105045_10005010_pt1 | contig 11608 bp, 6 predicted proteins | sample MAT02_FD_78089 | JGI IMG/M metagenome (GOLD analysis project Ga0105045, IMG submission 78089) | Freshwater microbial communities from Lake Fryxell liftoff mats and glacier meltwater in Antarctica - MAT-02 (megahit assembly) | ecosystem: Environmental > Aquatic > Freshwater > Ice > Liftoff... | reverse complement strand
TTGTCTTCTCCAGCAACTGCATAGCGAATATTAGAAATCATAAATTCATCGTCGTTTTCTCTGCCGTTTGAGTAATTCATATATTTTGCTCCAATTTTAAAAACATTATATTTTTGCTTAGCATCAAACGCCTGAGGTATATCAATCACTTTATTTTCATTGATATAAATTCTTAGTCTCCCGTTTTGTCTCCATATAGAAAATTTGGCTATTGTTCCTTTGTTACTATTAGTGCCACAATCTAAACCAGAAATTTTAAGACCTTCGTTTGAATTGATTGCTTCGTTATTTTCAACTATAAAAAATTTAGCAAGTTCATTACATCCCAACCATTTAAATTGAAAATAATTCTCTGGATATTCCTCTTGCAAATCCTTTTTAGGGTTTTTTGAAGGCATCAAATACATTTGGTATTCCAAAATATTACTACTTCTGTATCGGGTGAAAATGTCAAATTCTAGCGTGAAGTTATCTGGCATATCCTTGATAAACTCAGGTTGAAAATAGCCATCTTTTGTTATCGACAGCCATTTTTGGTCGCTTTCATCAAGTGTTACGATTTCTGCGGAAGAATTGGTGTTCCATCCTAAAGGAAAATCGCCTATGTTAGTTGTAGAAAAATCGTCAAAACCCAATACTTTTTGACCTGGTTCAAAATCGAATTTAGAATTCTTTTTAACTGGTTTTATTGGTGAACTTTGAGAGTTTGGTTGAGATTGCTGATTTTGATCGTTTGTGTTTTCATTCTCCTGAGCTACTTCTTCAGTTCGTTTCTTTTCTTTTTTTTCCTTCTTTTTAAAGATTTTTTTTATTTTATCTTCCGCTTTGTTCAAAGCGTCTTCAACGGTCTCATCGCCTTTTTGTTCGCCACGTTGATAGGTTTTCTCTTTTGCGTTTTGAATTACGCGTTCTCCAACTGTTGTTTCTTGTGCAAAGGCGGATAGGGCACAAAAAATGAACAAGATTAAAATTTTACTTACTTTCATACTATACTTATTTTTTTGATTACTAATTAAACACTGTGTTTTCAATTTAGTGCAACATCGAAAAAAAAGTAAACATCGCTTTTAATTATTTTTAATAAAGAGTTTATGTTTACTTTTGACTAAAAATCTGCACTAATGAGTAAACTAGATCATTTGACAGTAATTGAGCTCTTAAAAAAAGGGGATGAAAAAACCATTCATCAACTTTATGTTGACCATAAAAATGGGTTTACTTTATTTGCGAATAAATATGATTTGTCGTCTGATGATTTATTAGATATTTATCAAGATTGTATCATCGCTTTATGCGAAAATGCCAAAAAAGGAACAATAGATAATTTAGAAAGTAGTATTTCTACCTATTTATTTTCTATTGGCAAATACATGATTTACAGAAAATTAAAGACAAAAAATAAAAATATTTCAATTGATTCTGATTATCGATTTCCGCAAGTAGCAGAAGATGAAATTGAGGAGACGGAAAATGAAGATGAAGTGCGATTATTACAAGAAAATTTTAAAAAATTAGGGGAGCAATGTCAAAAAGTATTACGCCTATTTTATTATGAAGAAAAAAAATTAGATGCGATTCAAATTGAATTGAATTACACAAACAAAGATGTTTTAAAGAGTCAAAAATCAAGATGTTTAAAACAATTAAAAGACTTAATTAAAAAATAAAATGTTTTTTTGATTCTTTATTGAATTCAAAACCATAAAATGTTATAAAATGGAAAAAGAAACACTCATCAACCACTATTTTGAAAAATTGCTTTCGGCGGAAGAACAAAAACAATTTGATCTTTTAATGCAATCGGATGTTGATTTTGCAAAAGAAGTTGCTTTTCAAAAAAGCTTAAAAAAAGCCATCACGTTGAACGAACGCGCGGAATTGAAAAGGAAATTAACTTCATTTGAGCCAAAAAAGGCCAAAGTAAAATCATTTAAAATTTGGTATGCTGCTGCTTCGCTGTTTTTAATTGCTGGTTTAGGATTTTATTTTTCGCAAAATTCGAATAAGGCTATTTATGAAGAATTTTATCAGTCGTATCCCAATGTAGTTGCTCCAACGGTTCGTGGCGAGCAAAAAGAAGACATTAAGTCGGAAGCTTTTTATGAATATGACAGCGGCAATTATGAAAAATCACTAGCATTATTTTCTGCAATTTATGAGAGTGAAAAAGACGATTATGCTTTGTTCTACAAAGCGTTGTCGCAAATGGAATTACAAAAAACCAATGACGCTATCAACACATTTAACCAATTTGATTTAAACAAAAACAATGCTTTTACGCCTTTTGTAAAATGGTATTTGGCCTTGGCTTATCTAAAAGATAATCAAACAGAAAAAGCAATGCCATTGTTGAAATCCTTATCAGAAAATGAAAATCCGCAACAAGAAATGGCTCAAAAATTGTTGACCGAATTAGATTAATTTTAAATGATAACCCTATTATTTTCAACCCACTATAATTTTACAAGATGACGATAACTTTTATTATCCTACTTTGTGCTTTACCTATTTTGCTTTTTCTGAATTGGACTAAAAAGTTTAGGGACAAATATCCAGAGACATTTGGCTATATTCTTTCGCTTGTGGGCACTTTCGTTGGGATTGTTTTAGGTTTGTATTTTACAGATATTCAAGAGTTTCAAGGTAAAAAACAAGCCACTATAAGAGTTTTAGAAACCAGCAAAGAAGAATTGGAATGGCTCGTAAAACGTTGCGACGTTATGACTAAAAGCTTCGATACACTTCCAAACAAAAAAAGAGATAAATTTTTGCAGTTAGAAATACCTCCTTTTTTTTCTGAAACCATACGTTCTCAAATAATTGCCGAAATGTTGCAGCCATCAAGTATTGAACAATTTTACATCATCAAAGAAAATTTAATTTTTGATAGCAAAATGATTCAGCTCGATTACAAAATGAAGGATTTGAAAAACATTAAGTTGGATGTTGAAGATTATAAAAAGCAAATTTTTTCAGCCATACATACCATTGATATCGAAATTAAATTGCTCGGCGACACCATTGAGCCCGAGGAATTTGACAGCATTTCTAAAAGAAAATTAGCATTGTTGATGGAGCAATAAAATATGTTTTTGCTGCTAGAATAAAACAACTTTCTTTCCATTTTGATGTTTTGCAAAAGCATTTTCAAACGTTAGAAATCAGACAGTCCTATTTAGACAGAAGCTAAAACGTATTGATACTATTAAAATGTTTTTTTTTCCAAAAAACTACAACCAAAATCAATATTCCCAATCCAATTCCTATATAAATCAGCCAATTATTACTTGACATAATAGGAGAAACATCACCATTTACTACAAATCCTGCCCAATAAAACGGCTGTGTTTTCATTGGATTGTTTTTAATAAAATCTTTTTTAGAATTGGCTAAGGCTTCATCCTTTGCTTGACCTTTTTTAAGATTTTCATAAAATGAAATCATAATTTCAGACGTTTCTTTGTCGGGAACTTGCCAAAGGCTATATACTGAAGATTTTACACCAGAATAAGTCAAGGCTCGTGATAAACTCATCAAGCCTTCGCCGTTTTCTTTGGTTCCAATTCCTGTATTGCAAGCGCTTAAAACAACAAGATTTGAAGGGAAATTTATTTCATACAATTCATCAAAATATACTTTTTTATTATTGGCAAAAACCAAAGCTGATTTTGAATATTCTTGTTCTAGTTGCGAATGCATTGCTAAATGATGTAACGAATAATTAGTTGTTGATTTTAGAAAGTTATCGCGGTTAGCGTCTTGATTTTCGTATAGTTTTCCATTAAATAATTCGCTAATGACTCTGGCTTCTTTTTTAGCATCGGCCAAATCATATAAACCCGCTCTCAACAAACCGCCTCTTTTTAAATTTTCTGGTGGCAATTTGGAATAATTTGGTGCAAAAGTTGCTATAGTTTCCATTTGCTTTGAAACGTTACTTTTTTCTTTTAAAATGTTCCAAAGCTTAATTGAGTAAGCATAGCTTGTTCTGAAATTTTGAACTACTAATTGCCCTTTTTTGTCTTTTAAACTTTCAAATGAAACTGTCGCTAAGAAGTCTTCAGGAATAAAAACAATTGTGGAAATTGACTTTGTTTTAAGCAGTGGTTGAATTAATTTATCATACAAATAGCTGGCGTTTTTTGGAAAAGAATTATCAATTGTTCGTATTTGTTTATTATAATCATTCACTACTTTTCTCAAATCTTCTTTATTTCCTAAACTAACTAATGTAATTGTTTCTTTTTGAATTGAAAAAGCAAAAACTTTATCATCTGTAACCACATATTTTAATACCAATTGATTGGCCAACAGCTTTTTTTGGGTGGCGTCAATAGAAAAATCTGCCGATTTAAACTTCTGGAATGAAGGATCTATCTGATTGATGGCTGTTTGCGTTTTAGTAATTTCTTTTTCAACAATAGCCAATTGATTTTTAAGTTCGCTGGTTTCTTTACTGTTTTCAATTTGCTCCTTTAAGCTGTTTTTTTCAAAAACTACTTCGTTCAAATGTCGAATTAACTTTGATGGAACTTTTAAATTTTGCTTGTTCTTAACTTCAAATATATTCCATAAATGTTGAGAAGAATTATTCTCAATGCGATTTATGATTTCCTTTAATTTCTTCTGGTCATTTGGATCTATCAATAATTGTGTTTGCAGAAGTCCACTAGCAATACTTTGATTAAAATTATTTAAACTGTGGTTGTATTTTCCTTTTCGATAAAATTCAGCAAACATATCAGAAGCCAAAAAGTACAGATTATTTGCTATCAATAAATCTTCTTTATTTTTGGTTTTTTCATAGATTGATTCAAATGCCTTTGCAGAGTTTATGGTGTTGCTAATAAAAAACCCGCTATTAAATTTCTTTAAATCGCTGTATTTTAATTTTTTTAGGTTTGCTATTTTTATTTGCTTAATAAGTAATTTTTGATAAGAATTTAAAAGCGTTTTTTTGGCTTGGCCAACTCTATTTAAGGAAATTAATATTTTAGCTTCTAAAACTTCGATGCTAAAACGCGATGCATTAAAATAGTTTTCAGCTATTTTTTTTGACTCTTCCACTACTTTTAGTGCCTCCTCATATTTTTCATATTTGTAATAAGCACTAGCCAAATAAAGGCAAGCGGCTAATTCCTCGGTTTCTGATTGATCAAGACGAGTGATTTCTAACGTTTTTTTATTAAAATCAATATGTGCTTGAACATTTTCTTTGTCGTTTTTGGAAACAGTTTCAAAGAGTTTTGAGTAATTATATCTACCTACTATTAATGCGTTTTCGAGTTTTTTTCTTTCAACAGGATACTTTTCGAAAGTTAGGGCTATTGAATCAAGATACTTTTTTGCTGTATTTCCTTTTCTATCTAGAACATTAATTCTCAGATTGGACAGGTAATAAAGAGCCTTAAATTGCAAGTTTCTATCTTTTACGCTTCCTGCGTCAGTTGTAGCAAAATCAATGTGATGATACCATTCGTAAAAATTTTTATTTAATAACACTAGAATCTCTCTTGCTTTTTCTTCATTTCCATAGCCTATATTTTCCCAGATTACATTGGTCATTGAATTTACTACATAAGCCCTATCCGTGGTTTCTGACTTTAAATGAAATTCTAATCCTTTCGAATAATGATATAAGGATTGCGTGTGGAAATGTAAATTTGAATAAGAAATACCTAAAAGATTGTGAACATAACCTAATTGTTCATAACCCTTAGGAGCTATTATTCCTATCTTTTTTAAAGCCTTTTCTAGAGATAAAATAGATTGTTCGTGATTATTAGTATTTCTGTAAATATCGCCTTGATCAGTCAGAAAACTAATAATGTTTATGTCGTTCGAAAGATTTTTTAACGTATACTCATAACCTTTTATGTTGTATTCTAGTGCTTTATCCCAATCCCAATAGCAATAACTTGCTTGTAAGTAAGTATTACTGAGCCATTTTTTAATGTTCTTATCTTGTTTGCATTTTAGAAAAAAGATTGACGCTTTATTAAACTCAACGATTGCTTCTTCAAAATTTCCATTATTGTGTCCTGCATTTAATCCTTTCGCATAGTGGTATCTTCCCGTATAATAATTGTAGTTTAACTCTTTTTGCTTTTTAATTAATTTTTCCCAAATAACAAGCGATTGATCTACTTTTAAATATTGCTCAAGGGAATCTGCCGTTTTTATTAATTTTATGTTGTTGTCCTCTTGTCCAGACACGCTAAAATAAGTGGCAATTAGCAAAAACAAATAAATAAATCGATTCTTATTTTTCATGATAAATTGTGTTTTGAAACCATTTTTCTTATAAAACTAAAATTACAATGCTTAAAAAACTACTTTATATTTTTTTCTAATTTCTTTTTAAAGACAAGAAACAAAATAAATATTCCCAATCCAATTCCAAGATATATCATCCAATTATTACCCGACATAATGGGCGAAACGTCACCATTCACTACAAATCCTGCCCAATAAAACGGCTGTGTTTTCATCGGATTGTTTTTAATAAAATCTTTTTTGGAATTGGCTAAGGCTTCATCCTTTGCTTGTCCTTTTTTAAGATTTTCATAAAATGAAACTATGATTTCAGAAGTTTCTTTGTCTGGAACTTGCCACAGACTATAAACCGACGATTTTACGCCAGCATAGGTTAAGGCGCGAGACAAACTCATTATTCCTTCGCCCGATTTTAATATTCCGTTTCCTGTATCGCAAGCACTTAAAACAACCATCTTGGCCGGAAAATTAAGTCCATAAAGTTCAGAAAAATAAAGTTTTTCGTTATCCGAAAACACCAAACAAGATTGGTTAAAATCTTCTTGGAATAACTCCGAATGCATCGAAAAATGAAACAATCCAAAATCATTTACAGAGTTTAAAAATTGTTTTTTAGTTGCCTTTTCATTCAAAAAACTTTTTCCTTTAAAAAGTTTTGAAATACTTGTGGCCTCTTCTTTCGCATACTTTAAATCAGACAATCCAGCTCGAATTTGACTCGATTGTTTGCTCTTATAATTTGGAGAAAAAGCGATTAATTTGGTGTTAGTTGTTTCCGTATTATTCTGTTTATTAAACAACCAAATTGGTAAGGAATAATCATAAGAAATAGAGTGATTTTGTACTAAAAATTCATTTTTCTGCGTATCAATCAAAGTTTCAAAAGGCAAATAATTTAAAAAACCGTCTGGAATAATCGTTATTTTTTCGAACTTTTGATCCAAATTCATCATTTTATAAAGCAATTTTGCCGAGGTGACATAATTTTGATTAACTGTTTTTGCTTGTTCTAAAAATGCGGTGACTTGCTTTTTTATTTTTTTTAAATCTCCTATTTTACGTATTTCAATTGTTTTTGACGTTAAGCTAACTGCAAATAATTGTTCACCTGAAGTGTAATACTTTATAATAATTTCATTGTCCGAAACAGCTTTTTGTACCTTTCGAACATCAAAATTTTCTACGGATACTTTTTCAATTTCTCGATAAGTTGCAGAAGTCTGATTTAGTAATTTTGTAATCTTATTTTCAATCGCACTTATCATGGCTTTACTTTTAGTGCTTTCTTTTCGATTTTTATAAAAATTCAATTCGCTTTTTAGGTCTTTAATCGCCACAATGGTTTGGTTATTTTTGCTAGTACTAAATTTAATTTTCTTAAAAAACTCATTTGCTAAATGTTGCGACGCATTGCGTTCTATAGCGTTAATCAATTCTGTTTTCTCGGTGTAAGATAATTTTTTCTCAACTGCAATTTCAAGCAAACCTTCTGTAATTTCTGAGTGATATTTGTTTAACTCATCGTTAAATTCGCCTTTTAAATAATATTCTTTAAATAACTTGTTGCTTATTTTATATAATTTATCTGCTACTGCTAAATCATCTTTATTTTTGTTTGCTTTATAGTGGTCAAAATATAATTTTCCGCTTTTGTAAAAAAGTTTGATAAAATCCAGGGAAACTAATTCTCTTACATCTTTAAACTGAATTTCTTTTATGCTTTTTTTCTTTTTTGATAAATCAAAAATCAATTGTTCTACATTATTTTGAACAATTTTGATAACTATGTTTTTAGAATCTTGCTTGCTTAGCAGCACCCCTTTTTGAAGTTCTAAGGTATATTTGCTGGAATTAAAACTTGTTTTGGTATTGCTTTTTTGTGCCAGATTTAAATACTTCAAGGCCAGATCATTGTCATTTAAACAAATATACGAAGCTGCTATTTTTGAATTGAACGTAATAAAATAATCTTGGTTACCATACTTTTTAGCAACATCCATTGCCTCCAAACCCAAATTCAATCCTTGTTGACAATCATCGTGATTGTGTGCAAAATCAATTATTTCTGAATAACTTTGGAGTAGGTATTTTAGGTTTTTTTCAATGTTTAACGTTTTTATATTTTCTTTATATTTTTGCAAAAATTCTAATGCTTGGTCGAAATGACCTGTTGCTAAAAAAACTCTTACGTTAGATAATATATAACTTCCATACGGTGTATTGGTATTAAAAACAGTTCCAGAGGTTGAGTTTCCGTATTTTTTGGTATACTGCACATTCAGTTTTTTGCCAAATTCTTTTGTCTTTTCTAAATCGCCATATTCAATATATCGAAAAATTAAATTATGGTAAGCCGTGATTAAATAATCGTTTTCGTCTACACTATTTTTGTGTAGTTTTTCCCAAATTACTGCTGCTTTGTTATAATATTCAATTGTGTTTTTCTGGTTGTAGATATTTGCGTATGCAAATGCCAAATTGTTGTAGTTCAAAGCTACCTCATTGTTTACTTCGCCAAATTGTTTTATGTAAAGAGCAAGCGACTTTTTATAATATTTAATTCCCTCGAAGGAGTTACTCGTTTTATCGTATAAAAATCCCAAATCATAAAAGTAATCTGTTTTTGTTTCTACCTTAGCTTGACTAAAATCATTGATTTTATAACCCTCTTCAGCAACTAGAATAGCTTTTTCCCAATTACTGTTACTGGCTTCATAATGATATTTTTCTGTAAATAAGTTTAGTAATAATTCCGTTTCATGAGGTTTCCTTTTCTTTAACACTAAAATAGGTTTCATTGCTTGCTCAATAGATAAAATTTTGCCGTAATCAGACAATAAATAGTCATAAAAAAGTACGTAACTTTTTGCAAAATTTATTTCCTGAATTGTATTATTTTTTTCTTTTAAAAACTGTAAAAAAACCAATTTAGCATCTGTGTAATTTTCGGTTTTTTCAAATACATAAACTTTATTGAGTGCTTCTTTCAAATTTTTTGATTGCGAGAAACCCATAAATTGCAGGGCGAGAAATAGAATTAAAAACCTTTTTTTCATCATGAATAGCAATTAAAGTTATCTTATAGGTGTGAAAAACATAAAAAAGTAAACATTTGTTTTTATAAAAGTACTGATTTTAGTCAACTTAGATCTAAGTATAATTATATTTGTAGCAAACCATTATTATGAAACTATATCCAATAGAAGCAGGGAATTTTAAACTCGACGGTGGTGCTATGTTTGGCGTTGTGCCAAAAACCTTATGGAACAAAACCAATCCGGCTGATGAAAACAACTTAATTGACATTGCTGCACGTTGCATGCTCATTGAAGATGGAAACCGATTAATTTTGATTGATACTGGAATGGGAAACAAACAATCGGACAAGTTTTTTGGCTATTATTCGCTCTGGGGAACGCACTCTTTAGACGGTTCACTCGCAAAACATGGTTTTCATCGCGATGATGTGACCGATGTGTTTATGACGCATTTACATTTTGACCACTGCGGCGGAAGTGTGAATTGGAATAAAGACCGAACGGGTTATGAACCCGCTTTCAAAAATGCTAACTATTGGACCAATGAGAACCATTGGGAATGGGCGACCAAACCAAACGCAAGAGAAAAAGCTTCTTTTCTTTCAGAAAATCTATTGCCCATGCAAGAAAATGGACAATTGCATTTTATTGAAAAACCTGATTACGATTTTGGGATTTCTTCCGAATTGGGATTTGGAATTTTCTACGTTGACGGTCATACCGAAAAAATGATGATTCCACATATCAAATACCACGATAAAACCATCGTTTTTTGTGCCGATTTATTGCCAACTGCTGGTCATATTCCGTTGCCTTTTGTGATGGGTTACGATACGCGGCCGCTTTTAACTTTGCCCGAAAAAGCCAAGTTTTTAAAAACCGCTGCAGATAACAACTTTTACCTTTGGCTTGAACACGATGTACACAATGAAATCATCACCGTTGAACATACCGAAAAAGGAATCCGTTTAAAGGAAGTTTTACCGCTTCAGGATGTCTTAAGATAGTGTTAATCTCCTATTTATCCTTTATTAAAGTTCTATTTTTACCGAAAAATATTTTTTATGCATTACTTAAAATCCTTGTCGTTTGTCGCTGCTAGTTTAGTAGTGTTGGGTTGTGGAGTTTCCAAAACCATATCGTATAACCAATTAAACCCAATTCAAGCAGAAAGTGTTCCGCTAAAAAATGGAAAAATTTCAGAAGCAGAACTTCTTCGTTGGAGTCATTTAGATATCGTAAAAGATACAATTCCCGGCATGAGTATTGACCGAGCTTATGAAGAATTATTGAAAAATAAAAAAGGCCAAAAAGTAATTGTAGCCGTAATTGATTCAGGAACTGATATTGAGCACGAAGATTTGAAAGGGAGAATTTGGACAAATCCGAAAGAAATTGCCGGAAATAATATTGATGATGACAAAAACGGTTATGTAGATGACATTCATGGTTGGAATTTTCTAGGCGATATCGTTCATGAAAATTTAGAGCTTACAAGAATCTTAAAAAAAGGCGACGACGGCTCTGAAGTATATAAAAAAGCGAAAGTAAAGCATGAAGAAAAACAACGAGAAATCTTAGGAAACAAGCAACAATTAGATTTTATTTTGGCTGCTGATAAAGCTATCACCGAGCATCTAAAAAAAGAAAAATATACAATTGAGGAGGTAAAATCTATTTTAACAACCGATGCTATGTTGGGCAATTATAAAATGGTCATGACTCAAGTTTTATCCAACACAAGTCGCGAAGAGTTTTTGGAAGGAATTAATGAGTTTAAAGACTATGTTTACGAACAATTAAACTATAATTTAAATTTAGAATATGACGGTCGAAAAATTTTAGGCGATGATGCCGAAGATATTTCTAAAACTAGTTATGGTAACAATCAAGTGTGGGGTCCAGATAAAAAACATGCCATGCACGGCACACATGTAGCCGGAATTATTGCTCAAGTGCGAGGAAATAATTTGGGTGGCGATGGTGTGGCGACTAATGTCGAAATCATGGCCATTCGGGCAGTTCCAAATGGAGATGAATATGACAAGGACATTGCGTTGGCCATTCGCTATGCCGCTGATAATGGCGCAAAAGTAATCAACGGAAGTTTTGGAAAAGGCTTTTCTCCTCATAAAGAATGGATTTATGATGCCATCAAATATGCGGCAGAGAAAGATGTATTATTTGTTCATGCCGCTGGAAATGACGGTGAAAATTTAGATACAGACGAAAGTTATCCAAACGATTTTACCGATGGAAAAGAAATTGCTTCTAATTTTATTAAAATTGGTGCA
>Ga0105045_10005009_pt1 | contig 11609 bp, 8 predicted proteins | sample MAT02_FD_78089 | JGI IMG/M metagenome (GOLD analysis project Ga0105045, IMG submission 78089) | Freshwater microbial communities from Lake Fryxell liftoff mats and glacier meltwater in Antarctica - MAT-02 (megahit assembly) | ecosystem: Environmental > Aquatic > Freshwater > Ice > Liftoff... | reverse complement strand
GTTGCCGCTGCCGCCCTGTTTGTTGGGGCAGGGGCCCGGGACGCCTGCGGAACTGGCGCAGGGGTTGGCGATTACCGGGCATTTTCTGGCGCGCGAGCTGGCCCCGATGCTGAACGACCGCCCCCTGCCCGAGGCGCGGGGGCGGCTGGTCGAGATGTTGGGACGTGGTTAGGCGACCTCTGACAGCAGCGCCCTGAGGTCAAGGCGGCCTGTGGTCATCGACAGCGCGCCGTCTGCGGAAAAAGACCCCCGGACCGGGGACATGATCCGGGGGCCATGGTCGGCCGGGACGGGCGGCGAACCGCCCGTTGGACAGGGGGGACAGCCCGGCGCAGACAGGGCGGGGTCGCCCATGGCGTGAAGATGGGGTGAGTCGGATTCGATTCTATGACGGATTGACGAAACTCAGGCCCGCGAGCGGATCATCCCCACGATATCATAGACCTGATCAAGGATCGGGCGGGCGATGGCGTCGGCCCGCGCGGCACCTTCGCCCAAGGTACGGTCGATCTCGGCGGGGTCTTTCATCAGTCGGGTCATTTCCGATGTGATCGGCGACAGTTTGTCGACCGCCAGATCGGCCAGCGCCGGTTTGAAAGTGCCGAACTGGACGCCCGCATATTGCGCGACCACGGCTTCGGGCGTCATGTCGGCGAGGGCTGCATAGATGTTGACCAGATTGCGCGCGTCGGGGCGGTCTTTCAGCCCGTCGAGCGTGTCGGGCAGCGGTTCGGGGTCGGTCTTGGCCTTGCGGATCTTCTTGGCGATGGTGTCGGCGTCGTCGGTCAGATTGATGCGCGACTGATCCGAGGGGTCGGATTTCGACATCTTCCTGGTCCCGTCGCGCAGGGACATCACGCGGGTTGCCGCACCTTCGATGACGGGTTCGGTGACCGGGAAGAAATCGACCTTGTAGTCGTTGTTGAACTTCGTCGCGATGTCGCGGCACAACTCCAGATGCTGTTTCTGATCCTCGCCCACCGGGACGTGGGTCGCCTTGTAGGCCAGAATGTCGGCGGCCATCAGGGCGGGGTAGGCATAGAGGCCGAGCGACACGTTTTCGCTGTTCTTGCCGGCCTTGTCCTTGAACTGGGTCATGCGGGACATCCAGCCCATCCGCGCGACACACGTGAAGATCCAGCCCAGTTCGACATGGGCGCTGACCTGGCTCTGGTTGAACAGGATCGACCTTGCGGGGTCGATGCCCGCCGCGATGAAGCCCGCCGCCGCTTCACGCGTTTGCTGACGCAGTTTGGCGGGGTCCTGCCAGACGGTGATCGCGTGCATGTCCACGAGACAATAGATCGTCTCGATGCCTTCGTCCTGTTTCTGGACAAAGCGTTTCAGCGCGCCGAGGTAGTTGCCCAGGGTCAGGCCCCCCGAAGGCTGGATCCCCGAGAATATGCGGGTGGGGAAGGTCGCAGGCGTTTGGACCGGCTGTGACATGGGAACTCCATCTGGAAAAAGCGGCTGCGCTGGCTTATCGCTGCGGGCAACGGGCGTCAATCGAGCCCGGAAAGGGAAGCCATGGACCATAACGCCCCGCCGTTGAACCCGCTGCCGCCGATCGTGTGGGTGCTGGCGTTGCCGTTGATAGCGATGGAGGTGGTGTTGGGGCTGGAATCCGCCGGGTTGATCGGCGGGGCGCAGGCGATGGGCTGGCGGCAGGATGCGGTGCAGCGGTTCGGGTTCTCGCCGGAGTTGATGCGGGCGATGATCGAGGCGGGTCAATATCCGCTTGAGGCGATGGCGCGGTTGGTCACCTATCCGCTGGTCCACGGCGATTTCACCCATACGCTGTTCGTGGTGGTGATCCTGCTGGCGCTGGGCAAGATGGTGGGCGAGATCTTCCGCTGGTGGGCGGTTCTGGTGGTTTATCTGGGGGCGACAGTGGCGGGGGCGCTGGCCTATACGGCGATGCCTTGGGCCACGGGCGCGCTGATCGGCGGCTATCCGGCGGATTATGGGTTGATCGGGGCGTTCACTTATGTCCTGTGGATGCGAAAGGCCGCTACGGGGGGCAACCAGTTGGCGGCGTTCCAGTTGATCGGAGTGCTGATGGGGTTTCAGTTGCTGTTCGGGGTGGTGTTCGGCGGAGGTTGGGTGTGGGTGGCGGAACTGGCCGGGTTTGCCGCGGGGTTCGCGCTGTCTTTTGCGGTCAGTCCGGGCGGAGTGGACCGCATCATGGGGCGGTTGCGTCAGCGTTGACGCCGGATGGCGCTGCGGAAGTCTGACAGGCGGAAGGCACCCAATAGCGTGCCGATGCCGAAATAGCTGACGATGCCTGCGGCGACCAACCCGGCCAGGGCCAGATAGCGCCAGCCTTCGGTTTGCAGGGGAGAGGTCAGCAGCCATGCTGATCCCCACAGCACAACCCCCAAGGCGGCACAGGCGCACAGGATCAAAGGCAGGCGCTGACGGAACCGCGCGTCGGTGCGCGCCTCGCAGCCCATGTGGCGCGATCCGAACCACAGTTGCGCCAGCATGATCCAGCCCGACAGGGTGGTGGCAAGGGCTGCTGCCGCAAAGCCCATGACCGGCATCAGGCCGATGGCGATGGCGGCGTTGGTGATCATCGACACGACGGCATACAGAAACGGGCGGCGGGTATCCTCGCGGGCGTAGAACAGCGGTTGCAACACTTTTTGCAGCACAAAGGCGGGAAGTCCCGCGCCATAGATCGCCAGCGCCAGCGCCGTGGCCTGCGCGTCCGACGCCGAAAACGCGCCCCGCTGATACAGCACCGAACAGAGCGGCCCGGCGATCACCAACAGGGCGACGGTGGCGGGCAGAGTGAGGGCCAGCGCAAACTCGGCCCCGCGGTTCAGGCTGTCACGACCGCCCTGCGCATCGCCCGCCCGCAGGCGGCGCGAAAGGTCGGGCAGCAGGACCGTGCCGATGGCAATGCCGACGACGCCCAGCGGCAGTTGATAAAGCCGGTCGGCATAGGACAGCCACGCGATGGCGCCTTCGGTAAAGCTGGCGACCTGACGACCGACCAGCAGGTTGATCTGCACGACGCCTCCAGCCAGTACGGCGGGTGCCGCGATCAGGGCCAGGTGGCGCAGCTCGGGGGTCATCCGGGGCCAGCGCAGGGGAAACCGATAGCCCAGCCGGCGGGCCGACCAGAAGGTAAAGGCAAACTGCACCACGCCGGTCACAGGCACTGTCCACGCCAGCGTCAGCCCCATGTCCCAGCCGCCCGCATCGGCCATCAGCATGGCGGCGATGAACATCAGGTTCATCAGGACCGGCACGAACGACGCCTCGGTAAAGCGGCCATGCGCGTTCAAGACGCCCGACAGCAGAGCGACCAGCGAAATGAACAAAATGTAGGAAAACGCGATACGCCCGTAATCGACGGCAAGGTCGAACCGCGCGTCTCCGACAAAGCCCGACGCCATGGCCCAGACCAGCCACGGCATCCCCAGCGTCCCCAGAACCGAGAACAGCACCAGAATCCCAGCCAGCCCGTTGAACGCATCGCGGGCAAAGCCGCCCGCATCCTCGCCGCCTTCGAGTTTCTTGGCGAACATCGGCACGAAGGCCATGTTGAACGCGCCCTCGGCAAAGAATCGGCGGAAGGTATTGGGCAGCGAAAAGGCGATCAGGAACGCCTCGGCCACCGGCCCCGTGCCCAGATAGGCCGCCATCATCACGTCGCGCGCAAAGCCCGCCCCGCGCGACAGCAGCGTCCAGCCACCGACAGTCACCACATTGCGGATCAGGCTGGTGGGTCCCTTGGCCGGTTTCACTTGGTCGCCCGTTCCGCGCCATCGGCAATCGCCTGCCGCAGCTTGCGGTCAAGGCTTTCCTGCCGCGATTTGGGGTGGAGTTTCAGGCCGAACATGTCTTTGACATAGAACGTATCCACGACCTGCGCGCCATAGGTCGCGATCACCGCCGACGCGATATAGACGTTCGCCCCGGCCAGCGTGCGCGTCAGATCATACAGCAGTCCGGGCCGGTCACGGGTGTCGACCTCGATCAGGGTGTAGATGTCGGACCCGTCATTGTCGAAGGTGATATGGGTGGGAAAGCGGAACTCGCGTTCGCGTTTCTTGATCTTGTCGCGGTCTTTCAGGGCCTCACGGGCGACCACCTCGCCTTTCAGAGTCTTTTCGATCATGCCGCGCAGGCGGGGCAGGCGGGCGACCTCGTAGGGGTGGGCCTCGATATCCTGAATCCAGAACACCGCCGTCGCATAGCCGTCTTTCGACGTATAGGTGCGGGCATCGACCACGTTGGCCCCCACCAGGGCCAAAGCCCCCGCCAGCCGCGAAAAGATGCCCGGATGATCGACCAACGCAAAACACGCGCGAGTGGCGTCGCGGGCGGGATCGGGGTGCAGGTCGATGCGGATCTCGTTGTCGGGCAGGTTTTGCAGCAGGCGGGCAAAGATTTCCTGCGTGTCGGTCGACAGCCCCTGCCAATAGGGCGCGTAATGCCGCGCGGTTTCCGCCCGCAGGTCGGCCACCGGCCAGGACGCCAGCCGGTCGCGCAGGGCACGTTTCGCCTCGTCCTCGCGGTTGGTGCGGTTGACGGTTTCAAGACCGCCTTCCAGCGCATCGGCGGTATCGCGGTACAATTGGCGCAGCAGCATGGCCTTCCAGTTGTTCCATGTCGCAGGCCCCACCCCGCGAATGTCGCAGACCGTCAGCACACACAGCAAATCCAGCCGCTTGCGCGTTTTGACCGCCTTGGCAAAGTCGCGCACGGTGCGGGGGTCGCCGATATCGCGTTTCTGCGCCATGTCGGACATCAACAGGTGATAGCGCACCAGCCATTCGACGGTTTCGGCCTCGTCGGCAGTCAGCCCCAGCCGTGGCCCGACCCGCCGCGCGATCTGTGCCCCCAGAATCGAGTGTTCTTCGGGCCGCCCCTTGCCGATGTCATGCAAGAACAGCGCCAGATACAGCACACGGCGGTTGACCCCGGCAGTCAGGATGCGGCTGCACAGCGGCAACTCCTCGATCAACTCGCCGCGCTCGATCTGGGCCAGCGTGCTGATGCACTGGATGGTATGTTCGTCCACCGTGTAGTGGTGGTAGACGTTGAACTGCATCATCGCGACGATCGGTTCGAATTCGGGGATGAAGGCGGCCAGAACGCCCAATTCGTTCATCCGCCGCAGACTGCGTTCCGGGTTGCCGTGTTTCAGCAGCAGATCAAGGAAGATGTGGACGGCCGCAGGGTCTGCGCGCATGTCGTCGTCGATCAGACCAAGGTTGGCCGAGATCAGCCGCATGACGTTGGGGTGAAGCAGATAACCGGTGCGCAGACCTTCCTCGAAGATGCGCAGCAGGTTCATCTTGTCGGTCAGAAAGGCCGGGGGGTCCGCCACGTCGATGCGCCCCTGCACCAGTTTCAGCCCCTGCCGCACCTTTTTGACCCTGCGGAACATGCCCAGAAGGCTGGCTTCGGGTTTCACATGCCGGGCTTCAAGCTCGGTCAGAAAGATGCGGGTCAATTCGCCGACGCGGGTGGCCTGACGGAAATAGTCCTGCATGAAAATCTCGACCGCCCGCCTGCCGCCCGCATCGCGGTATCCCATGCGGGCCGCGACTTCGACCTGCTGGTCAAAGGTCAACTGATCGGTCGGGCGGTTGGCGATCAGGTGCAGATGACAGCGGACCGCCCAGAGAAAATCCTCGGCACGGGTGAAGGTTGCATATTCCTCGCAGGTGAACAGACCGGCCTGCACCAGACCTTCGGGGCTGGACACCCGGTGCAGATATTTCCCGATCCAGTACAGGGTTTGCAGGTCGCGCAGGCCGCCCTTGCCCTCTTTGACGTTGGGTTCCAGCACATAGCGCTGGCCGCCCTGCCGTTTGTGGCGTTCGGCCCGTTCGGCCAGCTTGGCCTCGATGAATTCCGGCCCCGAGTTGCGCAGCAGCTCGGACCAAAGCCGTTCGCCCAACTCGACGGCCAAGGGTCGGTGTCCGGCGATGAAGCGGTATTCCAGCAGTGCGGTGCGAATAGTAAAGTCATCGCGACCAAGACGGATGCAGTCCTTGACCGTGCGGCTGGCGTGGCCGACCTTCAGTTTCAGGTCCCACAGCAGATAGAGCATCGACTCGATCAGGCTTTCGGCCCAGGGCGTGACTTTCCACGGGGCGAGGAACAGCAGATCCACGTCGGAATGCGGCGCCATTTCGGCACGGCCATAGCCACCCACGGCAACCACCGCAATGCGCTCGGCTTCGGTCGGGTTCGGCAAGGGGTGCAGCCAGGTTTGCGCCACGGCAAAGGCTGCGCGCACCAGACCGTCGGTCAGATACGCCTGCGCGCGCACCATCTGGCGGGCGGCCAGCGGGTTGGCAAGGAACGCAGCGGCAAGCGCCGCATAGCCGCGCAGCTTTGCCTCGCCCAACACGCGGGCGGCAATCGTGCGGATGGCGCGACGGTCGGTCGTCTCGCCGATCTCGGTCGCCAGATTGACCAGAAGCGGCGCAAGGTCGATGATGTCGGCTGCGGGCAGGATCAGCGCGCCCGCCATGTCGGGTGGGCTGCCGACCCCCGCGGCGCGCGTCAGAACGCGCGCCGGATCAGAACCCGGCACCGCCAAAGCTGCGCGGGGCGGGATCGACGACGACGACCTGGTTGTTGCGCACCTGCGCCACGGCAAGCCCGCGCTGGTTCGTGCCATCGCTGCGCAGCCGGAAGATGCCGTTGACGCCGACAAAGCCTGCCCCCTGGGTCAGGGCCGATGTGCTGATCGTCCCGCCTTGCCCCCGCTTGGCCAAGGCGCCGATGGCGGCGATGCCGTCATAGGCCAGACCGGAAATCGGGTGCGGCGGCTCGCCATAAGCCGCCTGATAGCGGGCCTGATATTGGGCATAAAGGTTGGGATCGGGCAGGGCGAACCATCCGCCCTGAACCCCCGGCAAAGCAAGTGTCGCCGCCGGAATGTCCCAACGGGTCAGGCCGATCAACTGCATGGACTGCGGGTTCAACCCGTTGTCGCGCAAAAGCTGGCTGACCAAGGGCAGCGCCCCGGCAGTGTCGGCCGTCAGAAACACGGCCTCGGCGGCAGTGGACCGCGCACTCGCCACGATGCCGGGGGCCGCAGCCACAACACCGTTCTGCGAGAATTCATAGCTGCCGACGGCCACCACCGATCCGCCTGCGGCGGACACGCCTCGCTGAATGGCAGCCCGACCCAACTCGCCAGCCGTGTTGCTGTCATGCACGATCATGATGCGCGACTTGCCGTTGCGCACGGCGTACCCCGCCAGACGTTCGGCGGTGTTCTGAAAAGTCGGCCCAAGGACGAACACGTTGCCCCCGGCAATGTCGGAGTTGTTGGAAAAGCTCAGAACGCTGACGCCACGCCCGGCGACTGCCACACCTGCTGCGTTGGCTTCTTGGGCAAAGACCGGGCCAAGGATGACCTGCGCGCCGTTGTTCACGGCCTCCAGCGCCATGGCCTGCGCCTGAGCGGGCTGACTGGCGGTGTTGTAAACCCGCAGGTCGATCTTTGTGCCGCCCAGATCTGCGATCGCCATCCGTGCCGCGTTTTCCAGCGACCGCGCCAGCAATTCATCGCTCGCCTGCCCGGATCCGCCCGGCACCAGCAGCGCCACAACGACCGTTCCACCCCCGCCTGCAGAGGGTCCCGGCAGGATGGGCCCGGTGGTGCAGGCCGACAGCGCAAGGGCGGCAAGCCCGAAAACAAACAGACCCAGCGACTTGCGGGCAGTGGCCAAAACGGACAACATATGGACTTCCTCACTCTCAGAGGCGCAGGCGTTGCTCATCAGGTTAAGTGGTTCGCGGCGGGAAGTAAACTTGTGAGGCAACAGTCCGGTGACAATCCCGCCAACAAAGGAGCGAACCGCAGAGGACCGCCCAAGACTGGCAGCGGGACTGTATTTCATCGCAACCCCGATTGGTGCCGCGCGGGATATCACGCTGCGCGCGCTTGACATTCTGGCGGCGGCGGATGTGCTTGCGGCCGAGGATACCCGGACCTTGCGGCATCTGATGGAGATTCACGGCATTCCGCTGGGCCGGCGCCCCCTGTTGGCTTATCACGACCATAACGGCGAGGCGGCACGACCCCGCCTGATGGCGGCGCTGAAAGACGGCAAATCGGTGGTCTATGCGTCCGAAGCGGGAACCCCGCTGGTGGCCGATCCGGGGTATCAGCTCGCGCGTGCGGTGATCGCTGAAAACCTGCCGCTGATCGCAGCTCCGGGCCCGTCTGCGGTCCTGGCGGCACTGAGCGTTGCGGGATTGCCGACCGACCGGTTCCTGTTCGCGGGTTTCCTGCCAAACACGACAAGCGCCCGCTGCCGCAGTCTTACGGACTTGCGCGACGTGCCCGCGACGCTGTTGTTTTACGAATCGCCCAAACGGCTGGCGCGCAGCCTGAAGGACATGGCAGCCACTCTGGGACCTTCGCGCGACGCGGCGGTCTGTCGGGAGTTGACCAAGCGATTCGAAGAGGTGACGCGGGGCAAACTGGAGTTTCTTGCGGAAACCTTTGCAGACCGCGAAGTCAAAGGCGAAATCGTGATTGTTGTCGACCGGGCCAGCCCCAGGGTGGTCGATGAACATATGATCAAAGAGGCGCTGTTAGGAATATTGAAGGAAATGTCTGTCAAAGATGCAGCGACTGAAGTTGCCCATAGGTTGGGTATCCCGCGCCGCGACGTCTATCAGGTGGCGCTGACACTGGAAGGCAAGACATGACCGGCAGCGTTTCCTACCACGCGGGCCTCGCGGCTGAAGACCAGGTAGCTCGTTTGTACATGCGGCAAGGCCACCCGATTGCAGCCCGCCGTTGGCGCGGATCCGCAGGCGAAATCGACCTGATCGCACGGGATGGTGCCGAAGTGATCTTCATCGAGGTCAAGAAAAGCAAGACCCATGCACGGGCGGCCGAACGGCTGTCGCAGCGACAGATTGAACGGATTTACGGGACGGCTGCAGAGTTTCTGGCGCTTGAACCGCGCGGACAGGCGACGAATGTACGGTTCGATATTGCCTTGGTCGATGAAATCGGACGGATCGAGTTGCGCGAAAACGTGCTGGCCGCCTGATCAATTGCATCTGGCCGTCCTCTGCGCCATCAAGAGGCGTCAGATCAGGAGAGCCGGATGCCGCTTCACGTTGCCTTGCAGATGGACCCGATTGGCGCGGTCAACATCCATGCCGACAGCACGTTCCGCATCGCCCTTGAGGCGCAGGCGCGGGGGCATCGTTTGTTCTACTACACGCCGGACCGGTTGGCCTTTGTCGAAGGCCGGGTCATCGCGCGCGGTTGGCCGATCGAACTGCGGCGAGAGGTCGGCAACCATGTGACTTATGGGGCAGAGGCCGAGGTGGATCTGGCAGATGTCGATGTGGTCTGGCTGCGGCAGGACCCGCCGTTCGACATGGGCTACATTACCACGACACATCTGTTGGAGATGATCCACCCCAGGACTCTGGTGGTCAACGACCCGTTCTGGGTCCGAAACTCGCCCGAGAAATTGCTGGTGCTTCGGTTTCCTGACTTGATCCCCGCGACGGCGATTGCGCGGGATCTGGCGACGATCCGGGCGTTCAAGGCCAGGCATGGCGATGTGATTCTCAAGCCGCTCTATGGCAATGGCGGGGCGGGGGTGTTTCGGCTGGATGCGGATGACCGCAATCTTGCGGCGCTGCATGAGTTGTTCATGAGCATCAACCGCGAGCCTTTGATTGTGCAGAAGTTCCTTCCGGATGTGTCGAAGGGCGACAAGCGGATCATCCTGGTCGACGGTGAACCCGTCGGCGCGATCAATCGGGTGCCGCAGGCCGGCGAGACCCGGTCGAACATGCATGCGGGGGGGCGGCCCGAGCAGGTCGGGTTGACGGAGCGCGATCTGGAGATTTGCGCGGCGATTGGGCCGGTTCTCAGGGAAAAAGGTCAGGTGTTTGTCGGCATCGACGTGATCGGCGACTATCTGACCGAGATCAATGTCACTTCACCCACCGGGATTCAGGAGTTGGAGCGGTTTGACGGCACGAACGCAGCCGAGCGCATCTGGCAGGTCATCGAAGCGAAGCGCAGCGTTTGAAAGGGGCGGGTACCTGAATTTTTCGGCGAAAATTCTTGGCGTTGCGGCACCGTCCGGTCAGCTTTTTGCCCCGACTGCGATTCGATAGCTGACGGCTTCGGCAATGTGGGGCATGGTGACAGGCTGCGATCCAGCCAGATCGGCAATCGTGCGGGCGACCCGCAGAACCCGATGATAGCCGCGCGCTGACAGGCCGAATCGTTCCGCAACCTTGGCCAGCAGCGCGCGACCCTCGGCGTCGGGGCTGGCCACCTCTTCCAGCAGCGCCCCTTCGAGGTCGGCGTTCACGCGCAGCCCCGGATGGCGGGTGAACCGTTTGGCTTGTACGGCCCGCGCAACTCCAACCCGTGCGGCGACCTGCGCTGAAGTATCCCCCGAGGCGGGCAGGTCGAGGTCGGTATAGGCGACCGGAGGCACTTCGACGCGGAGGTCGAACCGGTCCATCAGGGGGCCCGAGATGCGGCCAAGGTAATCCTCGCCGCAGTAAGGCACCTTGGCGCAGGCGCGGGCGGGGTCGGTCAGGAAGCCGCATTTGCAGGGGTTGGCGGCGGCCACCAGCAGGAACCGGCACGGATAGCGGACATGCGCATTGGCGCGGGCCACCACCACGTCGCCGGTTTCGATCGGTTGGCGCAGGGTTTCCAGCACGGGGCGGGCGAATTCGGGGAATTCGTCCATGAACAGCACGCCGTTGTGGGCGAGGCTGATTTCACCCGGTTTTGCCGATTTGCCGCCTCCCACGATCGCGGCCATCGACGCAGTATGGTGCGGCTCGCGGTAAGGACGGCTGCGCGAGATGCCTCCTTCGGACAAGAGGCCCGCCAGTGAATGGATCATCGAGGTTTCCAGCGCCTCTGCCGCCGAGAGCGGTGGCAGGATGCTGGGCAGGCGCGCGGCCAGCATCGATTTGCCCGATCCCGGACTGCCGACCATCAGCATGTGATGCCGCCCGGCCGCCGCGATTTCCAGCGCGCGCTTGGCGCGTTCCTGGCCTTTGACGTCGCGCAGGTCGCGGAAATGGGCGGGCATTGTGACCTCGCCCGCTTCGGCTGGCGTGATCGGTTGTTGGCCGGTGTAATGGCGCACCACCTCGTCCAGCGTTGTCGCGGCGAGAACCTGACAAGCCCCGACCCAGGCGGCCTCGGCTCCGCAGGCGCGGGGGCACAGCAGAGTGCGATCTTCGGCTGCGGCGGCCATCGCGGCGGGCAGGGCACCGATGACCGGCATCAACCGGCCATCCAGCGACAGTTCGCCCAAGGCCAGCGTGCGTTCGACCTCGTGTTTCGGGATGATTTCCAGTGCCGCAAGCAGCGCAAGGGCGATGGGCAGGTCGAAGTGCGATCCTTCCTTCGGCAGGTCGGCGGGGGACAGGTTGACGGTGATCCGCTTGGAAGGCAGCGCGATGGACATGGTCGCAATCGCGGCGCGGACCCGTTCGCGCGCCTCTGACACCGCCTTGTCGGGCAGTCCCACGATGCTGAACGACGGCAGGCCGGGCGAAAGCGCGCACTGCACCTCTACCATCCGCGCATCGACGCCCTCGAAGGCGACTGTGAAGGC
>Ga0105045_10005008_pt1 | contig 11610 bp, 8 predicted proteins | sample MAT02_FD_78089 | JGI IMG/M metagenome (GOLD analysis project Ga0105045, IMG submission 78089) | Freshwater microbial communities from Lake Fryxell liftoff mats and glacier meltwater in Antarctica - MAT-02 (megahit assembly) | ecosystem: Environmental > Aquatic > Freshwater > Ice > Liftoff... | reverse complement strand
GCACCAAGCAACCGACTGCACGAGAGGCAGACCCATGAGCACCACGCCACCCCCCGGCACCTACGTCATCGATCTCAGCCACACCCACGCCGGCTTCGCGGTGAAGCACTTCGGGCTGTCCAAGGTCCGTGGTGAGTTCACCCAGGTCGACGGCACCGTGGTCATCGCAGAGGACCCCGCAGCCTCCTCGGTCACCGCCACCATCTCGACGGCCTCGTTCGAGTCACGCGACGCCAAGCGCGACGAACACGTCCGCAGCGCCGACTTCCTCGACGTCGAGCAGTTCCCTACCATCATGTTCAGCTCCACCAGCGTCACGCCTGACGGCGACGACTGGCTGGTCCACGGCGACCTGACGGTCAAGGGCGTCACGCGCAGCGTGGACCTGACGACCGAGTTCGAGGGCTCGATCACCGACCCCTACGGGTTGCAGCGAATCGCCTTCTCGGCCTCGACCGAGATCGACCGGACCGACTTCGGCCTGGACTTCAACGCGGTGGTCGAGACCGGCGGACTGGTCGTCGGCAAGAACGTCAAGATCGCCCTGGAGGTCCAGGCGGTCGTGCCTCAGGGCTGAGCCCCCGAGGGCCGAGCGGCCCCGCCTGCACCGCTACGCCGTTGCGCCGGTCGGTTCCGTCGTCGATCCGACGGGGTCGATCTGTGCCCCCGAGGCTTCGTCGTCCGGCACCGGCTCGACCGCCTCGGGCGCTGCGGTGGTCTCCAGGTACTCGGCGTGGACGTGGTGCAGGAACCGCTCGACGAACTCGACGGTGTTCACCGTTCGGAAACTCGGGAACACCTCGAACGCGTGCTGTGCGCCGTGCAGCTCGGCGTAGACCACCGGCTGGGTCGACTCTTCGCGCAGCTTCGTGACGAAGCTGCGCGCGATCGGCACCGGGACCAGCACATCACGGTCGCCGTGGATCACGAACATCGGCGCCGCGTCGGCGGTGATGCGGTCCAGCGGCGAGTAGGCGGCCCACTTCTCGGGTGCGTCCTCCAGCCCGACGCCCATGACGATGTCGGTCATGAGCTTGACGAACGTCGAGTTGTAGTGGCCGTCGCGATCGGTCAGGTCATACACGCCGTAGAACGGCACGGCGGCCTGCACCGAGGTGTCCGAGTCCTCGAAGCCCGGCTGGAACTCGGGGTCGTTCTGGGTCAGCGCCATCAGCGCGCACAGGTGACCGCCGGCCGAGCCTCCGGTCACGACGATGAAGTCGGGGTCCACCCCGTACTCGTCGGCATGCTCGCGGATCCATGCGAGCGCCTTCTTGCAGTCGACGAGATGGTCGGGGAACTTCGCCCGTGGGCTCAGGCGATAATTGACGTTGAACCCCACCCAGCCGCACGACGACAGGTGGTTGAGCAGCGGGATGCCCTGCTCGTCCTTGGAGCCGAGCACCCACGCGCCGCCGTGGATCTGCAGGACCGCCGGCCGACGCTCGCCGGGCGGTGGGTCGTCCAGCGGCGTGTAGACATCGAGCTTCAGTTGCACCCCGTGTGCGGCAGCCGGGTCGCGATCGGCGAACATGACGTTGCGGCTCCGGCGACGCCGACGATTGCCGGTGAGCAGTGGCACCAGAGCACCGGCGCGCAGCGCGGCCGGGCGTTCGTCGAGCTCGGCCACCGGCACCAGCGAGCTCAGCGCCGCTGAGTACTCCTCCTTGGAGCGCATGCCATCACGGATGAGTCCGATCGCGCCGATCGCGGCACCAGCGGTGAGCGCCAGGCCGGCGACATCGGCGGCCCCGAGCGGCTCGCCGCTGCGGCGCCGTCGCAACAGTTGCACCGTCGTGCGCACGTTCCACAGAGCCAACAACGCGGGCGCTCCCTCGGTGGTCAGCCACGACGAGAAGAACGATGGCGCCATGGTGAACATGCCACTCGATGGCCGATAGGCGTTGGCGACCAGCCCCGCACGCACGACACCCTGACGGAAGAGTCCCGGACCCGTCCAGGGGTTCGGGGTGCTGTTCGAGTTGCTGCGGCGGCGTGACATGACTGTGGAGTCTCGTGCTGGATCCGGCCCGCCACAACCCGTGGCGTTTTGCTCGGCACGGCCGACACGGACGGGGAAGAATGGCTGGGGTCGGGCACCGTTCCGGCACCGGAAGGAACGAGCACATGGAACGCCTGTCCGGAATGGACGCGACATTCCTCTACCTGGAGACCGACGCCGGCCACATGCACGTGGCGATGGTCGGCATCTACGACGTCTCGACCATGAGCGGCGGGTACTCCTTCGACAAGCTCAAGGCGCACATCGCCAGCCGGCTGCACGTCGTTGCGCCGTTCCGGCGCCGTCTGGTCGAGGTCCCGTTCCAGTTCCACCACCCGGTATGGATCGAGGACCCCGAGTTCGACCTGGACTACCACGTGCGTCGCATCACCTGCCCCGCACCGGGCGGCAGACGGGAACTGGGCGAGGTGGCCGGCGAGATCGCATCGGTCCCACTCGACCGGTCACGTCCCCTGTGGGAGGCGTGGGTCGTGGAGGGGTTGAAGCACGACAGGGTCGGCTTCATCGTCAAGGTCCACCACGCTGCGATCGATGGTTCCTCGGGTGCCGAGATCATGACGTCGCTCTACGACCTGACCGCAGATGCCCCACCGGTCGAGCCCGTCGATCTGCCTGCCGAGCGGGTCCCCACCGACATCGAGCTGCTGTCCTACGCAACCGTGTCGAAGCTGCGGCGCGCCCGCGACGTCGTACCCCTGGTGAGCCGGACCGTCGGATCGATGTCGACCCTGGTGCGCAGCATCCTCGATGACGACTCCAAGCACGGCGCGGTCCCGATGACCGCGCCCCGCACGCCGTTCAACCAGTCGATCGGCCCGAAGCGCACCGTCGCGTTCGCCCGGGTGCCGCTGGACGAGACCAAGGCCATCAAGGAAGCGCTCGGGGTCAAGGTCAACGACGTGGTGCTGGAGCTGTGCTCGGCCACGTTGCGCCGCTACCTGAAACTGCACGACGCGCTCCCCGCCGAGCCGCTGCTGGCGGTGTGCCCCGTCTCGGTGCGCATCGAGGAGGAGAGCGGGGCCGGCGGGAACAAGGTCTCCGCGATGTTCGCATCGCTCGCCACCGACCTGGACGACCCCGCCCGTCGACTCACCGCGATCTGTGAGAGCACCGAAGGCGCCAAGGAGGACCACAACGCTGTCGGCGCTCGCACGCTGACCGACTGGGCCGAGTGGGCAGCGCCGCGCACCTTCGGGTTGGCCTCGCGGCTGTACAGCTCGATGCATCTGGCCAACCAACACCGCCCGATCCACAACCTGGTGATCTCCAACGTGCCGGGGCCACCGTTCCCGCTGTACCTCGCCGGCGCCGAACTCGTCGCCGCCTACCCGATGGGTCCGATCATGGACGGCGCAGGGCTGAACATCACCGTGCTGTCCTACCGGGACCACATCGACATCGGATTCCTCGCGGACGCCGACCTGGTGCCAGACATCTGGGAGGTCGCGGACCAGGTGGGCCCGGCGTTCGACGAGCTCCGTCAGCTCGCCGGCGAGACGGACCCGACGATCATCAAGCCGGCGGCGCCGGTGACCCCCCGTGCGGGCGCCACCGTTCGACGCAACGGTGCGGCCAGGCCCACGACGGCAGCGAAGACCGCTGCGGCCGGGCCCACCAAGGCGGCAACGATTGCGAAGGCGACGAAGGCCGCTACCAAGAAATCCACAAGAGCAACGAAGCCCACAACGACCAAGGCGTCGAAGGCTGGGAAGAAGGGCGCTCCGTCGGCGACGACTGCGAAGAAGGGCGCTCCGACGGCGAAGAAGAACACGAAGCGCACGAAGCAGCAGGTGACGCCCACAACATGACCGTCGTCACATCGGGTGGAACTTGTTCTAGTTTCTCCCCCGTGGCGTACAACATCGCAGACCTTTTCGAACACACCGTCGACGTGGTGCCCGATCGGCTCTGCGTGGTCGACGGACCCGAGCGGCTCACCTACCGGGAGATGGACGAGCGCGGCAACCGCATCGGCCACTACCTCGCAGCACAGGGCGTGCGACCGGCGGACCACGTCGGGATCTATGCCCAGAACTCCCACCAGTGGCTCGAGGCGATGCTCGGTTGCCTGAAGATCCGGGCGGTGCCGATCAACGTCAACTACCGCTACGTCGAGGACGAGCTCTCCTACCTCATCGGCAATGCCGAGCTGGTGGCGTGCGTGTTCGACCAGGAGTACGCAGACCGCCTGTCAGCTGTCGCCGACCGCTCACCGAAGCTGACCACGTTCGTCCACATCGAGGACGACTCCGGGGCCGACGCCGCATCGCTGGGATCGGTCGCCTTCGAGGACGCAGCCGCACAGGGATCCACCGAGCGGGACTTCCCGGAACGCTCCGGCGACGACATCTATGTCATCTACACCGGCGGCACCACAGGGATGCCGAAGGGCGTCATGTGGCAACACGAGGACATCTTCTTCGCTCTCGGCCAGGGCATCGATGCACTCACCGGCGAGCGGGTCGCCTCGGAGTACAGCCGGGCCGAGCAGGCAGCGGCGTCGCCCACCGGGCTGGTCTTCTGCGTGATCCCCCCGCTGATGCACGGCGCCGCACAGATCGCGACGCTGAGCCAGTGGTTCCTGGGCAGCACGCTGGTGCTCGTCCGCAAGTTCGACCCCCAACTGGTCTGGGGACTGTTCGAGTCCGAGGGCGTCAACTCGGTGCTGTTGACCGGTGACGCCATGGCACGTCCGCTCATGGACGCCCTCGAGGCCGAGCCGGAACGTTGGGACCTGTCCAACCTGGTGTCGGTCTCCTCGTCCGCTGCACTGTTCTCGCAGTCGCTCAAGGACCGTTACCTGGAGCACTTCCCGAACCTCATCATCACCGACTCGATCGGCTCCACCGAGTCCGGCTTCAACGGCATCACCTATGCCGCCAAGGGCGCAAAGGCAACCGCCGGCGGTCCGACGGTCAACCCCGGAGCAGACGTCGTGATCCTCGACGACGACCTGCGGACCATCGATCGCGGTGACCTGCGGATCGGCAAACTCGGCCGGGGCGGCAACATCCCACTCGGCTACTTCAACGACCCGGCGAAGACCGCCGAGACGTTCGTGATCGCCGCCGACGGCCAGCGCTACGCGGTCAGCGGCGACTCGGCACAGTGGACCGAGGACGGGCAGATGACGATGCTCGGCCGGGGGTCGGTGTCGATCAACTCGGGCGGCGAGAAGATCTTCCCCGAAGAGGTCGAGCAGGCACTCAAGGCACATCCCGCGGTGTTCGACTGCACGGTGGTCGGTGTCGCCGATGACCGCTGGGGCCAGCGGGTGGCCGCGGTCGTCCAGCTCACCGTGGGCACCACGGTCACACTCGAGGATCTCTCGACACATGCCCGCCTGCACATCGCCGGTTACAAGGTCCCCCGCGAACTGCACGTGGTGACCACGATCGTGCGATCCCCGTCGGGCAAGCCCGACTACCGGTGGGCCAAGCAGCTCGCAGACTCAGGCGACGCGCTGCGCCCCGCCTGAGGGGGTTGCCTGAGGGGGTTGCCGGAGGGCAACATCCTGCACGTTCCTCCTCAGAGTGCCAGGGCGAAGTGCAACGCCAACGCGGCCATGAACACCGCTGCGGCGAGCCGTAGCCGAGCACTGGCGACCGGACCGAGCGCGCTGCCCAACAGGCCGCCGGCGACGACGAACGATCCGTGGGCGATCAACGACGCCACTGCCATCCCGACCGCCCAGCCTGCAGTTCCCACACCGGTGCCACCGGCGACGACAACGCTGGCGAAGAGCACCAGGGTCAACGGGTTGACCAGCGTCAGCCCGTAGAACACACCGGCCAGACGTAGACCGTGTTGGTGGGCGAACGGCACGCCGCCCACCAGCGACTCTGCCGGCCGCTCCGGCTCCGGCTCGATGCTGCGGGACAGCACGGCAACGCTGCCGGCGGCGACACGAACGCCCGGCCGGGCGACAGGGTGATCGGATCGGCGACGGACTGCACGCAACTCGGCCGCGGCCGATCGGCCCAGTCCTGCGGCCAACCACACCAGGACCCCCACCGCGATCACTGTCAGCCAACCGGTCACCGGCGCCAGCGCGGCGGCAACCGCGGCGCCCGTGAACGCTGCCATGCTCGACAGCGACAGGTCCGCTGCCGCGACCCCCACCACCGCTGGCGCCGCGGCGCGGATTCCCCGTTCCAGCCCTTGGTCGAGCAACAGCACCGAGATCGGGCCCACGGCGATCATCATCGGGAAGCCGATGGCCATCCCCAGCAACACGTTGGCAAGTGTCATGTACCGAGTATGTCGGGGAGTCGACCGACTTTCAGAGGGTTCTCGGTTGACGGTAGGCTTCTGTACCATGGAATCACCGGCAGTTGACCCTCTCGACCGGGTAATCATCGCCGAGCTTCGCAATGACGCCCGGGTCAGCTGGCGGGAACTCGGCGAGCGCGTCGGGTTGGGCCCGACAGCGACCGCCGACCGGGTGCGACGACTGGAACAGCTCGGCGTCGTGCGGGGCTACCACGCAGATGTGGACCTGTCGGCGCTGGGCATGGGGCTCCGGGCGATCACCGAACTGCGCCTGACGCCCGACACGCCCTATGAGCAGTTCGAGGCGACGCTCCGGGCCGCCCCGGAGGTACAGCTCGCCTTCCACGTCACCGGGAGCCTCGACTACGTGCTGATGCTGGCATGTCCTGACGTGGCGACCCTCGACCGCCTCCTGTCGACGTGGCGGATCGAGGGCGGTGCGTTGGAGAGCTCGACGCGGATCCTGCTGCGAGACGTCGACCTCTACAGCTGAACGAGCACGGATGGGCGTGTGCAGCTGAACGGGTACTACCGAACGAGTGCGGCTGCGCGTGTGCTCGATGGCCGCCGGGCCTCGCTGTCAGTCGGCGAGGACCTCTTCGAGTCGTGACTGCGCCGTCTCCCACTCGGCGAGCAGCGCACCCACCTTCGACTCCGCCGCCTCGTGGGCCTCGGCGAGCTCACGGACCTTCTGGTGGTCGTCGTAGATCTCGGGATCCGCGAGTTGGCCGGCCAGCTCGCCAGCGCTCACCTCGAGCTTGGCGATCTGGCGCTCCAGCCGCTGCACGGTGTTCTTCAGGTCCTTCGTCGCTCGTTGGCGTGCTTGGCGCTCCTCGGCACTCAGTCGACGACTCTCGGCCTTGTTCGCTCGACGGGCTCCGCCGTCGGCACCGCCCGCGCCCGCCGGCTGCGTCGGCGACGCACTCGCCCTGCCCGCCGAGGTGGTCGCGCCGGTCGGCGCCAACACCTGTTCATCGACCCCCGGGTGGTAGATGACGGTTCCGTTGCGCACCTCGACCAGCGCGTCGGCCACCGAGCGGATCAGGTACCGGTCGTGGGTCACCAACAACACCGTGCCCGGGTAGGCGTTGAGTGCATCTTCCAACACGTCGCAGCTGGGCAGGTCGAGGTGGTTGGTCGGCTCGTCGAGCACCAACAGGTTGACCGGGTCGACCATGATCCGGGCGAGTGCCAACCGGGTGCGCTCGCCACCGGACAGGTCGCCGACCTCGCGCTCGACAGCGTCGCCGCGGAACCCGAAGCTGCCCAGGATGGTGCGGAGGTTGCGCCCCTTGTCGTCCGCCACCACTGCCCGGAACTCCTCGAGCACCGTGCGGTCGAAGCGCAGGGAATCGACCTGATGCTGCGCGAACTCGGCGATGTCGACGTTGTTGCCGATCACGACGTCACCGCCCATCGGTGCCAGCTGACCCAGCAGCAACCGCAGCAGCGTCGTCTTTCCCGCACCGTTGGGCCCGACGAGCGCCAGCTTCTGACCCCGCTCGGCCACCAGGTCGATGCCGGACAGCACGGCGAGGCCGTCGAAACCGACCGATGCATCGATCGCCTCGACCACCACCCGCGAGGAACGGCGGGGTTCGGGGAACCCGAACTTCGCTACCAGGTCAGCCCGAGGGGGCGGTTGCAGCCGATCGAGCTTCTCGAGGGCCTTCACCCGGCTCTGGACCTGACGGGCCTTGGTGGCCTGGTAGCGAAACCGCTCGATGAACCGCTCGGTCGACACGAGCTGGCGCTGCTGGGCCGCGGCCGCAGCCTCGGCGGCGGCGATGCGTTCCTCGCGCTGGATGACGAACTCCTCGAAACCACCCACGTACTCGATCGCCCGACCGTGGGCGACCTCGACGACGCGCTCAGCCACCGCGTCAAGGAAGTCCCGGTCGTGGCTGACGAACAGGATCGCTCCGGGCCAGTGCGCCAGGTGCTGCTCCAGCCAGGCGACCGACTCCACGTCGAGGTGGTTGGTGGGCTCGTCGAGCACCAACAGATCGGGAGCGGAGAGCATCAGCCGGGCCAGGGCCACCCGCATGCGCCAACCACCGGAGAGCTCGGCGACCGGCCGGTCCATGTCGGGATCACCGAACCCCAGCCCGGCCAACACGCGCCGGGCCTCGGACTCGACGCCGTAGCCACCCAACGTCTCGAACCGGTGTTGTGCCTCTCCGTAGGATTCGAGCGCCCGCTCGTGTCCGTCGGGGTCGGGATCGGACCCACCGGGACCCGTGGCGGCGACGTCGTCGGCCAGCCGCAGCATCTGCTCCTCGAGGTCGGTCAGGTGTGCGGCTCCCCGCAGCACCTCGTCGATGACCGAGCCGTCGATCTGCTCGGTCAGTTCCTGGGGCAGGTAGCCGATGCGTGTGTCCCGACCGATGTGGACCTCGCCGGCGTCGGCGGCCTGCCCACCGACGATGATCTCCAGCAGCGTCGTCTTGCCGACGCCGTTGCCGCCGACCAGGGCGACCCGCCGGCCGGGCACGAGCTTGAAGGTGACGCCCTCGAAAAGGGTTCGTCCGCCGAACGACTTCGACAGACCGGAGACGGTGATCATCGGCCTGGCACGCTACCGCCACCGGCGGCACTGTTCGGGAGCGGCACTGTTCGCGAGCAGAACTGCTCGGGAGCGGCACTGCTCAAGGGCGACGCCACAGGACGAAGGGCAGCACCGGTCCCGATCCGGCGGAGCGCAGCCCTTCGGCGACCACGGTCATGGTCCACCCCGACCGCACCGCGTCGTCGAGGACGAGCCCGGGGCCGGTCGGCAACGGCGTGCCGTCGTGCCGTGCGAACTCGAAGACGTCAACCACGTTGGCCGCCTGCGCCGCGGAGTTCTCCATCTGCGCCTGCGGCGGCGCAGCCCCGTCGACCCGCCGCACGGCGTCGACCAGTTCCAGCTTGCCGAGCTCGGCGAGTCGCCGGGCCAGACCCTCGACCAGCAGCGGTCGGGACCGGGAGGGGATCCATGTCACCCACTCGGGCCGCTGCTGCCAGGGCCACCCCTTGAGCGCCGCGGCCACCCCGTCCACGAGCACATCGTCGGGAGCGGCGTCGGGGGATCGGAACAGTGTGGCGACCACCTCGGACCAGCCAGGATCGGACCCGAACGCGAGCGCCCGGCCCTCCTGCGCCCGTAGCTCGGTGGCGATGTTGCCAGAGCGTCCCTCCAAGCCCTTGGGCCACTGTTTGCGCGGTTCGAGCACCACCTGCACGGACCACAGGAACTTTCGGGCCGAACCAGCCGCCGACTCGTCGATCGAGGTGTCCACCGCGGTGCCCAGGCAGTTGTCGCAGCGCCCACAGTCCGCCGCACCCGCGTCGTCGAGCTGCTCGCGCAGGAAACGCAGACGACATGCCGGGGTGGCCTGGTACTCGCGCATGGCTGCCTGCTCCGCTGCCCGGGACTCGGCCAGCTGGCGGTACCGGTCGGTGTCGTAGGACCAGGGATGCTCGGTGCGGAACCAACGGCTGGCGTCGCGGTCCACCGCGCCGTCGACGTCGAGCACCTTCAACAAGGCCTCGAGCCGGCCCCGTCGCAGGTTCACCATCCCCTCGAGCTCGACCACCGTGGAACCACCCGCTGAGGAGAGCGCGTCGAGCACCTCGGTCACGGTCGACTCGGGTGGCATCGCGGTCGCGTCGAAATAGGCCCAGATGTCACGCTCGGTCGAGGTGGGTAGCAGGACGACCTGGGCGTCCACCGCTCCCCTGCCCACACGCCCGACCTGCTGGTAGTACGCGATCGGCGACGACGGTGACCCGACGTGCACCACGTAGGCGAGCCGGGGGTTGTCGTAGCCCATGCCGAGCGCCGAGGTGGCCACCACACACGCCAGTGAACCGTCATCGAGCGCTGCCTCGATGCGCTCGCGCTCCGCTGCGGGGGTGGCGCCGGTGTAGGACACCGCGGCACTACCGGCCGCGGCCAAGAACCCCGCGGTGCGCTCCGCCTCGGACACGGTCAGGCAGTAGACCAACCCGGGGCCCTCATGGCGGGAGACCCAGCCGGCGAGCCAGGCCAGCCGGGCCTCCGCCCCATCGATGCGGGCCACCGACAGGTGCAGCGAGGGGCGGTCCAGTGAACCCCGGAAGGTGAGCGTGTCGTGGCCGATCTGGCTCGCGACGTCGGTCTCGACCCGAGCGTTCGCAGTGGCGGTTGCGGCGAGGACCGGCACATCAGACCCCAGTCCAGCCAGGACGTCCGCGATGCGTCGGTAGTCGGGCCGGAAGTCGTGGCCCCAGTCCGAGATGCAGTGGGCTTCGTCGACGACGAGCAACCCCACACTCGCAGCCAGCGACGGCAGCACGTCACGACGGAAACGCGGATTGTTCAGTCGCTCGGGTGAAATGAGCAGCACGTCGACCTCGTCGGCTTCGATCTGCTGTTCGATCTGGTGCCAGTCGTCGATGTTGGCGGAGTTGATCGTCGCTGCCCGGATGCCCGCACGGCCGGCCGCCTGCACCTGGTTGCGCATGAGCGCCAGCAGGGGTGACACGACCAGGGTCGGTCCGACGCCCTGCTCGCGCAGGAGGCGGGTGGCGATCCAGTAGACCGCCGACTTTCCCCACCCCGTGGCCTGCACCAGCAGCACCCGCCGCTGGTGTGTGACGAGCGCATCGATCGCGGCCAGCTGGTCGGGCCGCAGCTCCGCCGCAGCGCCCGCCAGCTCGGCCAGGACCTCGCCGGCGGCGAGCGCCATCTCGTTCGTCGGCTCAGGCAGGGACGATGGTGCAACAGGTTCGTTCACGCGACCATCGTCGCACTCGCCACCGACATCCGCTGCGGGTCCCAGACCCGCAGCGACAGCGCCGGTTCCCCTGGACGACATCGGCACGACATCGTCACGACATCGGCCCTGGTCCGCGCTCTATGGTCGTGCCACGTTACCAACAGATGATTCTTGTGTTTCCGGGGGGTTCGGAGCACGAATCACTTGCAATAGTGTCCGTTCCGATCGGATTCGATCGTCATCGGGGGTCGTCCACCAATGAGTGAGAGCACATCCGCAGCTCCGACCAACGTCGGGACCGCGCCGGGGGCCGACACGGTCATCCGTCTGGACCGCGTCTGCAAACGCTTCGCCGACTTCGTCGCGGTCGAGTCCGCCGACTTCGACATCGCCGAGGGCGAGTTCTTCTCGATGCTGGGACCCTCCGGCTGCGGCAAGACCACGACACTTCGGATGATCGCCGGGTTCGAGCAACCGACCTCGGGTCGCATCCTGCTGCATGGCGACGACGTGTCCCGCACGCCGCCGCACAAGCGGGACGTCAACACCGTGTTCCAGAACTACGCCCTGTTC
>Ga0105045_10005007_pt1 | contig 11611 bp, 10 predicted proteins | sample MAT02_FD_78089 | JGI IMG/M metagenome (GOLD analysis project Ga0105045, IMG submission 78089) | Freshwater microbial communities from Lake Fryxell liftoff mats and glacier meltwater in Antarctica - MAT-02 (megahit assembly) | ecosystem: Environmental > Aquatic > Freshwater > Ice > Liftoff... | reverse complement strand
CATAGCGCTCCGCCAGAACGGAACCGGAAATTCCCGCTCCTATGATCAAGATGTCTACCTGCTTCATTTATTCACTTCGTTTAAAATTTCTCCCATCTTCATTGCAGTAGCATCCCAGGATGTGTTAGCCAGGATTTCTGTATAAATTTTTACTCCGTTGAATCGTGTTGATCCAAGCTCAAGAATCGCCTCACAAAAATCATTGGTATCGTCAACTATTCGCACGCAATGATCATAGTCACGTTCGACATCCTTAATCCGTGTGGAAATAATCGGTTTGCCGGCAGCCATATATTCCAGCGTTTTGGTAGGAGAAATATATTTTGTGGCATCATTGAGCGCAAAGGGCATCATAGCGATATCAAAAGCTTTTAAATAGGCTGGAAGCTCGTGGTATGATTTCATTCCCAGGTAGTGAATGTTTGGCAAGTGCGGTAATTCATGATTCTCGATTTTGGCCAAGGGCCCGATCATTACAAAAGAAACTTTAGGGAGTCTTTCTGCGGATTGACGTATTAATTCCAAATTGATCCGCTCATCGATAACCCCGAAATATCCGATAATGGGACTTGGAATATTTATGATGTCCTTAGGAATAGCCACACCATTTAGAGCTTTAGCAAAATGTATTTGATCTACCGAGCTTGGAAAACAAAAGACATTGTTGTGCAACTTGCGCTTCGAGTCAAACAGTGATTTGCCCCCGGTAAAAACTATATCAGCATTACCCAAAAGAAAATTTTCTTGATCTATAAGCGACTGGGGTGCTCCTTTGAAGAGCGATAATTCATCCATGCAATCATAAATGATAGTTCCAAATCTCATACTAGTGAGAATTGAACTGAAGGAAGCAGAGTAAAACCAAGCAATCGGCACAAACTCATTTGAGACATAGGAGCATAATACCTTCGCAATATCTTCTATTCGATAAACCCTTGGTTGAAGTACGTGCAGTTGCGGATTCACTTCCGTAATCTCCGCTGTAAACTCCTGACCATCGACAAAGCCAATTGGCTCTTCCACCAATAAAACTTTATACGTTTTTGATAATCTACTTATTAAATGTTGCGGACGTTGATAAACGAATTGCCAACGCAAATGGCAAAAAGCGATCATGTCATAGCGGTTTGAAACCATATACTTTAATTAATTTTAGATTTGGATGGAGTAAAACGTGATGTATGCAACAATTAACAACTCAGATACCAATTTTTAAATAATTAACGAAATTGGCGAAATGGAGATTCTTGATAAACAAGTCTTGATTTTCTTTATAGATTCGAGTAAAAAAACCAGAAAAATAAATGAAGAAAAACAGCTTAAAAGAGAGGACTATTATTTAAGGTAAGGAAATAGGGATAATGACTCTGAATGACAAAAAATCCGCTTGTACAGGCATTTTTTCAATCAATAACTTTTGTGGTAATTTAATCAAGATACCATATTTATATCAGAACGGTCAACTAACACGATCAAAAATTCGGGATGGAAACAATAAATAATAGGTCTTTTTAATTCGTCTAATAAATAGGTGGCCACTGAAACTTGTGGCCAAACCAAAATTATAAATAGGGAACGTTGGGGAAAAGAAATTCCCAAATTGTGGCAACAAATTATAGTTGGTGAGTAAAAAAAAGATTCAATTCTCTTGGGGACAATTATCGATAGTTGTGTAATAAATCATTGGGATTAATGGACAAAATATTTATAAAACCGATATAAATGTGAATTATCGGGGTCTTTAGGGCTTAGAAAATATAGGTTTTTCATCAATATGTAAAATTAATGCCTATTCACCTTAACCCACCCCGTTTCGCTGGGTAAGCATAAGTCGATTCGTAAAGCAACATGGCTTTATTCAGATTGAGTGGATGGCCCTCCGGTCATTGAAAGCATGGAAGGCCAACCTTCAGCTAACCATCCATTCTTTCATAGTAGTTCCCATTTCTTTTCATGTTTACCGGAAGAAGAATCTACTTAATCCAATTAATTTTTACCGTAAAAACAGTGTCGAAATTTTCACTGATAAATGCTTATTCTGATCAATCCTCTATTCAAATGTTATTAATAGGTTCAGTAAGTAGAAAAGGTATCAAAGTCTATTCTAGAATTGAATTGTAATCACTCCACCAACCGTTACTTTTGGCAGTCGCTTTCTTAACTTCCCCACTTTTGAGCTTGCTCATTATTTTATTCTTTTCTTTGGTCTCCTCCAATTCATGTTTCATTTCCTTAGAAGGTTTTTCCTGGCATTTTCCCTTACCCAAGTTAAAGACTCACCTATATATTTAAAATCTTTCCCCATGCCGGGCATTTCACCTTGATTCCACGGACCACGCACGCTCTTTGGCTTGGATAGATTGAAAAACTGCAGCGTGTATCTAGGATCTGCGGCTAATACAGCGGGTGGAAAATTCGGCTCAATGATATCAAGTGCTTCTTCAAACATTTTATAATGGGCGATTTCCATGGTCATTAAAAAAGAGAGCGTTTCTAATACGTATGGGTCTTGTGTGAATTTCATGAGATGCTCATATACCAATTTGGCCCTTGATTCAGCACCGAGATTAGATCTTAAATCAACACGTAGATCACCATTGGAATTCACATAGGAAGCACACCATTGAATTCCCTGGCTATTTCTGGGAGTGACTCCACCAACTGTAATGAGTGCAAACTGTGGATTGGCAGATACTGCTTGACGTATAATGCTTTCTTTTGTAGCATAACCTGCATGATCTCAGAATTGTCGGCAGCATCCTTTAACTCGCCGCTAACACCTTTTAGAAGCATTTGAATAGTAACGCCAACTATTTCTAGTTGGCTAAATTCTTCCGTGGCAATATCCATCAGCATATCATACTAATCCGGATGAGGAATGTTGGCAGAAAATGCCTGTGTAAAATATTGCATAGCGGCTTTTAGTTCACCGTTTTCCCCACCGAACTGCTCCAATAATAAATTAGCAAAAAATGGGTCTGTCTTTGAAACCCGAGCGTTGAATTATAAATCTTCAAAGTGATGAAACATATCTTTAAGTTTATGTGATAGATTTATTTAACTAGCGTAAACTCTTCTTCTAGCTATATTAAATTAATGCCGTAACACCATGGTTATCAAATTAAGATTAATAAAATTGAAAATCAGCAAGCTGTTGAATAGATCATGTAGACTACCCATACTTTTTGACTCAAAAAACATGCTTGGAAAAGTATGAGCGCTCTAAAAATATTTGGGAAAAGTGATAAAGAAGTAAATCTTTAGTATACATAAATTGCTTTTATTTATTTGGTTTCCAGTGAATTAAGTTAGTCCCAATTAGTATTTTTTTGAATAGTCTCTATTAAGCTTGATTTGAGATTCAACGTTACTTCAGCGGTTATTTTGATAAATAGTCCATTTTTCTTGTTCCAGAAATTCAAAATTTATTATGTGTCTTGTGACATTATCACAAGATTTACAATCTTAAACAAAATTAGCTTGCTGGTAAAAAGATCGTAAATACACATTTGATTTCCCCTGATGTAGAATAAGCTTCGCAAGTTGTTTCATTTTTTACACAACAAACCTCGAATTTCCGTCCACTACTTTCTTTTGCTCCTCTAGTGAGTCCACGTTCTGTCAAAAAATTGGACTTACGGTAAAGTCAGATTGGAAGTGGCGGGATATTTTTCTTGGAAGTTCGATAGGTCACAAACTTGTCCATCAGTTTGAAAGCGATGAATTTTCAGCATTTAGACTGAAAGTTTTGGAAGCCGTGGGTAAGCTTAAAATATTGAGTTTCGAAGTTTATCAGGTTGTGAACAATGGGATGGCATACTAGTGGTAAAGGGCAAAAAGAATCGTAAACAGTGGATGGAGCAGAATCTACCACCCCATGCTTGAAAATTTAGGCAAGTATTAAAATGTTATAAGTTTTCATTCGTCAGGCCTAATTTCTTAAAATTTCACCCTGCTTTCAATAGGCTTGACCCTGATTAAAAAATGAGATATAATGGCATAAAACGGGCTAAATATCGCTACCTTCCGCAAAACATGTTTCAGGGTTTCATGGTTTAGTTTGTTATGGAAAAAACGCAGAGATCAAGACCAATCATTCTTACATTGGAATTTTCCGAAGAAATAAGGAAAGAAGAATTATTTCAAAATGAAGTAATTCGCCCGATTATCAAGATGCTCAATGATGTGCTCATCGCTTATTTTAAGGATTACATCGCCGTAAAGAAGCTTGCGTTCAGTTTATTGTCAGAAAAGGAAAAGAATGATTTCATAGAAAGTGCCTTCAACAAGGACATCCCATTCAGAAGTGAAACTCGCGGGCTGATTATCGGGCATTTTTCTACCGATGAATTCATGACCTACACAGAAATTAAACGCGGAACCAACAAACGAATAAACAATATCGTAAAAGAGCGAATAAGAAGTAAAATAAAAGAATTATCTGAATAATAGTTAACTTACTCTGAAGTTTTTCAAATGCCTGGCAGATTGGTTTTTGCATAGTAGGGGTTTAAACCGCACCAAAGAAATAGGAAATGATAAAAACGATAAACATGACAATCTTTTGATCAATGTCAATAATTCATTCAATTGCATCCTTTATTGGTTTCACTTTGCTGGTGTTTCAGTCTTATTCCCAATCTATTGGCAATAGCCCAGTTCAGGAAAGACCTGAGCAGTCGGACTGGAAAGGATTTGAACGTCTTGATTTTAAATTTGCGGGAAAAGAAGCCAGATTAATTTTTCCAAAAAAGCCATTGTCCGGAAATCCCTGGATCTGGCGGGCCCGGTTTCCCGATTGGCACACGGATGCAGATAGTATTTTGGTATCTGAAGGTTTTCATCTTGCCTACGTCAATACCGACAACCTGTATGGCAGCCCTGAAGCTGTACGCGTTTGGAGTGAATTTCACAGTTATTTGACTGCCGAGTACAACCTCCAGCAAAAAGTATCCTTAATTGGGGTAAGCAGGGGTGGACTGTTTATTTATAATTGGGCAAAGAAAAACCCACATAAAGTTGCCTGCATTTATGCAGAAGCACCCGTCACCGATTTCAAAAGTTGGCCCGGAGGATTTGGAAAGAGCGAAGGATCCCCAGAAGACTGGATCAGGCTTAAAGCAACCTACGGTTTTTCCTCTGATGAGGAGGCACTTGCTTACACAGACAATCCCCTCGATAACCTTGAAGCGCTTGCCGCTCAACGGGTGCCCATATTGCACATGATTGGATTGGAAGATGAGATAGTGCCTGTCCTGGAAAATACCATGCCACTTGTCAATAAGTATATCAGTCTCGGTGGAATTGCCACCATAGTGACGTCAGTTGGCGAAAATCAAACCCTAAAAGGCCACCATTTCCCGATCCAGACTCCTCGTTATGTGGCTGATTTTATCAAGTATCATTCCGTACAGGACCTTCCATTGCCGGCTGAAGATTATCATCGGCCCAATGAAGGCATAAGGAATTCATCCGTCAAATTTACTCGATACGGGAAGGGAAGGGTAGCTTTTTTGGGTGGGTCCATCACCTATAATCCAGGCTGGAGAGATAGTGTCAGCACTTTCCTGCAGGATCGATTTGCAAATACTTCTTTTGAATTTATCAATGCCGGGATCTCTTCCATGGGAAGCACCCCTTCTGCCTTTCGGTTGGAGCGGGATGTGTTGTCTAAAGGCAAGATTGATCTCCTATTCCTGGAAGCTGCCGTCAACGATTCCGGTAACGGCAGGTCTTCCTCAGAGCAGCTTCTAGCCATGGAGGGCATCATCCGACATGCAAGGAGCGTAAATCCGGAAATGAATATCGTTATCATGCATTTCGTGGACCCTGGAAAAATAGCCTCATACAACACCGGTATTGTGCCAGATGTGATAAAAAATCACCAGTCCGTAGCCGACCATTACGGTATTCCTACCATAAATCTGGCAAAGGAAGTAACAGACCGAATTAATGCGGGAGAATTCTCCTGGGAGGAAGATTTCAAAGACCTCCACCCTTCTCCTTTTGGCCAGGGAATATATGCGAATTCAATAATAACTTTTCTAAAAAATAGCTTTGATGAGAACCTGAAAAATGAATCCACATTAAGCAACTATCCTCAACCTGAAAAAATGGATACCTATGCCTACGATAGGGGTATCTTGATAGCTGTTAGTGCCGCAAAACTTGCAAAAGGCTGGTATATTGATCCCAAATGGACTCCAAATGACAAAACGGGGACAAGAGCTGACTTTGTAAATGAACCCATGCTAATTGGCAGAGAGGGATCAAAGTCCATTAAATTTAAATTCACTGGAAATACTGTAGGAATTGCAGTTGCGGCGGGACATGATGCAGCCCAGATACGATTTAGAATAGACAGGGGTGAATGGCAAAAGTTGGATTTACTTACCAAATGGAGTGATCAGCTCCATCTCCCCTGGTTCTATACCTTGGGAAGTAAATTGGAATCAGCGCCTCACCTCCTTGAAATTCAGGTGCCTGATATCACCAATGAGGCGGATCAGCCTAAAGCTTGTCGGATTCGGTATTTCTTTGTCAATAAAACAGAATAACCGAAACGATTTTATTTCTAAAAAGTTGGACCAACATTTTGTGTACTACTGATAAATTATTCGGAAAAAATTATTTGAAATCGCTGTGAAATCATCACTTTCCTTAATATATAATAAAATGAAAAAAATAGCTTTAATTATAGTTTTTGGTATAATCCTTCAAATTAACCCACTATTCGCTCAAAAATCTACCCAAACAGAAAATATTTTCTTGATTACAGTAGATGGAATTCGCTGGCAAGAAATTTTCAAGGGTGCTGATTCTCTTTTTATTGATGATACCGGCATGGTAGAAAACACAGATGAACTTCTAAATGACTATTGGGACAATGATCCCCAAAAGAGAAGAGAAATGCTAATGCCTTTTTTATGGAGCACGGTGAAGACCAAAGGGCAACTTTATGGAAATAGAGCTTACGGAAATCTGGCTGATAACAGCAACACCATGTATTTTTCCTATCCCGGCTACAATGAAATATTGAGTGGATTTGCGGATGACGGGCGAATCAATTCAAATTCAAAGATTGACAATCAAAATATAACGGTGCTCGAATACCTCAACCAACTTCCAAATTACAAAGACAAGGTTCTGGCCTATGGAAGCTGGGATGTTTTTCCTTACATCATCAATGAATCACGTAGTAATGTTCCCGTCAATGCCGGTTTTGACCAGGCCGAGGGAACTAACCTGACGGACAAAGAGATTATGATCAACCGGCTGCAAAAAGAAATTAGAGGGCCTTGGGCTGGAGTAAGACTTGATGCGTTTACCCACAACTATGCCTTGGAAGGAATAAATAAACTTGACCCAAAAATAGTCTTTATAGGTTATGGTGAACCCGATGATTGGGCACACGACAATGAATACGACAGCTACCTGCATTCTATCCATCAGTTCGATGCCTACCTGAAGGAGCTTTGGGATTATATTCAAAAAACGCCTCAGTACAGAGATAAAACCACCATGATCATCACCACGGATCATGGCCGGGGAACAAGTAAAACCAGTTGGACCGGGCATGGGTCATCCATTCCTGAATCCAAAGAAGTATGGATAGCAGCTATAGGTCCAGACACCCCTGCTACAGGCGAAATGAAAAAGGAAGGTCTGTGGCATCCTGCGATGATTGCGCGGACAATTTACAAATTACTGGCCTTGGAATACCCGGATGAAAAAGCAGGCCCAGTTATTCAGGAAATGGTAAAATAAATGGAATAAATAAAGCTATTGGGAATAAACATGAGATAAGCTGTTTGGCTTTGGCTTGATTTTGAAACTAAATGGTAGTTTTAAAATCAAAAAAACGGAGAAATCTAAGGTTCTTAAAATCGGCACAACATCTCGATTGAACTAACCTATCAGCTTAGCGGGAAGCCAGTTTCAGTTCAACCATTCCTGCACAGCTGTCTGGCCAAATAAAGTAAAAACGTAAAATTTAAAGGTAACAATGAGACTGATTGACAAGGAAGCTCATACTTACTACTCACCTACTTAAACTTCTATTTCCGGACCGTTATTCCTTAGATCAATTGTTCTTTAGACCGAAACCAAGTTTAATAACGATACTTTCTTTTACTCAACACGTTTCAAAACCGCATATTTTAGCGTAATTGACTCAAAAATTTTAAGGCCCATTTAATCATGAAAGTGATATCAATCGGATTTGTAATTTTTTCTTCCTTTTTTATTTTTGAAAGGGAGGCAAAATCTGAAAACAAAAGTATCCAAAAGACTCCTGTAGGATTCCTCGTTTCCGATAAAGAGTTGGTGGAAATCAAGGAAAAAGCTGAAATGGGAACCGGACCCTAGCGTACAAACGTCAGCGATTTTTTAGTATTTATAGACAGCTTGATTGAAGTATCCGCAGATTGGCCTCCCCTGGAGAAGGAAAGAATCATTGCTAGCAGAATTCCTCGGAAGGCTTGGAGACAACACGCTTTAAGAAAACATGGAGGTTGACGGTTCAGAATCGCTGCTTCAAGCCTAATTGTTTGTGATAGACAATCCCAAAGGATCACATTGCCTTATCCCAAATCGGATCAATCCTTTATATGGTCTACCGTTATTATAGGCATCCGGCGATGCTTCGTTTCCTCAAAAATTGTAGTCCGGGGAATATTTCAGGTCAACGATTGGCACTCTTCGGGAGATTGACCCATCCGCTGGATTTGCTTTAATGGTTCAGTGGGAGATATTTTCAAAATAGAATATTCCCGATTCCGTATAGCTCGCCGATTCTGAAATAAGCAAGTCAAGGTCTCCATCTCCATCAAAGTCCATGGGCATAGGGAGGGCTTTTAAACCTGCATCCAAATCAACAAGTAGCCCGGGGTGATTGTAGGCAAGTTTATGGAGCAGATCGTCATTGCACATGCCCGGTTCATCTGTTGGCCGTCCGTCCCACAGGAAACCCACAAAAGGATCCCTGCAACCAAAACAACGGAAATAGATTTATTAGGGAAGCATGGGTATGAAGGGTTGTTATCAAATTTTAATATACGTATTGTTTTTATACATGTACCAAAGTATCAGGTAAAGCAGACCAAAACCGCCAAGCGTAGTGAGCATCCCATAGTATGCCCCGGTATACTGTTCCAGGCCAAACAACAGAAAATCCGCTATCTCCGGAAAGCTTATGACATGGGAAAGTACGTATGCCGTGATGGCATTCATCCCTATCACTTTAAAAACAAAAGCCCATTTCACCCTGCCTTTTACATCAACGATCCAGTAAAAGATGGCAAGCAATATAAAACACACCCCTGATGAAGCCAGGACAAATGAACTGGTCCAAATCTTTTTGACAATCGGATGCCAGATCCCCCAAACCATGCCCAATGCCAGGCCGACAATGCCGGCAACCAACAGGTAAAGCGCTACTTTGTGTCGGGGAAGATTCGATTTGATCAACTCCCCTGCAAAGAGACCGGACAGGGTAGTAGCAATAAACCCCAAACTGCTTAGTAGCCAAGTGTATTGCAAGCCATCATCAAATCTCCCCAAAATCAGACGATCGAAATACAAGGCATAATTTTGATCGGGGAGAATGACACTCCTCCCCACTCCGGGAACGTTGGGTACCGTAAGCACAAGTGCGTAAATGACCAGGCAGGCCACAAAAACCAGATAGCGCCCATTTTTGCCAAGGTAAATAAAGGCCATGCAAGAAAAGAAATAGCCCACCGCAATCGCCTGAAGGGTATTGCTGAAAACCTTAAAAGTTTCGATATCCAAGGCCAGTAAATTGCCTTGAACAATCCATCCCAGGAAAAACAGCAGGAACACCCGCTTGAAGAGTTTTTCGTAAATCTGGGAGCTTGCTGTATTTGCCTGCATTCTTTTAGACAAAGAAAAAGGAATGACGGCCCCCACCACAAATAGGAACAGCGGCATAATAATGTCATAAAAAGTAGATCCAAACCATTCGGGGTGATCAAACTGGGTGGCCAGGAATGCGGTAAAAGGCGTCTGTGCCCCGGCATGAAGTTGGGCAAAGAAGCGGTCTGCAAAAATAATTAGCAACATATCAAATCCCCTTAATGCATCTATAGAAAGGATTCGGTTGGGTTTGAGGGGTTGTTCATTCATGAAAATCAGCTGTGTTGGATGGTGTAGCGAAGCAATATATCATTTATTTTTTTAAAGACTTTAACTTTTACATTCCATTTTTTTAGACCTAAAAGAAATTTCCGCCTTTATTTTTTGCTGTTCATTTTTATCCCCGGGATACCCCTGGATCTAGGCCATGGAGTGGCTCCGACTTGTAACAAAGGTCCTGATCCCGATCTTGATAGTGCCGACGTTGGGCGGCCTACGCACTATTATCTGAAGGATTTCCATGAACAAAGTAAAAATAAGGTAATCGAAATTAATTCGCTTATCCTATCTGATAATCATGGTAGGTCCAAATAAACTGCAGTTGAGCAATAAATCGCCACTCCTATTCCGTAAGTGAGCCATATTTATGTCATATCCTTTAACCGATGTGCGCTAGGGGATCTATGCTTCGCTTCGATTTCCATCAAACACTTCCATAAATCTAACTCAACCAAATTTGCGGTATCACCAAATAAATCCGCCCAACAAAATAAAGCAAAGATTACCGTAATTTGGATTTGGTGGCAATGTGAATGCAGTACAACCATCATGGCAGCCAAAACTCCCAATCAATCCATTTTCCATATTCAGGGCTTTTGCTATCGCTACACCCCTGAATATGGAGAGGTTAAACCCCGTTCGGGGTTTGGCAGCTAATGAATTTCGAAAAAAATAAAATAACTGTTTCAGCAGTAGCCCATATCCCGACACGTAATTACTTCGCAGGATCTCCGCTACGTTCCGATTTTCACCAATATCAATTAAATCATCAGCATAGTACAGGACAGTATTCCGGTTGGGAAGCCTAAATTTGAACTTCGCTTTCTGGGAGCAACGATCCGAAATCAAAAAGTTCTTCATTTCTGGAAGAAAAAGAATCTTTTGATGGTCTGTTATCCCGCAATAAGTATCTTTATGGATCTATGGCAAACTTTACTTCATTGCCATAGTTTAGACCATATAACCCAACACTCATGAACGTAGGATTATTTATCCCCTGCTATGTAGACCAGTTTTATCCCTCCGCGGCCATCGCTTCACTGGAGTTGCTGGAGAAGTATGGCGTAGACGTGACCTACCCCATGGACCAGACCTGCTGCGGTCAGCCCATGGCCAATTCTGGATACCAACAATTTGGAAAGGATTCCGGTGAACTTTTCCTGAAGAACTTTGGAGACTTTGAATACATCGTGGCTCCTTCAGGCAGCTGCACCTTGCATGTCAAAGAACACCTGCTCTCCCATGACGGGACAGGACCGAAAATATTTGAACTTTGCGAGTTTCTCACCGATGTCCTGAAGGTCGAGGAGATATATGCCAGCTTTCCCCACCGGGTGGGGTTTCATTCCAGCTGCCACGGACTTCGTGGGCTTCACCTGGCAAAGCCTTCCGAAATCGTAGGAGTGGATTTCAACAAACCTGTCAGCTTGCTGGAAAAGATCAATGACCTGGAACT
>Ga0105045_10005005_pt1 | contig 11612 bp, 7 predicted proteins | sample MAT02_FD_78089 | JGI IMG/M metagenome (GOLD analysis project Ga0105045, IMG submission 78089) | Freshwater microbial communities from Lake Fryxell liftoff mats and glacier meltwater in Antarctica - MAT-02 (megahit assembly) | ecosystem: Environmental > Aquatic > Freshwater > Ice > Liftoff... | reverse complement strand
CGTTGTTCCCTCGGTCGTCGCAGACTTGAGTTCAGCGTCCGATTTTATCTCTGCAACGGGAGTTTGAACGCCAGGTTCCTGGAAGGAAACCAATCGCGTTTTGCTCGATGGCAACCAGTTGCTCGACTGCGGATTTCCAGCGGGCTTTATGATGACGTCATAGGTTACCAAAGAGGCTTTCTTGCCTTCGCCAAAGCCGTTAACCAATCTTGAAGTTACATCTGCTGAGTCCTTGATGGAAACGTCCAACTTGTAGACGGTGTTTCTCTCGTAGCCAGTCATTTCGACGTTGGTTAACGAAGTCTGAATGGGCAAACCTGCAGCATCTTTGTCGAACACCGCGTTGGAAATCGCGCGGACCTCGTGGACAGACATTCCCTTGTCCAAAGTGAACACGATGGAAGTGCCGCCATTGAAGTCAATGTCAAGTATTTGGCGACCTCGCAGTCCAGTTGCAATCAACCCGGCGCCGATGAGGATTAACGAACCCATGAAACAAGCAAAGCGGTACTTCATAAAATCGACGTTTTTGTCTCCAAAAAAAGCCTTTCGGCCAGTGTTGACGTAGTCGGACATCCCTAGAGACAAAAATTTCATCTTCTCGGCAACTTCGAACAATTTGTGTGTAAAGAAGACCGCGGTGAACAAGCTGATTACCAGTCCAATGATCAAGGTGATCGCGAAACCCTTAATCTGCTCCGTTCCAACGAAGTACAGGACCACGGCTGTAATCAAAGTTGTCAAATTCGAGTCAAAGATGGTCGTCCAAGCACGATCGAAACCATTGCGAATCGCCATTCGTGCTGTCGCCCGCTTCTCTGTTTCTTCACGAATACGTTCGAATACCAAAACGTTGGCGTCGACACTCATACCGACCGACAGAACGAGTCCAGCAATACCCGACAACGTCAGAGGTTGCTTGATCAAGATAATGCAGGCCATAATCATGCCCAGATTTAGAAGCAAAGCGATGGTTGCAATGATTCCAGAAAATCGGTAGTAAATTAGGACGCAGAGAATGGTCACGACTAACGAAGCAAAGCTTGCATAGCCCGCTTTTGTGATTGCGTCCAATCCCATGCTTGCCCCGACGGTGTTCTCGCTGATCGGTGTTTTGCTCAGTGCACCCGGGAGTGCACCTGCGTTTAGGATGCCAACCAAGAAGTCCACTTCTTTTTCGGAAAAGTTACCCGTAATCTGTCCTTGAGTGCTGATGGCGGAGTTTAATTCAGGTGCAGAGAGGATGCGACCATCGAGCAGGATCGCCATTCGTCGCTTGAAATCACTTTGCATTTGCAGACTTGGCAAATTGGCGCCCGTCAGTTTCAGTAGCTTGTCGCCGCCACCTACGGACATGGTGAAGCTAACTTCGTATCCACCTGTTGCCGAAACGTCTTTTTTGGCTCGAGTTAAGTCACTACCGTTTACCTCGACGTAGGGCTTGCCTGTCTTTTCCAATGACAAAAGAATATCGACATCTGTGATGCTTTGAGATGCCAGCCACTGTTCAAAATCATTCGGTTTGCCACTAGTCGGTGGTGACAGCAACCGACCTGTCTGCGAATTTCGAATCAAGTCACCTTGTTGATATCCGGTAACTTGCCTTACACCGTCGACTTCAACGCCTCGTCCAAGAGTACGCCATAATCCGACGATTCGTTCGACGTTGGTGGTTTTATCCAGAAGGACAACCTCTCGCTTAAGCCGAATGTTTTGGTCTGAGCTGTTTGCTTGAGTCGATGCTACATCCAAAATATTCTTATGGTCGTTGCCGTTGGCAACGATTCGGAATTGCAGAATACCGGAATCGGTAATTTGACGCTTGATTTCAGCTAGTTCAGTTTCGTCGACGTCAGGAACGGTGATTTCAATTTGGTCTTCGCCGATGGGGCGAATCAGCAACTCTTTGGTGCCCGACGGATTCAATCGATTGATAAGTGGAACCAGAAAGTCTTTAGCAAGAACCTTGTACTTCGCATCCGCCTCGTTCGAGCGGTCGATTTCGTAAATCAGATTGGTTCCACCAACAATTTCCGGACCGAATTTGATTTTCAGTGCTCCTGCCCATGTCAATCCAAGAAGAAGCGACGTGGACAAAATGGACAAGATGATCCAGTAAAACGCACTCATGTGCGTCGGCATTTTAAGCTTGTTCGACAAGAACTTGCTCAAAAGAAATGGAATCAATACGGCCCCGACCATAATCCCAAGATTGATAAAGCCGGAATACGAAGCGGTGACTGTCGAAGTGCCATCGCCCAAGCCCGGTCCGCCTCCCACTGAAGGGCCTTGTGCGATCATTTCCTGAATGAAATTTCCAAACATCTGCTAGTTAGTCCGTGTGTTGGATTCAGTGAAGCTTTTGGCCTCACTATCAAGGGTGGTTCTGAAGTGAATAATGATCAATTGGCTACCGAACGAATCGAGTCCCGATCAATCGTCAATTTTGCATTTGAATTTTCGTCGACTCGAAGCGTCACTGTACCCGCTTCTTTGTCGATATTCGATACGATGCCATGAATTCCGCTGGACGTCACAACTCGGTCGTTTTTCTTGAGGCTGTTTAGTTTTTCTATCTGAATTTTCTTGGCTCGACGTGCGCCCCGAGGCATCACAAACATCAAATAAAAATAAAAGCAAACAATCAATATCAGGATGTAGTTCAGTGGACTTGAAAAAAACTCTTCAGCCAAACTAGCGCCCTTTTTCGTCGGGGTTAAGCTCGTCTTGTTCAACTCAACCGATTTGTCGATATCGATCTGATCTACAGCATTTGCCGATCCGCTGGCCTCAATGGCATTCGCTTGGCGCTCACCAATTGCCTGCGAAGCTTCTTGCGCGCACAATCCAATTGTCGCAAAAAACGACGCACTTATAATCAGTATGGCTAATCCTGCTCTTCCCATAGGAAATGGGCGGAATCTTTTTGCTGGCATGATACGAAGTAGCTAAATGGGAAACCAAGCAGTGTACGACGATGCAAAATTCGTCACAAGTCCAGACGTTCCCAGATGGGACGAATAACGGATATCCATTTGGCGGACTCAGCAGCCATCTATGATTTTTGGTTCCAACTGGTCCGTTTCCGCATAGCAACGCCGGTGTTCCAGGATTATCTGGCTCGACCAATTCGCGGAGGCGGCGTCCACGCATTTCAAGTAACATAGGATCATTCAATTCCAGGCCGCCTCTCACCGAAGAACTGAAGCCAACTAGAACCAAGATCAACCCACTCAGGATTTTCTGTGAAAACAAGTATCTCTCGGTATGAGTCATCTGGGCTTATAAAGCTGACAATGTCAACTGTTGCGATTTTCCTTAGTACGCTGCTGGCTTCCGGAAGCCTAGCCACCGATAATCCCAGCACCGAAAGGCCGGCCGCCCCTGCAGAACCGACTACGGAAGTTCAAGTCAGACTTCTTTCCGATCTCAAATATCTTTCGTCCGACGAAATGCAAGGTAGAGCAGCAGAAACTCCTGGCCTCAAGATGGCGGCCAACTTTATCGCGAATCGTTGGCAACAGTTGGGGCTAAGAACGGATCTCTTCGATGGCAAACCCTTTCAAGACTTTACGTTGCCCGGCTCCGCCCTGACTGCAGATCCAGTAAACAACCGACTATGGATCGAGAAGCCAACGGGCGAAAAGTTGGAGTTGGCGATCACTTCGCAGTTTCAGCCTCAGTCCATCGGTTTAAGTGGCGATTTTTCAGGTGGAATCGTCTTCGCTGGTTTTGGAATCACGGCGGCTGAGGACAATCTTCAATACGATGATTTCGCGGGAATCGATGTCAAAGGTAAAGTCGTGATTGTGATCCGAAAGGAGCCTCAACTGAACGATCCCCAAAGCCCTTTCGATGGAACAAGACCAAGCCAATTCGCATTATTCACGGCCAAGCAAATGAATGCGGCGAAACAGGGTGTTGCCGCGATGCTGATGGTCAACGACCAAAACTCGAACAAAGACAATCCCGACGTGGTCTTGCCCATCTCAGGCAGCGGCGCGGCAATTTCCAAAGATCAAGTTCCTACGATGTTTGTAAGGCGAAGTGATGTGGAGAGTTGGTTGAAGGAATTTGGTAAGTCGTTGCCAGAACTGGAATCCCAAATCGATTCTGATCTCAAACCGCGTTCCTTTGAGTTGGTAGGTTGGCGGGCAGAGGGAACAGTCCAACTGAAGAAATTAGAGTCTATGAATGTCGTGGGAGTTTTGCCCGGGCAAGGTGCTCTGGCTAATGAATATATCGTATTGGGTGCACACTTTGACCATGTTGGAATGGGTGGATTAGGCTCTTTGGCACCCGGTACGATCGCCGTCCACAATGGCGCTGACGACAACGCCTCAGGGACCGTATGCCTGTTAGAAGCGGCTAGGCAGTTGAGCAATTTGGCCAAAAACACTCCCCCTGAAATTCCTCGACGCACGATTGTCTTTATTGCTTTCTCGGCCGAAGAACGTGGCCTCCTCGGTAGTGATTACTACGTTAAACATCCGCGATTCGAGTTGGAGAACACGGTCGCTATGCTCAATATGGACATGGTTGGCCGACTCACCAACAACGAGCTCACGATTTACGGAACAGGAACAGCGACCGAGTTCGACGCGATCATTACTCAGGCCAACGAGTCGCTAGCTTTCGTGATTCAGCGACAACCCGAAGGTATGGGGCCGAGTGATCACCAGTCCTTTTTTGAGAAGAAGATCTCTGTGCTTCACTTTTTTACGGGTCTTCACAATGACTATCACCGACCAAGCGACGATTTCGACAGAATCAACCTAAGCGGAATCGAACGCATAACCGATATGGTCTCCGGGATTGCGACTCGATTGAGTCAGGATCCGGCCAAGCCAACCTTTGTCAAAGTCAAGGGGCGGGCGAATCCACAAATGAAAACGCCGCGTCGAACGCAATTGGGGGCTCGCCTGAAGTTGAGCGTTCCGGGAGTCGTTGTCGACAAGGTACTTTCAGTTGGATTGGCCGCAAGAGCCGGCATTCAACCCGGCGACAAGATCCTGAAAATCAACGATGAAGAAACTACAAGCCGTGCTGAACTAGAGCGAATCCTGCAGAAACTTTCGAAAGGCAATACGGTAGAGATCTTGATCGAGCGAGGTAGCGAAAAAATCGCATTGAAACTGGAGCTAACCGAATAGAACTGGCTGGATCGCTATTTACTTGGATTTAACGAATCGTCAGAATCGCAGATGAAAGAGTATGGCGACCTAGCAAGTCGGCATTACTTAGGTGGAGACAATGGACTGTTTTCCACAGAAAGCCGTTGAGCATCGAACTCGACCGCCCACAATTCACTTAGCAAGGAGTGCAGACAAGTGCATTTTCGAAATTCAATTGCGTCAATGGCTCTCATCGGCTTCGTCGCCGCCCCCTCCGCTTTCGCACAAGCGCCTGCAGTCAACGGTGCGCCTCAGCAAGCTGCGCCTCAATCTACCAAAGCTCCTCCAAGCAGCTTTGCTTTAGTCGATGTGGGATACATCCTAAAGAACCATCCGAACATGAATGCCAACATGGAGACGCTCAAGGCAGAAATGACCCAGGCTCAAGAGGACATCGAGACTCGACGCAAGACTCTGCTCGCCGAACAAGAAAGTCTGAGCACCACGGTCGAAGCCGGGTCCCCGCTTTTCAAGCAGAAACAAGAAAACTTGATCAGCCAAGAAAGTAAGTTGCGAGTCGATTTCATGGCCAAAGAAAAAGAGTTCGCTGAGAAACAAGCGAACGTCATTTTCAAGTCCTACCAGTCCATCAATAACTCGATTTCTATCGTAGCCAAGTACTACCAGTTTGATATCGTACTGCGTTACAGCGGTGAGCAGAATAAAATGGATCCAAAGGACCCGAAAACGGTCAACTTTGGAATCCAACGAGATGTCCTTTACCACAATCCTCAAATCGACATCACCGAAGCGGTACTCGGCGTTCTCAATTCGCAAGAGCCAAAGGCAGCCGCACCAGTTGCGACGCCAAGTGCTCCGGCGACCAGACAGGCTACACCTCCGCTGAACAACCCTACTCGAAGATAAACCCTTACTCGAAGATAAACCGAGGACCGGGCAATGATTTCCCATGCATGGTCGTGGGAAACGAGCTCCAATCGTCACTAATGAACTTGTCAGTAACTTGCAAAAGCAGTCTCGCTTTACAATAAAGCTAGGCTTGGTTCAGGAAGAACCTATTGTTCGTAACCTACACGGACACGAAAAGGATTTCGGCGTCACGCATGCAACAGATTCGATTTCAACAAACGATAGAGCACATGGCACATGTGAGCGGTCGCGGCTATTGGTCCGGTCGACCGATTACGTTGACTTTCCTGCCTGGCTTGCCTAACGCTGGAATCGTCTTCCGCCGAGTCGATTTGGCCGGCCGTCCAGAAATCCGCGCCATCGCAGCCAACCGCCGCGACACCAATCTGAGAACCACCTTGGTTAGCAGTGCGTGCCATGTCGAAATGATCGAGCATGTTGCTGCCGCCCTGTACGCAATGGACATCGACAATTGCATCGTCGAATGCGATGCACCAGAAATGCCAGGAATGGACGGCAGCGCGTTGTCCTTTGCTGTTGCACTAGAACTTGCAGGCATTCGCAAGCAACCGGCATCGACCGTGGAGGTCGAACTCACCATGCCGATACGCGTTGGCAATGATAGCCAATGGATTATGGCTGTTCCTTCGTCTGATCCTGGACTAACGATCCAATACCAACTCGACTATGGACTCGACAGTCCAATCCCTGCTTCAACCACCACATGTCAATTAGATCGAAACACCTTTCCACAAGACATTGCCCCTGCGAGAACTTTTCTAACCGAGAGTGAAGCGAGATTGCTCCAGGCCCAAGGAGTTGCTTCGCATGTGACCTATCGTGACTTAGTCGTCTTTGGTCCCGCCGGGCCAATCGACAATTCACCTCGATTCGCTGACGAATGTTCACGTCATAAATTGCTCGATCTTATCGGAGATTTGTCACTTTGCGGAATGCGAGTGCAAGGAAAGATTATCGCTCATAGGAGCGGTCATATTCTCAACGGATACCTTGCCGAAGCCGTTCATCGACTACAAGACACACAGAAGTCATTGCGGAAACGAGCAGCTGCATGATCGATACATACACGGACCAATTATTCATTCAGACACGTTCGGGGAACTTCTCATGCCAACAATAATCGCCCATACCGCAGTGGTCGATCCTCGTGCCGAACTAGATGAAGACGTTCGCATCGGTCATCATTGCGTCATCGGCGCCAACACAAAAATTGGCCGCGGCACACGATTGGAAAATAGTGTCACCATCACGGGATACACAACGATTGGTCGAGACAATCGGTTTTTTCCAGGTTGCGTAATCGGTGGCGAGCCTCAAGACTTATCGTATCAGGGGTCACCGACCCAAGTTGTGATTGGCGACTCGAACGTCTTTCGCGAGTGCGTGACAGTAAATCGCGGCACTGAAAAAGACGAGGGCATTACCTTGATTGGTAACGATTGCTACTTTATGGCCAATTCACACGTGGCCCACGACTGTGTCGTTGAGGACCGAGTCATTATGGCCAACACCGTCATGCTAGGCGGTCACGTACGCGTCGAACATGACGCGACCTTGAGCGGCGGCGTTGCCGTTCACCACTTTGCCTCAATCGGCTGCTATAGCTTCGTCAGCGGCTTATCGAGAGTGCTCCAAGACATTCCTCCATTTATGCTGGCCGAAGGATTTCCTGCTCGGCCAAGATGCGTTAACGTCGTAGCTCTCAAGCGCAAGAATTTCTCCGTCGCGGCCATCCGAACCATCGGCGAAGCCCACAAATTGCTTTACCGTTCCAAGGTCGGTGTGAAACACGCACGAGAAATCTTGCAAGTCAACGGCGCGCTGTCCCCAGAGTTGGAAGTACTCTTTGCATTTATTGATGACTCCCAACTTGGCCGACATGGACGAGGTCGTGATCGTCGCGCATCATCGACTTCTGCCGCCGCTTGAGCAGTGCTGAGTCATCGAAACCAACTGGGATAAAACGCATTTTGAGGGCAATCGGGATCATGAACCAAGACCAAAACGACTTTGCATCATCGAAACTCAGAATAGGCGTCATCGGAGGTGGGCATCTAGGTCGTATCCACGCCAAGCTCCTTTTGGCAAATGAGTTTTGTGAATTGGTAGGGGTCGCTGATCCGTCCGAGGAGTCTCGGCAATTCGTCGATTCTCAACTGCATGTAGCGGCGATTGATGATTATCGAAACTGGGCCGGCAAAATTGACGCGGTGATCATTGCGGCTCCAACATTTCTCCATCACACTATCGGTTCTTGGTGTCTCAGTCGCGGCATTCATGTTCTGATAGAGAAACCTATCGCCAGTTCGATTCGCGAAGCTAGCGATCTTGTTCAATTGGCCAAAGCGAACAGCTGCAAACTTCAAGTGGGACACGTTGAGCGATTTAATCCGGCGTGGCAATTGGCGTTGTCTCATCTAGCATGCGATGAGATTCGCTACATCGAAGCAGCTCGCGAAGGCACCTACACAGGTCGCAGCACGGATATCGGAATCGTCATGGACTTGATGATCCACGACATCGACTTGGTTCTCAGCGCTGTCGATGCTCCGGTGGATTCGGTGGCAGCCTACGGCTGGAGCGTCTTAGGAGAAAACGAGGACTTCGCTGCAGCAACGCTCCGATTTAGAAATGGAATGATTGCCAATCTTCGAGCCTCACGTATCGCGGTAGTGCCGAAGAGGCATATGCAGATATACACTGAGGATGGACTTACCGAAATTGATTTTGCCACGAGTAGCGTAACGCAGATAGCAGCGGTCGACGAGGTTGCTAGCGGCATTCGGCAAGCAGATCAGCTACCGGCGGACCTTCGAGCAAAGGTCAAAGATTCCTTGTTTATCGATTGGCTCAGCAAGGTAGAGCAAAAAGCCGTACCAGCCAATGCAATCCAATTGGAACAAACGGAATTCGTACAATCGATCCTTGCAGGAGGATCCGTAACCGTCTCTGGAGAGCAGGGTTATCAAGCTCTCGAAATTGCATCACGAGTCTTGGACCAAATCGCCATGAATCGCTCCGAACGTTCGATCATTCCGGCGGCTAACCGTTTTGGTAAAAGCAAAGCGGCTTAGAGTGCATGACGCACCAGTACGACTTCTTTTGAGCTCTACCACTCTAACTATGCTAGGGCTCAACTAGTATCACCGCTGGTAAGCTTCGTACGATTTTGCCATTGCCGACCGTTTGCTGGGCATGCAATCGCACTGGCCCATAACCTATATTGGATGGGGAAAGCACGATCGAATCTTGGCCAATCGCGAACGTTCCAATCTCCTCGAAGTCATGAATAAGCTGGATCTCGCCAAGCTCTGAAGATTTTTGGATCGAAATTTTGAGTGGCTTGTCTTCGCTCAGTCGCCAATTATTAGGTACCACTAGCTTAAGCTGTTCGTCCGCTTTCCCAAGAGAGATCCAAAAGTTCTGTTCGAATCGTTCTTCGATAGGCTTAGCCGCTTTGCTGATCAAGCGAACTTCGTGTGCACCGGGTTCCGCTTTATTTAAACTCATTCGAAATTGTGGCTCAAAAGGGGCTTGGCTTCGCAAGACGCCATTGATCAGCATCTGAAGCACATCCGGCTCGGTGGTCGACGAGGACTCGATCGTTTGAAGTGATATTTGCATCGACTGGCTTTCCTCGGTGATATCCGATTTGCTTTTGATTGCAAATCGAGGCGGGTTGCAATACGGCTGGCACAACGGATCGCCGACGATGAGTAACTGGTAGGGGCAGAGTACCGAGCTGTAGAACGCCTCTGCCGCGCTGAGACCATCGACGTAGTGAACATGGATCATCGGATGTGGGAATTTATTTTGAATTGAATACGGTTCCGTCACTGCACCACTGCTTGCTGCTGCACCATACCGAAGAAACTCAGTCGCTTTGGTTTGTGCCGCAGTGGTCATGGCTCCTCCAAGGCTAGTAAGATTGTCTGCAATGGAACCGGGTAAGAGGTTGGCTCCTCCCTGATTCCATGAAAAATCAGGCGTCCCCATCATAACTCCTGAACAATTCTCGCCGTGTGGCGGTAGAGCCTGTTCGATGACGCGTGCCTTCATGCCTCTCGACTGCAGTTTGCTGATGGCCATCGCAAAGTTCGGTTCTCTCGTTTTCGTTCGAACGTCGTCGGTTTTACAGAAGACGAACGAACCTTGAGGATGGCTGTAATCGGCACGAATGGATGCAAGAAGGTTTCGTTTGGCTTCGAACGGAGCAACTCCAAGATCGCGAGTCACTGCGAGCACCATCGACATCATGTAGGAGATGCCGCCGTTGGGAGCATTACTGCCGAGCGTGTTCGGTGAATAGAAAGTTCTGGCATCAAAGCCTCGCGATGGTAGATAATCTGACGGCAGTTCCTGGCAGCGATTGGCAATCCGCTTGAAATCCTTGTCGTCCTTCAGACTAGCGAAAACAGGATCATTGAGCAGGAAATCGCGATACGTCCAACCACCCCGAATGCTCTTCTCGATGTGACGTGTGGCAAGTGCTGCATCTCCAGCCTGTGCCCATTGCTGCGCAGCGAGATACTGCATGGGGAATTGGATTGCTATGTCGAGTCGAGGAATGATTGAGTCGATTAGTTTTGCAGCCTCTTCATGTTTTGACTGTTCGAGAAACTCTGCAAACTGTTTCGCTTGTTCGACGGTTTCAAAAGTGGGGCGAAGCAATTGATTGACAGGCCTTGCGGCGTACATGTTGCTCTCGAAACCGATATAGCTGGGGTTCTTGGCAAGCACAAATCGAAACAGATAGGTGAGTCCGTTGATCGAGCCGACTGAAGTTAGGTAAGGGGATTTATTGGCGACAGCGTCGATATCCGAACCAATGGTGATTGCGGTTGGGAAGTCGGCTGAGTAAGCGTGCCCTTGGATGTGGCCCGCTAGCCCACGAGTCTCAATTTCTTGGAGAACTGGCCCGAGAATAAGTTCGCGAAACTGGTCTACGGAGATTTGATCGGAATCGGGAACCGCCGGCAAAACGATGACGTTTCGGCTGGGCATATCTCTTGCGGAGCAATACTGGTTGGCGAGGGTTCGGGAGTTAACGGATTGTCCGTTGACGACGATGACCCAGTTGCTGGCGGTTGCACCTGCAAAAACGGCTGTATCGAGCCGATTTCCGCAAAACGTAATCGCGATTACGACCGAGATGAGCGACCAGAAGTGTAAATTTTTTCGGCCGAACCGCGAAACCTTCGACCGAATTTGGGGCCTATCGGTTCGCTCAAACTGGTTCTCGCGGCCGGGAATACCTTGAAAAACATGCAGTCCGGCATCTTGATTGGGGTGCCGCAGTACCCGTGTAAAAGACAACGCGATTTGCGGAGTTATCGCCGAACAATTGGAAAAACAAAGCATTCAAACGAACCCCTTCAAAATTTCGGTGACCTTGGTAACATCATCGTATTGCTTCGGGAGAAATTTGGGCTCAGCTAATTGGCTGAACTCAGGTTTAATTTTGAAGAAATGAGAGCGTAGCTCAGTTGGTAGAGCAAGGGACTTTTAATCCCTGGGTCCTGGGTTCGAGCCCCAGCGCTCTCATTG
>Ga0105045_10005003_pt1 | contig 11612 bp, 6 predicted proteins | sample MAT02_FD_78089 | JGI IMG/M metagenome (GOLD analysis project Ga0105045, IMG submission 78089) | Freshwater microbial communities from Lake Fryxell liftoff mats and glacier meltwater in Antarctica - MAT-02 (megahit assembly) | ecosystem: Environmental > Aquatic > Freshwater > Ice > Liftoff... | reverse complement strand
TGAACATGAAATCGATCTGTGACTTGTTTGGCTTTTGGAAACGATTTTTTAGCAATTAATTTCATACTGTTAGCCATGTCAAGGGTGATTTCGGTAACTTGATTTCGTTTTTTCAGATCTATTTTCTGCAAATGAATAATAACAACTTCTTATTTTGTTCCTGCAATGATAGCTACAATAGAGCCCTTCTTTCCTTTTGCGGCTTTATTGGTGACGACCGTGTAAAGTTCTCCCATTGATAGATTTACTTCGTCTATTGATAAACTAGAACCCATGTTTTCAGGAAAAATTAACCAGTCACTCGCATGTTCTCGTTGTTCCCAAGTTGAGAAGTTGCTGAGATGTTTTTTATATTGTCTTTGTAGCTTTTTTCCATTGACACCAAAGAAAAAGCCAATAGTATGACAATCGTTTGCTTTAGTATCTATTAATTTCTTTTAAAAAAGCCGCAAACTCATGAGTCATGCGGGTTCCTTGCGCTACGATATTCCAATCACGTTGGATGATTTCTTGAGATAATTTATCAGTCCAACGTCGTCTTTTAATATGTAGATATACAAATTTTCCTCGAAGTGGAAAATCCTGAATAGTAATCTCATTTAAGAAGCCTTTAGAGATAAGTTACCATTTAACATTAATAAAAGACTTTGTTATCATATATAGAGAAATTGTTTTTATGCTCTAATATTTCAGAACGTATGTCTTTAGCTGGTTGATGATTTATATATAATCCTAGTACAACATGCTGTAATGCTCAACATTGTTTCCCTAATTTTATAAAAAATCTAATGTTCTTTCTAATGCCATTCCTCTCGATCCTTTAATTAATACTGAACTATTACTGAATTTAATATGTGAAACCTGATTTGTAAAACTTTCAAATGTTTCAAAGAAATAAAAATTATCTTTTTTGATTTTATTGGTGAAAAAATCTAAGCCAATAAAATAACAGTTGATCTTGTCTTCATCAGCCAGCATATTTATTATTGCTTGATGCTCAACGTCACTTTCGATTCCCAACTCAAACATATCTCCCAATATTAAAATCTTATTTTGATTTTCTAATTGTAAAAAGTTCTCAATCGCCACTTTCATGCTGCTAGGATTAGCATTGTACGCGTCTAATATAATTTGGTTTGTTTCCTTATATATTAATTGAGACCTATTATTTGCAGGAATATAGCTTTCCAGAGCGTCTTTAATATCGCTATCAGTGACTCCAAAATACTTTCCAACTGTCACTGCTGCACTAATGTTATTTGCGTTATATAAACCTAATAGATTTGACTTGATTGTGAAACTGGAGCAGTATAATTCAACAAATGGATTTGCTTTTACATTGATAATATTAACATCGGCGCCAACTTTATTGATGCCAAAAGTATAAGATGTTAAGGGCTGGGATTTTTCAATTTGAATAGGATCTTCTAAATTTACGAAAACTAGGTTATTATTTTTTAATAGATAAAGATATATTTCACTCTTCCCCTCGATAACTCCTTCAATACCGCCAAAGCCTTCTAAATGTGCTTTGCCAAAATTGGTTACATAGCCATAATTAGGTTGTGCTATTTCACAAAGAAATTCAATTTCTTTTTTATGATTTGCTCCCATTTCTACAATTCCTATTTCTGTTGCTGAATTAAATGAAAGCAAAGTCAATGGTACTCCTATGTGATTGTTTAAATTACCAACAGTGGCTTTAGTAATAAATTTTTTAGCTAAGACAACATTGATAAGTTCTTTGGTTGTGGTTTTACCATTACTGCCTGTAAGTGCAATAATAGGTAGTTTTAAATAATTACGATGGAATTTAGCTAGCTCTTGTAGTGTTTTTAAAGTGTTTTCAACATACACCGTTTGCTCATTCAAATAAAATGATTTATCATCAATTATAACATAAAGTGCTCCTTTATTCAAAGCATCTTGGGCAAAAGTATTGGCGTTAAAGTGATTTCCGCTAATGGCAATAAACATTGAATTAGGTTCTATTTTTCGGGAATCAATCGATACTGATGTACATTTCAAAAATAATGAGTGAAGATCTTTTATTTCCATTTAAACTATTTTAAAAAATAAAAGCCCTAATTAAAGGGCTTTTACTTGAATTATATAATACTTTTTAATTTCTAGGTGATCTTTTTCGTTCGGCTTTCGGACCCACTCGTGACATTGCACATCTAAAACCTATGTAATCTGTAGCCATATCTTGAGGGAAATACCTTCTTTGAGCTGGATCTAACCAATATGCTCTGTCTCTCCACGAACCACCTTTATAAACTCTAGATTCATTGTTTATTAATGTAGTTCTTTTACTAGACTTGTCATACTTTCTAACCATGTTGCCTAAACTGTCAGTAGTTACATTGTGTTTTGGCGAATTGTACATAAGTTTGTCAGATTTACTCTTCTCATCTGATTCTGCATCAGCTAATTTGTAATATCTTGTTGATTGTCTATCACCATCGCGGTAATTAATATTGTCACTCTTATCAAAATTTTGTCTTAAATAAGTTTCTTGTTCATCTATAGGCACTTGAGCAATTTGACCAGGAAAATTTCTTGCTATAATTCTTCCATTGCTTAATGTGTCATATTTTATGTTATCTTTTGTAACCACTTCGATTTTTCCATCAGCTCCAATTTTATTCTTGGTATACTTATTACCTCTAAAATAATTGAAGTCATTTGATTCATTATCAATGATCGGACGATAAACATCTTGAACCCATTCGGCAACATTTCCAGCCATGTCATAAAGACCAAAATCATTTGCAGGATACTTTTTCACTTCGTTAGTAATATCAGCACCATCATCTGACCATCCAGCAATTCCACCGTAATCACCATTTCCTTGTTTAAAGTTAGCTAGTTGATCGCCTTTACTCTGTCTTTTACCTGAACGAGTATAACCACCAGACCATGGATATTTTTTTTGACCCTTATAAATATTGTACTCACGTTGTCCAACATCTGCTGCGGCTGCATATTCCCATTCCGCTTCGGTTGGTAGTCTATATTCAGGCAACAAGATTCCGGCAGAACGTTGCGCATAAACATTCTTAGGTTCAGCTACTACTCCGTCTTTTCCAGCTTTCGGCGCTTTTCTTGAACCTTTACCGCCTTTCAAAACTATTTCCTCGTTTCCTCCATAAGTCGAAGTTGGTGAGCTCAAATAAGTTTCTGTATCAAAATTACTTTCAGCACTTACGTCAAGTGTTTTAGCATCCTTTTTTAGGTAGCCATTTTTTTCTAATAGTGCTTCATTAACGCGTTGTGTTCTCCAGTTACTAAATTCAACTGCTTGAATCCAGTTAACACCTACCACTGGATAATCAGCATAAGAGGGATGTCTAAGGTAATTGTTAGTCATTGTCTCATTATAACCCAATCTATTTCTCCAAACTAAGGTGTCTGGTGACGCACCCTCGTAGATATTTTTATAGTTTTGTTCTGTTGGTGGATAAACACTTTTCAACCAATCTAGGTAGTCGAGATACATAGAATTTGTAACCTCTGTTTCATCCATGTAGAATGATTGTACATGCTGCTGTGTAGGTGTATTATTCCAGTCATGCATTACATCATCTTGTACTTTGCCCATGGTAAAGGTTCCTCCTTCGACAAAAATTAGTCCAGGACCTGCCTGCTGTTTTTTGCTGCTTGATCCTTTTCTGCTATCCATGTTCCAACCAGTAGCTCTTGAGGTGTTACTTGAACTGGATTTTTTACTGCAACTTACTGAACTAACAACCAAAACGATTGATAGTAACAACTTAATGCCCAAAATACTCTTTGTTTTCATACTTTTAGTAGGTAATGATTTAGTGACGCAATATAATAATAAACAGTTAAAGCTTCTTTTTAATTTCTACAATCTAACTTTAACATTTATTTAGATATTGAAACGCAAATTTATAATATTTATTATTTAAAATCACATGAAAAAAATTATTTTTACGAATTAACAATAACCTACTATTAATCACGTTAAAAAATTGATGAAAAAAACATTATCTACCCTGCTATTATTTGCGACGCTTGCTTCTACAGCGCAAAGTAAAGGCAAGATAACTCTAGATTGGTTAGAAAAAAGTGAAATGTTTTATGGTAATAGGCAAGTATTTATTCCGCAAATTTTGGGGAGTGGTTTTCATTACGATGCAAGTACCAGGACAATTCAATTCACGATGAAGGCGGATGGAACTTTTGCTTCTGAAGCAGGTAATGCAGTTCTGACAGATGTGGTTTACGAGTCTATTACGGCAAGCCAACTTGGAGATCTAGCAATCGAGAATCTTCCATCCTCGGAGAATGCTTCAGTTATTGTAACTAATTCGAGAACCATTAAGGACGTTTTTATAAGTCTTTCTCCAATTATTAAAGACAATTTTGGTTTTAAAAGGGTTAAATCTTTTACATATCAAATTCAAGGTATAACCGCGAATGATTCTCGTTTAAGATCAACTTCAAACAGCACTTTTAACTCTGTGCTTGCAAATGGTAATTGGTTTCAATTTTATATTGAAAAGTCAGGAGTTTATAAGATCTCAAAAAGTTTTTTACAGCAGTTGGGAGTAGATATAAACAATGTTGACCCGAGGAAAATTAAGATTTATGGTAACGGCGGAAGGATGCTTCCGTTATCAAATATTACTCCATATCCCAATGATTTGGTCGAAAATGCCATCCAGATAAAAGGGGAAAATGATGGTGTTTTCAATAATGAAGATTACATTCTTTTTTATGCGGAGGGAGTTGATACTTGGAATCAAGAAAGTAGAACGCATATTAATTTATATGCCAACCAGTCCTTCTACTATTTAACAGTTCAAGGCACTGATGGGAAACGAATAACGCCGGTAGTTCAGCCTGCTGGTAGCAGCACGATTAGTATTAACACTTTTGATAGTTATCAGTTTCATGAAACTGACTTGGTTAATATAGCTCGATTAGGTCGTCAATGGTTTGGTGAATCATTTGAAGTGAAAAACGAACAAGAATTTGATTTTAAATTTCCTAATATCGACACCACGATTCCAGTAAAAATCTTCGTCACAGCAGCATCGGCGGCATTTACAGCTACGTCATTTGATGTCAGCATTAATGGAATTTCTGCTGGAATGATTAATTTTTCACCGCTCTCTACTGGTTCTGAAACTGAATTTAGAGTAAGCTCCTTGCCAAGCAATGTCAGTTTTACGGGAGCAGAAAACATGAAGGTAAAGTTGAAATATAATAATAATGGTGTTCCAGGTTCCAGAGGCTTTCTTGATAATATAAGAATTGTTGCTAAGAGCAAACTTCAAGGTTATGGAAAACAATTTCATTTTCAATATGATTTGGCTGCATCGTCAGCTGGTATAGTGAATTATCAAATTGCTAATGCTAACTCTATTGCGCAAATATGGGACATTACGGATTTATACAACGTTACAAAAATTGAAAATAGTAATCAAAATGCATTTAATTTTCAAGCAAGGCTAGGTGAGTTAAGAAAGTATGTTGTTGTAGACGCAACAGATTATTTTACACCTATGAGAGACAGTAAGACAAAAGTTCCGAATCAAAACTTAAAGGGTAGTGTCTTTAAAAACAGCCAAGGTCAATTTCAAGATATTGATTATGTTATTATCACTCCTTCCTTTCTAGTTTCTCAAGCCGAAAAATTGGCAACTTTTCATAGGAATAACTCCAGTTTAAATGTCAAAGTAATTGCTTTAGAACTAATTTATAATGAATTTTCTTCAGGAAAGCAGGATGTTGCTGCAATACGCAATTGCATTAAATATATTTATAATAACGCATCCAGCGTTTCTAAAAGAGTAAAATATGTAAATCTTTTCGGTGATGCTTCTTTCGATTTTAAAAATCGGATCATTAATAATACAAATGTTGTTCCCATTTATCATGCGCTCAATAGCAATACCAATGGAGAATCATCATTTGCATCAGATGATTTTTTTGGATTGATGGATCCAGCTGAAGGAAACATTGTAAATTCTTTTGGAGGAATTGACATTACCGTTGGTCGCATGCTTGTGAACGATACCAAACAAGCAGATGAAATGATTAACAAAGTTATTGAGTACCATGATTTAAAATCTTTTGGAAATTGGAGAAATAATTTTGTGCTCATTTCTGATGATTCAGATATATCGTCTGATGCTTCTTTGCAAAACAGACAAAATATTCTCGCCGATAAAATAGCTCTGGAAAAGCCTTTTCTAAATGTGGGAAAAATATTTTTAGATTCTTATTCGCAAGAGGCATCTGCTGGCGGTGATCGATATCCAAAAGCGAGGACTGATTTTTTTAATGCTTTCGAAAAAGGTGCACTCGTATTTAATTATCTTGGTCATGGTGGCGAAGATGGTTTATCAGGAGAACGAATTTGGGAAAAATCAGATAGCCAAAACCTCAGTAATCAATATAAATATCCATTATTTATTACGATTACCTGTGAATTTTCCAGATTTGACAATCCATTTAGACCAACAGCAGGAGAATTCACTTATTGGAACCCAAAAGGAGGAGCAATCGCAATGATTACTACAATACGATCCATAGGTCAATCAAGCGCGGAAAATTTTAATGATAACTTAACCAGGAATTTACTGTCTTACGGTTCAAATCAATATACTTCAATAGCTGATGCATTGCGGATTTCTAAAAATAATAATCCTAATTCAGCGACAAATGTGGTGTTTTATATAGGCGATCCTGCACTAATGCTATCAATACCTAAACCTAAAGTTGTATTAACAAAAGTAAATGACGTTGCAGTGACTGGAACAGTAGATAATTTTAAATCGCTGTCGAAAGTCAAATTATCAGGTGAAGTTGTTGATGAAAATAATAATCTAATGACAAGTTTTTCTGGTGAAGTGGCAACGACTATTTTTGATAAGTCCGTTAATCGAGCAACTCTTAATAACGATGGGAACAGTCCGGTAATAAATTTTAATGTACTAGGAGAAGCGATATTTAGAGGGAATGCTTCGGTTAGGAGCGGCCAATTTGAGTTCAGTTTTGTGGTGCCAAGAGATATTAGGATACCTTTAGCTAATGGAAGAATTAGTTTTTATGCTAAAAAAAATAATGTTTTAGAAAACCAAACAGGATCAGATGCTAGTATTTTGATAGGCGGAATTAATGAAAATGCTGTTGCAGACAATATTAGCCCGAGGGTGAAGTTATATATGAATGATGAAACTTTTGTTTCTGGCGGCGTAACTAACGAGTCTCCTTTTTTAGTGGCATTTCTTGAAGATGAGAACGGTATTAATACAGCCAGTGGCATAGGTCACGACATTGTTGCAATACTAGATGGTGATGTGAGTAATCCATTTATCCTTAACGATTATTATCAAACTAAAATAGATGATTTTACTAATGGAACCATTCGTTTTCCACTACGTAATCTTTCGCCAGGATTGCATACAATTTCATTTAAAGCTTGGGACGTGTATAACAATCCTACGACGACTGATATTCAATTTATAGTTGCAGGCGATGATACAATTAAATTGACAAATGTTTTAAATTATCCCAATCCATTTGTGAGTTATACTGAATTTTGGTTCACGCACAATAAACCTTTTGAACCGCTAGATGTTCAAGTTCAGGTTATGACCGTAACTGGAAAGGTAATTTGGAGTAAAAACCAAATAATAACAACCGAAGGATTTTTATCAAAAGAAATAAACTGGAATGGGAAAGATGATTTTGGAGATGCCATAGGAAAGGGCGTTTATATTTACAAACTTACCGTCAAATCTACGCTGTCAAACTTAAAAAGTGAAAAATTTGAAAAACTTGTAATACTTTAAAAAAAAACTATATTTGTTCCATTAACCCCTTTATAAAAATGAAGAAAATAATAATACTGTTTGTTTTTTTAATAACTGTTTCTGCTGTTGTGGCGCAGGATCGCGTTGTAAATCCGGGCGTTCCGTTTCTACTGGTAGCCGCTGATGCAAGATCCGCTGGTATGGCAGACATGGGTGTTGCGACATCAGCAGATGCATTCTCTCAACAATGGAATCCCGCAAAATACGCATTTGCAACAGATGCACAAGGTTTTTCAGTTAGTTACACTCCTTATTTAACTGATTTGGTTAATGACATATCGCTGGCACAACTGACTTATTATAATAAAATAAATGAAAAAAGTGCATTTGCTGGAAGTATTAGATATTTTGGTTTGGGGGAAATAGAATTGCGCCAAACTGGAGATCCAAACGAAGCATTTCCCGTTGTTTCTCCAAATGAATTTGCAATTGATGGATCATATTCATTGAAATTGAGTGAAAAATTTTCGATGGCTGTTGCTGGACGCTTTATTAATTCTAATTTAAAGGTTGCATCTGATAATACTGATGCTACCTCTGCGAGCTCATTTGCAGTAGATGTTGCAGGATTTTTTCAATCGGAAGAATTGGCTTTTAATGACTTCAATGGAAGATGGCGTGCAGGTTTTAACATCCAAAACTTAGGGCCTAAAATCAGCTATGATAATGATGATGCAAATAGCAATTTTCTTCCTGCAAATTTAAAACTAGGTACTGGTTTCGATTTTATTTTAGATGATTATAATAAAATTGCTTTAAATGTGGAGTTCAATAAATTATTAGTTCCAACTCCGCAAATTGCCACTCCAATAGATTTAAATGGAGATGGTGACACAAACGATCCTTTAGAAGATGGTATTGCCCAAAATAATTTAAATTATAATAGGAGAGGATGGACATCTGGGGTGTTTAGATCTTTTGGTGATGCGCCAGGTGGTCTGAGCGAGGAATTACAGGAAATAACGTATTCTGCTGGTGCGGAATATTTATACCAAGACTCTTTCGCGCTGCGATTGGGGTACTTTCATGAAAGCCCTGTTAAAGGTGCTCGGCAATTTTTTACACTTGGAGCTGGATTTAAATACAATGTGGTAAAAGTGGATGTTTCTTATTTATTTTCAGCATCCAGAGTTAGAAATCCATTAGAAAACACTTTAAGATTTTCACTCACGTTTAATTTTGGTGATAAATACGACGAATATTAAATACAATGATTTACAGTTAACAATCCAAATTTCAAACCGGCAGCGTCGGGATGAAGTTTGGATTTTTTTTCCTCAAATAAAATGAAAGAAATAAAAATCACTACACAATTAAACGCTTTTGATAGTGTTCAAGATTTACCAATTAGTGTACAGCATTTAATGGATGAAGCAATTAAAGTTCGTAAAAACGCGTATGCGCCTTATTCTAAGTTTAAGGTAGGTGTCGCAATTAAGTTAGATAACGGTGAGATAGTTCTTGGTTCTAATCAAGAAAATGCAGCGTATCCGTCGGGATTATGTGCTGAACGTGTGGCAGTCTTCTACGCGGGTGCTGTTTACCCTAATGCTAAGATTTTAACGATGGCGATCACAGCCGCCTCAGATACTAGGCAAACTACAACGCCTATTCCGCCGTGCGGCTCTTGCCGACAGTCTATAGCTGAGTACGAAATCCGTCAAGAAACGCCTATAGAAATTTACTTTATGGGTGAGGTGGGAGCTGTTTATCGGTCAGAATCTTTAAAAAACTTACTCCCTTTTATGTTTGATAAAAAATTCTTGTAAAACTCTTAAAAATCAGCCATTATATTTTAGTTCTAAGTTGTAATGTGTTATTTTTGCACTTCGCAAATTTGTGGGAGGAAACTATTTTGCACTATTTAAGTACATATTGACAATATTTAGCAAAAGAAAAAATCAGATGAAAGAAGTTACAAAAGAAGTATATTTAAAGTGGTACGAAGACATGCTCCTTTGGAGAAAGTTTGAAGATAAGCTTGCAGCATTATACATTCAACAAAAAGTTAGGGGATTTTTACATTTATATAATGGTCAGGAAGCGGTGCTTGCTGGCGCTTTACATGCTATGGATTTGACTAAAGATAAAATGATTACTGCTTATAGAAATCACGTTCAGCCAATAGGTATGGGTGTGGATCCAAGAAGAGTAATGGCGGAGCTTTTAGGAAAAGTGACAGGAACATCAAAAGGAATGGGTGGTTCTATGCATATTTTTTCCAAAGAACATCGTTTTTATGGAGGACATGGAATAGTAGGAGGACAAATACCAGTGGGCGCAGGATTAGCTTTTGCTGATAAGTATTTTGAAACTGGTGGTGTTACAATGACTTATTTTGGTGATGGTGCAGCACGTCAAGGATCTCTACACGAAGCTTTTAATATGGCAATGTTGTGGAAACTTCCAGTTGTATTTATAGTTGAAAACAATGGTTACGCGATGGGTACTTCTGTAGAAAGAACTGCTAATCATACTGATATATGGAAATTAGGTTTAGGCTATGAAATGCCTTGTGGGCCAGTTGATGGGATGAACCCTGTAAAAGTTGCTGAAGCTATGACAGAAGCAATTGATCGAGCAAGACGTGGAGATGGACCAACTTTCTTGGAAATGAAAACATACCGATACAGAGGTCACTCGATGTCGGATGCACAATTATATCGCTCTAAAGATGAAGTAGAAGAATACAAAAAAATCGATCCAATTACTCAAGTCTTAGATATAATAAAAGATAAAAAATACGCAACGGAGGAAGAAATTGAGACTATTGATCAGCGCGTTAAAGATTTAGTAGAAGAATGTGTGAAATTTGCCGAGGAATCTGAGTATCCGCCAATTCAACAACTATACGACGTAGTATACGAACAAGAAAACTATCCTTTTATACCTCATAAACTATAAATCAATTATGGCAACAATAATTACAATGCCTCGTTTGAGTGATACGATGACGGAAGGAACAGTAGCGACTTGGCTTAAAAATGTAGGAGATAAAATTAAGGAAGGAGATATTCTTGCTGAAATTGAAACTGACAAAGCAACAATGGAATTCGAGTCTTTCAATGAAGGTACTCTTTTACACATAGGAATACCCGAAGGTGAAACTGCTCCGGTAGACTCCTTATTAGCAATTATAGGAAAAGAAGGCGAAGATATTTCAGCATTATTGAGCCCCCTAACCCCCGAAGGGGGAACAACGACCGAAAAAGAAGAAGGAAACACGATACTTGAAACAGTCTCTTCTGCTCCCCCTTCGGGGGCTGGGGGGCTTCCAAAAGGAGTTATAGTTGTTACCATGCCGCGACTAAGTGATACAATGACCGAAGGAACTGTGGCTACCTGGTTGAAAAAAGTGGGAGACAAAGTTTCTGAAGGCGATATTTTAGCGGAAATTGAAACGGATAAAGCAACGATGGAGTTTGAATCTTTCAATGAGGGTACATTATTGTTCGTAGGAATTGAAGAAGGAGGTACAGCAGCTGTAGATAGTCTTTTGGCAATTATAGGGCCTGCGGGAACTGATATTGCTGGAATTGCTGAAAATTATAAAACGGGCGGAGTGCCAGAAAGCACTCCCGAGATTGCAGAAGTAAAACAGGAAGTAAAGGAAGAAATTGCCACAGCAACAACTGTTGAGCCAGTCGCTCAAGAAGCTGCAACCGATGGACAAAGAATTTTAGCTTCACCATTAGCAAAGAAAATTGCAAGTGACAAAGGGATACAATTGAATCTAGTAAAAGGTTCAGGTGAAAATGG
>Ga0105045_10005002_pt1 | contig 11612 bp, 11 predicted proteins | sample MAT02_FD_78089 | JGI IMG/M metagenome (GOLD analysis project Ga0105045, IMG submission 78089) | Freshwater microbial communities from Lake Fryxell liftoff mats and glacier meltwater in Antarctica - MAT-02 (megahit assembly) | ecosystem: Environmental > Aquatic > Freshwater > Ice > Liftoff... | reverse complement strand
GATGTTGAGACCGCCCTGGGGCATGACGAAATCGCCCGGCAGGATGATGTCGAGCTGGTGCGGATTCACGTTCACCGACGCCGACGATTCCACCGTCTCGGCAATCGTCTTGAAGCCGATCCAGCGGCCCGTGTAGCGGCTCATCGCCCAGCCCAGCAGGCCCATGTCCAGGATGTCCTGCACGCCGGCGGGGTTGAGGATGGGCATCATCGCCGACTCGAATTCACCCTCGGAGCCGTGCGGCAGCGTGGACGAGCGGCAGGCGTGGTCGTCGGCGGCCAGCGCCAGCACGCCGCCCATCCGCGAGGTGCCGGCGGCATTGCCGTGCTTGAACACGTCGCCGCAGCGGTCCACGCCCGGGCCCTTGCCGTACCACATCGAAAACACGCCGTCGTACTTGGCGCCCGGGAACAGGTTGGTCTGCTGGCTGCCCCACACCATCGTCGCGCCCAGGTCCTCGTTGAGGCCCGGCGTGAACTCGATCCCCGACGCGGCCAGATGCTTCTTGGCCTTCCACAGCTCCAGGTCGAAGCCGCCCAGCGGCGAGCCGCGGTAGCCAGAAATGAAGCCGGCGGTATTGGCGCCGGCCGCGCGGTCGCGCATCTGCTGCATCAGCGGCAGCCGCACCAGCGCCTGCACGCCGGAGAGGTAGATCCGGCCCTCTTCGCGGGTGTATTTCGACTGCAGGTCGTAGTCGCGGTCGAGCGTCTGGGGGGCGGGCAGGGTTGGAACGGACATGGGGAGGCTTCCGAGGCTGGAGCAAAGACTCGGAATTATACCTGTCCGGGCTCTCCCGGCATGAGGGTCTGGTGTTGTCGGGGTTCACTAGTTGATGGCATGTCCGTCCAAGACCCCGCCGGGGCAGGAGTTGATGGAAAATGCCTAATCAGGAACGGGTGGTCGTGCCCAGGCTGGGCTCTTCACGGACTGCCGCCTGGAAAGCGCAATGAGGTCAGAGGACTCTCCCGGTTGCCGGCCCAGTCGCGTAAAGATGATGTATCGGTCCATTTCGATAAGCGTTAATGAAGAGGAGCTCCTCCTATCCCAGCGTAGGGAGGCAGTCTTCAAACGCCTGCTGGGCACGCGCGACCTGGTTAACCAATACCTGATTGCCGGTGGATACAGCGCATTGCATGGCTGCGAGCAGGCAGAGCCCATTCGAGCTACGAAGCGCTCCCTCTGCCAGCTGCAAAGGCAGACCACCTTTGTGCCGGCTCATGGCATGTACTCCGGTGTGGACGAAGGAGTTGAGGGCGGCCCAAGACTGGGTTCGGAAGTTCTTGAGCGACTGTGAAGCAGCTTCGGGCGCTGCTCGTTCAATTCCAAGAAGCATATCGCTAGCTTGGGGCAGCGACTTGGCGCCGCGCTCGGCCTCTACAGAAATGTCCTGCGCAAGCAGGGAGATCTCTTCGTCCTTTGCTACGTAACATATCCAGACGGAACGCAGTACCGCTTCATACTGCGCCCTCAGCAGAACAGCAGCCGAAACGCCAAGGCGCAAAGCCAACAGACCCCGGACCCCCTCTCCGTGCTCTAGTGCCAATGAGCCCGCCACGGATGCCGTTTCGAATCGAATCTGCCCTTCGAAAGGGGGAATATCGAACGCTAACTCAAGATAGTCCGCCAATTCAGCCGAACGCTCCAAGAGGATCCTGAAGGACAAACCGTTATTCTCCATGCCTGCAGTCTTTCTCGGAACCTTTTATTGGGCAAACATACTACCCACGATCAAGTGTCGACGATAGAAAAGCCGGAGCCCGAATCTGCGACACTCGCCGAAAGCGTTGTCTTGTTCGGTAGTATGGCACCACCGGGAGCACTTGATGGCGAAGACCAACCCAGAATATGTCGCGATGGCGAAGACGCCAGCTGATTGCGACAGCTTGATCACCAATGCAGCCAAGGCGGGAAACAGCGAGCTAGCGTTGCTGGCCCGGAAGAAGAAGATCGTCCTTCAAGCAGCCCTGCACGGCGCAACCAAGCATGTCGAAGTGGAAGCATGGAACGGCATCTACGCGATCGAGGAGTACCGCCGGTCACAAGGCAAGAAGCACTGGCGCGCGAACTACACGCGCAGGGCCATCGACAACCGCAATGGTGACATCGTCTCAACCGTGGACGAAACGGTTAGTAGGGCGGCGCCGACGGACGGCTTTCAGGAGATGATCGAAGCCGGCCTGGAAGATTTCTTGTGGGAGCGACTCGTTCTTCGCTTTCCCGAACAGTTCTCTGCACGCGCAATTGCGCAAGCTCGCACACGACTCGATGAGTAAGCGCGCCGTTCGGCTTGAAAGTTAGTAAGAGGCAGCAAATCTATGCCCACATACGCGAAAACGCTTCAGCGGCACTTGGGAAGCTACAAGACCGCTCGCCTCGGCGTGAGCGAAGCTGGCGTTTACGTCCACAACGGACGAGAGGTGCGTCATGTCCACATCCTGCCCAAGGAACTACGCTGGCTGAACATTCTTGAGCCCATCCGGGCTGAAGTACGCGAATACCTGGAAAAATGCCCGGCGGTGAAGCTTCACAAATACTTCCACCATCTCAATTCGTCGCAAGCCTTTGCGTTGAACTTGTTCTTTCCCTATTTCGAGCAAGGAGCCCCGCGAGCTCTCCTGCGTGCCATGGTCCTACCGGGCGAGATGGCAGGATGGCAGCCCGAGTATGTCGACAGCCTAGTTGAAGGTACAAATTTTGATGTCATGTGGCATTCAGAAGGCGGGGCACGGACCTTCTGCGAAGTAAAGCTCTCAGAGCAAGAGATAAGTCGTGACTCCATCATCGACTAAAGTGACGGCTAACAATTCCGTACGGAAACCCCAGTCGCCTTCGGCGCGGCTTTATTCAGCGCGCTAGCCACCTACACATACCTCCATGCGCATCCTTGTTTTCGGAAACTCGGGTTCCGGTAAAAGCACGCTATGCCGCGACCTCGCAAGCCAGTATTCCCTGGACCATCTCGACCTCGACTCAGTCGTTTGGGCGCCGGGAAAGATTGCTGTGCAAAGACCTATGAGCGATATTCTGGCGTCCCTTGACGACTATCTTGACGGTCACGCTTCGTGGGCTATTGAGGGTTGCTATGGCGAGCTCGTCGAACACGCCTCGGCGTTCTGCACGCAGCTTGTATTCCTCAACCCCGGCAAGGACACATGCTTGCGACACAATCTTCATCGTCCGTGGGAACCGAATAAATACGTTAACCCCGGGGCCCAAGACGCGATGCTCGCCAATCTTCAAATTTGGGTATCCAGCTACTACGAGCGCGACGACGCATGGTCGTTAGCGGCACACCGCGCACTGTTCGATGCGTTTCAAGGCAGCAAGGTGGAGTACACCGAGCCGGCTAAAGCCATGCTCCTAGCCCAGCGGCTTCCGTAGCCGTTGGCTAACCACTCGTCAAAGCGGACGCGCGAAAAGCCGCGCGCCGCCTAACTTAGCGTTGGTTTGGAGGCTTTCGTGGGTAATGGATGCGTTTTTTGTGCAATCGCAAACGGCGAGGCAAGATCAAGTGTCGTCTACGAGGATGCACACACAATCGCGTTCGTTGATTTACGCCAATTTCATCCAGGGCACACCCTAGTGGTCCCACGCCAGCATTTCGGTGACGTCCGCGATTTGGATCATTCTGCAGGGGCTGCGCTCATGGCCACTGTCGCTCTGGTCAGTCGCGCAGTTTCATCGGCGTTCCCCAACCAGGGCTTGAGTGTGTGGCATTCCGCCGGGGAGGCCGCTTTCCAGGAGATTGAGCATCTCCATTTCCACGTCCATCCCCGACTTCTCGGCGACCAACTCCTTCGCATCTACCCGAGTTCACCAGAAACCCCGGACAGACGGACACTTGATGTCTACGCCGCAACACTACGGTCGCACGTGACAGATGCGGCCGCATCAATCTGACCAATCGTTCAGGGCGGCGCGCGTACTGCATGGCCTGCTGCCGGCCTCACAGACGCCCCGATGGCGATTGGAGCCCTGAAGAGCGACCAACACGAGCGGCCTGATCAGAGCAAGCCGGCACGAGGGGGCTAAGTCATCGGTCCGGGGAGTCAACGCCGGTTAGGTCTCGTCGAGCAGCGCCGCTGCCTGCAGCGCCGCCAGGTCACGCGAGCCGGTGGCGAAGCAGGCCAGCCGCAGCCCCTGCTCCAACGCGGCGAAGTGGGCCAGCAGCGGCTCGATGCCGTCGATGGCGGCCCTGAGCAGCGGCCCCGCCTGGCCGACCAATTGCGCGCCCAGCCGTATCGCCTTCGCGGCGTCCAGGCCATGCCGGATGCCGCCCGAGGCGATCAGCGGCAGGTCCGGCAGCACCGCCCTCACTTGCCGCAGCGCCGTGGCCGTGGGGATGCCCCAGTCGCGGTACATCTCGGCCAGCTCGGCGCGCTGGGCATCGTTGGACAGCCAACCTTCCACCGCGCTCCAGCTGGTGCCGCCGGCGCCCGCCACGTCCACGGCGGCCACGCCGCAGCCCGCGAGCCGCGTCGCCACGGCACCGGAAATGCCGAAGCCCACTTCCTTCACGATCACCGGCACCGGCAGCTGCGTGCAAACCTGCTCAAGCCGCGCGAGCAGGCCGCTCCAGCGCGTATCCCCGTTGGCCTGCAGCGCTTCCTGCAGTGGATTGAGGTGGATGATCAGCGCGTCGGCGCCGATCATGTCCACGGCGCGCTGCATGTGGTCAGGCCCGTATTCGCGCAGCTGCCCGGCGCCGACGTTGCCATACAGTGCGATGTCCGGGGCGATCCGGCGCAGGCTGCGGTCGGTGCCCTGGAAGCCGCCGCCCGACAGCGCCACCCGCTGCGAGCCGACGCCCAGGGCGATGCCCAGCCTCTGCGCCGCCTCGGCCAGCACGGCGTTGATGCCCGCCGCATCCTTGTGGCCGCCGGTCATGGAGCTGATCAGGAACGGCCGCCGCAGCGTCTTGCCCAGGAAGCTGACCGAAAGGTCGATGTCGTGCAGGTCCACTTCGGGCAGCGCGCAGTGTTCAAAGCGCAGCCGGTCGAAGCCGGCGTCCACCGTGCGGGCGTTGACCGTGCCCGACAGCACGGCCTCGATGTGCCCTTGCTTGCGCTGGGACCACTGGCTCATGAAAGCACCTGTCCCCGTCGCTCCGACAGCATCACCACGATCATGTGCGGCCATGTCAGGGCCGCCAGACCGATGAACACGATCCTGATCAGGTGCGTTTCAAGGGTCGGCGCCCCGGCGGCGTCTCCGGCAAACCACGGCCAGAGCACGGCGGCCGCGGCCAAGGTCAAAAGGGTGTAACCCACGGCAACGCCGACCATCCGGCGCCGCTGGCCCGTGCCTGCCGACTGCGCCGCGATCCGCAGATGCCTTGGGCTGTGCAGCGCGCAGAAATACACCAGGAAGAAAACCAGCGGCGGCAGCAGCAGCGCCAGGGCCCCGACCGCACCCAGTTCGATGGCGGCCGCCGGCGATCGCGGCAGCGCCATCAAGGCGGCGGCGGCCGCAGCCAGCGCAAGCCACGGTGCCGCCACGCCGAGCCAGCCCGCCAGCACGCGTCCCTCTTCTCCGGAGAGCAGCGCGAAGATCGCGCTCACCTGCGCCGGCGCGGCCCAGGCAGGCAGCGCAAGCAGCGCCAGGCCCGAGACGGCCCGCGCCCACACGCTCAGTTCCTTCTGCCAATCGCCGCCGAAATGCCAGGCGGAGATCGCCAGGAACAGCGCCAGGCTCGCGCCCGGCGCCAGCTGCCAGAGGGCCAGCACGCCCACCGCGAGCGCCACGTAGGCCAGGTGGAAGGCGGCCAGACCGGCCCGGGTGCGCCAGAGGCCCGCGCGCCACGCCACCCACGGATCCAGCGCGCCGTGCGGCAGGCCGGTCAGCACCACGGCAATCGCCAGCGCAACGGCCAGCGCCGGGCTGGAGACCGACAGCGCGCCCTGCTGCGCGAGCAGCAGCGCAACGCCACCCAGGGCAAGAAACAGCCAGGTTTCCGGCGTTGCCTTGAGGCGCCCGGTCACGTCGACGGCCGGGGGCGAAGCGACGGGCCGTGCAGGGCCTGGATAAACGGGCCGGGCGGCAAGGCGGCGATGATGCGCGCGTGGTCCCGCCATCCGCCCTGGTCGGACATGAAGCGCACGAACGCCCCACCCGGAACCGAAGTGGCCAGACGCAGGAAAAACTCCGGCGACCGCCCGGGGTGGTTGGCCAGGGCGCGCAGGAAAACCCGGTCCATCCAGCCCCGCACTTTCGGCTCGGCCGGGTGACCGACGGGGGGGCCGCCCTGCAACAGCGCGTGTGCGCAGCGATCCGCCCACGCCTGGATGCGCACGAAGCCAAAGCCCGACGCGGCCCGCAGTGCCCCCGCGCCCGTCCCGGCGTGCGCGACGCCCGGGATCGGCTCGGGCACTTCCGGGGCCGGCAAGCCCATGGGCAGCACCGCCGTTTCGGTGCGCAGCACTTGCGCGTCCGACCAGCCGCGCGAAGCCAGCATCTGGTCCAGGTCGGCGGACAGCTGCGCCCGGCCCAGGGGGCGCGTCGAGAAACGCGTCGCCTCCACCAGCGCATGGGTCGGCGAGAGCGGCAGCACGTAGGAAAAAACAAAGCCCAGCGCATCCGCGCGCATGTCGGTCATCAGCTCGACCTGGCTGTCATCGAAGCGGGCCTGTTCAAACCTCAGCTCCCGTCCCGAGAAACACTGGAACATCGTCGAGCCGGAGAACCGGTCCATCCCGGCGGGGCGGGTGTCGACGACGTAACGGGTGGAAAGCCCGCCCGCGCTGGTGGCCACCGAAAGCTGGTCGGCTTTTCTTTCGACGGTATCGGCCCGGGCGCCCATCGCGAGGCGGAAATTCGGACGCGACGCAATGAGCGCCAGCGCGTCGCGATACAGATCCAGTGACCGCACATAGGCGTAGCGCCAGCCCTCGGCGCCGCAGGTCACCGGCGATTGGTCCTGCCGGGAAAACTGCCAGCGGCGCCACTGCCGGGCCGGAGCGACGGGCAGTGCCGCGCCGGAGGGCGTCCAGAACGCCCAGCTGCGGTCGTCGACGTATTCCTCGCGCGGCTCGAGGATCACCACGCGACCGGCGTAACCGCCGCGCGCCAGCCGCGTTGCCAGCGACAGGCCGGCCAGACCCCCGCCGATCACGACCAGGTCCACCGCCTCATTCATCGGTGGCCGCCGGCGCCTGGAGTGCGTGCTGCAGGGAGGCGTCATGCACGGCTTTGCGACGATGCAGCCGCGGCGAGAAGGCCAGCGCAAGCAGGGCTTGCGTGGCGTGGCCCGCCTTCGCCGCCGGCCCGACCACGGCCCGCCGGTCCCACGTCTGGTAGTTGGCCGCCGCAATCCGTGCGCCGATGGCGCGATACATCCTGCCCGCCGTCAGGATGGCCAGCCGTGCGCGCAGCGGCAGGAAGGCCAGCCCCGCTTCGCCGCTGGCGTAGTAGCGGTCGGCCAGCTGCAGCAGGCGCCGCGTGGCGTCGCGCAGGTCGCGCTGCAGCGCCGCATCGGGCTCGGCGATCTTCGCGGCCGCCACGTCGCCGATCCAGCTCGCGGGAAGATAGCGCCGCCCCATCCGCGCGTCCGTGCCGACGTCGCGCGCGATGTTGGTCAGCTGCATGGCGATGCCCAGGTCGATGGCGAAAGGCTTCGCCCGTGGATCGCGCACATCCAGCACCGCGCACATCATCACCCCCACCGTGCCGGCGACTTGGTAGGCGTAGCGGACCAGCGACGCTTCGTCGGCCAGGCGCACCGGCGAAAGATCGCTCTGGACGCCGTCCAGCAGGTGGTTCGCCGGAGCGGACGACATGCCGGTTTCGGCCTGCAGCGCCAGCAGGGCGGCCGTCCAGGGATCTTCAGCCTGGCCCGAGCCCAGCGCGCGGCGCACGCCGTCCAGCGCCGCCATCGCCGCCCGGGCATCGGCGGACTCGTCGGCCAGGTCGTCCACGTGCCGGCAGAAGCCGTAAAGCACCGCCGCGCGCTCGGCGTGGCGCGGGCCCAGCAGCCGGCTGGCCAGGTGGAAGGTGCGTCCGTGCTTGCGCAGCACCGAGCGTGCGGCCTCCACCGTGCCCGGCTGCGTCGCCCGATCCAGCGCGAGGGTGTTCACGCAGGCGCCGCTTCCAAGGTGTGCCGGGCCAGCGGCCGGGTGGCCGCGGGCAGCAGGCGGTCCACCACTTTCGCCGAGCACAGCACCCCCGGCAGTCCGGCGCCCGGGTGGCTGCCGGCGCCGACCAGATACAGGTTGCGCGGGCCTTCGCCGCGGTTGTGGAACCGGAACCACGCCGACTGGGAAAACACGGGCGCGATCGAGAACCCCGCCCCGGCGGGCGACAGGTAGCGGTGCTCGAAGTCCTCGGGCGTCATGAAGAAGTCGGCGCAGAGGGTGTCCGCCAATCCCGGCAGCAGCGTGGCGCCCAGGGCCGCCACCACCCGGTCGCGCAGCTTCGGCGCTTCCGTGGCCCAGTCGATGCCCGCCGTCAGGTTGGGCACGGGCACCAGCGCATAGAAGCTGTCGCAGCCTTCGGGCGCAAAGCTCGGGTCGGTGGCGGTCGGCCGGTGCAGGTAGATCGAGAAATCCTCGGCCAGCACCTTGCGGTTGAAAATGTCCTCGAGCAGCTCGCGGTAGCGCGGCCCGAGCCATATCGTGTGGTGGGCGACGTCGGGGTACTGCCGGCGGGTGCCGAAATACAGCACGAACAGGCCCATGGACTGCTTGCTGTGCCTGGCCTTGATCTTCGCGGAGCGCTTGCTGGCGGATTTTGGCAGCAGTTTCTCGTACAGGTGCACCGGGTCGGTGTTGGACACCAGGTGGTCGGCCTCGATGCGCTCACCCGCCTCGGTGACCACCGCGCTGATGTCCTTGCCGGCCACCTCGATGGATTTGACGGTGGTGTCGAGCCGGACCGTGATGCCCTGCTCGGCCATGAGCTTGGCCAACGCATCCACCAGGGCACCGGTGCCGCCCATGGCGAAGTGCACGCCGTGCGCGCGCTCCAGGAAATGGATCAGGCCATAGATGCTGGTGGTGTCGAACGGATTGCCGCCCACCAGCAGGGGCTGGATGGAGAACGCCTGGCGGATCTTGTCGTGTTTGACGTGGCGCGCCACCATCTGCCAGACCGTGCGGTAGGCGCCCAGCCGCAGCAGGTGCGGGATCTGCTTGAGCATGAAGGTGAAACGATGGAACGGCGCGTCGGCCAGCTCGGTGAAGCCGACGTCGTAGATGCGGCGCGAATGCTCGAGCAGCGCGCGGTAGCCGTCGGCATCGGGCGGATGGATGCGCTCTATTTCGGCCAGGGTCTTGTCGAGCCCGCCGCCGTAGTCGAACGTGTCGCCGTCGGGGAAGTGGAACCGGTACCAAAGCTCCAGCGGCACGATGTCCACGTAGTCGGAGATGCGCTTGCCGAAAAGCGCGAACAGCTCCTCGAACAGGAACGGCGCCGTCAGCACGGTCGGGCCGGCGTCGTGCCGGAAGCCGTCCTTCTCGAACACCTGGGCCCGCCCGCCGAGCCGCGGGCAGCGGTCCACCAGCGTGACCTCGTGGCCCTTCGCCCGCGCCCGCAGCGCCGCGGCAATGCCGCCGAAACCGCCGCCGATGACGACAACGTGGCTCACGCCAGCGCCAATGTACGGCTGAGCCGCTCGATCCGCTGGGAGGCCTGCGCGGCCAGGAGTTCACCGGAGCCCGAAGGGAGCGCAGCGGCCGCCGCTTGCGCCTGCTGGAATCGGCGGACCGCCAGCGCCCGCGCCCGCTCATGCGGTTCGGCTTCGCCCGACGCCGCCAGGACGGAAACGATGTTCAGCTCCTGGTGCATGGCGTCCTGGCTGGCGTCCTCCAGGTCGTCCGCGATCTGGTAGCCGATGGCGAACAGTGAACCGGCGGCGGTGGCGGCGGCCACGGCGTCGTCCCGCCCCGCGAGCGCCAGCGCCAGCTCCAGCGGAAGGACGAGCAGCGGGGCCGACTTCGCGCTGGCCACGCGCTCGTAGTTTTCCAGGGTGGTCTTGACGCCGCCCTGCAGCGCCAGATCGGCGCACTGGCCCTGGATGACCTCGGCGATGCGCCGGTGCATCCTGACCGAAAGCGACGCCGCGCTTGCGCCCGTTGCGCCCAAGGCGCCGTAGGCCGCGGACAGCAGCAGGTCGCCAACGCAGATGGCCACGGCGTCGCCGTACTTGCGCCACACCGCGTCCTGGCCGCGGCGCTGTTCATCCCGGTCCTGCAGGTCGTCGTGGACCAGGGAAGCGTTGTGCAGAAGTTCGCAGGCGGCGGCAATGGCGATGGCCTCGGCCTCGGGCCGGCCCAGCGCACGTCCGGCGTGCAGCGCCAGCCGGGCACGCACGCGCGCGCCGCCGGCGGAAATATGGTGGGCGGCCGCCTTGCCGGCGTCGCCCGTGCCTTGGAGCACCAGTTCGAGCATCAATTGCTCGACTCGGCCCAAGCTCGATCCTGGATCATTGCTGTACATGGAAGCCTCGCTCGAAGACTCCGTTCGGGAGCAGGGCGGGGCCGCTTTCGCAGCCCCGCCCCCCGTTTCAACCGCGGTCAGCCATCAGGCCTTGGCAGCGTCAATCTCGGACTTGCGAACGGCAATGGCGTAGATCACCAGGCCGAAGACGGCCTTCGCAGTGATGTCGGCGATGGTGTAGCCGATCTCGATCACGGCGATGGAGGTTCCGCCGGTCATGCGCACCACGAACGGCAGGAAGTAGACCACCGGGTAGAAGAACCACGACACCACCACCAGGTTGCGTGCGAGCCGGATGAGGCCACGAACGGCCTCAGGCTGGCGCTCGATTGCTTCACCCAGGCTGGTGTACAGCGAGAACACGATGTAAAGGAACGGCAACATCGACAGAACGCCGAAGATCATCCGGGTGGAGTCGATTCCAGCAGACACCTCGCCCGGGTAACCCAGCACGATCATCAACGCCGCGGCGCCGCCCAGCTTCAGCGACTTCGACACCGTCTCGGCCTGCGCAAGACGCATCACCAGGATCAGCTCGATCAACAGCAGGGGAACCGTCAGCAGCCAGTCAACGTAGCGATAGGCGCGGTTGAACTCGATGCCCGTCGTGACAACCACGCCATTGGCGACTTCATAGGCGTCGCCCCAGCTGTTGAAGATTCGCCAGTAGTGGTAGAGCGCGATGAACGTGACCAGGCCGGTGACCGTCAGCGCGGTCTTGTAGTGGTGCGAGACTTGCGACCGCCCGAACCAGAAGAACAGTGTTGCAGCTGCAAATGTGGCGATACCGAATGAAAAGGCGTTATAGACCAGTGAGAACTGGCCTGCGGACAAAGCTTCCATGTCATGACTCCCATTGCCGATGGCGGCTGGTGGTGGTTTCTTGTGCCCTGCCGGGCTGTGATGGATGCAGGTAAGACCCGCGCGACGGGGTAGGGACGCCCCCCGGCCGCGCTTCCCCGTCGTCGATACCGGAGCCACCGGACAGCTCGAACTGCCAGTGTTGAGGCAGGAAACCGATTTGTGGCAGTGGTATCGGCCCGCTTCCCTGCGAGCCCCCGGAGTTAGCGCCCGTTCAGGTGTAGGTTATGTGTACGGATTGTCAAAGAGGTGTTCACGGAGGTGTTTTCCGGCGGCGGGAGGGCGGCAAAACGGCGGTTCGCGGGGCTCACGCCGAGGTG
>Ga0105045_10005001_pt1 | contig 11612 bp, 2 predicted proteins | sample MAT02_FD_78089 | JGI IMG/M metagenome (GOLD analysis project Ga0105045, IMG submission 78089) | Freshwater microbial communities from Lake Fryxell liftoff mats and glacier meltwater in Antarctica - MAT-02 (megahit assembly) | ecosystem: Environmental > Aquatic > Freshwater > Ice > Liftoff... | reverse complement strand
GTCAGACGATCCCGAATGCGGTGGTGTCGAAGGTGGGTGTGGGCGGCAAGGTGTGTGTGTTCTCCTCCGCGGATGCGCATGTGTTGGTCGACGTCAACGGGGCACACCCCGTGGGCTGAACGACGTCAGCTGACGAGTCGGCGTGCCGCTTCGACGGCAACCGCGACCGTGGTCGATTCGATCCGTTTCGCGGTCTCCTCGTCCGGGGTCTCCTGCTGGGTGCGGTTCACCAGCACCCCCGCAACACACCCGGCGCGCAGGCCCGATGATGCACACATCGTGAACAGGGTGGCCGCCTCCATCTCGTAGTTGAGCACGCCCATCGCCTGCCACTCCTCGAGGCTCCCCTGGAACCGCCGGGTCACCCGGCCGGAGAACGTGTCGTAGCGCTCTTGACCCGGGTAAAAGGTGTCGCTCGACGCCGTGATGCCGACGTGCGGCTCGACCCCCACTGCTCGAGCTCCGTCGACCAGCGCGGTGGTGCAGGCGAAGTCGGCGACCGCAGGGAATTCCATCGGCGCGAAGTGCAGACTCGCCCCATCGAGGCGCACTGCGCCGGTGGTGACGATCACGTCGCCCTGCCGTAGGTGCGGCTGGATGCCGCCGGTGGTGCCGACGCGCAGGAAGGTACGCACGCCGAGTTGCGCCAGTTCTTCGACGGCGATCGACACCGATGGTCCGCCGATTCCGGTGGAGCACACGACCACTGGTGTCTCGCCGAGCCAGCCGAGATACGACGTGAACTCGCGGTGCGCGGCGAGGAATTCGTGACGATCCATCGTGGCGGCGATCCGTTCGACCCGAGCCGGGTCGCCCGGCACGATCGCCAACGTGGCGCCTTGCAAGTTGTCCGCTTCCAGTCCGAGATGGAATACCGCTGTCATGAGTGTGACGCTACTGGCGAGGCTGCAGTGGCAGTGCGCCGCGACCCGCAGCACTGACTCCGAACGTCCGCCGGGCCGTAGCCGTTCACGTCATCGCTGGCGACCACTTCCGTCGGTCGCGTGCCTGGTCGCGATCGAGACGCACCAACGTCAGCGGCGAGTCCGCAGCAAGTCTCCGGGCGTCGTCGTACAGGGATCGGGCCTCGTCGTGCTTTCCGAGGACCGTGTTCAGTCGGGCGAGGGCGTGGTTGGCCGGTCCCCAACCGGCTCCACCGCCCCCATAGCACTGGAGCACGACCCACTGGTCGAGATATGGCTCCAACAGGCGGGCCAGCAGTTCGCACGCTGCGGCGTCTTCGGTGCTCGCCGCCACATGCGCGAGCGCCGCTAGCCCGAGGAACCGATTGGGGTCGTCTGGCAGGTTGGTGAAGCCTTCCGCGCTGAACGTGGCGAGCAGGTCGGAGGCGAGTGGAACGTCGCCGGACTCGGCCGCGCACAGCGCCAGCACCGCCCGGTACGTGGGGATCTCGGGGTGTCCTGCGCTCGCCGCGGTCAGCATCGGGATCATCTCGCCGGCGCGCCCTTGGTGCAGCCTGATGTTGGTGAGGTTCACCGCCAGACACGCTTCCGCCTCGGCAATCTCGGGTCGTGTCGCGGCTGCCTCGAGTGCGCCGGCCTCGGCAGCATCGAGGTTGCCGGCATTGACGAACGAGAGTGCTCGCCAGGTGCGTACGGCCCAGGTCCAATACGAGTGGGGGAAGCGCTCGGCCAGCCGCTCTGCTTGAGCGAGGACGCTCTCTGCCTCACCCCACTGGCCCAGTCGTAGTAGGTCTTCGTGCAGATAGCAGAAGGCCGCCAGGCGCACTTCGCTCCCGACGTCTCGTGCGGACATCTTCAACACCTCGCGACTGTCGACGATTCGCGACTCCAGAAGCGAAGGGTCCAGCTTTGCGTAGCGAACACCCAGGAGCGCCCGTGCCACCGCCCGCGGGCGCGCCGGTTCGATACTCCTTGCTCGTGCGAGCGAACTGTGGAACAACCGAGAGCGCTCGTCGGCGGGGCCACGAAGGAGCAGCACGGTGGCGAGTTCTCGTTCCAGGTCTGCCCAGAGTTCGATCCCGCGCGCTGTCGAGTCGACCGCCGTACGTTCGAGTGCTGCGAGCGCTGAACGCAACAGCCGATCCTGATCGCCGTGATTCGTGTCGACGATCGCTCCGCGACCAGCGCGACCCACCAGCGCGAGCGCGGCCGCTGCCTGGATCGTAGGAAGGTCGTGGTCCTCGGCGAGTTCGATCGCCTCGAAGAGCAGGACCCGAGCCTGCTCGAGTGTTCCCTGCGCGAGATGCGCCCGCCCAGCCCCGACGATCGCCTGGGCCCGTCGTCGCTGGTTCGTCGCACGGTCGATGGCATGTTGGTAGGAGTTGGCCGCCGCCGCCCATGCGCCGGAGCGGCTTGCTACTCGCGCGGCTTTCATGTGGTGCGTCCACGCAAGCGTCGCTGCGTCGCGACCTGCGAGGTCGTAGTGGTGGGCCAGCAGGGCGTGGTTCAGGTCATCGCCGACCTGCAGCAAGTCGGCGATGGTGTCCGCGATCTGACGATGCAATCGCATCCGTGCGGCTGCTCCGATCCCGTCGTAGATCACGTCGCGTGTGATCGCATGGGCGAACTGCAGCGAACCGCTCCGGTCGAAGGTGAGCAAACCATTGGCAACGAGCACATCGGCGGTCGGGGCGACATCGGCAGGATCGGTTGATGAGCAGTGCGCGAGCACTTCGAGATCCACTTCCTGGCCGATCACGCTGGCGACGCGGATGAGTGACGCTTCCTGCGACGTCAGGGACTCGACTCGACGTGACACCCAGTCGGCGATCGTGTCGGGGACTGCGCCTGCATCGAATTGACCTTCCGCGAGCCGAGCCTGTCGTGCGATCTCGCTCGCGAAGAACGCCAGCCCGCCAGTTCTGGCTTGCAGCGCAGGCGCCAGCCGTTGGTCGTCCAGCAGTTCGGCCACTTCGTCGACGGACAGCGCAGCGAGCTTGATCGGCGTTGTCGGCAGTACTCGCTGAAGCGATCCCAATCGAGCGGCGATGTCGGCGGGGACGCTTCTGGTCGTGACGATCACCAGCACGGGGACTTGGAGCCCGTCGACGACCGATTCCATGATGCTGATCACGTCGGGGGAGGCCCACTGGAGGTCATCGACGAACCAGATCGTGGGCCCGCTGGTCCTCTCCGTCAGCAACGCACGTAGTCCCTCGATCATCACCGCTCGAATCGACTGGTCGTCGCGGTCGGCGTCGGCCATTGCCAACCGAGGCAGGAGTGGCCACAGCCCACGAGCTCGATCACCGAGCAGGTCGATCATGTCGGGCTCATCATCGACGAGACGCTGCACTGCTTCAGCCAGCGCGCCGAACGCGCGGTCGTTCGCGTCCCGGTTTCGTCCCCACATGATGGAGGTGACCTCGTCGACGCGTTCGTTGTAGAAGCGATCGACCAACCGCGTCTTGCCGATGCCGGCCTGCCCCTCGATCAGTACGAGCTGCGGTCGGCCCGAGGCGACGACCTCGCCCCACACTCGCTGCAACGTGTCGAGTTCCGGCCTCCGCCCGACGAATGGTTCGTCGGAGTGCGGGTGAATCGCCGCTCGTGCACGCTGAATCGCCGGCCGAATCGAGGGCATCTCGGCGGTCCTGCGCAGCAGTTCGGCGGTCGCAGGGAGGGGTGCCACGCCGAACTCGTAGGCAAGTGAGGTGGTGAGGGACTCGAGCGTTTCGCTTGCATCGGCCCGTCTGCCCGCACGAACCAGAGTCTCGATCAGCAGATGATGCGCTGCCTCGTCGAGTGGGTCGAGTGCGGTCGCAGATCGAAGTACGGAGACTGCCTGGTCGATCCGGCCGCTCTCGGAGAGTTCACGGGCGTATCGAAGGCTGACACTTCGTGTCGTTCGATGGATCCGCTCGCGCACCTGCCGGCCCCAGTTGCTGTCATCGTGGGGAAGAAACGGTCGTGCGAGCGCAGCCATCGACGACGCCAGATCGCATGCATCGTCATGGTCGACGAGGTCCTCGATCAGCTCCAGGTCGGTGCGCAGATCGGCAATGCCGAAGCGAACGACGGTGTCATCGGAACGAACGGCTGCGGCCGGAAACCCGGCCAGCACGAAGCTCGATCGCACCTTGGACAGCACACCGCGCAGTGCGCTCGGCCAATGAATCGAGAGCTGTTCGCCCCACAGCAGTTCGGCGAGTTCGTCGCGGGTCACCGGTCGGCCGGCGAGGGCAACGAAGGCGGTGACGGCCGCCGGCTGACGCCCTCGCACCACGGACGCGCCAATTGGCCCATGGATCACGACCGGTCCGAGCACGCGAACGGTTCCAGGTTGAGTGAGTTGGGGTCCGCCCATGTGTTGCTGTCTCCCTGCGGAAGTGTGCCACAACGTCGGATTGGTGGCGAGAGCCGTCGTTCGCTGGAAGTTCGCGCTTCGTTCGCGCGGTGATCCATAGGTTCGCCGACATGTCTCCAGAAATGTCGCGCCCGCGGCGGCGGCCACGAGTCGCGTTCGTCGCCACGGTCGTGTCCGCTGCCCTGATCGTGTCGGCGATCTCGGCCGTTGCCGAGGCAGCACCTCCCGAGCCGCTGGACGTGATGCAGGGCATCGTCGACGACATGGCGGTCGAACTCGGGCTCAACCCCAACGATCCGACAGCGCTGCGTGCAGCGGTCGACGACACCTTGGCCGATCTCGACGCTCGCCTGACCGAGACGCCCGACGATCAGGATTTGTTGGCTGCTCGCGAACTGCTCGTCTCTGCTGCGACCGACGGTGGCATGGAGCTCGATGCGACGCCGCAGGCGACCGCAACCGCTCCTGCGGCGCCGGAACTGCTCGAATCATCGTTAGCGCCGGCAGCACTCACGGCAACGATGCCGGTGGCGATGGACGCACCTGGCACGTTCACCGGACCGATCAGCTTCGAGCAACCGTGGGCCGTGATGACCGGTCGATCGCTGCGGATGTCCGATGCGCAAGCGGGGAACAGTTCGTACGGGCTGAACATCGTCGACATGGTGGTCGACGACCTGAACGGCGACGACCACGACGACGTCATTGCGCTCGGATACGGCTGGCGCGATACGGCGCTCGGAATCCCGTACGTGGCCTCGCAGCGCGACGTGTTCGTGATGGTGACACGCGCTGACGGGTTCGGCGGCTTCGAGGAAGGCCTCGCGTACCCGATGGGCGCGTTCAACCAACAGACCGTCAGCGCTGGCGGACTCGACGTCGGCGATGTCGACAACGACGGCGACCTCGACGTCGTTGTCGGCCTGGACTCGCAGCGGGCGTTGGTCACCCTGCTCAATGACGGTTCCGGAGCGTTCCCGAACGAGGAGCGCACCTCGGTGGCCCAGCGTCCCGACGGCACCGTGCTGCTGGCCGAACTGACTGGCGACGCCTTCCTGGACGTGGCCGCAACGAGCTATGCGGGCGAGCTCACGATGATTTTGCGCGGAAACGGAAACGGCACCTTCGCGCCCGAAACCGATCTCGTCGCTCCACGCCCGGAGACTGTCACCACCATCGACCTCGGCGGCGAGACGCATCTCGTCACGAACCGCTACAAGTACGCCGAGTCGGCCTTCCTGCAGCTGTGGTCGCGCAATCCTGCCGATGGGACCTGGTCGCCGACCACCCTGCGGGCCCCGAACTCCAGCAATCCGGCGGTGATGATGGACATCCACGCCGAGACGGCGTGGGTCGGCGACCTCGACGGCGATGACGACGAGGATCTCGTCGCGGCGGCAGCGTGGAACAACCGCGGTGGGACCTCCTGCCAATCGTTCGGGAGCACGTGCGCCCGGGTGTTCCTGCAAGACACCGCTGGCGACCTCGTGGCACAACCACAATCGTTCCCGATCGAGACCGGGACGTACTTCAAGACTGGCTACGCACTCGACCTGAACCAGCGCGGCGAGATGTACGACCTCGATGGCGACGGCAACCTCGATCTCGTCGCGCCAGGTGTGCGCGGCGGGGTGAACGTCATCTACGGCAAGGGCGACGGCACGTTCGGAGCTCCGGTGGCCTGGAACGCGTTGCCGAACATGACGCCCGAGGGTGGCTGGACCAACACCGCAGCAACGATCGGTCAGTTCCAGACGACCGCTGCGGTTGCGGTCACCGATGTCACCGGCGACGGCCGTAATGATCTCGTCGCTGCCACCGTCCGCTCGGGCGAGTGGGTGGGACGAGGAACCAATCACAGCACCGTCGCCGTCGTGCCGGCCAAGGGGCCGCGAGAGTTCGCGAGTGCCGGGGCCACGCCGACGCTTCCCGGTACGGACTGGACCCGCTCGGTCGGCAAGCCGTACACGCATCTCGCCGACTGGGACGGCGACGGGCGCGACGACTTGGTGATCCTCGGGGTAGCTGACGATCCCGCCACGCTCTCCACGACGAAGGTCGCTGCGCTCGTGATGCGACCTGGCGTGTTCGGTGGATTCGGACCGATCGAGTGGATCGGAGCGCTCCCGGCGCAGTGCATCGTCGGCACCTACATCGCCTCGTCCGCGATCGCCGACATCGACGGCGACGGTTCGCTCGACGTGGCGTGCGGCGACAGCCACTTGTACGTCGTCCTCGGTGACGGAACCGGTGGCCTGGAGACGGAACTCGATCTGGGCTTCGTCGACATGTCCAGCATCTACGCCGACATCAGCGAGATTGCCGTCGTCGATCTCGACGGCGACGCACTCGATGACGTGGTGTACGTGGCCAGGCGCGTGTACGACGTTCCCAACAATTCGAGCCTGAAGTCGGGAAACCTGATCATCGGCTGGTCGCGGCACACCAAGGTCGGCGGCGTCTCGGCGTTCGCCCCCGTGGCAATCGCCCATGAACAGCCACCGACGACGAGCACGTCGGCAAATGTCTGGTTCCAGGCCCGTCCGGTGATCGCCGACCTCACCGGTGACGGCAAGGTCGACGTGGCGATCGTCGGCACTGCGGTCGACGACCGACTCATCGTATTCCGCAACGACACCGTGACGTCCGGCAACCCGGTGTTCGTGGCGGTGGATCAGAGCGACGTGTTCTCCCGTGACGTTCCCGACGTGGTGCCGAACGCCGTCTACGCCTACATGAATGGTCTCGACGCAGACGGCGATGGTGACATCGACCTGATCGGCAGCGTCTCGATCTGGTACGGGTATGCAGGGCCGACGGGGTGGACCAACATCCTGCTGCGCAACGACGGGACCGGCACGTTCACGCCCGAGGCGCTCCCGGGAAGTGACGGCCTCCCGAGCCCGGTGGCCGCTGACCTCGACAACGACGGCAACACCGATCTCGCCTGGCCGACGCCGGCCCGTGGCGTGGAAGTCCGCCGCGGTCGTGACGATGGCAGCTTCGCACTGCCCGTCACGTTCCCGGTCGGCGACCGTGGGGTCGAATGGTTGGGGTTCACCGACGTCGACGACGACACCCTGGTCGACCTCGTCGCCGCCCGCTACCTGTATGGCGCCGGCAATGACCCGTATCCGACGCTGGTGGTCGCAAAGAACACCTCGACGGGGTTGGAGGGCGCGGCCGATCTGCAGGTCGACAGCGTCACCGTGAACCCGACGAACATCCAGGTAGCGGTCGCGAACCGCGGTGGTTCGGTCGTAGAGGGCGGGTTCACGACCTCGTTGTGGCTCTCGGTCGACGACGTGTGGGGTGTGGACGACGTCCTGCTGGGTGAGGTATCCCACACCGGGACCCTGCTCCAAGGGGCAACGTCGACGGCGACGTTGACCGCACAGTTGTTGCCGGTGGTCAACGGCCAACAGCATGTGATCGCGCGCACCGACCCGCGACGTCAGGTGATCGAAAGTGACGAGACCAACAACGTCGGCTCGAAGCTGGTCAATCTCGCGGTCCCGGAGTTGGTCGTCGGCGGCAGCCCACTCGTGGTCATACCGAATGCGACGCGTCCTGGGCTTGCCCGGATCGCCGCCAGCGCAGTACCCGTTCGGATCACGGTGGGTGGTGCGACGGGCATCGTCACCACCGGTGGTCCCGATCGGGTACCGACCGCGACATCAGCAACGGTCCGGCTCAGTGGCCCAGGCTCGTTCGTCCTGCCGGCCCACGCCGGCGACAGCTACGTGCAGGTCGGGGGTTCGGGCTCGGTGACCCTGTCGGCGACAGCGCTGCCGTTCGGAGTGGGCCGGGTGTCGCCACGCGTGGTCGGCCGGACCGGTGACGCGACGTTGCTGATCTCCGGCGTAGCGCTCGACGCATCGATGACGGTCGAACTGGTCAGGGGCACCACGCGGATCCGGGCCACGAAGGTGGTCATGGGTGGTGACGGCCTCGCAGCCACGATGCCGATGAACGGCGCTGCGCTCGGTGTCTACGACCTGGTAGTCACCGCTGGCGGCGAATCATCCACGCTGCCCGGCGCAGTGAGCGTGCAGGCGCCCTCGACGACGATCGGTGACGGCGACGTCAACCAGTTGGTGCTGTCGACGTTTGCGCCGAGCCGTGTGCTCGGCAACTTCACCTACGACTACATCATCACCTTCGCCAACCGTGGGCTGACCGACATCGTGGCGCCATTCCTGCAGGTCAATGTGGATTCGGCGCTGGAGCCGGTCGGATCGGCGTACGACTTCGATGAACCGTTCTTCGTGGTTCCGGAGGTCACAGGCGCGCCAGCTGGCGTGTTGCCGCCGGGTTCCACGGGGCGGATCCGGATCCCGTTCCGTCCGAGCTCGGTGTACGGGTTCTCGCTCGACGTGTTCAGCGCCCAAACCTCGTTGGCGCACAACTGGGAGCAGGAACTCGCCGGCGACCTCCCGGGTTCGTTGACCCAGGACGAATACGACAGCGTCCTCGCCGACCTCACAGCGTTCGCCGGCACCACCAGCGGTTCGTATGTGCGCGCAGCGCAGCGGACGCGTGCCGAGTTGTTGGCCGACGGGGTCCGCATCGACGATCTCGGTGTGTTGCGCCGGGTGATGGTCGATCGTCTCGCCGACTCACTACCGGGCACGTTCTTGCGCGGCACGGTGTCGACCCCGACCGCTGCGCCGGCAAACGGCGTCGTGGTCACCGCGAGCGAAGGTGATCGGACGCTGACGACCACCGCCCGCTACGACGGCGCATTCAGCTTCCGTGACACCGCCGAACTCGGCGTCGGCGGGACCGCTGGCGACTGGGAAATTTCCTTGGATGGGTATGGACCCGACCCAGTCGCCACGGTCACTGCAGGCACCCCGGCGGCAACTGGCATCGCCGTGGCGTTGCCGGCATGGACGCCGGTGACCGGTGTCGTCACCGATGAGGTGAGCGGCGACACGATCGCCGACGCGATGGTGAGCATTCGCGACGCCGCCACGGGTCGGTCGACTACTGCGCAGACTGATGAAGTCGGTGCGTACGCGTTCACCGGGATTTCGCCAGGCACCTTCGAGGTCGTGGCTGTCAAAGAACTGTTGACGAGCCCGATCGCAGCGCTCGTCGTTCCCGGTGGGGGAGCGCCGCAGAGCGTCGATCTCGAGATCGGTATCGCTGGTTCGATCGTCGGCGTGGTCGTGGAGCCGGGCGGGGCCCCGGTCGGTGGCGCGTCGCTGTTGGCTCGCACACCGGCGGGGGATCTGCCCGCAACGACCGCCGCAGATGGCACCTTCACGATCGCTGCGGTGGTACCCGGCGCCATCACGCTCGTTGTCACCGCCGCGGGATGGGCGGGTCGTGCGGTCGACGTGGACGTGACCGCGAACCTCGTTTCCAATGCCGGCACGATCGCGCTGCGGCCTGCGGCGACGGTTGTCGGTATCGTCGAGGACGCCAGCGGCGCCCCAATTGCGGGAGCGACCGTGGGCGCGAGTTCCGAGACGTCCCCGACCACCGTCACCGGCGCCGACGGAACCTTCTCACTCGGCGGTGTCCCACTCGGTGTCAACTCGATCACCGCGAGCGCCGAGGGCTTCCTGGCGTCGAGCACCGTGGTCGATGTGACGTCTGGTGCGTCGAACACGGTCGACTTCACGCTCGTCGCCGGCTACATGATCACCGCGACCGTCACCGACGGAACGGCTGCGATCGTGGACGCTGTCGTGCGGGTCGGTCCGCTCGACGCGGGCGGTGCGGAGCCGTCGACCATCGCCACCGATGCCAACGGTCAGGCTGTGTTCGCGTCGTTGCCCCCAGGTGACTACATCGTGTCGGTCGGGGCCGCAGCCGAACAGGTTGCGCTCGGCACGGTCGATGAGACCGTCACCCTTGTCGCGCCGGCGGGCCGCACCGTCCTCGGCAGGGTGGTCGACGGCGTCGGCGGTCCGGTCGACGGCGCGTACGTCGTGGTCTTCCGCACACCGGCCGTCGGCGCGGTGACCGAAGCCGATCGCATCACGGAGATCTCGACGGAGCCGGGCGGGACGTTCACGTTCACCACGACCGCCGACACCGCCGTCGAGATGGTGGTATCCGATCCGGCTGTCGGGTTGCGACGCGTCCCCGTGGCGGCAGCGGCCGATGGAATCATCACCGACGTCGGCGACATCGGACCGTCCGGGTCGGCGACGACAGCGATCGCCGATTGGACGCCGCTCGACGGTCGGGCGACGGCGGTTCTCACCCCGGTGGGGCTCGATGAAGATCTCGGCATGTGGGTCGGCAACACCGGCACGGCCGGCGATGGTCACGACACGTTCGACTTCGGCGAGGTCCCCAATGGCGGCTACCGGCTTCGTTATGCAGGTACCACTCTGGAGTTCACCACGTCGGTGACCGTCTCGGGCGCCGACCTGGCGATCACGAGGCCCACCACCGGGCCGCTGTCGGGCATCGCACGCGACGACAACGGCATCGCGTTGGCCGACGCTGTGGTGCTCGCTTGGACCGCCGGCGGCCAGTCTGCTGAGGTCCTGTCCGACGAGAACGGCGTGTGGAACTTCGGCGCGGTGCCGGTGGGGGTCTGGGCCGTGGCGGTCACCCACCCCGAACTCGGCGTGCTGTCGATCGACTCGGTGACCGTCACCGCCGGACCAGCAGGGCTTCGGATGCCTGCCGCGACACCGATGGGATTGCGGGCGGCGCCGGCCGCTCTGAGTGTTCCGGCGCAGCTGGGGTCCGACCTGAACTGCACGTCGGATCCGGACGCGAGGATGGGCGCAATCGGACGGGTGACCAATGCGCTGGTGCCGGCGTGGGATGGCACGGCGACCACGGTCTACTACCGTCCGATCGGTTCGCAGGGCTTCGCTGGTTCGGTACAGACTGCGGGCGACGGCTCGTTCCGTACGCCGGATCTGCCCGATGGCACCTACGAGGTCGTGGTTCGCGCCGAAGGCTTCGAGGCCTCGCCGGCCAAGCAATTCAGCGTTCCCGACTTCGTGACGGGCAACGGATTCCGTTGCCGCCCGGACGTGGGCGCGATCGCCCGCGGCGACTCGGTGATTCCCCCGCCACCGAAGCCACCGATGCCGAGTGCCGATGAGGTCACGGCGATCCTCGAGCGGAACTTCGACGACAACCGTCCGTCGCGGTTCAACATGGAACGGATTCGCGACTACCAGCCGCCGAAGCCCCCGGAGAAGTGCCCGCCGTCCCTGCCGCTACCACCCGGCGAAACCCCAGCGCCTTGCCCGCCGCCGCCGCCCCCGCCGCCGCCACCTGGGCCACCGGACTGCAACGGGAACCCGCCGCCACCGCCTCCTCCACCGCCCGAGGACCAGGCC
>Ga0105045_10004999_pt1 | contig 11613 bp, 9 predicted proteins | sample MAT02_FD_78089 | JGI IMG/M metagenome (GOLD analysis project Ga0105045, IMG submission 78089) | Freshwater microbial communities from Lake Fryxell liftoff mats and glacier meltwater in Antarctica - MAT-02 (megahit assembly) | ecosystem: Environmental > Aquatic > Freshwater > Ice > Liftoff... | reverse complement strand
ATCTGTCAGTGAATCTGTCAGCGGAGAAGCCCTTGCGGTGGAAGCGCGCAAAGCGGTGCGGATTGTGCGGATGGCTCCTGGTGCTGGGGAAGCTGTGACCCTAGAGGCGATCGCCGCCATCTACCAACAGGTGATGGGCATTGCTGGAAATACAGTGCCAGTGGAACTGCGCCGTCAAGACCTAGACTCTCTGATGCTGCGCGGTGATCTGACGGTGAAAGAGTTTGTGAAGCGCTTGGTCGTCTCGACTGAGTATGGCGATCGCTTCCTCAAGCCCTTCCCTCAGACCAAGGCAACGGAGCTATTGTTCCGCCACTTGCTCGGGCGCTCCCCGGCTAACTCCGCTGAATTGCAGGAATACTGCACGATGCTCTCTGAGAAGGGATTAGGCGTGGTGGTGTCTACGTTGATGAATAGCCCTGAGTACACCCGTTTCTTTGGGGAAGATGTGGTGCCCTACGCCCGTCTCACAGATTCCACGGCTCAGTAAGAAACCCTGGGCGCTACTCTCCGCCCAGACTCAATCTTGACGGGCGGCCACCCTCAGGAAAACTTAGGTTACGATTGTGCGATCGCCCTCCTCCTAACTGGTTTGTAGCTAGCTTAGAGTGGGCGATCGCTATTTGACGGCAAAATATTCTCCATCCTGCAGTTGCAGCCCATGCCTTTCTTCATCATTCTGGCGATCGCCCTGGCCCTGGCCACGGTTTTATTTGCCCTGCAAAACACCACCCCCGTCGTGATCAACATCTTCGGGTGGGAAGGGCAAGATACCCTCGCCCTGATTGTGCTAATCACCCTGGCGATTGGCATTGTGGTTGGTGTTCTCGTGACCACCCCCGCCGTGCTGCGCCGTAGTCTCAAACTGGCTAACCAGAAAAAACGCCTACAAGATATAGACTACCAACTGCAGGTGCAGCAACAATCGACCCTAGCCGAGCAACAAACTGTCGGGCAAGTGCGGAGCCAATCTCAAGAATTACTGGCGGCGTTGGCGCTGCTAGAACCCACAACAGGGCTGCTCAAAGGCGATTTACTGACGCCAGCCATCGGCTATGCGCTCCAGACTATGAGCACCGCCAAGGAGCATTCATCGGTGTGTGTGTATCTGCTAGAAGCCAACCCAGCCAGCGCGGAAGAAACCGATGGCATCATCGATCGTGCGTTGGAACAGCACCTACATCAAGCTATTGGGCAACGCTTAAAAGCCGTAACCGTGGCTAGCCATTGGCTCCACCATGATGGCCAAGGGCATTTTGCTTGCATAGCGCGGGGCTTAGACCTTCAAAGCGCCTCAGACTATGGAGAAGCCATTCGATCAGCCTTTGCCGATCGCCCCTTAGAGCTAGAGAATGGCATCCTCCACCCCACCACCGTGAGCCTGGGAGGGGCGATCGCCCTCCCCCCCACAGCCCCCGATCTCACAACCTTCATCCAGGTAGCCGAAGAGGCGCTCGAACAAGCCAACCGTAGAGGCCGCAACCGCTTTCGCCTGGTAGAAATAAAGGGTTAAGAGGATTTCAGCCCTTACCTTAGGCAATTTTCAAAGGAAACCTTAGGAATTGGGTGGCGTAGCCTCATCCCCAGGTGGCTTGTCTGACTGGGGCACTGGTGAGTCAGTGCGTTCTGATGAAATCGGGGATCCACCCTCCGCCCCAGTGCGAATTTGTCGCAACTCCTGCACCGTCTCTAGAGCATCGGCGACACTCCCTTGGGCTTGTTTTTTTAACTGCGCTGTCTTGTCTTGGAGTTGTCCGGCCACCTCCGAAAACCCAACTTTGAGGTGTTGCTGAGTATCTTGGAGCGTTTCAGCGGCCTGACTGAGGGCGGTATGGGTTTTTTCAGCCCATTCAGCTTGGGCATCCTGTAATTTTTCGGTCGAGCCTGCAAGGTGTTTCTTGCTTTCTTGGGAGAGGCTTTGGGTTTTGCCGCGTACTTGGTTGGCGATCGCCTGTGCCCCTTGCATCACCGACGACAGATCTTGCTTCGTCCGAGCCAAATCATCTTGCAAAAATGCCTTGGTTTGCTGAGACACATTGCCTGTCACCAGGGTCGCCGCTGCCAATTCTGCCTCTTCTGCGATCAAGCGCTTACCGTTCATACTCACCACAGCGCTCGGCAAGAGTGCATAGATACCCTGCGCCAACCCGCCCCAAGAATCCGCAGAAAATAAGTACGCCACAATATCGCCGGTTTCTGCCTGGAAGCGATAATCCAACACCTTGCCCACTCGGTTGCCGGCATCTGTCCACACTTCACAGCCCAAACCGCGTTCTGCCCCCTCGGGTTTTTGGGTCTCAACGGACTCTAGCAAGCTGACCACCACGGCCTCATCGCCAATGCTATCAACTTGCGACCAGGTAAATAGACGCCCCTGAAACCCCATCAGCCCAGAACGACAGGTAAATGCCACCGCATGATGGTATCGCGGATCAATCCAAATCTCCTGGACGTAACCCAAGTCTTTGGCCGTGCTGCGCTCTAAAATCCGGCGACCCACTAACTCACTCTGCTTCAGGATGGGCGGCAAATTGGGAGGCATTACATCCGTGGAAAGGCTCATGGGGAAATCCTCCAAAGTCCAAAAAGAAATGAATACGCCAGTTATATTTTAACGGAATTAATTTTTAGCGACGTTTTAGCCAAATTTCAGCGAAATCGACAGACAGGCTTTTCGTAGAAGCGTTCTAGCCTCTAAGGTTCAAAATTCTAAGGGCTAGTTATCACAACCGCGCTGGTCACATAACATAGGGAAGAAGCTTCTCATGAACCCTCTCACGGCTAACTGTCTCACGGCTAACTGTCTCACGGCTAACTGTCTCACGGCTAACTGTCTCACGGCTAACCTTCTCACTATAGACGTTGCGATCAAATACGGTTTAGATCGGGCGATCGCCCAATCCTAAGCCCCCCACAACCTGATCTCTGGGCGCATCTCAGGCAGACAAAACTCAATGAAAAAATAGGCCAACCTGGCAATTCTGGCGTTGCTGAATGACACTATGATTTCGTCAGATTAGGGAAAAAGCAACAAGGCTTGCAGAGACCGTTTCATCGCCGGATTCAGCAACGCCAACTTCTGCTAAAAACTTTTTAAAACAAAAAACTTCTGGGAGTCTTGCCTTGTTTCGACCCCAGAAGCTCTTCGCACTTCTCACACTTTCAGCCTATAGACTACCGACTTCCTACTGATTTGTCGAGAGGAACGTGACACTTTTTCAAGCGGTCTTACAAAAGCAGGATGGATCGGGTGGAGATGGGTCAGATCACAGCACCCAAACGAAACCAGCCACGCAACAACCAGCACAAGAGGTGTCACAGCAAACAATGGGAGTTTCCCAGACCTGTAGGATAAAGGGAAGATAACAACGCTAAAACCCTGAGCATCCGTTCAGATACTTTGGCTTCGTCTTTTTGTATATCGAGTTATATATCGAGGAAGCTAGCCAAATCACTCTTGGGGTTGGCCTGGGCATTAACGGCTCATTTTTAATTGAGTTAAATTTTAAATTGAACTTTTGAGTTGATTTTTGGAATGGTTTATATAGCGGTTCCTGGTTCAGTGAAGTACAGGTTGATTTTTGAAAGCCTTATTCAGCAAGGGTTTTGTCGGGGTCTACTGTACCTCACCCGGCAAAGAACCGCTATACCGATTCACAGAAAACCCCTGAGAATTCACCCTAAGCAATCATCAACCGAATGAATGTCTGGGTGGAGGCTTCTCAGCTTATGTCAACTGTTCTAGCCCGGATGGTGAGGAAAATCGATGGCAAACCTGTTAATGAACGTCATTGGGGGAATTGCTCAGCAGTCTCGCCGCCGCTTTATTCACAAAACCCACCACACAGAAGCAGAACAGGCCTCTTTTTTGCAAGCCCTTCTGCAGACCAACCAAGACACAGCCCTAGGCAGAGATTTGGGGCTGGCTGGCGTCAAGAGCGTCGCAGATTTTCGGCAGCAGGTGCCTGTTTCTAGCTATGCCGACTATGAGGGCTACGTCGATCGCGCCTTCCAAGGCGAAGCCAACGTGCTCACCCCCGACCCGGTGATCTATTTTAATGCGACCAGCGGCTCGACGGGCAAGCAAAAAATCATTCCAACAACCAAGCGATCGCGTCGGGCGGTGGCGCGTGCCAACCAAGTAGCCATGGGCTTTGCGGCCCATGCGGCCCAGCGCCAAGGTCGCTCCCTCGGCAAAATGCTGTTTACCAATTCGGCTCGCTCGTTTGGGCGATCGCCCCAGGGCATCCCGTTTGGCCCCATTAGCGTGAGCGACCTCCATCTCATGGGGTCTGTTTATCAGCAAATTTTTGCCCATCCGTTTGAGGTGCTCCACGCCACCGATAGCCTCACCCGCAACTACCTTTGCTTATTGTTTGCGTTGCGCGATCGCCACTTGGGCATCGTCAGCGCCACCTTCCCGGTCTATGCCCTCACCTTCTGTGACTACCTAGAAACCTATGCCGAAAGCTTCATTGAAGACTTAGCCACGGGCACCATTGCCCCCTGGCTCAACCTTGAACCAAGTCTGCGCCAAACCCTAGAGCGGCAGTGGCATCCCAACCCCCAGCGGGCTAACGAGTTACGGCATATTCTACAGAACGAGGGCTATCTCAGACCCAAACAGGCTTGGCCCCAGATGGCCTTCATCGCCACGGCACGGGGCGGCACCTCTAATTTTTACTTCAACCGTTTTGCCGACTACTTTGGCGATACTCCCATATTTGGCGGTATCTATTCCTCCTCCGAAGCAACCTATGCCGTACACCGAGATTTTGGCACCGATGGTGTGATTTTGGCCATCAACAGTGGGTTTTATGAATTTGTGCCAGAGTCAGAATGGGACGCAGAGCAACCCCAAACCTGCCTACCCCATGAACTAAATGTGGGCGATCGCTACCGTATTTTGGTCAGCACCCTTAACGGGTTTTATCGCTATGACATCGGCGATATCGTCGAAGTAGAAGGCTTTTACAACACCGCCCCCATCTTTATATTCCGCCATCGCCGGGGTGGGATACTCTCCTCCACCACCGAAAAAACCACCGAGTTTCATTTACTGCAAACCATGCAGCGGCTACAGCAAGAGTTTGGCATCACCCTCGAAAATTTCTGCGTCACGCTCTCTGATGCAGAAATTCCACCCCACTACCGAATCAACATCGAACTTGTGCCTGGGCAGACCTTTGATCAACCCCATGGGTTTTTGCATCGGTTTGACCAAATTTTGGCAGAACTTCATGCTTCCTACGCTAGGCGTCGGCCAGAACCCATCCCCGACCCGCGTTTACGAATTTTGGCACCCGGCAGCTTTAACCAAATCCGACAGCGCCTGATTGACCGGGGTACCTTAGAATCACAAATCAAGCTCCCCCATTTAACAGACGATCGCCATTATCTAGATGGCCTCACCGTAGAACAGGAAATACGACTGGCAGGGCAAACAACAGACCCATCTCTTTGTATTGGCACTTGATTACATCGGGATTTAAGGAAAATTGGCCTTCAAAGCCCTCCGTAGACTCAAATTCCATTTGAGTCTACGGAGGCTAGGCAATGCCCAGCAATCAACCCTCACTCCCCCACTTCCAACCCTCTACCCAAAAACTCAACATCGCCAGAAGCTCAGAGAGTGGGCATTACCCACCCTACAGAGGGACGTTTTTTTGGTTGGCGCTGTTTTAGGTTCCCCCTGTCAGGCGTATGCGTGGCAGGGGGATTTCGGTATAGTCGGGGTGCTTACTGTTTTGCTTCAAGGTTCTGAAACTGTGGCTCAATCGCATCCACTTTCTCGTTTGCTGGCCTATGCCCAGGTATATCGCCGCCGTCTTTGGCAGGCCACGATCTGCTCCATCCTCAACAAAATATTTGACTTGGCTCCTCCGCTGTTGATCGGGGTGGCTGTGGATGTGGTGGTGGAGCCACAAACCTCTTGGCTCAAGCAGTTTGGCCTAGAGACCATCCCCCAACAGCTTGGGGCAGTGGTGCTCGCTAGCTTCGTGATTTGGAGCTTAGAATCGCTGTTTGAATATGCCTATGCGCGGCTGTGGCGCAACTTGGCGCAAAAAATTCAGCATGATCTGCGGCTGAATGCCTACGCCCATGTTCAAGAACTGGAGATGGACTATTTTGAGAGCCGCAGCACAGGGCGGTTGATGTCGATTTTGAACGATGACATTAACCAACTAGAGCGGTTTTTAGACTACGGAGCCAATGAGGTATTGCAGGTAACCGCAACGGTAGTGATCATTGGCGGTATTTTCTTTTACTTGGCTCCGCAGGTGGCTGGGTTTGCGATGCTGCCGATGCCGTTTATTTTATGGGGGGCGATCGCCTTTCAAAAACACCTAGCGCCGCGCTATGCCGATGTGCGTGAGCAGGCCAGCTTACTCAATAGCCGCCTCTCGAATAACTTGGGCGGCATCATGACCATCAAAAGCTTCACTACCGAAGCCTTTGAAATTGAACATGTGCGACGTGAGAGCCATGCCTACAGCCGCAGTAATCAGCGGGCGATCGCCCTCAGTGCCGCCTTTGTCCCCCTGATCCGCATCTTAATCTTGATTGGCTTCACCGCCACTCTCTACTTGGGCGGCTTAGCCGTGGCCAATGGCACCCTGTCGGTGGGTAACTACAGCGTCATGGTGTACTTAGTGCAACGGTTGCTGTGGCCGCTCACCCGCCTAGGCGAAACCCTCGACCAATACCAACGGGCGATGGCCTCGACTCGTCGAGTGATGGATCTGTTGGATACGCCCGTCGCCATCCACCCCGGCCAAATGCCGTTGCCCACTGACCGCGTGCAGGGCGACATCTGGCTCAAGGATGTGAGCTTTAGTTACCGCGATCGCACCCCCGTTGTCGAACGGCTTTCTCTGCATATCCCCGCCGGGAAAACCACAGCCATCGTGGGTTCTACCGGGTCTGGTAAAAGTACCTTAGTGAAGTTACTGTTGCGGCTCTATGAAATTAGCGACGGTGAAATCACCCTCGATGGCCATGATATTCGCACCCTCCAACTCCGCGATCTGCGCCGCTCGATGGGGTTGGTGAGCCAGGATGTGTTTCTGTTCCATGGAACGGTGTGGGAAAACATTACCTATGGCACCCCAGAGGCGACCTTCCGGGAGGTGGAGGCAGCGGCGAAGATTGCCGAAGCCCATGAGTTTATTGGGCAACTGCCCCAGGGCTACGATACGGTGGTGGGCGAGCGGGGGCAAAAGCTCTCAGGCGGGCAGCGGCAGCGCATTGCGATCGCCCGTGCGGTGCTCAAAAATCCTCCGATCTTGGTGTTAGATGAAGCCACCTCGGCGGTAGACAACGAAACCGAAGCGGCAATTCAGCAATCCCTTGAACGCATTACCCAAGGACGCACCACCGTGGCGATCGCCCATCGTCTGTCTACGATCCGCAATGCCCACTGCATCTATGTGATGGAGCAAGGCAAACTGGTAGAACGGGGCACCCACGAAGAATTGGTGGTGCAGAACGGCATCTATGCATCGCTCTGGCGCGTGCAACTGGGCGAACGGGTTAGCCCAACTGTATAGCTCAAACCTATAGCCCAATGGTATGGCCTAGACCTCCAGCCCAAACCCATAGCCCAAGCGTTAGCCCATGAGTTGGCTGCGCTTACTCTGGGGTTTGGCAGCGCTCTAGCCAGCCTTGCTGCATCGCCAGTTCTAAAACTAGGGCGGCGATCGCAAACATCCCTATGCTTTCGGCAAACCCGATGGCCACGACCCATGGGTGCCAACGATCCGCTAGCCAATGCTCGGCGATCGCCAATCCGCGCACAAACGCAAACGCCCCAACCGTGCCTGATTTGAGCTGGGGGTTAGGATCTTGGCGCACGGTGTAGCGGTAGGTAACCCCAAACAAAAAGCCCGCCGATGTCGCGGCGACCCCATGAAAAAGGCTGGAGACAGACACCAGCGATGGGCTGGGCAGCCACAGCGGAGCGAGGATCAGCGGCAGGGGGATGAATAGGGCGATCGCCCCGGCGCCAAATAGCCCTGCTTTCAGGGATTGCAGCCGTTCTTGTTGGCGTGGTTCCAGCATCATGGTGGCTTACCCGTTGGCGTTACTTCTTTTAGGCCTCTTGCAATTACTTCTTTTAGGCCTCTTGCAATTACTTCTTTTAGGCCTCTTGCATCAATAACTGGCGCACCACATCCCGATACGGTTGCACCAGTTTCCAATCGCGGCAGAAGCGATGTATGGGTTCCCCCGCCATGTTGGATTCAGGAAAGCGTACTGACTTGGGCACAGGGTCAAACACCCGCACGCCTTCGAGCTGCGATCGCAGGCGTTTCATAATTTCTTGGGTCATGCCAGTATTGAGTTCTGCCATGGTGGGCAGCACGCCCAAAATTTGGAGCTTGGGGTTGAGCCGTTGACGCACAATCTGCACGGTTTTGAGCGACCCCTGCAAGCCCTTGAGGGCAAAAAACTGGCATTGTACGGGCACCAACAATAAATCTGCCGATGTCAGGGCGTTGAGGGTGAGCAATCCTAGGCTCGGGGGGCAATCAATCACCACTTGTTCAAAATCTTGGAGTATGGGTGCCAAAGCTTTACGGAGAATCTGGAACCGCTGGGGGTGGTTGAGCAGTTCCTTTTCGACCTTAGCCAGGGTAATGTCTCCGGGTAACAGGTAGACGCCTGATCGCGTGGAAATCAGCGCTTCTTTTAAGGGGGCGCGCCCGGTCAACCCATCGTAAAGGGTGAGTTGGCCAGGAGCCAGTTCAACCCCTAACCCAGTGGTGAGGTTGCCTTGGGGGTCAAGGTCAATGGCCAGACAAGACCCGGTTTCGGCGAGTAACCCTGCGATGGCAAGGGTCGATGTGGTTTTGGCAACGCCCCCTTTTTGATTGGCGATCGCAGTAATCATGGGATAGATTAACCAGGCTGTTCCGTTGGGGCGATCGGGTCTCGAAATGGCTCAAAGATGCTAGAGCCGTTGATGACAGCCCACAATAACCAGGCGGCGATCGCCACACCAGAAATGGCCATCACCATGGAAATGAGCTGAGACACCGAATCTGAGGATACCAGAGAAGCATGGCTAACGGGGTGAACCGTGGGTTGAGTCTTCCGCGCGCCGGTCGTAGCTGTGGTGGGGCGGGCGGAGGAAGAGACAATCCGTGAGGTGGAGGTCTGGGGGATCGTAGAAATCATCCCTGGGCTGCTAGAAATCCGCAACTGTTGAAGTTTTTGGCTCACCGAAATGGGGCGCTGGCCACTCCGACACCATTGAATCAACCCTTGCCCATCTACTGCACAGAAATTATTAGAGGGAATCTCGTAGATTTTTTGGAGCAAGGAACGGTCATTGGTGGCTAATACCGTTAGGTGATGGGGATGGTTGATGGCCAAAGCATAGGCACACCGGGCGGCGGCTAGGGCGATGCGGGAGCGCTTAGTGAGCGCTTGGTTGGCAGCGGTGAGGCTAGGATGATGGGCGGTGGCCTCTGTGACCTGCCAGTTACTAGTGGGGTAAAAGTGCTGAAACGCTCTGGCCAAGGCTTCTAGATCAGGGTCAGGGGTGCGGCCATAGAGCAACTTCATTTCTTCATAAACCGATTGAGGCACATGCACCTCGCCGATGCGGGAAAATTCCAACCATTCTCGGTTGGTGCCCACCGACAACGCACTAATATCTAAGACGACGATTACAGGAGAGTTGGGAGTCATAATTAGCCTCCAATGCCAAGCCGGCCTGCAAGACCGGGGGAGAGGGGAAGAAGGGTTGCGATCATTAAAAACAAGGCTAATAAAGCCAATGCGGCGCGCGTATCATCGGGTTCGGTCAGTTCGTTGAGCGACGGACGCTCCAGATCACGTTGCAAAAATAAGATAACGACGGCCCAGTAAAGTGCCAGCGGGTTTACCAAGGTCGCGATGCCCAAAATCAGCAGCGTCACGATGGTCGATCGACCAGCTACTTTACGGCCATAAACAGATTGCACAATGCGGCCTCCATCGAGTTGGCCGGCGGGCATGAGGTTAATAGCGTTGATCACTAACCCCAGCCAGCCAATCACAACCCAAGGATGCACCTCTACATAGGGTTGCTGAACCGCGTCACCCAAAATGGCGCGTGCCATCACCCCTACCAAAATCGAGCCTTGAAAAAAGTCTGACTGCAGAGGCAAGCTGCCTCCCTGATGGGACAATGATAAACCAGCAATCAACAGGATGAACGACACAAGCCCACCCACGGCAGGGCCAATGAAGGCAATGTCAAACAAGACATTGCGGTTGGGCAACAGAGACTCAAACCGGGTGAAGGCACCCAATGACCCCAGTTGCCAAGTGGGCAAGAAAAATGGAAAGCTCAGACGCACCCCATGCCGCCGAGCCATGAACCCATGGGCGATTTCATGGGATGCCAAAATGACGATCAACCCAATGGCCATCCCCAGCGGTTCGAGCCAGCGATCGGGGGCGCTGAAAAGATCAAACCCCAAAACAATGCCAGAGGCTTCAAAGCAGGTTGCCACGGTAACCAAGGCTAGGGCGATCGCCAACCCTTTTTGGTAGACGGTGCTGGGTTTGGGGTCGTTGCTGCTGGGTAGCACCACCACCGTGGGGCGATCGTCGGGGCCATTCACAAAGAAGAGGCGATAGCGATCGCCCAGCTTTTTCTCCAGCGCCAGGGTCAGGCGCTGATGGCTTTGATCCGGTTCTCCGCGCAAGTTACCTCGGAAAATTGCACCATCCATATAAGGAATTGTGTCAGTGGCGTAGAAGGTATCAATGCCAAAAATGCCCCGAATCTGATCTAAGTCTGCCGCTGGAATTTGGGCGACTTCGGGGACACCCGAGGTGGGGTTGCCAGCGTTAGTAGCGTTAGCAGCGTTGGGATTGGTAGAAGCAGCACCTTGTGTGCCCTCACCGTCTGCGTCTGGTGTTACACCGGCCTGCTTAGTCGCCCAAGACTGCCGCCGGGGCAATGCATCTGGCCCCAGCGCCCGCAGGCGATTGCCCAACACAATGTAACCAATGGTCGAAATTAGCAAAATTAATAAGATGGCGACGATGTTGAGATAAACCCCAAAGGTGAATAGGCTAAAGACAATCAGCCAGGGAGCCATCAGCATGACAGACTGCAACCAGGCCAAAATACCAGCCTTGCCGTCGAGCCGTGCTCGATTCCATCCCCATACCAATACACCCACCGCCACCAGCAAAATCAGAACAGTTATCATAGCGATTTCAATATCTTCTCAGTATCTTCACGGTTTTCTTTGATTCTAACCCCCTCACAAGGAAGAGGTTCCTGTTGTCATTCTCCCAGATAACCCTGAACAGCCATGGTTTAACCTGAGGATCATCAATTAGAAACCCGTCCTCGATGGCTTTGTGGCTTTGTGGGAGCGGGTTTTCCCCCGAAGGCGTTGCCAACGAGGTGTTGTATCTAACCGTTCATTCCACGGTTCGATCTTCCACGGTTCGATAAGTAAGAAGACGTAATTATTTGTAAGCTGCATTTCGACGGCGCTCAATGCTCAACCTCTGACGAGAAGAGGGTTGAGCGGAGTCGAAACCCGGTAACTAAGCTTAATTTAATTCAGCCCGCCTACTTATTCCACGGTCTTATTCCACGGT
>Ga0105045_10004998_pt1 | contig 11614 bp, 9 predicted proteins | sample MAT02_FD_78089 | JGI IMG/M metagenome (GOLD analysis project Ga0105045, IMG submission 78089) | Freshwater microbial communities from Lake Fryxell liftoff mats and glacier meltwater in Antarctica - MAT-02 (megahit assembly) | ecosystem: Environmental > Aquatic > Freshwater > Ice > Liftoff... | reverse complement strand
ACCACATCAACGAAAATTCCCGAATCAAATTGCGCTTTCCGGCAACGACGTGCAGACTCGGAGAGTAATCCTCAAACATCTATGCAACTCGGAATGATCGGACTCGGACGGATGGGAGCGAACATGGTTCGTCGCCTCATCAAACAAGGCCACGAATGTGTGGTTTATGATGCCAACCCCAAGGCCGTGGAAGCGCTGGTGGCCGACGGAGCGATTGGTGCCGTTTCGACCGAAGATTTTGCCCGCAAGCTGCAAAAGCCCCGCAACGCGTGGGTGATGGTTCCTGCGGCGATCACGGACAAGGTCATTGGGGACTTGGCCGGGTTTCTGGATGCGGATGATACCATTATTGACGGCGGAAATTCCTATTTCCGCGATGATCGCCGGAGGGCCGCCAGTTTAAAAACCCATGGGATCCATTATGTGGATGCAGGAACCAGCGGCGGCGTTTGGGGATTGGAACGTGGGTATTGTTTGATGATTGGTGGAGACAAGGTTGCTGTCGAAAGACTTGACCCCGTTTTTAAATCCCTTGCGCCGGGCAAGGGGGAGATCGAGCCTACGCCGGGACGGGAAAAACTCGGGGGGACCGCCGAGGAAGGATATCTGCATTGCGGGCCTCCGGGAGCGGGTCATTTCGTGAAAATGGTCCACAATGGCATTGAATACGGAATCATGGCGGCCTTTGGGGAAGGTTTTGATATTTTGGCAAATGCCAACGTGAGCCTCCGTCCCAAGGACCATGATGCCGAAACGGCTCCCTCGATGAGCGATGATTACGTGTATGATCTCAATCTGGCGGATGTTTCTGAAGTCTGGCGACGGGGAAGCGTCGTGAGCTCGTGGCTCTTGGATCTGGCGGCGGCGGCGTTTGCGCAAAGCGCGACCCTGGAAGAGTTTTCCGGTCACGTCTCAGATTCCGGCGAGGGGCGCTGGACTATCATGGCCGCCATCGAAGAGGCCGTGGATTGCGATGTGCTCAGCGCTGCCCTGTTTGCCCGCTTCAGATCACGCAAAGAACACACCATGGCCGAAAAAGTTTGCTCGGCGATGCGGTATCAATTTGGCGGCCACATCGAACGACCCACCGGCGGATAATCACAACTTTCGCCAACCCATCACATCATGGCAAAACCCGCACTTGGAAAGGGCCTCGGAGCTCTCATTAATGCCCGCGTGGCTGCAACGGCCCCGGCAGAGGAACATGGAGAGAGAATCCAGAATCTTGCATTAAAAGATATCATTGCAAGCCCTTTGCAACCTCGCACCGACTTCCGGGGCGAGCATCTTCAGGAGTTGGTGGAGAGCATCCGTGAGCGGGGGATTATCCAGCCCCTCATTGTTCGTAAAGTCGGAGACAAATACGAACTCATTGCGGGAGAACGCCGGTGGCGGGCTGCCCGCGAATTGCAACTCGAAGATGCGCCGGTGATTGTGCGTCAGGCCAGCGACCGGGAAGTTCTCGAACTGGCCCTCATTGAAAACCTTCAGCGTGAAGATCTGAATCCCATCGAAGAGGCCGCCGCCTATGAGCGTCTGCACAGCGATTTTGGGATGACGCAGGAAGAGATTTCGAAGCGTGTGGGAAAAGGGCGTGCCTCCATTGCCAACGCTATGCGTTTGCTGGCGCTGCACCCCGATGTGCAGGGCTATCTCAAAACCGGACGTATCTCTGTGGGTCATGCGAAGGTTTTGCTATCAATCAAAACCCAGGAAGAGCAGCAGGCGCTGGCAGAAGAAATTGTTCGGATCGGAGCCTCGGTGCGCGTTGCTGAGAAGCTGGCGGCCAAACACACTGGCAAACTCAAAGGAAACCCGTCTTCCGGAAAAAGCGGGGGCACCACAGACCTCATTCCCGCCGTGCAGCGTGTTCAAAATCTTTTAATGCATCGTTTTTCCACGCGGGTCGTAATCCAACATGGTGTTAAGCGTGGATCCATATCGATCGAATACTACGGAACGGATGATCTCAATCGGCTGCTTGCCGAGATGGGCATCTCCGGAGATTAAGCGTTGTGCCGATGGGAAGGGAGACATTCCCCGCATAAACCACTGGCGAATCACCCGATCCAGTGCGAGACTAAACGCCCGATATGAATTTTCTCAATAAAACCCGCTCCGCATTTATCCGTGCCATTGATTCGGATTATTTTCCGGAAGGGGCAGAGGCGGTCATGAACAAGCCAGAGAAAATGGAGTTGGGACGCGCCATTCCTTTCATCATTCTTCATGTGGGTTGCCTGGGGTTAATTTGGGTGGGATGGAGTCCGGCGGCAGTGATGGTGGCTGTGGCCCTGTATTTTATCAGAATGTTTGCCGTCACCGGTCTCTACCACCGCTATTTCTGCCACAAGGCCTTTCGCACGTCACGGGCCGCACAATTTATCTTTGCCTTAATAGGTCTCACGGCTGTGCAGCGGGGGCCCCTCTGGTGGTCGGCCGTGCATCGTCATCATCACGCCCACTCGGATGAGGACCATGATTCGCATTCTCCCGTAACCAAAGGCTTTCTCTGGTCACATATTGGCTGGCTGACAAGCAGCCGCAACTTTCCTACGGATTACTCGCGGGTGAAGGATCTTGCAAAATTTCCTGAGCTGGTCTTTTTGAACCGTTTTGATTTGATCGGGCCTCTGGTTTTGGCGTTGGGACTGTATTTTTTTGGTTGGGGGTTGGAAGCGTGGGCTCCATTTTTGGGCACCAGCGGGATGCAAATGCTGGTGTGGGGATTTTTTGTGAGCACGGTTTTTGTTTTTCACGCCACATGCTCGGTGAATTCGTTTGCCCACACGCTTGGGAAAAAGCGTTTTGATACCGGGGATGAAAGCCGCAACAGCCTGATCCTCGCGCTCATCACCCTTGGGGAGGGATGGCATAACAATCACCATCATTATCAGGCTTCGGCGCGTCAGGGGTTTTATTGGTGGGAGATTGATATCAGCTACTACATCCTCAAGGCTCTCTCAGCCATGGGAATTGTTTGGGGGCTCAAAGAAGTTCCTGCACGTGTTTATTCCAGGAAAAATTAATCCTCCCCGCTAATCGTCGGCATGGAACGCATTGCGATTGTTGGCACGGGAGTTTCCGGGGTGGGGTGCGCTTGGCATTTGCGGGACCGGGCGAAGATCACGCTCTTCGACAAAGAAGCGCGGCCGGGAGGCCACACGAACACGGTTGTTGTCCAAGAGGACGGAAATGACGTTCCCATCGACACGGGTTTTATTGTTTTTAACCGACAGACGTATCCCAATCTCTGCCGGCTATTCGAAGAGCTGGACGTCGCCGTCAAGCCGTCCGAGATGTCATTCAGCGTCCAACATCTTCCCAGCGGTTTGGAATATAATGGGATGGGCCTCAACAAGCTTTTTGCACAGCGAAAAAATCTTTTGAATCCCGGATTTCTGAAGCTGATCGTCAGCATCACCCGGTTCTTCAAAGCGGCCCATGCGGCGCTGGAGGAACCTTCGGAAATGACGCTGGGAGCGTTTGTTGAAAAGCACAAGCTGGGAGTCGATTTTTTGGAGTTGTATTTGGTTCCCATGAGTTCGGCGGTCTGGTCCACAAATCCCAAGGATGTCCTTGATTTTCCCGCAACGTCACTCCTTCGGTTTTTTCACAATCACGGGTTCCTTGGGGTCACAACGCATCATCCCTGGTTTACGGTTTCCGGAGGAGCCCGCACGTATTTGCAAAAAATTCTGGCGGCGGTCGGGCAACCTAAGCTGAAAGCGCAAATCGTGCGTGTTTCAGAGAATGCCGGGGAAGCCACCGTCACCACCGCGGATGGCAGTGTGCTCAGCTTTGACCGGGTGATTATGGCAAGCCATGCGGATCAAACGCTGGCCATGCTTGGAGCGCCTGATGAGGACCAGCAACGGCTCCTCTCGCCATTTCGGTATGAGAGCAACCATGCCACCCTACACTCCTGGGAGGGGATCATGCCAAAAAAACGCCTGGCTTGGGCCTCATGGAACTACCGGGTCGAGAAACCTGCCGGTGAGGACACCAAACCGGCAACCCATTATTGGATGAATGCCTTGCAGGGAGTCTCTAAAACGAAAAACTACTTCGTCTCGTTAAACTCGCGTGAACAAATTCCTGATCACCACGTGCTTTATGAAGCAGACTACGAGCACCCGATTTTCAATGTGTCATCGATTCGCGCACAAAACGAACTTAACAATTTGAATACCCGCTCCCGTGATCAACGGATCTTTTTTTGCGGGAGTTATTTCAAGTATGGATTTCATGAAGATGCCTACAGTTCTGCGCTTTACCTTTCGAGGATGTTGCAAGAACGTCTCATCTCGTGAGTTTCTTCCTTTATGAGTGCTCGGTCTTCCACAAACGCTTCTCGCCTAAGCGTCACGAGTTTCTCTATCGCGTTTTTATGTTTTCGCTGGATGTGGACTCCCTGCCGCAGCTTGCCCGCAAGATTCCTCTGCTCGGCGTCAATGGCCCCGGTCTTTACAGCTTTTGGGATGAAGACCACTTCCGGCTTGTGGAGGGTTCAGCCCGTGCAAATGCGGAGGCTTTTCTTGCCGAGAACGGGATTTCGGAGCGGCCCGCAAGGATCCAGCTTTTAACCAATCTCAGATTTTTGGGATACACGTTCAACCCCATTTCCATTTGGTTTTGCTTCCGTGAGGATGGCTCGCCCCTGGCAGCCATTGCCGAGGTCGGAAACACGTTTCGGGAGCTCAAACCGTTTCTTGTGCCATTTGATGGCAAGGCTTTCCACCTTCGGACGCCCAAACATTTCTATGTGTCTCCGTTCTCGTCCCTGGATCTCGAATTTGATTTTCGATTTGAAATCCCCGGGAATCGCTTGGCGGTTTTTATCGATGATTATCGAGGCGATGAACGGGTTCTCCTCAGCACCCTCACTGGAAAGCAAAGCGAGTTGACCACTCCGACCCTGCTGGCCTTCACTGCAAAGTATCCCCTCATCACACTCAAAGTCATTTTCCTCATCCACTGGCAGGCCTTTCGGCTTTGGTGGAAAAAAACGCCATTCTATCCCAAAGAGGATAACCCGGACCTCCAGAAGGGGGTCTTTAATCCAAGGAAGTGATGCTCAGGTCGCCCGTGCGTGATTAAAAGTGGCGGGAGCTTCCAGCTCCCTTCAGAAGCCCTGGGAGCAGGATGCTCCCGCTACCTTCCCTTTGCGGGCGGGCCGTCCGATGCTGTCAGTTTTGCCATAATGACGTTGACCACAGGAAGGGTTGCTGGTATTCCAGCGCCACAATGAAATTCACACTTCTTCTTGCTGTCCTCTGCGCGGCGGGACTCACCGGGTGTATCACCCTTGATGAGTTGCTTTCCGATTCCGATAACGGACCAGTGATTTACGTCCGGGACGCGAGGGAGCCGGTCTTTTACGACCCTTACTACAATCATCTCAAAGTTTATCAGACCCCGGTGGTTTACAAATCCAAAACAAAAAAGACCAAGGGAAACCGGGTCTATGAAACAACCACCATCCGCAATCAGTTTGGGGATGTCGTTTACAAAGACACATCCTCCCGCAAAAAGAAGAAAAAGAAATGAACTCTCTCCGACTTATCATCATCGTTCTCTCGCTCGCTCTGGGGCATGCCCAGGCCTCGGATCTCGACTTTCAGTTAAGCAATCAAACAGATAGAAGCTTTGAAGCCATTTATATCACGCCATCGAAAGCTACGGATTGGAGTGGCAATCTGTTAGAAAACAACCAAACCCTCGACGCTAAGAAGACGATCTCCGTGGCCTTCTATCCCTCGGAAAAATCCGCGACATGGGATGTGAAGGTTGTCGATGATGAAGGAGTTGCCGTCACTTTCAAAGACTTGAACCTTATCAACGTTGACAAGATCACTCTGGGATCAGCAAAAGGAAAATACGCCGCCGAGGTGGAATAGCCTTTTTTGGGACGCACTTATTGCAACTGGGCCTCCGCGCCGGCAGGTGTGATGGAACCAATATCGTCCTCGGTCCACAGCAGGCCATCGGGGCCCGCAGATAAAACCTCCATCACACGGCGGGAAACAGGATGAAAGAAATAGGGACTTCCCCAACGGTCAATGAGTTCGCCTTCGGGACTCACCGCTGGGAAGTCAGGTGCCACGATTGCCAGTTCCTTCGTGTTTTTGCCGGTGAGGGAAGCCGTGATTTCCGTATTGGTGCCGCCGGGCGGATTTTGGCCAAAAACTTGACGGTATTTTGAAAAGACCTCTTCAAGGAGTTCAAGGTCATCGGAGGGAGGGGTTTCGGGATTATTGAAATCGGCGAGCAGGCCGCCAACCCCCGGCAAAATGGCAACCCCGCTAGCAGCGAGCTCTGCTGCCCGGGCACGTCCCGGTTGTTGGTCCATGGACAAGGTGGGGGCTGGTGTCGCGCCCGGACGCTGTGGGGACGGGGCGGGTTGGCTGGTGGCAGATGGTGATCGTTGAGCAAGCCGCTCGACTGGTTGTGCCTCCTGGCCATCGGGTTTTTGGTCCCTAGGCAAGACCAAAAAAATGACAATTCCCGTCAGCACGAGAATGACAACAATAGCTGGGATCCGGGGATTCAAAGCTAAAGACTCACATACCCAAGATTCGCAGATCCTCCGAGGGGATCATCAAAGCGCCCGAGGTTGGGGAAGATGGCCTCCAGGGCGCTGCTTTCGACACCAAGCCATCGGGCGGCCACAGCAGCATATTGGTCCACCGAGGAGGTTGGAATCCAGCGGCCGCGGTTGCTCGTTCCAGCGTCCATATCGAGGCCCACTTTCAGGCTTGGGAAAGAGCCATAGATTTTTCCCCCAAGCACGGGTCCTCCCATGACAATATGATGTCCTCCCCAGCCATGATCGGAGCCAGCCGTGAGCAGATCGGTGCCATTAGGAGTGAACGTGCGGGTAAAGTCTGAATGAGAAATAGTGAGCACCTTGTCATTGACCCCCAAGGCGACCATCGCATCAGAGAATGCCTTCAGGGAGCCGCCCAGTTCGGTCATGAGATTGGCGTGAGAGTTGAGTTGGTCGGAGTGGGTGTCATACCCGCCCACACTACAAAAAAAGATCTGCCGCCGATTGTCGAGGCTGCTTCGTCCTGCGATGAGTTTGGCAATCGTTTTGAGTTGATTGCCAAGGGACGTTGTTGCGCCGGAAAAAATCGTGTCAAGGTTCACGCCGGACTGAGTGGCTTCCGTGAAGGCCGCACCGACGATTCCCTCGCTGGCGCGGGCCCTCCGAACCACCTCATTGTAGCCTTCTTCCAAGAGATGCTGATGGGTGTAAGCAGTGATCTCGTCGAACGCGCGCAGCCGGTTTCCGGTGGCTGTATTGCGATACGATCCATCCGCATTTTTGGCGCTGGCGTAATTCGTGCCAAACCCACCGAGGCCAACGGCTCCCGCAGGGCTCACGCTATACTGCACCACGTCCGAACCGACCTGGAGACTGTTAATTCCTGAGAGCGTGATGGAAAGTGAAACCTTGTCTCCGGCCAGTCCTTCTTGCTTGAGAAGGTCCGCCACACGTCCTCCCCAACCGGATTGAAATGGTTTATCAGCCACGGAACTTTGCCATTCGATTTGCTGATCCGAATGCGAAAAGAGTTGGATCGGAGTCGGAACAGACCCTGCCAAATATTGGGCGCGAGTGATTGGGTAAGCCAATGTCCCGACATTGGCCACGAAGGCAAGTTCCCCCGCACTAAAAAGATTAACCAAAGGGTTAAGGCTCGGATGGACCCCCAGGCCTGCCCCATCACCTGGAAGAGCCAATGACGCCGCACGCGCGGGTTGGTAAGCCGGATCATTTTCATCCAGAATAGCGAGAACTCCGCGGTGGGTTTTGTAGTCGGCATAGCCTGGATGCGCCATCCGGGGAATAAGCATGTTGTTGGAGTCATTGCCGCCATAGAGAAAAAGCACAACCAGCGCTTTGTAATCCGTCGGGGCCACGACTTGAGCCAATGCGGCACGGGTCAGGGTCAAATGAGCAAGCGTGTTGACAATGCCCGTGATGCCGAGGGCCGCGCAGGAAGACTGACGAAGAAAGGCCCTTCGGTTCATGAACAGTTCGCGGTCGTTGGATTTTTTCATGGAGTGGGATTATTTCTGATGCAGGAATTCCGGGCTGCTGCTCATGAGGTAAAGGACATTGATGATTCGATCTGAGGTTGAGGTCGTAGGCAGGCGAACAGCGGCATCAATTATGCTGGAACGAGGATTTGGAAGGGGCGCGACGCCATATTTGGTTTTCAGCCGCCCGGCCATCAGAAGTGAATCAATTCGATCCACAATCGTGGTGATGGCTTGGGTGGGCGTTTTGCCACTGGCAATTTCGGCGGTGTAGAGATTTTGCCATGGCACACGACCCACACGCACATCGTCGAGAACGGAGTTGGCATTGAATAGCGTGCTTCCCGTCTGCCCCGTCGTCGTTGTGAGAAGCGTGTTACTGAAATTAATAGAAACCACGACTTGTGTTTCGTTGGTCAATTGCATCTCGGGCGCAACCAACCCGGCTTGGGTGATGGCACCTCCAGGGGAGTATCCCTGCTGAAACCAGTTAAAGACCGTGGGTGAGGCCTGGGGTGTTTGGCCAAGCGCGGCATCACTGTTTGTGTAGCGGAAGCGGGTGGCTCCTGCAGGATAGTTATTCAGTTGTTCAGATGACAGACCATGGGCGGAGAGGTCAGCCAGCGGAAGTTGGGAAGCGGCACCAAAGGCCCGCAGCAGTTGCACGTATCGCACAATTGGTTCCTTCTGTTTGCCAAAACCCACAAATTCCGAAATACCAAGATTTCGAGCCTCGGGATCCAAAAGAATAGCTTCCAACACAGCGCGAAGGTTCCCACGAACCCCCGTACCATCATTTTCAAATTTTTGTGCCACTCGATACAAATATCCCGAGCTGGGTGTGGAGGTGACCAGTCTTTGAATCAGCAGCCTGCTAATAAAAGGCCCCACATTTTCGTGGTTAAAGAGGATGTTCAAGGCCGCATCCATGTCGGCCTCGCCATCCAAGCCCGCAGCAATGGGCTGACCAAGAACGGTCTTGGCCCCGGTGTCATGAAAATCGGGAAAGTTCTTCATGGGATTCAGATACGTGGCCTGAAAATACGCCGGCCCACTGGTCTGTGTGAATTTGGTGTTTTCCTCCTCGGGGAAACCACTAGCTTTGCTGCCATGTCGCCGGCTGAAGCTCCACCCGGTGAAGACCCGCGCCAATTCGGTGATGTCGGCGTTAGTGTATGTCGGAGTGGGTAACCCATTCGCATCCAATTTTAATGTCCCATCCGCATGCAAGGCCACTAAGCCAATGGAGAACAACTGCATGATTTCGCGGGCGTAGTTCTCGTCAGGACTGACAATCACAGCACCTGTCGTCGGATGATAGATGGCTTTCTGGTTTCTTAAATGACTCAGATAAAACCCCATCAGCGGGCTCTTGCTCACAAATTCCAAAAGGTCACGGAAATTGCCGGTTCCCCTAGCTCCTAACTGGTCGTAATAATTTGCCAGAGCGTAATGACGATTTCTGATCTCGGTGGTTTTTTCGGAGATGACAAAGATTTCGCTGAGGGCAAATGCCAAACGCTGACGAAGTTGATCATGCGCCCCGACGGAAACCGTCCACCACGCTCGACGACGGTTCTCGGTTCCTGGGGAGCCGCCTGTTTGGCTCGCATAGTTGACGGGGTCGGTGCCACGAAGAAAAAACTCCTGAGTGTCTGCCGCTCGGGTGTAAGCTTCAAGAGAGGTCTGATCCATGGCAAACTGGTTTTGAATCCAAGCCCGGTATCCGGCTATTCGGTCACCGGAATGCTGCACCTCGATCATTTGAACAAGTGCGCTGATTTCTGACTCCTTAGGCCCAAACGTGGCTTGGGTAAGAAAACGGGCCACATCGCGTTTTAAGGCGTCACCAGCCAGTGTCTCGTAAGCAGGGGGATCTTCAGGGACTGGAGGTTCGGTGGTTCCCGTGGATAGCACAAAATTTCCACGGGTTTCCCCTTCCAAAAAATTGTTCGTATTCACCACCGCGGAGACATCTCCCGAAAACAGGGCCTCCACCATTTCATGGTCAGTGGCAAGAAAACCAGCGGCTCTAATCGTCCAGAGATTGCTGGCCACCTGTCCACGGGGCAGGCCTTTCACATAAGATCCTGTGCCCCCATTACCAAGCTCCAAAATGGCTGTGGTCTGTGGACTCGTCAGAGCGCTGAAATTCAGACTCACCGTCCCAGCCGCATTGTCTCCTTGCAGGCGCACCGTCGCAAGCCCAGTGGCTGAACTCCCGCTGGTTGGCACAAGATAGGCCACAAATAATCGCTCATTGGCGGCCACATTGGCAGCGTCACTGATCCGCACTTCGGCATTTGCCGACCCGCCAATCGCGTAAGCCCCATTTGCAGCAATGGTCAGAGTCAAAATTTCAGGAGTCTCTGTGATAGAATCCAAAACCGGTCGGACAACCACATCCACAAAGCTCACCCCGAATGGCAGGTTCAGCGGACTGGTCAGCAAGGCCCCTCCCCCATCTCGGAGTTCATAGTCCGCCGGAGAAGCGAAACCTCGTTGGGGATTCGAACTTCCCGTGAGCGAGAATTGAAGAGACAAGGCCTTCAGCCCCCCCGAACGCGAGATACGGAATTTTCCATCCACGGCCTCTTTTTCCACGGCCACCGATTGGGGTGCGGAAACCGTTACGTTATTGGCCACCCCCGCGAGGAGGGATGAGAGAGTTTGAAGATCGTCGATCCCGACCTGCGCACTTTGAGAATTATAGGGATCAAATCCCGGAAGCTGAAGCTCATCCCAATCTGGAATCCCATCAAGATCGGCATCCACATCTTGCGCCACCACCCGAAAAAACCGGCTTCCATTTGCCGGAGCGAGCCCCACGAGGATCTCTTCCATTGTGGATTCGCTGGCCGTTCGCAGCGCGCTCACAGGAGCCCAATCCGCCAAAGCCAAGTCCGTCGTCGAAAGCACCCGGTAGGCTTTTCCGGGTTGAGAGGTCCACTTCACGGTCACATTTCCCTGTGATGCCACCGTCTCAGAAATCACTAAGGCCGAACGGGAGTTCCGGGGGTCTGTGCCCGCAAGGCTTTCCTTCCCGTTTGTCTGACCGTCCCCATCCTCATCCTGATCCAAGGCGAGTTCGACCGAATCATACCTCTCTTCCCAAACATCCCCAAAACCATTGTTGTTCAAGTCAACGACCGCTGACGCTGCTGATGGTAACACGCAAAGGCTGGCGGCAAGCACTAAAACACCAGTTGCGCGAATCAATGCTGTGACCTTGCGCTGCGAAAAGCAGGTGGTCAGTTGGTTGGTCATTGTGCGGGGGAATAGGAACCAAGAGGTTGGATGAACAATATGACAGCCCTAAAAGTTGTCAAGCATTGCTTACGCGGGCCGAGACCAGATGCGATTAAAGCGGGTAGTCAGGGGGAACGGTGCATCTCGCCCGTTTCAAGTTTGATTCCCCAAGTGCAGACAACACCCACATGGCCGAGACGACCATGCCCCCTGGTCTGAAATTCCAAAGACAAAAAGGCAGCCAACGACCTGCCACGCGTGAGATTAGCTGCCTTTTTTGTCTTCCGAACGTAGCCATGTAAAGTTTCCTATTCTT
>Ga0105045_10004997_pt1 | contig 11615 bp, 14 predicted proteins | sample MAT02_FD_78089 | JGI IMG/M metagenome (GOLD analysis project Ga0105045, IMG submission 78089) | Freshwater microbial communities from Lake Fryxell liftoff mats and glacier meltwater in Antarctica - MAT-02 (megahit assembly) | ecosystem: Environmental > Aquatic > Freshwater > Ice > Liftoff... | reverse complement strand
CCACATTATAGCCAGGCCGGGCCCGCCCGCCGCGTTCGCGGTCGAATGACAACAGGGCATTTTCGTCAAACAGATTGTTGACATAGGCGGTGAACGACAGGTCGTTGTCGAAATCCACCCCGACGCTCAGGTTGACCAGCTGATAGCTTGGCAGTGTCAGGTCAACAGTCGTCGCCGACCCCACCGGCTGCCCACCAAAGGGCAGTCCGTGGGTGAAGGTGCGCGGGTTGCTTTCCTGATCGGCAGGCTGGGTAAAACGGTTGCCGACATGCTGGAATGATGCCGCGACAAAGGCGTCTGCCCCGTCGCCGACTGGCCATTCATAGCTGCCCGAGGCGGACAGCTGGAACTTCTGCACTGACGGCAGACGGTTGCCTTCGCGGATCCCCGTCGCCGCCGCCAGGGCGCCGGGCAGAACGCGCGGGGTGAAGCCGTCGGACTTGGTCCGGTCGACCACACCATTATCGCCATCGGCGGACAGGCCGCCCGTGGTGATGACGCGTTCTTCCTTGAAATCATAATAACGCCCGCCTGCCGTCACGGTCAGCGCGTCGGTGATGTCATAGCTGAACTCACCAAACACCGCGAATTGCTTGACGTCATAAGGCAGGTCCGAATAGAACGGCGAGTTGGCAACCGCTGGGTGTAAACACGATCAATTTAGGAATAAAATCCGCCAAAGCCAATCTTGATCGTCGCATCGGCGATCGGCGTTTCATCTTCAAAACCCTCACGCAGCAACAAACATTGCTCGCGCTCGTCGAACGTCACCTGTGGCCGTGTGGTGGTGAAACGGTTGCCGTACAGATTGTAAATTTCTTGCCGGTTAAAGCCATCTGCCGTGATTTTTTGATAGAAGATCCGCGGCGTGATGCTGAAAGTATCCGACGGGGCAAAGGTCAGCGCGATGCGCCCGCCATAACGTTCGCCGCTGTTCACATCTTCGCCGCCAGCCGGGCCAATCGCGTTGATAAAACCGCCGTAACGGGTGAAGTAACCGACGGCCCGCACGGCTGCGCTCTCGCCCAGCGGCAGGTTGATCGCGCCCTTCAAATGGCCGCCGATATCATCGCCATCGACCAGATTGACGTTCGCCTCGATCATCCCTTCGGTCGCGCCAAGGCGCGGCTGGTTGGTGATATAACGGATGGTGCCGCCGACCTAACCCGACCCGAACAACGTTCCCTGCGGTCCGCGCAGCGTTTCGACGCGTTTCAAATCAAACAGATCAAGGTCGGGGGTGAACAGCGAGAGCGAAATGACGCTTTCGTCCAGATAGACGCCAACCTGTTCCTTCACGCCGGGTTGGTCGCGCACCACTTGCCCTGCCGAAACGCCGCGTACCGACACCTGGCTTTGCCCGGGCCCCAGGTTTTGAACTGTCAGGCCCGCAACGTTGCGCGACAGGTCTTCCAGCGTCACCGCGCCCGATTTCTGGATGTCAGCGGCGGTTTGGGTATTGATGGAAAAGGGCACATCCTGAAGATTGGCATCGCGCTTGGTCGCGGTGACGATGATGACATTGCTGTCCTCGTCATCGGCCTCCTGTGCCGCCACGGGGGCGGAGGCGGCGACTGCCAGGCCCGACAGGCTGGCCAGCATGATGATACGTGCGCGCATGAATATTCTCCCACAAACCATGGCACGGCGTCACTGCGCTGCGCTCTTCATAGGCGGACGGAATTTCTGCGCTTCTATCCGGGAGTTGGCACCGGACGACTGGTTTATGACAAAAATGGGCCGGGGCGTGTTGCACCCCGGCCGCAGGTGGTTCGCAGGAGGAACCTCTGGAGTGATTTCGCGTGAAATGACACATTTCCCGACTTGGAAATCACGAAATCAGATCATTGTTGGAACCCGCCGCCGCCAGCTGGTGGAGTGGAGAGGTCGCGCGGCGACGACGGGCCCAATTTCGTCAATAATTATAAGCGCGTTCGCCATGTTCGGCGAGGTCGAGCCCTTCGCGCTCGGCCTCTTCGGTAGCGCGAAGGCCTGTTACCGCCCTAGCGATGGTGATGGCGATGGCGGTGCCGACTGCTGCCCAGACAATGGTCGCAGCGGTGGCGGAGAGCTGGGTCACCAGCTGTCCGCCCAGCGCATAATCCTCCGCGCCCGGGCCGCCTAGCGCTGGCAGCATTGTCACCGCCGTGCCGATGGCGCCAATGATCCCGCCGACCCCATGAATGCCAAAAGCGTCGAGCGAGTCGTCATAGCCCAGCTTTGCCTTGATCTTGGTCACGGCGAAGAAGCAGACTAGCGAGGCGACCGCACCAAGCAGGATAGCACCGAACGGACCGGAGTTCCCTGCAGCAGGAGTGATCGCAACAAGACCCGCAATGACGCCCGAGCAAAAGCCAAGCGCCGAACCCTTATGACCGCTCATGCGCTCAGCGAGCATCCAGAACAGTGCAGCGCTGGCCGTGGCGACGAAGGTGTTGATCATGGCAAGTCCGGCGCTGCCGTTGGCCTCAAGAGCCGAGCCGGCGTTAAAGCCGAACCAGCCCACCCACAGCAGGCCAGTTCCGACCATGGTCATGGTCAGGCTGTGCGGAGCCATGACATCCTTTTGATAGCCGATGCGCTTGCCGAGCAGGATACAGGCAACCAGCGCCGACACACCGGCATTGATATGCACGACCGTGCCGCCCGCAAAGTCGAGCGCGCCCATTTCGAAAAACAGACCGCCGCCCGCCCACACCATATGCGCGATGGGATAATAGACGATGGTCAGCCAGATGATGCCGAACACCATCACTGCCGAAAACTTCATGCGCTCAACCACTGCGCCGAGCACCAGCGCAAGCGTGATTGCGCTGAAGGTCATCTGAAAGGCGATGAAGACATATTCGCTGATGACTTCGTCGGTAAAAGTAGCGGCGGTGGAGTCGGCGTTGACCCCGGCAAGGAACCATTTGCCCCACGCGATATAGGCATTGCCTTCGGGTCCGAAGGTAAGGCCATAGCCGTAAATGACCCACAGCAGAATGGCGAGGCATGCCGCTGCACCCACCTGCGTCATGACCGACAGCATATTCTTGGTGCGGGCGAGGCCGCCATAAAACAGCGCCAGACCCGGCAGGATCATCAGCAGAACCAAAATGGTCGATGTCATCATCCACGCATTATTACCAGGATTGGCAACGGCGATTGCTTCGGCGGCAGGTGCAGCCTCTGCGGCGACTTCGGCTACGGTTTCGGCAGCCTCTTGCGCCCATGCGGGCAGCGCAGCAAACAGGGTCAGGCTTGCCGCCGTCCCTGCGCCCGCGATTTTGCTGATCAGCTTCATTGCGTTCCCCTTTTATTGTTTAAAGTGCGGCTTCGCCGGTCTCGCCGGTGCGGATGCGCACGGCCTGACCCACGTCGAGCACGAAAATCTTGCCATCACCGATAGAACCGGTTCCGGCGGCATGTTGCAGCGCCTCGATCACGCGCGGCGTCAGCGCGTCGTCACACACTAGTTCAATCTTGACCTTGGGCACCATGTTGGTGGCATATTCGGCGCCGCGATAAATCTCGGTCTGCCCCTTTTGCCGCCCAAAGCCTTTGACTTCGGACACGGTCATGCCCGCGATGCCCAGCGCCGTCAGCGCCTCGCGCACCTCGTCGAGCTTGAATGGTTTGATGATCGCCATGATCAGCTTCATAATTTGCTCTCCTTTGCTTTCTGGCCAAGCCATTGTGCACTGCAACAGCCGTGCCAGAATCGCTTAAGCACAGGATAGCGGGGCCATGCGTTCGGCTCGCTGCGCTGGTCGTCGGTTGCGGCGGGGCAGGGGCGGTCATAATTGCGGCAGTCAGGCCGCACCATTGCCTATTTGTTGGGCAGATGGTTAAGCGTCGCCCAGATCGGCAGATGGTCGGACGCCCGCATCGCCAGCGCGCTGCGGTGCACGCCGGCATCCACCGGCGGCAGATCGGGCGAGGTAAAGATCCGGTCCAGCCGCGCAACCGGACGGCGGCTGTGAAAGCTGTGGTCGGTTTCGACGGCGGGGTGATGCTCGGCAAAATCGGCAAGGCATCCGCCGCGTGGTCGCCATTCATTGAGGTCGCCCATCAGAACCGTTGGTAACGGCTCGCCCAGCGCAACATGGTGCAGGATTGCGCGGGCCTGCTGCCGACGCCTGACCCCCGACAGGTCCAGGTGCATGCCGACAACACGCAGCCGCAGGCCGTTGGGCAGCCGCAATGTTGCCGCCACCGCACCGCGCGGTTCCAGCGTCGGCAGGTGGAGCGCGTGGCATTCCTCAATGTGCGTGCCGCGCCGGACCAGCAGGGCGTTACCATGCCAGCCAATGCTGTGCGGGCGCGCGTCGATTGCGACCGGTTCATAATGGCCATGATCGGCAAACATGTGCGGCGGGATTGCGCTCGCCTTGGTCCCAAAGCGGCGATCCGCCTCTTGCAGGGCGACGATGTCGGCATCGATTTCGTTCAACACCACCAGCACCCGTCCCGGGTCGTGCCGCCGGTCAAGCCCGACGGCCTTGTGGATATTATAGCTTGCAACCTTGATCATGCGCCGTCTGGTCATGTTGCCCCAAAGGCGATGAGCAACGCGCGGGCTTCGTCCAGATCCTCGTCCAGCACCATTATGCGTACCGGGATCATGATGCCGACGCTTTCAGCAATGTTCATCCCTGCGTCAAAGCTGATCGCATGGACGCCCGCGCTTTCGAGGCGCCCGCGCAGCAGTTCGGCTTCGGCGCCGTTGGGCAGGCGGATCAGCTCGACCAGGGCCATCAGCCCTGATCGCCAGCGATAAACCGGTCCGTGGCGCGGGTGGCCAAGCCGTCGATGCTGCTGGTGCGCCCGGACATTTTCTTTACCCAGTTATCGGGGTCGCTTTGTCGGTGCGCCTTTTTAAGTGTCTCGCGTTCGCGCTTCAGCGTCATCAGGGGCACGCCCCAGCCGCAACTCGTCTGGACGCTTTCAACGTCGATCAGGAAAATCTGCCGCGTACCGGGCAACAAGGTGAACTGCGCCGCAAGCACATCCCACTCATCGTCCTGCGGCAGCACGGCCCGACCGCGACCATAAATGCGCAGGATCAGGGCAGCCCGGTCAAAGGCGTTGAACATGATGGTGATCCGGCCATCCGCGGCAAGATGCGCGTGTGTCTCATTCCCCGACCCGCCCAGATCAAGATAAGCGACCTGTTTGTCCGACAAGATGCGAAAGGCGTCATAGCCCTTGGGCGACAGGTTGATGCGGCCATCGGCGGCGGCGGTGGCGACGAAGAAAACAGGTTGCGCTGCAATGAAGGTGCGATGCTTGTCGGTCAGGCTATTGGAGAATTCCATTGCCTCACGCCGTCCCGCCGACCGTCAGCCCTGCCACCAGCAAACTTGGCTGGCCCACACCCGCCGGCACGCTTTGCCCGCCCTTGCCGCAGATGCCGATGCCTTCGTCGATGGCCATATCATTACCGATGCCGGTGACTTTGGTCAGCACACTGGGACCGTCACCGATCAGCGTCGCGCCCTTGATCGGATCGCCCAGCTTGCCGTTCTTGACCCTATACGCCTCGGTACAGCTGAACACGAACTTGCCCGACACGATGTCGACCTGCCCGCCACCAAAGCTGCGTGCGAAAATGCCGTCCTTGATCCGGCTCAGCAATTCGCCCGGATCATCGTTGCCGCCGCGCATGAAGGTGTTGGTCATGCGCGGCATCGGCGCATGGGCATAGGATTCGCGGCGACCGTTGCCCGTGGGGGCCACGCCCATCAGCCGGGCGTTCAGGCGGTCCTGCATATACAGGCGCAGCACGCCGTCTTCGATCAGGATATTTTCCTGCGTCGGCGTGCCTTCGTCATCGATTGACAGCGAACCGCGACGCCCGCCGTCGGCGGCGGGGCTGGCCATGCTGCCGTCGTCGACCACGGTGACGCCGGGCGCGGCGACGCGTTCGCCGATGCGGCCTGAAAAGGCGCTGGTGCCCTTGCGGTTGAAATCGCCTTCCAGCCCGTGGCCGACGGCTTCGTGCAGCAGCACGCCGGGCCAGCCGGGGCCGAGCAATACCGTAAACTCGCCTGCGGGCGCATCCACCGCGCGCAGGTTGACCAGTGCCTGGGCCAGCGCCTCGTCAATACAGCGCTGCCACTGATCCTCGCCGAACAGGTGATCATACATGTAGCGGCCACCAATGCCGAAAAACCCCGATTCGCGCCGACCATTTTCTTCAACAACAATGCTGACATTCAGGCGCACAAGCGGACGCACATCTGTAGCGATAAAGCCGTCGGCGCGGACGATTTCAACGACGGACCAGCTTGCGGACAGGCCAACGCTGACCTGCGCAATGCGCGGGTCGCGCGCGCGGGCAGCAGCGTCAACCTGCTGGCACAGCGCGACCTTTTGCGCGAATGGGACCATGTCGAGGGGATTGGCATCGCCGTACAACCGCTGGTTGGTTCGTACCGGCGGCGGCGCAGGCGGGCTGGTGGCGGGATCGAGCAGCGCCAGCGTTTCGGCGGCGCGGCGGATGGCGGGCGCGCTCAAATCGCTCGCATGGGCAAATCCGGTCATCTCGCCCGACACAGCGCGCAGGCCAAACCCGGCCTCCGTCGAATAATCGGCGGTTTTAAGCCGCCCATCATCAAAGCCAAAGCTCTCGGTCGCGCGATATTGCAGATAGAGTTCACCGTCGTCAGCGCGGGCCAGCGCCTCGGCAGTCAGTTTCTGCGCCAGATCGGGGTCAAGCGCATCGGCGCGGTACAAAAAGCGGCGGGGATCGGAAAGGTCTGTCATATCGCCGATATAGGACGGCGGCGGCGCGATGCCAGCGCAAAAAGCCTAAGTCCCGCTGTCGGCGACCCCGCCGATCAGGATGAAGCGGCGGTCGCAATAGCCGCAATCGGCAAAACCCTGATCGGGATCAATTTCCAGCCACACGCGGGGGTGGCCCAGTGCGGCATTGTGCAATCCGTCGCCGGTGCCGTCACAGGCCATGCGCGTCTTGGCAACGCGGAGGGTTTCGGGTGGTTCAATCGCCATGGTTGGGCCGCATAGCAAGCCCTCCATAACCGCGCAATCCGCCGCTTACTGATAATTGACCGTAACGGCAAAGCTGCCCTGATAAAGCCCGTCAGGCTGGTTGCGGGCGATGTCGAGCGTTGCCCCCATGCGAAACCCGAAATTGCCGTTTGTCCCCGTAATGCGATATTGGTTGGCGGCAATGCGGGTCAGCCCCGTGGTGGTGCCCAGCGACCAGCTGCGCGCGCGCATTTGTGGTCCGGGGCCGGTCAGCCACACCGTCGTTGGCCGGGTGATGATGATGATCTGGTTGCGCGTCCCCTGACCCGTCGTCCGGCTTGCAGCATGGGTTGCACCGAATACGAGCGCCCCGCCGCCGGGGGTGGCGGTATTATTCAGGTTGATCCGCACGGTCGATGTGCGTGTTGTGCTTGGCAGGATCGTGCCAAAGCTTAAATCCTGCTCGACCGCCAAGGTAATCGGCCGCAGGATTTTCGCGCGTGATGCGGCATCATCATTGGCCGCCTGCGCCGCACTGGTTGCCATCAAGGCCCACGCGAACAGCAAGACAGGCAGGGCTGCACGCCCTGAATAGCGTTTATGATAAATGGCTGGTCCCATAGAATGGGGATTGCATCAGATGCGTTAAATCCGCGTGTGCAATCAAGCTTAGCGAATTGTAAACAGCCGCGCCGCGCTGGAAATCAAAGATAGTTGAGGTTGATCGTAAAGGTGCCGACATAATCGCCCGGGGTCTGATTCGCCCCAACCTCCAGAATTGCGCCGATAGGAAAGGCAAAGGCCCCGGTGGTGCTGGTAATGCGAAAGCGCAGCGGCGTCGTCGACAATATCGCGGTCGGCGTGCTGCCGATTTCCCAGGTCCGCACCCGCATGGGCGCCCCCGGGCCGGTAATGAAAATCGTGTTGGTCGACATCGATATCGATACTTGCTGGTTGCGCGTACCCAGCCCGGTGAAGCGGGCGGGCGCGTGACTGGTGCCGACCAGAACGACGCCGCCAGTCGCTGTGCGGGTGCCATTGGGAAGGAGCCGCACCGTACCCGCGCTTGCAGGATTGGGGACGATTTCGCCAAAATCGAGATCGTCCAGTTTGAAAAAGCTGAGCGGGCGCAGGATGATCGCCTGTGTCTCACCCGCCGTCTCCGCTTGCTGCGCTACAGCGGCAGGCGCACCAAGCGCAGTGCCCCCGATCAACAGCGTTGCGATGGCTGCCCGGGTTGCAGCTGCTCTGAATGTTGGTCTGGTCCCCATAAGATGAGCGCATAACCGAATCATCCTTTTTACCCTGCCAACAGGCATGGTTAACAACGGGTTGATTGTTGCAATCCGGTAAATGGCTTTCATCGGCCCGCGCGCCTCGCTAAGTGAGCGGGCTATGACCCAGTCCGCTATTGTTATTCGCGATCTCGCCAAAACCTATGCCGGGGGCAAACAGGCGCTGGCCGGGGTTAGCTTTGATGTGCCGCGCGGGCAGATATTCGGCCTGCTTGGCCCCAATGGTGCGGGCAAATCGACGTTGATCAACATCCTTTCCGGCATGGTTCGCAAGACGGGCGGAACCGCCGAAATCTGGGGCTTCGATATCGACGAACACCCGCGCAATGCCAAAAACAGCATCGGTATCGTGCCGCAAGAGATTGTGTTCGATCCTTTTTTTACGCCGCTGGAAACGCTGGAACTGGTCGCGGGGCTCTATGGCGTTCCCAAATCGCAGCGGCACAGCATGGAATTGCTCGATGCCGTCGGGCTAGCCGACAAGGCCCACGCCTATGCCCGCACGCTGTCGGGCGGGATGAAGCGGCGCTTGCTGGTGGCCAAGGCAATGGTCCATTCGCCCCCGGTGATCGTGCTCGACGAACCCACCGCCGGGGTCGATATCGAACTGCGGCAACAGCTGTGGACCTATGTGAAATCGCTCAATGAACGCGGCGTGACGGTGGTGCTGACAACGCACTATCTGGAGGAAGCCGAACAGCTGTGTGATCGCATCGCCATCATCAACCATGGCCAGTTGATCGCCAACAAACCCACTCGCGAACTGGTCGACATGGCGCGCGAGAAAGTGGTGGTGCTTACGCTTGATGCCGACATCGTCAGCCTGCCCGTGCATGCTTGCTTTGAAAAGGTCGAGAGCAGCGGCGCCCGGATATTGACCATCACCTATAACAAGGATCGCACCAACGCCGGCGAAGTGCTGGGCGCGGTGCAGGCGCAGGGCTACGGCATCGTCGATGTCTCGACGCGTGAGGCGGACCTGGAGGATGTGTTCCTGAACCTGACGCGAAAGGAAGTGAAATGATTCTGCTGGCCGCGACGGCGTTTCTTATGGCGCTGATAACTGCAGTGCATGTTTTCGTGGGGGCACGCACAGACGTTGTCCCTTTGCTATCGTCGGACATCCCTGAGCCGGCACGCTCCACGCTATATTTTTGTTGGCACCTTGTTTCGATTATGCTGGTGGCGATGACGATCGCATTCGCCTTGGCTGCTGCTGACGATCAGTACAGACTGCTTGGGCTGGCCGCGACAGCGCTCGCCGCCGCCTTTACCCTATGGGGTGTGCTGGCCGCGGTGGTCCGGCGTCAGTCGCTGATAACAAAGTTGCCGCAGGGTTTGATGTTTGCAGTGGTGACTGCCCTTGCGGTTGTGGGACTGAAACTTTGACTAGCCAGCATGACATCATCATCATCGGCTCGGGGGCTGCGGGCCTGACTGCCGCGCTGCTCCTTGCCGAACAGCACCGGGTGCTGGTCCTGGCCAAGGGCGACCTTGACGGCGGATCGACCGCCTGGGCGCAGGGCGGGATCGCCGCCGTGCTGGATGCGGGCGATACGTTCGACAATCATATCGACGACACGATGGTGGCGGGCGGCGGGCTGAACCGGCGCAAGACGGTGGAGTTTGTCGTTGAAAATGCCCCGCGCGCGATTGAACGGCTGGTCGAACTCGGCGTGCCGTTCAACAAGGATGACGACGCGCTGCACCTGACGCGTGAGGGCGGGCATTCGCACCGCCGCATTGTTCATGTCGATGACGCCACCGGCTGGGCGGTGCAGGCCGCGTTGCTCAAGGCGGCGGCCGCGAACCCCAACATCACGCTGCTGCCGCACCGCGCCGCGATCGACCTGATCACCGGGCGGCATGAGGAACGCTATTCGGGGTCAGGCCGCGTCTGGGGCGTCTATGCGCTGGATGAACAGTCGGGGCAGGTCCACGCCTATACCGCGCGCGCAACGATTCTGGCGACGGGCGGGGCGGGGCGCTGTTACCTGTTTTCCACTGCACCGCGCGGGGCAACCGGGGACGGCATCGCCATGGCGTGGCGCGCGGGCGCGCGGGTTTCCAATATGGAAATGATGCAATTTCACCCCACCTGCCTCTATAATCTGGACGTCAAGAATTTCCTGATTACCGAGGCGGTGCGCGGCGAGGGCGGAATCCTGAAACATCCGCTGACCGGCCACCGCTATATGCCCGATTACGACGTGCGCGCCGAACTGGCACCGCGCGATGTGGTGGCGCGCGCCAATGATGATCAGATCAAACGCTTTGGCCTCGACTATGTCCACCTCGACATCAGCCACAAGCATCCGGACTTTGTGCGCGGGCATTTCCCCAACATTTACGAAAAACTGATGGGCCTGGGCATCGATATGACGACCCAGCCGATCCCGGTGGTCCCGGCACAGCATTATACCTGCGGCGGGGTGCTGATCGACCTTAATGGCCGCACTGACCTGCCGGGGCTGTATGCGGCGGGCGAGGTCAGCGAAAGCGGGCTGCACGGCGCGAACCGGCTGGCGTCGAACAGCTTGCTCGAATGTTTCGTCTTTGGCGAAGCGGCGGCCCGCGACATCATGGCGCGCTGGGACGACCTTGGCGCCCCCCCGCCCATCCGCGCGTGGGACGCCAGCCGCGTCACCGACAGCGACGAAGAAGTGGTCATCAAACAGAACTGGACCGAAATCCGCCGCTTTATGTGGAATTATGTCGGCATAGTGCGCACCACCAAACGGCTCGAACGCGCCGCCCACCGCATTCGCACTTTGACGGAAGAGGTCGCCGATTATTATGGCCACTTCCGCGTGACGACCGACCTGATCGAGCTGCGCAACCTGCTCCAGACCGCCGACCTGATCGTGCAAAGCGCCTTGAAGCGCAAGGAAAGCCGGGGGCTGCACTACAACACCGACTATCCGGACCTGCTGCCGGTGGCCGAAGATACCGTGCTGGTGCCATGAGCGGCGCGGCGGGCCAGGCCAGCGGCCCCACCCGCCCGGCGGGGCTGGCGCATGGCCGTTGGCATGGTGACTTCAAACCGCTGAGCGTCGCCGAACGGCGGCTGGTCGAAAATGCCGCTGCGGGGGAGGCATGGACGCCGATCGGCTGGGACGACAAACGTCCCACCGCAGACAGCGCCACCAACCGCATCCGCGCCGACCTGATCCGGTTTCTGTTGCTCGGCGGCGATGCCGACCATCCGGTGTACGAGGAAGGCGTGATGCTGCGCGGCGCATGGGTGACGGGCGAATTATCCTTGCATCAGGCGACGGCGAAAGTGCGCCTCTTTCTGGAACGCAGCCATTTGGCGGAAACGCCAAGCTTTGTCGCGGCGACGCT
>Ga0105045_10004996_pt1 | contig 11616 bp, 11 predicted proteins | sample MAT02_FD_78089 | JGI IMG/M metagenome (GOLD analysis project Ga0105045, IMG submission 78089) | Freshwater microbial communities from Lake Fryxell liftoff mats and glacier meltwater in Antarctica - MAT-02 (megahit assembly) | ecosystem: Environmental > Aquatic > Freshwater > Ice > Liftoff... | reverse complement strand
TCCGAGTGAAGTTCAATTGGAACTCTCTGAAGATGATGGCCGATCCTGGTTGCTCTACTCAAGTGGCGATGTCCGAACAAAGCAGTTCCACTTCCAAGCGAAGTCAGATGGATTATTTCAGTTTCGGCTTAAGACGCTCGACCAATCGGGACGTCGATTCGACAATCCGGGCGAACCATTGAAAATTCAAGTCGACACGACCAAGCCCGAGGGGAAATTGTACATCTTCATTGACAAACGCGGCGATATGCAAGCTGAGTTTGAGATTAACGATGCAGCCCTAGACACATCGACCGTCAAACTGGAATACCAAACGGAAGGCATTTCGCAATGGCGAGAAATCGCTTTCGACGTTGGCCCAGGCGAAAAGGAAGCCCTTTTTTATGGTATGGGTTCCTGGCAAATTCCAATCGGTACCCGAAAGCTCGTGGTTCGGCTCACGGGCAAAGACAAGGCGGGTAACAGTTTTGAAGCCACGCGACTTCCCGAACTTCCCCGCTCCGCAGCCGCAAACACGGGACTGCAACTTGCGAGCGGTCGAGCACGCGACCTAGAGGTTCCTGGCCGATTGCCTCCATCCAATCCGATTGGAAGCGGAGTACCAGAATCAGAATCGAATGCACTTCCAAAGGTAGAGGTTCTCGGGCCACGACGACCACAATCCAAGGACGATATTTCAGTCGCTCGGAAACTCACAGAGCAGCAGCAACGACTGATTGACCAGCAAAGCAAAATGATCTCTCAACAACAACAATCTGTAAATCATTTGGCCTTCGAAGGTTTCCGGAACGAGTTTCAAGGAAAGGGTTCGGAGTCATCACAATTTGACAGCGTTCCTCGTCAGAACTCGATTTCGAAAACGGAAAGTTCTGATAAAGCAGTGTCGCTTGATAGCCGTCGTTTAAGCAACAGCGATGCTCGCCTTAGCAAACTGCCTAGCAGAACGATACCGGACGATGAATTTGAGCAACTGAAGTCGAAAAGCCCGATGAGTCTTGCTGCTGGACTAGCGGATCAATCGCTACTGGTCAAAGATGATGTAGTTCGACCAGCAGATCCAGTTCCTACTCTCGAAATCGAGCCCAAGCCAGTAAGCAATCCGTCCCAATCGAAGTTTCAACGAGACATCAAACCGCTTTTCAGCAACAGCAAAGCGTTTAGCCTCGAATACAACATTGACAACAACTCGGAGTCCCCAATTGCGAGCGTCGAACTCTGGGGAACGTTCGACCAAGGCCAATCGTGGCAGTTATGGGGACAAGATCCGGATCGCGCAAGTCCATTTGATATCGAAGTGGAATCCGAAGGTCTATTTGGATTTCGAATGGTGATTGTCGGAACCAATGGACTGGTCTCAAATCGCCCTCGCAACGGTGACAATGCGGACGCTTGGATTCATGTCGACATTCGGCAACCTCAAGCGAAGATTATGAGCGCCCTCTACGGCAAGGGGAGTGAAGCGGGTTCAATGATTATCGAGTATCGGGCCAGCGACGATTATTTTGCCGATCGGCCCATCACGCTTTCCTACTCGGCCACTCCGAGTGGACCATGGCAAATCATTGCAACTGGCGCTCGCAACAATGGACGCTACGTCTGGCCAGCCGACCCAAGTCTTCCCGTCTCAGTTTACTTGAAACTGGAAGCTTGCGACGCTGCGGGGAACATCGGCGTCAGCCAGTTGGATTTGCCAATCGACGTGGAAGGCCTTGCACCGAGAGGCCGAATCCAAGGCTTCCGCCCAATCAAGTAATCCAATAGTGGTACCGCTCGCTCGGAATCGGCTAGCCAACCGAAGCGAGTTTCTGACGTGTTGCACCTGGAACGTAAAAGCTACCGTTCTGGCAAGTTATCGATTAAGCTTGCTTCGGTTTCATTTCCACTCGTGCACCGACATTACTTTCCATGACGCAAAAACACTATCTAGTCGCCATTTTATTACTAGCCACTTCTGGGATCGCGGCCAGGGCCGATGGTTCTCCGGACCCTCTAACCATTGCTACCTGGAATTTGGAATGGTTTTTCGATGACTTCAAGGCCAACAATCGAAGCGACTTGGCCAAGGAACAATCCTCACCAAGCTCAGAAGAGTGGCAATGGAAACTGTATTCCGTAGCGGCAGCGATCGCGAAGTTTCAGCCAACCATCCTGGCCGTTCAAGAGATCGAAGATCGGTCTGTGATGAACGCCCTGACAAAGGCACTTAAGGACAAGCATAATTTGACCTACCGTGTCGCCTTCATCGAAGGGTTTGATTCCGCCACCGAGCAGGATGTTGCGATCATTTATCGTTCTGGATTGGTGGAATTTTCGCGACGCGAGCAAACTCAGGAGATGTTTAACTCGAAAGAGTTTTACAATCTATCCAAGCATATCTTTGCGAGATTTGAGTGGCAGGCGAATGGCAAAACCGAAATTCTCACTGCACTGGTGCTTCATTTGCGTGCCACAGCCGAAGCGGCTGATCTTCGACGGCAGCAAGCGAAGCTGGCTCATGCATGGATGAGCGCTGGCATCGAAGCGGGTGAGAACCGTGTTATCTTGGGTGATTTTAACGTCGAAGAAATGGCGGGCAATGTGACCTCAAGCGGCGACGGAATGTACGATTTGATGGGACTGCGAACCGACAAGACCACCGACGACCTGTTTGATCTGCTCGAATTGGCCCCACCAAACAAACGCCAAACGCATTTGATCCTTGAGAAACAATTCGACCGAATACTGGTTTCCAAACCCATGCTTGCAACAACCAGCGGTCCTGGCATTAAGTTTGTTTCAATCGATGTCCTGAGCCAGCACAATATACGCGGCACCGGCGTGGATCTTGATCATTGGGATACTCGATATACCAAAGACCGAGCGGAGCGGGATCTTAGTGACCACCATCCCGTGATGGCCACTTTCGAGTTCCGAAAATAGTCATGTCTGAAACAAATAGTCGCCCGATCGATCCATCGCGAGCATCGTGGCAATTGCCTGCCGGTGTCTCTCGGGGGACGTGGGACTACGTTACAAAATCGGCCATCGCCACCGAATACGATCAGTTCCATGCCGGTCATCCACTCCTCGAACTAGACCGACGAGTGATTGCAAGTCATCTTGGCTCATCTGCAGGCAGACCCGATGGATCGCAGCGAATTGCAATCGACTTTGGATGTGGCACTGGACGCAATCTTGTCCCGTTGGCGGAACAAGGTTGGCGCGTGGTAGGGGTCGATCTAAGTGTGGATATGCTGCATGAATTCAAAGCCAAGGCAAATGTCGTTTCTGAGAGTGAATCGATTGCCATTCATGCAAACATGGCGCAGCTCGATTGCTTCGCCGATGGATTCGCTGATGCAGTTCTATGCATGTACAGCTCCTTAGGAATGGTAAAAGGGAGGAAGAATCGACAGTCGTTTATGCAACATGCTGCACGCATCCTTCATTCAAATGGAAGATTCTTTATTCACGTGCACAACCGAGGTTCATGGCTTAGAGACCCAGGCGGCATTCGTCGGACGATACTGGATTGGATTCGTTCAAAGCGTGACCCGACATGGGAATTGGGGGATAGTGTTTATGGCTATCGCGGCTTACCGTCCATGTATCTGCATATCTATTCCGAAAGAGAACTACGTCAAGATCTCAACATGAGCGGCTTGCGGGTTGAACGCGTCTATCGACTGAATCGACAGTCCAGCGACATGCTAGTTGGTTCTTGGCTCCCTCATCTGCGGAGTGGCGGCTTTCTGGCAGTATGCAGCAAAGCATACTCACTCCCCATCATGTTTCCATTCGCTTCACCACGCTCCACCTAAGCAAGTCACTAAAAGACCTAGGCGCCCTGCCACGACAAGGACTAGGCGAATTGCTAGAATCAAGCCATCCCTCCCGGCCTTTCTTTTCCCAAGTCGATATCATTCCAAAGGTTAAAAAATATGGCGTCTCTGAACGTCTCGCAACTTCTAGATTCCCTTCACTGGCGTTACGCAGTCAAAAAGTTCGATCCATCCAAACAGATTGATTCCAACACGTGGGATTCTATTGAAAAAAGTCTTGTGTTGACCCCCAGTAGTTTCGGACTACAACCTTGGAAGTTCTTCGTGATTCATTCGCCAGAGCACAAGGCGAAGCTTCCGCCTATCTCATGGAATCAGACGCAGCCAGGAGATTGCTCTCACATGGTCGTGTTTGCCGCTAGAAAAACGGTCGACGAGGCATATGTAGATGATTTCTTGGCGAAAACAGCAGAGTGCCGCAACGTAGCCGTAGCCTCTTTTGCGGGATACCGAAACGTAATCCTTGGTTTTTTGAAAAACTCTGAAGGTCGGCATTTGGCTTGGAGTAGCAACCAAGTGTATATCGCTCTTGGGCAGTTGCTTGCCAGTGCTGCGATGCTCGGTATTGACGCGTGTCCGATGGAAGGCATCGTGGCTTCTGAGTACGACAAACTCCTGGGGATCGACGGGACCGAGTTTACTTCGATCGTTGGATGCGCTCTTGGGTTTCGGCATAGCGAGGACCCATATGCAGCCCTTCCAAAAATTCGATTCGATGCGTCTGTGATGGTATCGCATCTTTAGGGGGTGAGACTCGTGTCAGACGTAGATGATATCGACGAATTTGAAAGCGAAGAGGATGCGGTCCACTCCAAGGTGGGACCGAGCAATCCAACTGAACAGGCGTTAATGTTGGAAGTGGATAGCGTCATCAGCCATATTTGGATGGTGCGAGCGTTCCTAAAACACTCCGACGAAGCGACTGACGATGAAGAACTTGCTGATGTACACCGCGGTCTGTATGACTTCATGTTGGCCTTAGGTCCATCGCTGGATCGTGGCGACTCGCATCGATACCTGAGGATAGCACGGAAAAAAATCGGTAAACTGAAAGCGGCTACTGAGTCCTTTAGAGAGTTGCAACCCGAAGTGTCGGGCCATATGAACTTCAAGATGGCAAACAAGTCACTGACATTAGCAGTCAAACGCGTTGAAGAGCTACTTCAAGAGTCGCCTTAATTGATAGCATTCCTGTCGCTGAAGATGCTGTAGGTTTGGTGAATTGGGGTGCTTGCGGTCGCTATGGTGGAGCGTTAGATTGGAGAACATTCGCTGTACCCCACCAACTCAACATGATATACAGCACGCGCGGGAAAATCGGCGATTCCAAATCCGCCTTCTTACCTTATACGCATGGAGCATTGTATGACGTCGAATCCAAGACAAGCAATCGCATTGATCGATCTAGCGGTAGCGGGTGACAAAGAGCAACGGTCCACGCGAGTTGAGTGCGCGTTGCGAAGACTTGACGGTTTGACTTTGCTTGAATGGTGCATTCGACGGTTAAGCGAATCGACCTTGATCGAAACCATTGTGGTTACCGGGCCACCGCAGTATCGCGAATTGATCAGCCAAACAGGCCTTTGTAATGCGAGATGGATGCCCAGCGCATTAAGTACTCCTTCGCAGCGCGCACGGGAACTGGCAGATCGATTGAGTGCGGACTGGATTGTATTCTCTAGCCCGCTTTGCCCCTTCACGGATCCAATGTTGATAGATCGACTGGTTTCGAGAGGCTGGGCCAATCCGACCACTGATTTTGTCGGATTTGTATCGCCAAAGCGACCTTCATTTTCTTTACAGTCCCTTGGTCTCGTCGGTGAGATGTGTTCGGCAAGCGCTCTAGAAAAGCTGCAGGCTGAGAATCTTCTTTCGGAACCTTGTGATGTGCCGGAGGTTATTCGACGAAACCCTGCGATTTTCCAAACCAAGCTCATTCCATTGCCAGAGGAACTGACGCACGATTCGCTTAGGTTCTTTATGGAATCCGGAGCCGACTGGGATCGCGCTCACAGCCTATTGGAGGCAGCAGGAGATGATCTTTCCTGGCAAAATCTGGCCCAGCTCGCCGAACGGAACTTTTCGGTTCGCTAAAGTCAGTTGAAGTCCGCAAGCCTTGGTAAGCCGATTAGGCTACGATGGGAAACATTTCCATGGTCTGCTCGATTCATCGCGATGCGAATGTCTAAATTAGGTTTTGCATGGTTTCCACTCTTTTTCTTGTCCCTACACCGTATGAGCTCAATCTGCTCTCGAAGAGCTTTCTTGAGGAATTGAGACTTGGTAAGAGTTTGGTAGAATGCTGTGGGTTTGGGCCCATCGTTTCGCCTATCCGAACGACGAAATTGACTGGCCAGTATTCTCCAAAAAACGTTGTGTTGATCGGTATCGCGGGCGCTATCAATCCTCATTTGAGAATTGGTTCGGCTTTGGAGTTCGATGAAGCTATCTGTTTCGGGGTTGGCGCTGGCTCCGGGGATGGCTTTCTTTCGTCGAGCGAAATGGGTTGGAGTCAATGGCACGGCGAGCCGGCAATCACTGACGCGATAAAGCTGGGTCCGATAGCAAAATCTCGTGCCAACAAGATCCCGGTAGCTAAATTACTAACATGCTGTGCCGCTTCTGCCGACAGTGATGATGTTCTTTTGCGGCTTCGAAAACATCCGAATGCAGACGCGGAAGATATGGAGGGGTTTTCGGTTGCGGCCGCCTGTCGTTTCGCGGGAGTACCACTGAGAATAGTTCGAGGAATTTCCAATCTCGCTGGCGATCGAGATAAAGTAAATTGGCGGGTTCGAGAAGCGATAAAATCGGTTGAAGAATATGTTCTTGGGGAAATAGATTTATGAGTCGGCCCATACGCTTGGGGATATCTACTTGCCCCAACGACACTTTTGCATTCCATGCGATGATGGATCGAAAGGTTGATTGGCGCGGACTTGATTTTGAAATCGAGTTACTTGATATCCAACAACTGAACTCGCGGGCTTTTCTGGGTGAACTCGATATTGCGAAGATCAGTTTCTACGCGGCGATGCTCATGTCGGATAAAATTCTCGTTTTGCCGAGCGGTTCAGCGTTAGGATTTGGTGTTGGTCCGCTCCTGTTGTCAGCTAAGGCAAACGATCGACCAACTCAGGCTTCACAATTAACGCTTTGCCCCGGAGCGCATACCACCGCAACGCTCTTGTTCCAATTGTTTTACGCCCGCACTACAGGATTAGAGCAGGTGGTCTTTTCTGAAATAATGCCTCGCCTCAAGATGCATTCCGCAGATTTCGGAGTTTGTATTCACGAAGGTCGATTCACATGGCAGAGCGAGGGGTTGTTTTTAATAGAGGATTTGGGTACCCGCTGGGAAACTGAAACGCATAGCCCGTTACCCTTAGGGGGCATCGTTGGATCGCGATCTTTGGGACGAGAAACCCTCGTAACCGTACAAGCGGTGATCCAAGACTCTTTGAAGTACGCATTAGCCAACCGCCAAGAGGCGCTTACGACCATGCGACGTTACGCACAAGAGTTCGACGATTCCGTCTTGATGCAACATGTCGAGTTGTATGTCAACGACTGGACGCTGAACTTGGGGACGGTAGGACAAACCTCACTTGACGAATTGTACGATCGGGCAAAGCAAATTGGTCTCAATACCCTAGGTTCGAATCGTCTCGAAGTCTTAGCCTAAGACGGATTGCATAAATTTTTGCAAAACACAGCCCAAAGGGATTCTGATACGATGAATTACCTCGTCCAGGCGGTCCGATTAGACAGCGACTAGATTCATCATGATGCAAATTGAAGTGAATTCAGCAGGTCTCACAGATACAGGAAAGATTCGAACGGAGAATCAGGATCAGTTCTTAGTTGCTGAGATATCGCGGAGCATGCGAGTGAAATCGGGGTCGATTTCTTGCGAACCCGACTCCCGGCTTTTTGGTTCCCCGCTAGGACATATCTTTGTCGTTGCCGACGGAATGGGAGGGCACCTTGGCGGCAGCGAAGCAAGCAAGTTTGCTGTCGACTTCATGGCTAATTCCATTTTGAACAACTCGGCCTGGTTGGCACGAATTGAGCCTTCGAGCGAGGAGTCCTTTATTGCCGAACTCCGGAGCATGCTCGAGAACGCACACCGCGCGATCGAGGAGCGAGCCAAAACGGCTGATGGCCACAACGGTATGGGGACGACACTAACTCTGGCATATGTTGCATGGCCTCGACTGATCATCGCCCATGCCGGCGATACAAGATGCTATCTTTTTCGCAAAGACGAGCTACATCTACTGACTCGCGATCATACAGTAGCTAATGAAATGCTGCGAAAGGGTCAGCTTCCGCGTGACGAATCGGAGAGATCTCATTGGTCCAACGTTCTTGTCAACGCGTTGGGCGCGGGCGCGGCCAGTGTCTTTCCTGATATCTACAAAATCGATCTCAAGCAATACGATTCAATTTTGCTTTGTAGTGATGGACTCAATAAACATGTTTCCGATAATCAGATTAGCACTGTCTTGTCGGCATCGAAGTCACCCAAAAATGTTTGTCAAGAGTTGATTAAGATGGCAAAACAGGGGGGAGGATCAGATAATATTACAGTTATCTATGCTTCTTTCGTTCATCCTCCTGAACCGGACAATCGCATGCAAATGTTCTCGGCTCACCCCGGGACCGAAACGCTCCTTCAAGAGTTGGCGATCCCGACGTCAGAATTAGATACTCATGACGACGAGACTGCTTCTGCTTTAGCGTTTGATCTTAAACCAGAGACTGAGCCTGAGTTAGGCGGAAACGGAAAGGACACTGTCGACTTCCCCGAGACAGGAGAAAACGACAATACTGAGTTTTTCGACTCTACCAATTGACGATTAGTTGCAATCGCACTGTCACTTTACTGTCAGGATAATAGGGCGATGGTCTGAGTCGGGTGCGTGATGGCCAACGGATCGATAGACGACTTTCGTTCCTTTGGACACTAAAGCATGATCGATCGGAATAGCAAAGTATCCGAGGTCCGTGGGCCACGTGGCAAAGTGACCGCGGTAGTTTCTCGAGTCGACTAATTGCCCTTGCTCTATTAGCCTCCAAAACGGTGGCGACCATGGCGTTATATTGAGATCCCCTACGATAATGCTTGGCGTCTTTGAAGCGATGGCCCATTCAGCCAGACTTTGCAATTGCCTGTTCCTATCCAAGGTCCGCTGATGTAAGTCGGGAGACCGCGTGTGAACAGCAATAATGCGATGAGATCCATGCGTCTCGGTTCCGGGCACAATCGCCTCGATAGCCGGCATGCCTTCGCCAGCTAGGTCATGCGAACTAAACTGAGTACCCTCAACCCGACTCAATACAGCGATGCCACGCGAGGAGTAGTCGGGCATCCAATGGCAGTACGGGTAGTCTGACTCCAGTTGCTTCAAGACCTGAGCTTGCTCGTGACCGAGTTCAATCAGCACCAACATATCGGCATTGTGCTCCTTGACCAATTTCAAAACTTGTTCAGGATCGTGATTCATGATCCAAACATTCCAGGACAAGATCTTGAGCCCGCTGGTTTCTACTTTGTTTTCGAGTATCGGTAGAACCATCAACGGTGAGGTAACCCAAGTAAAGTAAAGCCAAGGTGGTAGGACCATAATGAAGCGATGCCACCAACGAATGCGTCTCTCTCCGGAGCACGCTCGCATGAAAACACTAGCAAATGTCAGTACCCCACTCGTCGCAACCCAGATGTGCCATGAAAGATGGGACGCGAGGTCCCAAATTGGATGCGTATCGCTCATAATGCGTGACGCCATCACAAGCCAGCCGAGCGTTGCCAGCATCGCTGCAGTCAATAGAAAGAGCCGATCGACGAACGATAAAATCTGTACGCTCGTAAGCTCGCTTCGATCCCTCGGATCCGTTGGATTGCTCATTAACGATTTGCCTGCGAGTTCGGATCGAATGATTCCGAAAATGTGTTTAAATTCATAAACTCATGCTGGGCTTCTCGATCCTCAAAATCAGTGATGAGCCATTCCTCCCCTTTCTTTTCGAGAGTCAGTCCTACCCATCGAGGAACCTTGGCTGATATTCCCTGGCTTTTGGCTTCTACAAACGCATTCATGCGAATGAATGCGGTAGCCTTGGCTCGTTTGTAGACCACTTCGATACTATGGATTTTGGTAACCTTCGCTACGGAAAATTTCACGAGATGCATCCGTTCATTAGCATTCGCGACACGTTCCGAGTGATCAGGCGAAATCCTCTTCCGAATCTTTTCGAATTGATTGCTCTGCAATTCGCTTGCCGCATCCGTGAGCCAGACTCGGATGGTTTCCGAGTCGGTAACGCAAAATACGTTGATCAACACCAAAAGAATGGTCAATCCAATGAAACCAATGCCTGTCTTTAAGGCGATTGAGTTTCCCGTCTGAACCCAGCCATAAAACGTCATCGCCGTTAAAATCGCCCCAATCGCACCAATCAACCAGGGCTGTTCAAAAAAAACGGAGGATATCAAGTCAAAAACTCCAAATTTGTGTCGGCTGGTAGGCATTCGATGAGAAGTGTGGCCTAAGGTTGCCGAGCGAGTGTCTCAGTTTTCTAAGCTTTGCGGATTGTACCCAGAGCAAGAACCGCGTGTGTCCCAATTGTATGGTTTTGCCATGCTCGAAACAATTCGTAGATATTGGATCGGCCTACTTGTGATAGTCCTGGTGGGACTACATGCAGGTATTGTCGGCATGATTCGCCATCAAGCCTCCCTAGCAAAAGTCGATGCGTCATGTGAAGTCGATTTGGGAGAATACTTGGCCTTTCAATCGGGTAAGAAATCTCCGCTTCAAATGCGGCTTCACGCTGTTGTCCCAATCAATCATCGGATGAAAAGCCGGCAAGTGATCGAGCTGAACAAAGCGCAGATTCGCCAGTCTCTGGAAGAATACTTGAGACAAATCGACAGCAAAGTGCTCATCGATCCGTATTTGGCAGACCTCAAGTCACAACTCATGGAGGTTTTGGTTCAGACGATTGGTGATTCGTCTATCGACGATTTAGTCATCACGGAGGTGCGAGAGTCCAACGCAAATGTCAGTCTGGAATTCGTGTCGAAAGGTAGTCCGCAAACTCCTCGTAGGCTGGTAGCCACTCTGCGGGATCCTTCCAAAGAAGAAAAGCCTGACGAGGCTGTAACCGAAGAGGATCAGGAACACCTCGATGGCCAGGAGCATTCCGAAGCGCATGCCGAGCCGGTAGCCAAGGCGCACGCTCCAGCAAAACCCGGTGCCCATGGGGCTGCAGCAAAGAAATCTAGCGGTCACGCGGTTCCCGCGAAGAAACCTGCGGCGGGTGGACATGGAGCGCCCGCAGCGAGCGGACACGGAGCACCTGCGGCCGGTCATGGAGCCGCTGCAAAGAAACCTGCAAAAGATGCGAAGAAGAGCGGCGGTCACTAAATCGGCGAGAGCCGTCAATTGCCCACGATCAACGATTTACCTGGTATTAATGTAGTTCAAAAGCAGGGTGATCCAAATCACGGATAGAGCCGAAATCCCGCACCAAGCCGACAATATCCAAAACCGAGTCGAACGGTATTGGTAAATCAACTTCGTGTTCGGCTTGATTTCAGTCTTCAAAAATTTTTCACGATGATCGACATCTTCGAACATCGCGCTTTGAGAAGCTTCCAAAAGACCGTACTGGATAGAAAACTCCAAAACCCCGTATAAAATATGACGGCGTCCTGCCGGGTCAATTCCGATGGCTTCAAAGCACCAAAGCTGCTTGCCAAACAGAGAGGCGTTTTCGTCAACTAAGT
>Ga0105045_10004995_pt1 | contig 11617 bp, 9 predicted proteins | sample MAT02_FD_78089 | JGI IMG/M metagenome (GOLD analysis project Ga0105045, IMG submission 78089) | Freshwater microbial communities from Lake Fryxell liftoff mats and glacier meltwater in Antarctica - MAT-02 (megahit assembly) | ecosystem: Environmental > Aquatic > Freshwater > Ice > Liftoff... | reverse complement strand
GGGTCCCAGGTGGCCTGGCCGTCGTAGTGGCTGTGCACGTCGACCCACCCCGGGGTGACCAGCGCCCCCGAGGCATCGATCTCCTCGCGACCCGTGCCCTCGACCATCCCGACGATAGAGATTCTCCCTTCGTCGATGGCGACGTCGGCCGGGCGGGCGGGTGCGCCCGTGCCGTCGACGACGGTTCCGTTGCGGATGACGAGATCGTGGTCCATGTGGTCTTCCCCTGACGCTCGCGACGGCGCGAACAAGAACACGTTACAAATCGAACGCGCAGCGTGCTGACCAGATGCCGTTTCGCGAGAATGAGGGGCGCGTCAGGCCATCCAGCGAGCTGGAACCTCGGCTACCTGATCCAGACCCCACGCCCAATCGCGAGACCAGTGGCGTCGCTGGCTCGAGCATGCTCTGGTGGGTCATCGGTGCCGCCCGTGAGGACACGAAGGCCGAGCGCATCGCCCAGATCGAGGCACTACCACGTGTCGATGCTCGGGCGCTTCTTGCCGGTTCGGACCGGTGGCGGCGGGCACGACCGGAAGGCATGGAGCACCCGCCCTCGGGTCTCGGCCGGGTCGATCACGTCGTCGATCTCGAGGTGCGCCGCCATGTTCAGCGCCTGCCCGTGCCGGTACGCGGCCTCGACCATCGAGTCGAAGGCCGCCTGGCGCTCGGCGTCGTCCTGAATCGCCTCCAGCTCGCGCCGGAACCCGAGCTTCACCGCGCCTTCGAGGCCCATGCCACCGAACTCGCCGCTCGGCCACGACAGCGTGGCGAGCGGCGCCCGAAAGCTGCCACCGGCCATGGCCTGGGCACCGAGCCCGTAACCCTTGCGCAGCACGACCATGACGAAGGGCACGGAGAGCGACGCCGCGGTGACGAACAGCCGGGAGAAGCGCCGGACCTGCCCGGTCTCTTCGGCCTCGGGTCCGACCATGAACCCGGGCGTATCGCACAGCGACAGGACGGGAAGGTCGTGGCCGTCGCAGAGCTGCAGGAAGCGGGCGGCTTTGTCGGCCGCCGGCGCATCGATGGCGCCGCCGAGCACCGCCGGGTCGTTGGCCATCACCCCGACGGCCATGCCGTCCATCCGCACCAAGGCGGTGACGATCCCACACCCGTAGCCGGCGCGCAGCTCCAGCACTGAGCCCTTGTCGGCAAGGCCGTTGATTGCGGCCCGCACGTCGTAGATCCGCTTGCGCTGCTCGGGCACGACGGCCCGCAGCGCCTCTGGATCCGGCGCGGGGCCGGGGGCGATTGGCCCCTGGAAGTACGACAGGTACTGCTTGGCGATTGCGACCGCCTCGACCTCGTCGGCCACGGCCAAGTCGACCACGCCATTGGCGACCTGCACACCGATCGGCCCGATGTCTTCGGGTGTGAAGGCACCCAACCCGCCGCCCTCGATCATCGCTGGGCCGCCCATCCCGATGTTGCTGTCGGCCGTAGCGATGACGACGTCGCAACAGCCGAGCAGCGCCGCGTTGCCGGCGAAGCATCGCCCGACAGCGATGCCAACCGTGGGTACCAGGCCCGAGAGCCGGGCGAAGTACTCGAAGGCGCGGGTGTCGAGTCCGGCGATCACGGCCATGTCGGTGTCACCCGGCCGTCCTCCCCCGCCCTCGGCGAACAACACGACCGGCAACCGGAGTCGCTCGACGACCTCGAAGATGCGGTCCTTCTTGGCGTGGTTGCGCTGGCCCTGCGTGCCGGCAAGCACCGTGTAGTCGTACGCCACGACGGCACACCGGGCCCGGTCCGGTGAGACGAAGTCGCCGTTGATCTTCCCGATGCCGGTGATCAGGCCATCGGCCGGGGTCTTGGCCTGGAGCTCGTCGGTTTGGCGACGCGACTCTTGGGCGGCGAAGGCGAACCCGCCGTACTCCTCGAAGCTGCCGTCGTCGCACAGGTCCGCCACGTTCTCACGCGCCGTCCGCTGACCCCGGCCGTGGCGTTTGGCCACGGCATCGGGCCGAGCGGCATCGGCCAGCAGAGCTCGGCGTCGGTGCAGTTCCGCCAGGTCGGCTCGCTCCGACGCCACCCCTGCGACCCCTCCCTCCACCTCGGCCCCGTCCTCGACCGTGCGCTCGACCAACGGAAGCTGCCCGGGTTCCGGCGGCACGTCGGGGACCGACCCGGTGACAAGCAGCAGCTCGTCACCTTGGGCGACCGACGTGCCGGCGACGGCGTGCAGCCCACCGACCACCCCATCGAGATACACGGCCAGCGGGTGCTCCATCTTCATGACCTCGAGCACGACAACGGTCTGACCCGAGACCACCTCGTCGCCATCTGCCACTCGAACTTCCGAGACGGTGCCCGCCATGGGTGCGAGCAGCCGGTGGACGACGGGCACAGGCGAGCGGGATGATGCGGGAGGTTGGGCCATGGCGATGGACTACCACCTGCGAGACTTCGCGCCACGCCCAACCTGAGGAGGTCCCCATGCCAGACCTGGAACCCGTGCCCGAGGATTGGAGCCGAGCCCTTGCAGTCGTCGCCCATCCCGACGACCTCGAGTACGGCGTCGCGTCCGCCATCGCCCGCTGGACCGATCAGGGCAAGGAGGTCACCTACTGCCTGGTCACCTCCGGCGAGGCGGGCATCGACTCGCTGGCCCCAGACGAGTGCGCCCGGATCCGCCAAGCCGAGGAACGGGCCTCGGCGGCAGCAGTCGGCGTCGACACCGTCGAGTTCCTCGCCCACCCTGACGGCCTCGTAGAAGCGAACCTCGCGCTGCGGCGCGACCTGTCCGCCACCATCCGTCGGCACCGCCCCGAGGTGGTCATCTCGATCAACTTCCGCGAGTCGTTCGGCGGACCCGGCTTCAACCACGCCGACCACCGCAACACCGGCATCGCCCTGCTCGACGCTGTGCGCGACGCCGCCAACCGCTGGGTGTTCGTGGGCGCAGGAGGCGATGCCTGGAGCGGCGTGCAGTTCGCGCTGTTCGGCGCATCACCACAGGCGACCCATGCCGTCGACGTGGGCGCGACCCTGGACCGCGGCATCGCCTCGCTCGAAGCGCACCGCGCCTACCTCGACGCCCTTCCGCCAGGAACAGCTGGCACAGATCCCGACCCCTTCCTGCGGGGGATGGCCGCCCAGACCGGGCCGCGCCTCGGCGTGGATTTGGCCACCGCATTCGAGCTCATCCCACTGGGTTGAGCCCGAGGGCGCCTCAGGCCTCGGAGCGGGCCGAGTCCACCGCCTCGGTGTCCGGTTTGATCGGCCGGACGTGTCCGGCCCGGACGCGAATCGACTCGAGGAAGCGGTGCACCGCACCTGCCGAGAAGGTCGTGCGCGGCGAGTCGAACACCTCAAAGGCGTGCTGGGCGCCCGGGAGTTCGGCGTAGACCACCGGCTGCTTCGATTCGGCCCGAAGCATCGCTACGAACGATCGCGCCTGTTCGACAGGCACGAGCGAATCGTTCTCGCCGTGCACCACGAAGAAGGGAGGCGCATCGGGACCCACCCAGCTCATGGTGGAAGCGTCGTGCCAGACTTTGGGAGACTCGTCTCGGGTGGTCTTCAAGATGAGCCGGGCCAACATGTCGTCCATGTCGGCGCGTCCGGTGCCGTCACGGTTGGTCCAGTCGTAGACCCCGTAGAACGGCACCGCCGCCACCACCGAGGTGTCGGCTTCCTCGAACCCCGGTTGAAACATGGGCTCGTTGGGTGTGAGGGCCGCGAGCGACGACAGGTGACCGCCGGCAGAACCGCCAGAGATAGCGACAAAGCTCGGGTCGCCGCCGTAGTCGGCGATGTTGGCCTTCACCCACGCGAGGGCCCGCTTCACGTCGATGATGTGGTCGGGCCAGGTGGCCCGGGGGCTGAGCCGGTAGTTGATCGACACGCATATCCAGCCGTTATCGGCCAAGTGCGCCATCAGCGGCATCGCCTGCTGGTCCTTGTTACCCATCAGCCACGCGCCGCCATGGACCTCCACCAGCACAGGGGCCTTGCCATCGACCGGCAGGTCCGGCCGCTTCCAGATGTCGAGTTGGTTGCGGCGCCCAGCCTCCCCATAGGCGAGGCTGCCGCCCTGCACGTAGCGTTTGCGCCAGAACATGAGTGGACCGGCGGCGATGCGCTTGCGCACCAGCGCGACCTCCGAGCCACCCGCCCCGGGCACCGAGCCGGACACGAGGTCCTCCCCCAGGCCCTCGACGAGCGCATCGTCGAAGACCTGGCCGGCTTCGGTGCCCTGCTTCCAGATCTTGCTCAGCTCTGCCCACGACGCGGCACTCAGCGCGAGGCCCAGCCACCCCGCAGGCGACCGCAGCGCACCCTTGCGTACGAACCCGGCCGTGGCTACCACCTGCCACGCGACGGCGTGCAGGGGGAGCTCCGATGTCAGCCAGCCAGGGAAGAACGAGAGCACGCTCGCTCGCCCGGTGCGCGAGAACGGGGTGCGGGCGTTGGCCGTATTGGCGGAGCCAAGGGCTGCCGCCAACAGGTAGGTGCGTCCGGCAGAACTCGGTTCCGGTCCTCTGGTCATGTCGCCAGTCTCGCCGCCCAGTCACCAGCCGCGCCATGTCACACGCGTCGTTGCGACAAGGCCAACTGGGACGTCGTCGGATCGGGCGCGATGCGCCATGGGAAAGCCCGACAACGGCTCGAGGCCTTGACCTACTCCAACAGCCGCAGGCCTCCTGGCGCGATCGACGCCTTGGGGTGGGCCAGGTCCACGATGAACTCGGTGCGATGCGCGGGGAAGACGTACTGGCCGATGAGCACCGGGATGCCCGCCTGGTCTGCGGTGACGCGCTCACACACCAGAACCGGCGAACCGACCGGGATGCGCAGCAGTTCGGCATCGCTGGGGCTCGCCGCATCGGCCCCGATGGTCTGGGTCGCACCCCCGAACTGCACCGGGAGCAGCTCGTAGAACGACTGGTCGCGCACTTGGGCCCGGCTCAGCTCGGCACCGAGTTCCTCGGGGCACCAGACCGTCACCGAGGCGAAGGGCTCGCCATCGGCCAGGTTGATGCGGGTGACCTTGAGGGCCTTGTCGACGCCGAGGACCGAGCGGACACGGGCGGGTGGCCGAACGAAAGCGAACTCGAGGATCTGGCGCTCGGAGCGCCGGCCCTCGGCTTCGAGCTGGGCCTCGAGGGTGCCCAACCGCACGAGCGGTTGGCGGACGGTGCTGCCCGCCACGAACCAGCCGAACCCCTGGCGTGAATCGACCAGCCCCTCGCCACGCAGGGACTCAAGGGCCTTGCGAATGGTGACGCGCGACGCGCTGTAGGTTGCCGACAACTCCGACTCCGACGGCAACAACCGACCGGCCGTCAACTCGCCCTCGTCGATGAGGCGATGCAGGTCTTCGGCAATGTCGCGGTATCGGATGGTGCGCACTTGTCTCATAGTTGTATGCTTTGTGTGGCGATGCAAGTGGTGTCGCCAACGACGATCCCGAGGTGATCCCATGGCCGTGACCGCAACCACCCCCATCGAGCTCGTGAACGCGGTGTACGCCAAGCTCCCCGATCGGGTCGAGATCGGCCGCCGACGGCTGGGCAAGGCGCTCACGCTCACCGAAAAGATCCTCCTCAACCACCTGCGCGACCCCGAGACCGGCGGGCTCGAGCGCGGTGTCAGCTACACGGACTTCGACCCAGACCGCATCGCCATGCAAGACGCCACCGCGCAGATGGCACTGCTGCAGTTCATGACCGCCGGCTTGGCCGAGGTGGCGGCGCCCACCACAGTCCACTGCGACCACCTCATCCAGGCGAAGGTGGGCGCAACCATCGACCTCGGTGTCGCCATCGACACCAACAAGGAGGTCTACGACTTCCTCGAGAGCGTGTCGGCCAAGTACGACATCGGCTTCTGGGGACCGGGCTCAGGCATCATCCACCAGGTCGTGCTCGAGCAGTACGCCTTCCCCGGCGGGATGATGATCGGAACCGACAGCCATACCCCCAACGCTGGTGGTCTCGGTATGGTCGCCATCGGCGTGGGCGGCGCAGATGCCGTCGACGTCATGACCGGCTTCCCGTTCAACGTTCGGTTCCCCAAGGTCATCGGCATCCACCTCACGGGCAAGCTGACCGGCTGGAGCTCCCCCAAGGACGTGATCCTCGAGGTGGCCCGCATCCTCACGGTGAAGGGCGGCACCGGCGCCATCATCGAGTACTTCGGCCTGGGCGCCGAGTCCATCTCCGCCACCGGCAAGGCCACCATCTGCAACATAGGCGCCGAGATCGGCGCCACCACCTCAGTGTTCGCCTACGACGAGAGCCACGACGCCTACCTGCGGGCCACCCGCCGGGCCGACATCGCCGATGCCGCCAAGGCCGTCGCTGCGGACCTGCGCCCCGACCCCGAGGTCTACGCCGAACCCGCCAGCTACTACGACCAGGTCATCGAGATCGACCTCGACACCCTGGCCCCGCTGATCAATGGCCCCCACTCCCCCGATTACGCCCACAAGGTGTCCGAGATCGGGGCCACCGCCGTCGAGAAGGAGTGGCCGCTCGAGATCAGCGCCACACTCATCGGTAGCTGCACCAACTCGTCCTACGAGGACATCACCCGGGCCGCCTCGATCGCCCGCCAAGCCTCGGCCAAGGGACTGAAAGCCAAGACCAAGCTCCTCATCACCCCCGGCTCCGAGCAGGTTCGCGCCACCATCGAGCGCGATGGCCTGCTCGCCGACCTCGAGGCCATCGGCGGCGAGGTGCTGGCCAATGCGTGTGGCCCGTGCATCGGCCAGTGGAGCCGGCCCGACATGGACCCAAGCACGGTCAACACCATCGTCAACTCGTACAACCGCAACTTCCCCAAGCGCAACGACGGGTCGGCCAACACGCTCAGCTTCGTGACCTCTCCCGACACGGTCATCGCCATGGCACTCGCCGGACGGCTCGACTTCAACCCGGTGACCGACACGCTGACCGCACCATCGGGCGAACAGGTGAAGCTCGACGAGCCCGTCGGCATCACCCTCCCCGAGCTCGGGTTCGACCCGGGCGTGGACACGTTCACGCCACCACCAACCGACCGTTCGGGCATCGAGGTCAAGGTCTCCCCCACCTCAGATCGCCTCCAACTCCTCACCGCGTTCGAGCCCTGGGGTGGGCAGGACTACGTCGAGCTGCCGCTCCTGTTGAAGGCGCTCGGCAAGTGCACCACCGACCACATCTCGATGGCCGGCCCCTGGCTCAAGTACCGAGGCCACCTCGAGAACATTTCGGGCAACCTGTTCCTCGGCGTCATCAACGCCTTCACCGAGTCCGACGGCTTTGGCAAGGACCCGATCGACGGCGAAACCAAGCGGTTCCCCGAGATCGCCAAGCACCTCCACGAGGCCGGCGTGTCATGGGTGGCCGTCGGCGACGAGAACTACGGCGAGGGAAGTTCGCGCGAACACGCCGCCATGGAGCCCCGATTCCGCGGCGCCAAGGTGATCCTGGTCCGCAGCTTCGCTCGCATCCATGAGACCAACCTGAAGAAGCAGGGCGTGCTGCCGCTCACGTTCGCCGACCCGGTCGTATACGACCAGATCGGCGAGGATGACAAGCTCTCGTTCCTCGGCCTCGCAGACCTGGCGCCGGGCCAGCCGGTCTCTGCAGAGATCGTGAAGCCAGACGGCACGAAGATGCCGTTCGACGCGCTCCACACGATGAACGAGGAGCAGATCGAGTGGTTCCGCGCTGGCGGCGCCCTCAACATCATCCGCCAAAAGATGGGCCAGAGCTGATGAGCGGCAACCGACGCCCCCGATCGAAGCCCAAGGTGGCCGAAGCCAACCCGGCAGACCTTGAGCTCTTCGCCTCCTTCGTGCGTGCGGAGGAGCAACAAGAACGCGACGCCAAGAAGGCGGCCCGCGACGAGCGCCGCAAGGCAGACGAGCTGGACCAACTCACCAAGGCCAAGGAGGATGCTGCCGCCCAAGTGAAACGACTGCGTGGCAACGATCGCGCCACCGCCGAGCAGAAGACCGAAGCCGATGGGGCCTACAAGGTGGCTCTTGCTGCCGTGGTGGCCGCCGAGACCGGCGAGACTCCCGCCTGGGCTCCTCCGGCGCCGGCGCCGGAGGAGGCGCACGAGACCGAGGGGGAATCCCCTCGCTTCGAGGAACCAACCGATGCCGACCTCGATCCCGGCCACGCACCCGACGGCGGTGCCGACGCCGACGCCGCAGCCGACGCCTCCCCTGCCACTGAGTCCGACGACAGCCCGGGCTAGCGTCCGAGCATGAACCGCTCGCTCTCCCCATTGCTCCTCGTCGCCGCGTTGACGCTGACCATCGCGTCGTGCGGCGTCGACGGTGGCGACGATGCCACTGGACTCGCAGGAGATGCCACCACCACCTCCACCACCTCCACCACCACCTCCACCGCACCCGAAGGGTCCGAGCCCGACGCCCCCGCTCCCGATGTCCCCATGCCCGATGTCCCCATTCCCGACGACGCGATCAAGTCACTTGCCGAGGTCTACGTCGAGTTCGGGTTCACCGAAGACGAGGCCACCTGTCTCGCTGAACAGCTCGCAGGCATGGGCGGAGGCTCTGTCGACCCGAGCGACACCGGGGCGATGATGGACGTCATGAGCCAGTGCGACATCCCGCTGTCGCGCCTCACCGAGATCACCGGCGAGTTGGGCGATGGCAGCGCCGAAGACACGATGCGCGCCAGCCTCGCCGCAGGCCTTCGGGCCTCGGGCCTTACCGATGAGCAGGCATCGTGCGTTGCCGACGCGTTCGTCGCCGAGTTCGGCGCCGATGCGTCGTCCGCCGGCGATCCGTCGGTGCTCACCGACTTGTTCGCAGGATGCGATGTCGACCCTGGCCTCATCGGCGGTTGACTCGGGGCGACACAACCGTACGCCCGGTGGACGCAGTCAGTCCGTTCCCGGCCGACGCTCGAGTTCAGCGTCGGGATCGCCGTTGTAGCTCGACGGCAACGTGCGGGCCAGTTCCTCGGGCGTTGGCTCGTGGCGGATCCGAGCCTCATCGGGAAGCAGGCCGACGAGTGCCTTCATGATGCGCTTGGTGTCGGCGTCGGCGCTTCGATACATCAACGGAACCGGAGGGCCAACTCGTACCCGGACCGTCGGCGGGTGACCGATGGCCAAGACGTCGGGCGTCCGGGCATTGCGCGGCCACACCTTCTCTGTGCCCCACAACCCGATCGGGATGACAGGTGCCTTGCTCAACGCGGCCAGCTTGGCGGCTCCCCACCGTCCCTTGAGCTCGGGGTCGAAGAACGCCCGACCACGTGGAATGGTCCCCTGCGGCATGATCGCCACTGCCTCACCGGCGCCCAGGGCCTCGGCTGCGGCAAGCAGAGGCTCATCGGAGCCCGACCCTCGCTCGACGCGGATGCCGCCGAGCGCTGTCATCAACTGGCCCACGATCGGCGCATCGAACACCTCCTTCTTGCCGAGGAACCGGACCGGGCGGCCGGCCTGGGCGAGAGCCCATCCGATCGCGAGCGGGTCGAAGTACGACCGGTGGTTGCCCACCAAGATCGCCGGACCATCTGCGGGGATGTGCTCGATGCCTGCAACATCGAAGCGAACCCAAGGGAACAACTGCGGCTTGGCCAGCATCTGCAGCGCCCGCTGCGGCTCGATGCCCGCCAGCTTGGGAACACCTGCGGGGACATCGAAGAACTGACTGGGCCAGCGCCGGAGTGCCGCCACCACCCGCAACCGGGGGTCGGGGTTGACCGCCGTCGGGAACTTCACCGCCGAGAGCAGCGGCAGGTCGTAGATGGAGTCCGAATAGGCGTAGCTGAGCGCCACGTCGACCCCGTTGCGTGTCGACCACTCCCGCACCGCCGCCAGCTTTCCGGGACCCCAGACGAAGAAGCCGTCGACCGAGCCGTCGTAGCGGCCCTCGCGTTCTCCGTACCGGGTGGCGATGACATCGTCGATGCCCAACGCGGCGGCGAGCGGGGCCACCAGGTCGAACGGCGATGTGGTGGCCATGACGACCTTGCGACCTTCGGCGCGGTGCTTGTGTATCAGTGAACGGGCGAACCCCGGCACCTCGTGGACCAAGCGCTCCGCCGCCAGTCGCCCGGCCTCTTGCACCAGTGACCGCTCCCAGCCCGACGCTGCACGCGCCATCTGACGAGTCGCCACCATCGACGGAATGGTCTCGCCGATGACGTCGAAGAGCTTGAACACCAGTCCCTCGCCGGGAATGCTCCGGTCGGGCAAGACCCCGACGCGCTTGAGCATGGTGGAGAACATCGGACCGCTGGCGCCGGTGAGCAGCGTCCGGTCGAGGTCGAAGAAGGCGGCGGGCTCCATGGATGCGAGCCTAGGGGCGGCTCCAGATGGCCGGGCCGGGAACTTCTTGACGACCCGTCAGATTCCGGCGAGGGTGCGCATCCCATCCTCCGGAGGTTCAACCCGTGGTCCATCCCCTCGACGAGTACCCGATCCACCAGGCACCGCTGTCGATGTCACACGTCGTCAGCTCGGATCGCAACGCCTATGACCGGTGCTACTTCAACGCCCATGGGCGCACCGGCGACCCGTTCCTCATCACCGGATTGGGCATCTACCCGAACCTTGGGATCATCGACGCCTACGCCACGGTGCGCGTGGGCGATCGCCAGTTGACCGTGCGGGCCTCCGATGCCATCGACGGGCACGACCGCCTCCGGCCTTCGGTCGGGCCATTCACCATCGAGGTGCTCGAACCGCTCGAAAGCGTTCGTTTCACCTGCGCAGGAGACGACCACGGCGTCGGTTTCGACCTCACGTGGCAAGGGTCGTTCCCCGCAGCCGACGAGCAGCCCCACGAGTGGCGCTCCGGCCCGGCGCGTCGCGTGGCGCTCGACGCCCAACGGTTCGCTCAGCTCGGCACGTGGGAAGGCGAACTGCGCGTCGACGGCGTGACCCATCAGGTCACCCACGATCGCTGGGTCGGCAGCCGCGACCGCTCGTGGGGGATCCGCCCGAGCGGGGAGGCGGAGCCGGGGGCCCGAGCGGCAGACGAACCCATCGAGGGGTTCTGGTGGCTCTATGTTCCGCTGCGCTTCGACGATTTCGCCGTCGTGGTGATCATCCAGGAGGACCCTGACGGCCATCGGGTGCTCAACGACGCCACGCGCATCTGGCCAGCGAGCACCGGCCGACGCCCCGAGCAACTTGGGTGGCCGCGGGCCGAGATCCACTACCGGAGCGGCACCCGAGAGCCGACGGGAGCCACGATCCACCTCACCGAGGCCGACGGCACGCCGCTGGTCCTCGAGGTCGAGTCCCAGGGCTTCGTGGCCCTCAACTCTGGTACCGGCTACGGCGGCGACATCACCGGCTGGACCCACGGCACATGGAAGGGTCGCGACTGGGTCGACGGTGTCGACCTCGACATGAACGCGCCCGAGGTCGCTGGCATGGTTCCGTTCGGACTCCTCGATCACGTCGGCCGGGCCACGCTTGACGGCAAAGAGGGGTGGGGGCTCTTCGAGCACGGCACCTTCGGCCGCCACGATCCGAGCGGATTCGCGGACTTCGGTTCCGTCGCGCCCTAGCGACCGCCCCCTGACGCGCGCACAGCCTCCCGCCCGTCCACCCGTTCTGCCGCGCACACATGACACCCACACCACCCCCGCGCGGCAGAACCCGCCAACCCCAGGAGCCACCCGTT
>Ga0105045_10004994_pt1 | contig 11618 bp, 13 predicted proteins | sample MAT02_FD_78089 | JGI IMG/M metagenome (GOLD analysis project Ga0105045, IMG submission 78089) | Freshwater microbial communities from Lake Fryxell liftoff mats and glacier meltwater in Antarctica - MAT-02 (megahit assembly) | ecosystem: Environmental > Aquatic > Freshwater > Ice > Liftoff... | reverse complement strand
GTTCGTTCTGGCCCTGGCTGATGACGACGGCCATGTCGGTCGACTCCATCAACTCGATGCGTGACGCCAGCCACGGTCGCTGAGCCTCCGGGAGAGCGTCATGCTGGGCTCGCAGCTCGGCGAGATGAGCCGCCCACTCCTCCTGGACCATGTCGTACATCGCCACCGCAGCGGCCTTGTCGATGCCGACGTACATCGCCTTCCCGGCGAACCCTCGCCCGACGAAGTGTGCGACGAGATCCTTGGCCACGGTGCGCAGTCGTTCGGGGCGGGTCATGAACGTGTGCTGTTGGGTGAACTGGCGGATCAGTTGGCCTTCCTCGTCGTCGTCGAGTTCAGCCGCTTCGAGTAGCGCTGTGAGTTCGTCGGCGAAGTCGTCGTTGACGAGCTGCAACTCCGGGATGCGGTTCTCGTAGAACAACGGCACCGTCGCACCGTCTTCGATCGCGTCACGGAAGTTGTAGGTCGACACGTACTCGCCGAACTCCTGGCGGGTCAGCTCCTCACCAACCAGCAGCGGCGTGCCGGTGAACCCCATGAACGACGCGTTCGGCAACGCCTGGCGCATGTTGAGCGCCAACGTGTCGTACTGCGAACGATGCGCTTCGTCGGTGATGACGATGATGTCGTCTCGATCCGACAGCACCGGCATCTCGGTCTCGCCCTGCTCCTTGTCGAGCCGGAACTTGTGGATCAGGGTGAACACGTATCGGTGATCGGCGGCGAGGAGTTCTCGCAGGTGAGTGGCGGAACGGGCGTGTACGTCTTCTTGTTCGCTGATGGCTCCGGCGCGGGCGAACTCCTTGTGGAGCTGCACGTCGAGTTCGGTGCGATCGGTGACCATCACGAAGGTCCACTTCCCAGGGAGGCGACGCAGCACCTTCTGGGTGAACCACAACATCGACAAGCTCTTGCCACTGCCTTGGGTATGCCAGAACACGCCGAGCCGTCTATCTCCCGCCGAACGCACCCGGTGCATGTTCTCGATCGAAGCGTTGACGCCGAGCACCTGATGGTTGCGGGCGACGCTCTTGATCAGCCCGCCGGGTCGTTCGAGGTAGGCGACGAAGTTCTCGATGATGTCGAGCAGGTAGTCCTTCGTGCACGTCCCCCGGATCGCTGTTTCGAGAGCGACGACGCCACGGTTGCCGTCGGCGTCGATGACCTTCCAGTCACCGAAGTACTCCCAGGTGGCGTAGGTGGCCCCCACCTTCGCCTGCGAGCCGTTCGAGATGATGATGAACCCGTTCGGCCAGAACAACTGCGGGATCGTGTCGCGGTAGTCGGTGATGTTCTTCGTGTAGCCGTCCTCAACCGAGATGGCAGCGCCCTTGAACTCCAGAAGCACGAGCGGAATGCCGTTGACGAAGAGCACCGCGTCGGGGCGGCGATCGTGCAGGGTGCCCTTCATCCGGAGCTGGTTGACTGCGAGCCAATCGTTCTTCGTCGAGTCGTGCAGATCGATGTATCGGACGACAGCGAACTGATCCTCGCCTTGGTCGTCGGTCCACTGGGCGCGGTGCCCGTCGCGCAATAGCTCGTGGTTTTCCTGGTTCGCCCGCACTGGCAGCATCAACGATCGGTCACGAGTGATCTCGGCGAGCGCCTCCTCCCGGATCGACTCCGGCACCTCAGGGTTCAGGATCGTGAGCGCATCACGAAGCCGATGCGTCAAGAAGGCGTCATGCTGCGAATCACGCCCCAGCGTTCCCCCAGGCCCAAGCGTCTCGGTGTAGGCGTTGACCGTTTCCCAGCCGAGTTCGGCGAGCAGTTCCATCGCCGGTCGCTCAACCAATTCGTCCTCGTTGAACCTGCTCGGGCTCACGATGTTGCCCCAACCAATGCATCCAGATCGAGCGCAGACACATCGATCTCACCGGTCACCAACTTCGGTAGCAGCAGGTCGCGGGTTCTCGCGAGCACGGCGCTTGCGTGTGCGAGTCGATGTGCCAGCCGCCATGGACTTCCGGCGACTTCTGTGAACTGGTCGACAAGTCTCGCTGTTGGCGCGATGGCCTGAGCCTCTGCGACCTTCTTCTTACTGACGTTCTGCTGAGCGGCTCCTTGCGCGATCCGGTTCAACGGCTCACGTAGCTCGCGCAAGACGAACCAGAGATGGATCGTCGACGAGACCTGCGGATTCGCCACGAGCCCCAGAGCAGCTTGGTTCGCGCTGCTGGTCGTCTCTACGAGACCTAATCGGCCGACTGTCGGTGATCCGTAGATCGCCATCAGAATGGTCTCGGGCCCGAAGGTTCGTGTGGAGGACGAGGACACCGCATGTTCGGTGATCTGTTCCGATGATCCGATCAGGATCGAGTCGGTCAGGTCGCCGGTCTTATACCAATCGACCGTGCCGTCGGTCCAGAACGATGGTTCGGATCGTCTTGGGGTGCCGCCAGACTGAATCCGGGAACACAGGTCGGCCACTGATCGAACCGCCCAGCCTTCGGGGATTGGGCCGAGGGATGAGTTGACGAAGCCAACGTCTTCGTGGCCGGGGTAGCGGAAGTGGACGAACCACTCCCGATAAATCGTCTGCGCCATCTTCTCCAGCACCTCGATCCGCCGCCGATTGTTCTCAATCAAATCGTCGATCGAACCGAGAGTGGCAACCACCGCCTGCTGAGCGCGCAAAGAAGGAATTGAAATCGGAAACGCCGGGAAGGTCTTGATCGGGACACGGTCGACCGTCGACCCAGAGATGATTCGCGCAGTGACAGTCGAGCGCCACTCGGGACCGAGCATCATGAAGTGTAGGTATCGCGGCACGACCTTGGAAGCGTCAGGCCGAATAAGCGCTATTCGACGACCCAGGCAGCCGCGGAACCCTTCCGGAATCAGTGCGTAGCGATGCAGGGTCGCTTCATACGTAAAGACGACGTCGTTTGCCCGAGGTTCAACTCGGCGCGTCCAGTGGGCGAAGTCCTCCTCCGATATCGGGCGATAGTCAGAGAGGTCCAACGTGCCGCTATCGGTGATGTTCTTGATCCCCAGGTACACGGGCCCCGAGTCAGCCTCTGCAGGAGTGGCATGAGGTCCATCGTGGAACTCAAGCATGACATCGGCCATTGTGAGGCGTCGCCATTCGTTCACGCGCTCAGGATCTCCGTGATTGCGGCGTCGACTTTGGCTCGCAGGACGTCGGCTTCGTTGCTCAGCTTGGTGAACTCTTCGAAGAGTTCTTCGAGTTTCTCGTTGAAGTCGATGCCGTCGTCTTCGATCGCGGCGGTGCCGGTGTAGCGGCCGGGGTTGAGGCTCCAGCCTTGGGCTTCGATCTCGTCGCTGTTGGCGACCTTGCAGAGCCCGGCGACGTCCATGTAGGTGGCGTCGGCGAAGATGGTGGTCATCAGGTCGGCGCTGCCGTCAGCGGTTTCGACGGCCTCGCCGCGGTAGAGGCGCACGATGTTGGCGATCAGTTCGATCTGTTCGGGCAGAAAGTCGCGGTGGGCGCGGTCGATCTGGCGGAATAGTTTGCGGGCGTCGATGAACAGCACGCTGTCTTCGCGGTCGGTGCCGATCTTGCCCTTGTCGAGAAACCACAACGTGACCGGCAAGGTGACGGTGTAAAAGAAGTTGGTGCCGATCGCGACCATCACGTCGACCGTCTTGGCCTCGATCAGTTTGCGGCGGATCTCGCGTTCGCTGTGTCCGGCGTCGCCTGCCGAGTTGGCCATGACGAATCCGGCGCGGCCTTTGTCGTTGAGTGCCGAGGCGAACATCTGGATCCACAGGTAGTTGCCGTTGTCGGACTTGGGGATGCCGTGCGGGAATCGCTTGTCGCCAGCGAGGTCGTCTTTGCGGATGCCGTCGACGTTGAATGGCGGGTTCGCCATGACAAAGTCGAACGCACCGGGGCTCTTGTGGATGTCGTCGTAGTAGCTGTTGCCGAGGCCGATCTCGCCGGACAGGCCATGGAGGGCGAGGTTCATCTTTGCGAGCGGGACGGTGACCTCTTTCTGTTCTTGGCCGAACACGGAGAGGTCGGCGGTCGCTGAGCCCTGGTGACGGGCGACGAACTTGGCGCACTGCACGAACATGCCACCCGACCCGCACGCTGGATCGAATACTCGGCCATGGAACGGCTCGATGATCTCGACGATCAATCGGACGATCGAGTACGGCGTGAAGAACTCGCCGCCACCCTTGCCTTCGGCGGCGGCGAAGTTGGAGAGGAAGTCTTCGTAGATCAGACCGAACGCATCACCCGACAGCGTCCGGGGGAGCGGAGCGAAGAGACGGAGCAGCGTCGTGAGGACAGGCTTCTCCATGCGCTGGTATCCCTTCGGCAGCACGTCCTTTAGCTCGGGGTTGTGTGTCTCCATCGCCCGCATGGCGGCATCTACCGCAGCACCGAGATCGGCGGCCTCCGGGAGCGCAACCAACGTCGACAGACGAGCTTCGTCGGGGACGAAGAGCACGGAGCGGGCCTTGTAGTCGTCCGCGGTCACTGGACGGCGAGGTGTGGCCTTTGCTTCGAGTTCAGGCCGGATCTCCTCAAAACGGTGCTCGGCGTAGGCGAGGAAGATGAGCCCGAGCACCGGGCCTCGATACTCGGATGGACCGAGAGTGGAGTTCGCTCGCATCTGGTCGGCTGCGGCCCAGAGTGTCCGCCGTACTTCTGCCAGGTCAGTGGTGTCCACGTAGTCGTCTCCTCAGGTCCGCCGATTCTCCAGTCTGACTGTAGATGTAGGCGGCACGATTCCCGGTGACGCCGGATTGCTGACACCAGGTTCGTTCCTTCCCGTCCCATGGGTTCGGCTACGGAGACAATCCCAGACTGGTCGACGCCCCTGGACCGCCTCAGCCGACCGAACCTCCCGCTGGTAGCTGCCCTACCCGATGATGTTCGCCAGAGGTCCAACGACCCAGCCCCGGATGTAGCGAATCAGGTTCTCCAGAAACCCGTCCACCGATTGATTCGTCCAGCCCAGCCCCAGGTGGTAGCTGAGGGTCACCTGCACCTCTGCGTGGGGAAGAACCCACTGTCCGTCGACAACAGCCACCAGCCGACGACGTCACCGTCCTGAGGTGGCCGACCCAGCCAGTTCGGCTTCCACCGGACCTCGACTCCGTCATCGACTCCCGCCATGATGTCTGTGGGCACCCACGCTGCGAGGTGCAACCGACGATGCTTGTCAATGTTCGAGAGGCGCTGGAGCGTGCTCAGTTCGTCATGCTCGATGGCGCTGGCTCGGCGCTCCTCGGACATCTCGTCGCTCTCGAAGTCATGCCAAGGTTGTCGAGACCCGTGCCTTCGATTCCAGCCTTGGACGTCGCCGTCTTCACCCGCCTGCGTCGCGTGCTACGGGACACCCGCTGCCCGCTTGCGGTCGTGCCGTTATCGGGCGCGCCAGTCCGAAGTGAGGGGGTCACGTCGGTGGACCGAATCGCAGGTTCCCTACCGGCTATGCCGACTCTGCCGAATGACCGACCGGCCTTGCGCACCCGGTCGCCGTGACACCCGATCACTAGTGTGAACTCGAATCAATCCGCCCGCTTGTACTGGAGACGTCTATGCCAGGTCCGTATGTTCAACTTGCAACGTTCTGCGAGAAGGTGCTGCAGGAGGCGGACGGGGTGATCTCGATTGTTCGCATGATTGATCGAATTGGCGTGAGCGCCCAGGGCACAAATGCCCCTCCCGAGCTTCCGGGCGGAACCATCCGAACCACGCTTGTCGTCGCGCTCAAGTCGGACGATGCCCGAGGTCGCCACGAACTAACAATTCGCGCACACCAGCCCAGCGGCCAGACCCTTCCCGATCGAAAGCTCGACGTGATATTCGATGGCGATGACAGGGGCTTCAACCTAATCGTCGAGATCGACGTTGAGGCAATGGAAGGGCTGTACTGGTTTGACGTGCTGCTCAACGAGTCATTGATGACACGGATTCCGCTGCGAATCAGCTACCAACGAATGCCAGGTGCTGTCGGATCGTGACGTCACCACCGAAGGACATGGGTTCCGCGGACACCAGCTGGTTCGAAAGTCCGAACGTCCACATGTGCGGTTCAGATAGCCACACAGTCCCCGCGATCCGTCCGAGTTCTAGCCGAAACTCACGATCGGTCAGCAGGCTTCGCTCGGCGAACAGAAGGTCAATTTGCGCCACCAGTGGCGTGCGATCATTCCACCCCGCCTCTACAAGCCAGTCTTGGAACCCCTCGGGAGTCAGCTCGTCCGCAAGAACGTCAAGTACATGACTTCTGACTTCTTGGTCAAGCGTCGCGTCATCCACAATGCGCAATCTACCGCACCCCGGTACCGGAGCGACAGTCAGTGAGTCTCAAGAAACGCAGGGTCGCACCCGAGGAGATACGGCAGCGGTTTAATTCGATGGGTCTAGCCAAACAAGCGGAGGACGGCACCCTGATGCAGATCCTTGAGCGGGAATCCCCGGCACGGCCCCAGGCAAATCAGCCTACGGGGACGAGAAGCCGGATGGTTTGGTACGTCGATTCGACCATGACCAAAGTCGCGTTAGTCCATGAATACCGGCTTACAGACGGGACCATCGGCGGTTCCGGCAAACCCGATCCGAAGAGGCTGGTGGTCGGCGACGAGGTCCTGTACTGCTGACCTGTGCGGCCGAGTCACGGAAGTGCCGGTGGATGTCACAGGGCAAAGACTTTGCCTGACTCGGCACGAGCGACTTCAACGCGGCTGAGAGCTTCTGCACCGACCCTGGCTATCGGAACTGGTTCGATGACGTTAGGGCGGTGGGCTACTTGGGGGTTCCTTCATCCTCGGTGCGGCCGTATTTCCGAACCGCTGCTTCGATTCGCTCGTCTCACGTGATCAGGCATGACGACGTCGTCGGTTCCGTCGAACTCCTCGATTCCGAGGGTCGGTTCCGACGGGTGCGGTCGGTTGGTCATCTCTCCAATGTCGCACAAGGTTGGTCAGTCGCCCTGTATGTCTGCCGCCGAGAGTGCGGCGAGTACGTCGAGGGTGGTTCGATTCCGGAGCTTCTCCATGTCTCTCGGATGATGTCGGTCCATCATCGACCTGGTGAACTGGTAGTCCTCGGCGAGCTGCTGCTGGGCGCTCCCCGGCCGTGGTGCCTCGGTTCGCGAAATGGTGCGCAACACCGTGAGCGCCGCACGGATTCGCGCTTCGAGGTTCTCGTCCTCGTCGTTCAGGAAGGTCGCGACGAGTTCGATTGCACGGGCGTGAAGCGCGTCGGCGCGACTTTGATGTTCCTGCGCGAGGGTCCAACGGAGACGCTCCAGAGCTGAACGGACGCCGGGGTGATGAGCGAGCCAGCGAGTGACGGTCTCCCGTGTCACTCCGCCAGCATCTGCGGCTTCGGCATGGGTGCTGCCGGTCGCGATGGCGAGCACGGCCTGCTCCTGAGCCGGGCTGATGTCGATCAGGCTCTCGATCAGATCGTGGTTGTAGTCACCGGGCGTTGATCCGTACATCGTGGCTCCTGTGATTTCCTGTGACGAAAGGTGACGTTGTGCCGAACTGGGGTGCCGGTTTGGACGGCGCGTACTGCGATGAAGTGTTGCTTTGTACTCACGATGAGTGCCCTTCGAGTTCGGCATTCCCTGGGGACGTACGGGGGACGTGAGAGTGAGTGTTGGGGGTAGCGGTGGAGCAAGCAGGCATCTCCAGGCGGTTTCTGAATGTCCCGCTGAGATCAATCTGGCCATGTCGACCTTCGTGCGCCGGGTTGTAGACCGCCCAGCGCCCGCGCCGCTGCTTTTGGATGAGACCTACCTTTTCCAACCGTCGCAGGCTGGCGCTGGCTGTGTCTCGGTGGACCCCTTGGAGCTGGGCGATGTCGGATGCCGTCAGGTAGGCAGCCCCAGTCTTGCCACTGCGGTCTTCCATCCGAATCCAGATCATCACATCGATGTCGGTGAGCGTTCCCTGCTCGTGGTGTTGCAGGAAAAGTCCGATCGGGAATCGCTCGCCGATGGCATGGCCGTTGGCCGCCATCACGGGACGGCGCTCGATCCGGTTCGGCTTCACCCACGTCTCGACGGGCGGCTCGGTCAGGTGGAGATTTACAGAATCCACGAGGTCGCTCCATGGCACGCCGTGGGCCAACGCAGCGGTGACGTCCTTGTACTCGTCTGGTGGCCGCATGATTTCGATCAGAGCATTTGTCGACTTGGCGAGGTGGTCTGCGACTGAGTGCCCCCGATTCCATCCCGCACGGTCGTTGTCGACGACGACGAAGATGTCTGAGCGGTCTTTAAGCGGAGAGAGATCTACGCGATCGATCGAACCGTGGACCGTCGTCGCCACAAATGCGAGCTTGGCCAACGTGTCCGCATCTCGTTCGCCCTCGGTCCAGAAGACAGGCAGATCCGGCTCGTTGAGGAGTTCCGGAAGGCGGTATAGCAATGTCGGGCCGTCGGGCATTCCAGAGGTCCACGAGTCGCCTTCGGGCCGGTAAGGGATGAACTTGTTCGTCTCCCGGTCGAAGCGCCGCACCAAGTACCGCACCACACGTTTCTCGTCTCGATACCGGAACTCGCGGAGCACTCGTGCGGCACCACGTCGGCTGGAGTCGGGGTAGAGATCCGGAACGGCGAGTTTGAGTTCAACGAGCACGGCATCGGAGTCGCACTCGGCGAAGCACCTCAGGTTCACCCTTTGCCGCTCATCGTCGCTCACCGTGATTCCGAGCGAGGGGTGATGGTCTGGGTGCGAAGGACATCGGGCCCTCCACCCCTTGCTCGAACGTTTCACACCGTCCAACCGGTCCAACACCCGCTGGACGTGGGCAGGAACTCGGCTCACCGAACGTCACCAACGTTCGGAACGTGATCGACGAGTTGGGTGCTGATCAGGATTGCCTGGTCTGCTTTGTGGTCGTCCGAGGACATCATGACGTAGCTCGGCGGTTTGCTGTCTGCCAAGCCTCGATGTCGTCCGGGTGGTACCGAACATGACCGCCGAGCTTGATGTACGCAGGGCCGGTATCCAGATACCGCCACTGAGCAAGAGTGCGCACGGGGATTCCCGACGACTCTGAAAGTTCTTTCGGTGTCACCAGATGAACCATGTGATCACGGTGCATCTGGTAATAACTCGAACGCAAACAGTATCTGAGTTATAGTTCGGGCATGACGACGTACTCAGCGCCGGTCGCATGCCATTGGGACTTCGGGAACGCTGGATGGGTTCGGATCGAAGCGCCACCTGGACCACCTGTGAGCAAGTCCTCGCCGGTGCCAGCAGGCCACACCCTTTACGTCCGTGTCGGTACGTCCCCTGACAATCCCAGTCGATTCTTCGTACTGGAGTCCTACCTGGTCCGCGATGACGGTGGGCCGATCACGGCTACCAGTTGGCGTCGAGTGAAGATCGGTGGCATTGAGAAGGCCATCAACCAGCCACAGACCGCTGAGATGATTCGCGACGGAATGGGTGTTCCCGGCCCTCAGCTACGGACGGCAGCCTCATATTTCAATACCCAGTGGGGGTCTCGCGGGCGATATCGAACCGAGGAGTTTCGACCCCGTCGTCCGCATTGGATTGCTGACATGTATTGGTCGCAGGTGCCGGACTCGGGTGTTCCCGCTGCGAAGGAACACGCCCGGCCAACTCGACGGTCGAACGTGGTCTGGACAGTTCCAGAAGTCGATGCTCGGTTGCCGCTCGACAAGATGGGCACCGACGAGTTCTTCGAGGCAGTGGCGTCGGTGTACCGCGAGGTTGTCGCCGTTCGCCCAGACCCCGCTCAGGCAATCGCCGATGCGAACCCTCCGTACGGCAGCAGGATGTCGACGATCTACTACTGGTTTCGCCGAGCGAGGGAGCTCGGATACCTGCCGCCCGGAACAAGAGGAAAGGCAGGCTGATGAGCCGAATCAGGACGAGAGAACGGCCTCACCTGGCGCGGGTTATCGCCCAACCACCATCCGACAAACACAAAGGCGAAACCGGATCATGAGCGTTGAGAAGAAGTCGAATGGCAAATGGCAGGCCCGCTGGCGCGATCCCAACGGAAAGCAGCGGGCGATGTCATTCGCCCGCAAGCTCGACGCTGACCGGTGGCTCGCATCGCTCACAGTCGACGCGATGACCGGCCGCTACGTCGACCCTCGTGCGGGTCGGATCTCCGTGAGCGACTACGTGGCCGATTGGGCCGCTGCTCAGCCGTGGAGGGACTCGACGCGGGCGAGCCGTGAGGCTGTCATCGCGACACAGATCGTGCCGACCTTCGGCGCGATGCAACTCGCAGCGGTGCGCCCGAGTCACGTTCAGGCTTGGGTAGGCAAGATGACGACGGCCGGTCTCGCGTCGTCGTCGGTCCGCACCTATGTCAGGGTGCTCGCCCAGATGATGCTCGCAGCGAAGGGCGACAAGCTGATCACCGAGTCGCCGTGCGCTGGGGTGAAGCTGCCGCGAGCCGACCGAGCATCGACCGCGTTGACGGTGATCTCTACCGACGACGTAGAACGTCTGGCCGGGGAGGTGTTGCGCCGGTACCGGGCACTCGTGATCGTGTCGGCTGCGCTCGGACTTCGTCAAGGTGAGGCGTGCGCCCTGACCGTGGATCGTGTCGACTTCCTCCGCCGTCGGGTGACGATCGACCGGCAGGTGGTCACGCCGACCGTCGGCAGGGACTGCAAGTTCGGGCCGGTGAAGACGCCAGCATCCAATCGCACGGTCCCGTTGCCCGAGTCAGTCGCAGCGGTCTTGTCGGAGCACGTCGCCGAATTCACGCCGGGGGGTGATCGTGGTCGACTGCTCTTCACGACTCGGGACGGCCGGATGCTCGGCCGTCAGACCTGGCACGGTGCGTTCTCCGCAGCGGCTCGGAGGCTCGGCATCACTGCCAGCAGCCACGACCTACGCCATCACGCCGCGTCGAGACTGATCGCTGCGGGATGCTCGCCGCGCGCGGTCGCGTCGTTCCTGGGGCACAAGTCCGCTCACGAAACGCTCGACACTTACGCGCACCTGTGGCCGAACGATGAGGGTCGGATCATGGCAGCGATCGACGAGTGGCTCACAAATGATGTGCACGAAACGTGCACGGACGGTGCGATCGCCGAGCGATGACGCCGCGAAACCCCTGCTAGAGGTTGGGCGGGAGCAGCCGGTTGACGTTTTGGAAGAAGAAGTAGAGCGTCACCACGAAGGGGCCGACGCCGACGAGTAGGCCGATCCAGTCACGCTTGAACGTGCGACTGATCAGGTACGACACGATGCCGATCGCTGCCAGTAGCAGACCCCACAGGCCCACCTGGCTGTTGGCGCCCGGATCGCTGAACCAACTGTCGGAGAACGCATCGGCGATCCCCGCATTGAGTTGCTCGTCGTCGAGGCCGGCGGAGTCAGCGGTGAGCGTGAGATCTTCGACCGGCACGCTGCCAGCGGTCTCGATCTCGGTCTCGGTGTCGTCGCCGATTGCAGGATCGGTGGCAGGGTCGACGACGGTGTTCGACGGATCGGGATCGGCGGCAGGCGTGGCCGTTTCCTCGAGCGGTCGGCCGTAGTTGATCGTGGCTTCGCCAACGACCGCGCTGGTGGCGACGGGGTCGAGTTCGGCGTACACGATGATCCGCTCCCGGGCGGTGTACTTCGGGTGGCACGACGTGAGCGTCAAGGTCGCCCGGGTCGGGTCGGTCGTGGCGATCACCTGGTAG
>Ga0105045_10004993_pt1 | contig 11621 bp, 5 predicted proteins | sample MAT02_FD_78089 | JGI IMG/M metagenome (GOLD analysis project Ga0105045, IMG submission 78089) | Freshwater microbial communities from Lake Fryxell liftoff mats and glacier meltwater in Antarctica - MAT-02 (megahit assembly) | ecosystem: Environmental > Aquatic > Freshwater > Ice > Liftoff... | reverse complement strand
GCAACTGGATCTGTCGTTCCGTCTCATCAAAGACGAAGTTGCTCGACCCCACCACCGCTTGCACCGCGAGATCCGGTCCCAGCACCGTCACCTGCGGGCGCGAAAAGTCGCTGCGCGCCGGCGGGAAATTCCAGCGAAACGTGCCGAACTGCGCCGAGGCGGTATTCGAGGCGCGCCCGTCGCGCCGGGCGCTGCGATGAATCAGCGCGGTGGCCGACCCGATGCGTTGGGTGGTGATATCGGCTTCGGGCGTGAGTGTGCCGCTACCGTTCCCTTGGCGATTCACCGCGCTGGCTGCGATGCGCAGCGTGGTAGTTTGCGTGGGGCTCCAACCATGATCGAGACGCCCGTAGCCTTTGAGCGTCTGGCGGGTTTCGGTACCCAGGAACTGCGCGAGCGCCGTAGAGCCGATGCGATCTTCCGATTCGTTGGTGTATTCGAGCGCCGTCGCCAGGAAGGTACGGCCGGGCACGATAGCGCCGCGGAGTGAGCCACCGAGTTGTGTGCGGGCGAAGCCTTCCTGCCGCCGGTTCACGGCTTCGGGGGCGGCACCGAACGTGAGCGGAATGCGCGCGTCGAATGGCCGTCCAGGTCGCTGGTAGACGAAGGCGTCCCCGGTGAGCGCGGAGCGTCCGGCGGCGGTGGTCATGTCCACCACGCCGTCAGGGCTCCGGCCGATCTGCGTGGAGTACGTATTCACGAAGGCGTCCATACGGGCAATCGCCCCCAACGGCACTTCCACCCGGGGACCGCCGAGAAAGCCTTCGTTGTTATCGAGACCGTCCAGGAGATATTGCGTGTACAGGGCATTGCCGCCATTGAACGACAGCCGCGGGGCGTCGCCGAAGAAGCCGGTGGCCTGCACGATGCCGGGCATGTTGTAGAGCAAGGCAATCGGATCACGCGCGTCGGTGGGGAGTGCGCGAATTTCGCGCGCCTCCACGGCACCCCCGGTGGCCGCGTTGGCGGTGTTCAGCAGCGGGCGATCGGGCGCCGCGATGACCGTCACGGCATTGAGCGTCGCCAACGCACTCAGCACCACGGTCACCGTGGTGGACGCACCGGCAGGGAGCGGCCCGACCTGGAGCCGTCGCGCCACGAACCCGGGCGCCGTCACCGACAGCGTTATTGGCTCGCCCGCCGGCACCGTCAGCGTAAAGCGGCCACCCGCACCGGTCGTCGCCAGCGGCGCTCCGGTGGAATCGTCGGCGCCCGCGGCAGATGCAGTGCCTGCGGCGACGCGATCGAAGCGGGCGCCCACCACCGGGGCCCCGGGCTGGCCGCGCACCACACCGGACACTGTCGCGCGCTGCCCCTGTGCGTGAGCACGACCGCCGGATACCCCGAGCAAGAGCACCGCAGCCCAACACAGCCGGACCACCGATCCACCTTGTAGCGAACTGAACATCAACACTCCGTATTGGTGCACGTAGGGCGCAGTATCTTGCGAGCGCCGAAGGAACACCACCACCGCGCCGCAAGTTCCGCGCGTGGCGCGACCTCATGCTTCACTGTCGACACTCATGCCCTCGCTGGATCTCCTCACGTTCGTCGCGCTCGTTGGCCTGCTCGCCGCCGTGGGGTGGCGCCGATCGGCCACCGCCGCCGATTTCACCGTGGCCTCCCGCGACTTGGCGCTCTTTCCGCTGGTCGCGACGTTGGTGATGACAGAGTTTAATACCAGCACGCTGCTGGCCTTCGCTGCGACCGGCTACAGCGCAGGACCGATGGCGCTGGCGCTGCCGGCGGTCTTTCTGGTAGGACTCACATTTTATACGGTCACGGTCGCGCGCGCCTGGAAGCAGTTTGATCGTCTCTCGGTCGCTGAGCTGTTCAGCGTACGCTACTCGCGCAGCGTAGGACGGGTGGCCTCGGCGCTCCTGCTGCTGGCCATGACGGGCTTCACCGCAACCTATGTAAAGTCGCTCACGCTCCTGTTTGTCCCCTTGGTACCGCTCAGCATACCGACACCCGCACTCAGTGCCCTGCTCACCCTCGTCGTGGTGCTTGCGGTGCTGCCGGGCGGGCTGGTCTCCATTGTTCGCGCCGATATGGTGGCCTTTGTGGCCACCCTCGTACTCTTTCCGCTGCTGCTCTGGTTCGGCATACAGCAGAGCGACGCGCTGGGAGGAGTGGCCAGCGTCTTTCCAGCCGACCAACTGACGGTATCCCCGCTGCAGCAATGGAATCATCCCGCGCTCCCGACGCGGTTTGTCGTAACGCTCATGATGATCACCTGCTTCACGTACATCGCCGCTCCGTGGTACGGGCAGAAAATTTTCGCCGCACGGAGCGCTGCGGTAGCGTTCCGCGCGGTGGCCATCAGCGCGGTGCTGGTGTTCGTGTTGTACGGGGCGGTGGTCCTCGCGGCGGCGCACCTGCGGGTCACGCATCCTGCGCTTCCGGATCCGCAGCTCGCGGTGCCCACGATGGTGTTGGCGTGGCTCCCGGCCGGACTCCGCGGCCTCGCCTACGCGGTACTGTTCGGCGCGGCCCTCACCACGCTGGCCGGTGTATGGAGTGCAATGGCCACGATGGTGACCGCTGATTTTGCCGGTGACGTCTGGCTGCGCGTGCGTACGCAACGCGTGTTGCTGCTGGCGTTCGCGCTGCTCAGCTGGCTGGGTGCCACGTTGCTGGTGGACCGCATTCTTGATCGCCTGATTTTGGCTAACATCCCGGTGCTCGCCCTGTCGTTCGCGCTGCTGGCGGGATTTCACTGGCGCGGGGCCACCACGGCCGGCGCGTGGGCCAGCATGCTCGTGGGTGTGGTATGGGGGGTGGGCTGTTTTGTCGTGGTTGGAGAGGCTGGCGGCTACACGTGGCCGTGGGCGATGTACGGAATTCCCCTTATTTTCGGCACGGGGATTATCACCTCACTCGTCACCAGAAAGGCCGATGACCGAACGACCGACGTCAGAGCTGTCATTGTCCGCTAATCCCCCATCTCGATCAGCCGCGATCGGACGCCTGCTGCTGTTGGTGGCCCTCCTGCTTGGCGCGTGGCTGTTGGCCAGACAATTCGGGCTCCTCGACGCGCTGCAGTTTGATCGCGCCGGGGAATGGATTCGCATCGCCCGCGCCACCTCGTGGGCCGCGCCGGCGTTCGTGCTCGTGTACGCACTGGTCTCCACGCTCGGGTTACCCGCCACGCCACTCACGCTCGCCGGTGGCGCGATTTTCGGTGTCGGCCTCGGCACGGGGCTCAACTGGCTGGGCGCCACGCTCGGCGCAACGGGGGCATTTTTCGTGGCCCGCCTGCTCGGCGGGAACGCCGTCCGTGCCTTGCTGGGCTCCCGCGCAGAGGCACTCGACGCGATCGCGGGCGATGGCGCCTTCTCTTCGCTGATCCGTCTCCGACTGCTGCCCGTGGTGCCCTTCAATGCCCTCAACTTCGGCGCCGGTCTCGCCGGCGTGCGGCCTGGAGCATACGTGGCGGCGACCGCGCTGGGTATCATCCCGGGAACCTTTGTCTACACCTATTTTGCCGACGCGCTCTTGGCCGGCGTGGATGGCGCGCGCGAGGCCGCATTTCTGCGCGTGGCCATTGCCGGCGCACTGCTCGTGGCGCTGTCATTCGCGCCGGCGCTCGCTCGCAAGGCTGGATGGATCACCGTATTGATCGGCGCGTTGGCACTCATGCCATTCGTGCGCGCAGAGGCGCAATTGTCGAGCACCACAAACAACACATCGGTCGATCACAGCGCCTTCAGCGCCATGCTCCGCGAGTACGTGACCGATGGCATGGTGGACTACGACGCGTTCCAGCGTGACCCGCGCTTCGCGGCGTATCTCACCCTGCTCGACCGTACCATGCCGACTGCGTTGCCGGTGAAAGAACGGCTCGCCTTCTGGATCAACGTGTACAACGCGTACACCATCGCGCTGCTCAACAGCCGGAAAGAGCGTGGTTCCATCCGCAACATCAACAAGCGCTTCGGCATCACGTTCAAGAGTCCGTGGGCGGAGCCGATTGTGAAGGCGGGAGGGCGGGTGCTCACACTCGACGATGTGGAGCATGTAATCATCCGTCCCGAGTTCCAGGACCCGCGAATTCACGTGGCGCTGGTCTGTGCCGCGAAGGGTTGTCCACCGCTGCGGCAGGAGGCATTCACCGGAGACCGCGTGGATGCACAGCTCGACGATCAGGCGCGCGGGTTTCTGGCGCAACGTTCCAAGAACCGGGTGGATGTCGCCACGCGCACTGTGTACGGTTCACCAATTTTTACGTGGTACCGCGAGGACTTCGGCGGCACGCTGGCCGGCGTGGGTGCGTTCTGGGCGCGCTATCTGCCGGACGGTCCCGCAAAGGTGCTGGTGCAAAGCGGCGCGTTCACGTGGAAGGACACCGACTACGACTGGTTGCTCAACCTGCGCGCCCCACGGTGAACGACGACGGCCCGCTGCGATTGTCTTTGCAGCGGGCCGTGCTGTGTGCGTAGCGCGAGGCGACTACGGTCGCGCCGCTCCCATGACGTTTTTCGCCAGCAGGGCAATCACGATGGCGATCACCGCGATCTGGCCAAACGGGCCGATCAGGCGGATGCCGTCGAAGATTAGCGAGATGAGAATCAACGGCAGCTTGATGATTGGGAGGAGCCAATCGGCGTTAGCGGGATGATCGAAGAACGGCATGGCGGAGCCTCACAAAGGGTCGGTGCGGCGCCGCTAGGAATCGCCCCAAGGCGCTCCACGTGCACAGCTGCTGAAAGTTAATTCGTCCCATTCGCTTGGGGAAGCGCCCAAGCGGGCGCAGCGGTGTCCTCGCGGCGCGATGCAAACTGTGCTGCTTGTCAGCGTGCCGCCCGCTTATTCTGCAGGCATGTCTACGTACGTAACATCCCGAAACGCCGCTTCCCGACCGCATCTGCTGCTCCTTGGGGCAGGGCATGCGCACATCGAGGTGCTGCGGGACGCTGCGGAGTCGCCGTTCGCCGCCGACATCACGATGGTGTCATCGGCGCCGGTCCAGCGGTACTCGGGGATGCTGGCAGCCGTGGTGCGCAGCGCTGTACCGCCCGACGCCGCGTCGATCGATGTGGCGGCGCTTTGCCGCCGAGCGGGGGCGACGTTCATTCAGCGGTCGGCGCTCAGCATCGAGGCCGCCGCCCACGGGGTGCGGGTGGAACTCTCGGCAAGCGGCGACCGCCAAGACGCCACCGTGCGCTCCGCCAGCGTGGCCTCGGTGGATATCGGCGGCATCGGGCGTAGCGTGGAGTTGCCGGGGGTGAGGGAGTTCGCCACGCTGCTCCGCCCGGCCTCGCACTGGGAGACGCTGATGACGCGGGTGGCCGCGTGGGCGGCGCGGCCGTCGGTCACGCTTTGTGTGGTAGGCGGTGGTGCCGTGGGTGTGGAAATGGCGCTCGCGGTGTTGGCGCGGTGTGTTGAAGGGGGCGCCCGTGTGCGCATGGAGCTGGTGGAGGCCGGCGACGCCCCGCTCTCGGCGCACGGCGGGCGCGCGTCACGACTCGCCGCGGACGCGCTCGCGCGCGCCGGTGTGAGGGTGCACACGAGCTCGGAGGTGATGGCGCTGACTGCCACCCACGTCCTCCTGAGCGACGGCCGCACCATTGCGGCCGATGGTGTCCTGTGGGCGACTGCGGCGGCGGCACCGCCGCTGCTCCGACTCTCCGCGTTGCCGGTTTCAGCCGACGGGTTTTTTCGCGTGGCACCGACCATGCAGAGCGTGGATGGCGCGCCGGTGTTCGGTGCCGGGGACTGTGTGGTGCACGACGGCGCTCCGGCCTACGCGCGCAGCGGAGCAAACGCCGTGCGCGCCGGTCGGACGCTCGCGCAGAACCTGAGGGCGTGGACCGCCGGAAATCGCGACGCCCTGCAGGACTTCGTACCGCGCGTGGCGCCGCTGGCTCTACTAGACACCGCCGATGGCGAGGCGCTCCTCACCTGGCGCGGGCACGCGCTGCAGGCAGGATGGGCACAAGCGCTCAAGCGACGCATCGATACCCGGTATATGTCCACCTTGCAGCACCTCGCATCCTGACGCGTAACCAGCGCGTCACGACGACGGGCGTTCCCGGGTTCGCCGCTTCCGAGGGCCCCACCCCCGACGCTTGCTCTGCCGGTACCCAACCAGCAGCGACGGGAGGATGAACAGCACACCGATCGTACCCGCCACCGTGCCGCCGGCCGTGGCGAGCGCAATCGCTCCGAACAGGCTCGACGCACTGGTGCCGACCGAGAGCGGCACCAACGAGGCGAGCGCGGCCAGCGTGACCAGCACGATCATGCCGGATCGCTCTCGCACGGCGCGTACCACGGATCCCGCGTGCAGGCGCCCCGTCCGACGGCGCACCGCCAACGCCGCATCCACCAACAGGATGGCCTGATTGACGGCGAGGCCGACCACGAGAATCACACCTACTGCCGCTTCACGACTGAACGCCGCGTTCGTGATCCAGAACGCGGCCACGACGCCCGACAAGGCGAACGGCAGCGACAGCAACACCATCGCCGCGCCCCACACCGAGTCGAACACCAACGCCACGGCGAGCACCACGAGCGTCACGCCGAGTGCAAACACGAGATACAGCGCCTGCTCGCTGTTGTCCCGCTCGAATGGCGATCCCTCGGTGAGATCGATGATCGCATACCCAGCCGGTGCCGCCAACGTTTTCATGAACGCCTGGTGGGTGCGACGAGCCAGCTTCGCGGGTCCGCGAAAATCGTACGATACCTGACGCACATATTGCTGGTCTTCCCGCACAATCGTGCTCAGCGCTTCGCGTTCACGCACCAGCGCCACATCGCCCACACGGACCGGCGCGTTGGTGACGGTGGGCACCAGCGCCTGCTGCAATTCTTCAAGGGTCCGATCGCGTGCGCCGGCCGCTTTCACCGTGACCGGGAGCTCATCGCCGGCGATCTCCACGAGTTGCCGTCCGGCGGGGCCGCGCACCTCGCGTGCCACGGTCTGCGCCAGCAGCGTGGCATTCAGTCCGTAACGCGCCAGCGCGGCGCGATCCGGTTCGAGCGTCACCTGATAGCCGCGCTCCCCCGAGAAGAAGCCACCGCTGGTGATGCGTACGTCGCGTACTCGCGTGATGCGTTCCAGCCGCGTCTTGAGATCGTCCGCCACCCGCCCGACGCCATCGTACGCGTACCCTTTCACTTGCAGCCGGAACGTCGCAAAGCTTCCCCCACCACCACCGCTCGAGAAGCCGGGACCCTCGCCGAACACGCTGATCGACGCGCCCCCCACCAGCACCGCGCGTTGCGTGAGCAGTTCCTGGAGTTCGAGCGGCACTGCCGTCATCCCGCCGTCACGCGTGAACAGCACGGACATCTGTGCCGACGTCGGGGAGTACGCCGACGCGCGTACCTGCTCGACCTCCGGCCGCCCCACCACGAGCGCCTCGAACTCGCGCATGGCCCGATCGATCGTCTCGGGATCGGAGCCCCGGGGAAACGAGAGGCCCACGCTGAGCGTGGTGCGCCGCTCGCCGAATCCCCCGAAGCTCGACCGCGGCACCTTGGTCACAAAGCCCCACGTCATCACCAGCAGCAGCGCCACCGCACCGCCCAGCGTGACCGCCCGCCAGCGCAACGAGCGCGCCAGCAGGCGCACATACACGCGTTGCAGGCGTGGCCACGACGCCTCGTTGGCCGCCACCCCACGCCCGAGCGCGGGCACCATGAGCAGCGCGGTGCACACACTCCACGCCAGCGCCAGCACAAACGCGGCCGCAAACGGGACGAACGCCGCGCGGGCGTTACCCTGCAAATACAGAAACGGCAGCAGCACCACCGCCGTGGTCAGCGTGCTCCCCACCACGGCGGGCATGATTCGTCGCGTGGCGTCGGCGCGTCCTTCCGGCGTATCCGGCGCAGTGGCCAGGCGATCCACAACGACCAGGGCATTCTGCACCAGAATTCCGACCCCCATGCCCAGCCCGGCCAGCGTCAGCAGGTTGGCCGGGATGGACAGCAGGTACAGCGACAGCGCCGTGGCCGCGATCGCTACCGCCGTTGCGCCCATCACCACCGCCACCGCCCGCCACCGCCGCAGCAGCAAGGACAGCACGAGCAACACGCAGCCGAATGCGACAGCGCCGCGGATGGTGAGTTCGCGCAGCTCCTTGGCAAGATCCACACTGGCATCGCTGGCAATACGCAAGCGAACCGACGGCGGCATGCTCCGCTGCAGGTCGGCAATCGCAGCGCGGAGCACGGCGGCGGTTTTGATCGCGTCGGCCCCTGGATGGCGCGTAATCTCCGCCGCCACAGCGGGCTCGCCATCAATGCGAAAAAATCGTCCACGGGCGTCTTCGTCGGCTCGGATGGTAGCCAGATCGCCAACACGGAACACGCGCCCCCCAGCCCCACGTACCGGTAACGCCTGCAAATCTTCGAGCGCATCCGGCTGATCGCGCAGCACGACGTTGCGTGTGGTGGTCCCTCGCTGCAGCGCGCCCAGCGCCTGCACGATACGAGCATTCCCAATCGCGTCTGCAATGCGCTGCGGTGACAATCCAAGACGGCGCAGCAACGCGGCATCGTACGACACCGCCACGCCGGGGTCGGCACCGCCTCGCACCTGCACGCCCGCGACGCCCGGCACCGCGCTCAGGCGCGGGCTGACTTTGCTCTGCAACAGCTGCTGCAACGTGCCCGACGTGTACGGACCGAATACCGTGAGCGACATCAGCGGCGCTTCTTCGAGACCTTCCGGCACGAAGTTGGCCACCGAAGGTGCGTTCGCGCCGGGCGGCAGATCGCGGCGCAGCAGCTCCAGCCGCTCCAGAATCGCGAGGCGTGCCATCTGCACATCGGCCCGCTCCTCGAGCTCCACGGTCAGGAACGCAAAGTCGTCGGACGACTGACTCGACACACGCTTCACGCCGCGAACGCCTTGAATCGCCGCTTCCACGGGCGAGGTGAGGTACGTCTCAATGACTTCCGGCGCCGCACCGGGCCAACTGGCGGTCACTTGCAGTCGAGGAAGCTCCACCGTGGTGCGCGTCGCGAGTGGCAGACGCGTGAAGGCCATCGCGCCGGCCACCAGCAACGCGAGACACACCGCCCACACCACGGCCGGACGACGGACCGCAAAATCAATCATGCGGCGCCTATCCCTGCGCCCGCGCAGCCCGACGTTCCATTCGTCGTTCGAGCACCGCGTAGGCCGTCGGCAAGAGGAAGAACGTCACCAGCAGCGCGGAGATACTGCCACCGATAATGCCCGCCGCGAGCGGCTGATACAGCGCGCCGCCACTCCCCCATCCGAACAACAGCGGCAGGACGCCGGTGATGGTGGTGATGGAGGTCATCGCGATTGCGCGCAACCGTTGCTCGCCCCCGCGCACGATCGCTTCATCGATGCTGGCCCCGGCCTCGCGGAATTTGCGGATGGCATCGAGCTTGACGACCGCTTCGTTATCGGCCATGCCGATCATCACCACAATGCCGATGAGCGACACCGCATTCAACGACTGGCCCGTGAGCCAGAGAAAGATGATCGCACCGGCACCCGCCAGCGGGACCGTGAGCATAACCACGAGCGGAATGGTGAAGCTCGCAAATTCACCGGCCAGCACGAGGAACATGAGCAGTGCCGCGAGCACGGCCACCAGCACCAGCTCGTTGCTCGTGCGCTGCCGTTCGGCGTCTGCACCGGCCACTTCCCAGCGCACGCCGCCCGGCAACGTGAGTTCACGCATGCGCGCCAGCAAGGTCTCGGTGGCCTTGGCGGTACCGCCGCTTTCCACGAGCCCTTCCACCATCACCACCGGTCGCTGTCCGACACGAACCACCTCCAGCGGGGCCCGCGTTTCACGCACGCGCACCAGCTGACCCAATGGGATGCCGCGGATGGGTGTGCGCAGTGCCGTCTCCAAATCTTCGTTCCGCGTGCCCGCGTAACGCACCGTGATCGGTGTGCGCCGATCGGTTGCGCGCAATTCGCTGGCCGACACGCCGCCCAGCGCCCCCGCCAAGGCACTCGCCACCTGCGCCGGCGCGATGTTGCGCTCCGCCATCCGCTGCCGCTCGAGGGTGACCTCCACCACCGGCTGCGACGCCGCGTAGGCGTCGCGCACGTCCGCGAGATCGGGCATGCCACGCATCATGCGTCCCACCGAGTCGGCCCATTGCTGCGATTCGGCCATCGTGGTGGCCGACAGTTCCACGCGCACCAGACGTCCTTCGCGGCCGATGAGTGAGCCAAACTCTGACTGACCCGCCAGGTCGATCGCCAATGCACCGTTTGCCAAATCGGGGACCTCACCGCGCAGCTGTCGCGCAAAGTCTGCGGCGTCGGCGGTGTCGGGTACCGGCACGATCAACTGCGCCGTAGCACTCGATCCCGGGTCCGCGCCGGCCAGGATCTCTTCGTCGGTAGCCTTGCCCACCCGCGCATAGATCCCCCGCGCGCCGAGCGCCGTGGCGGCTTGCTCCACCCGCGCGACCTGCAGCGCGGTGGCCTCGATGCTCGTCCCCTCTGGTAATTGCAGCTCCGCCACCAGCACGCCCTCATCCACCCGCGGCAAAATTTCTTTTGGGAGCCGGTCAATGAGGAGCACCGTCATGACCAGCAGCGCGCCCGCCATGGCGAATACCGCCCCCGAATGCGCGAGCGACCAGCGCATGCCGCGCTCGTACTGATGGGCGAGCTGATGGCCCACACGATCGAGTCGTGCACCGAGGCCACCGCGACGCGTCGCACGAGTCGTGGCGTGGGGTGGCGCAGACGCCGACTGGTCAGGCACCCCTGACGCCGCCACCCGCATCGAGCGACGCCGCCCCACAATCATGACCGGCATCAGCGTCAGGGACAGCAGCAGCGAGGCAGCCACCGTCGTCACCACACTCAGCGACAGATCGCGGAACAGCGCCGCTGCGAGACCCTGCACGAAGATGATTGGCCCGAACACCAGCGCCGTGGTGAGCGTGCCGGCGAAGAGCGGTGCGGCGACTTCGTTGGTGCCCGTGATCGCCGCCTCCACCAGCGGCATGCCTTCCTCGCGCCGTCGCCCCACCGATTCGGCCACCACAATCGCCGTGTCCACCAGCAATCCGGTGCCCAACGCCAGTCCGCCCAGAGAGAGCACGTTGATCGAGACATCGAGCGCCTGCAACGCCACCAGCGCCATCAGCACCGACAGCGGCACCGTCACACCAATCGCCAGCGAGAGCCGCCAGTCACGGAGGAACAGCAGAATCACCAGCAGCGACATGAGCCCACCCGCCACGATCTCCTGTCCCAGATTGGTCAGCGCGTCCACCACAAAATCAGCCTGGGCCGCCACCACGGTCATCGTGATCGCCGGGAACTCCTCTTCCAACTGCGTCACGGCCTCAGTGAGTCGGCGCGTGACGGCCACCGTGTTCGATCCCGCATCTTTATAAACGACGAGGCCGATGGCCGCCGAACCATCAAGACGGGTGAGCGTGGTCGGATCCGCCAGCCCGGTGGTGACGGTGCCTACATCCCGCAACGTGATGCCGGCACCAACGGGGCCGATCGGCGTCTGCAAGAGCTCGCTCGGTGCACGGAACTCGGTGAGCGCGCGCACCGACAGCCGGAACTGGCCTCGGCGAATCGTGCCGCCTGCGCCCGTGGCATTTTCACTTCGGATCGCAGCCGCCACGTCTTCCGGCGTCAG
>Ga0105045_10004992_pt1 | contig 11621 bp, 4 predicted proteins | sample MAT02_FD_78089 | JGI IMG/M metagenome (GOLD analysis project Ga0105045, IMG submission 78089) | Freshwater microbial communities from Lake Fryxell liftoff mats and glacier meltwater in Antarctica - MAT-02 (megahit assembly) | ecosystem: Environmental > Aquatic > Freshwater > Ice > Liftoff... | reverse complement strand
GATGCCGACTCCGACGCTGCCGCGCTGCTAAGCGGGCTGGGTATCAAAGAAGACCAGCACTACGCCCAGATGGCTGACCTCAACGGCTCCGAAAAAGTGCGCGTACTATTGGCGCAGGCCCTTTTCGGCAATCCCGATGTTTTGTTGCTTGACGAGCCGACTAACAACCTCGACGTAGAATCGAGCATCTGGCTGGAGAATTATTTAGCCAATTTCAACAACACCGTCATTGTCGTTTCGCACGACCGGCACTTTCTGGACCAGGTCTGTACCCAGATTGTCGATGTCGATTTCGCGAAGGTGAAGCTCTTTACGGGCAACTACTCGTTCTGGTACGAGTCGAGCCAACTGGCGTTGAGACAGCGGCAGGATCAGAACAAGAAGACCGAAGACAAGCGCAAAGAACTCGAAGAGTTTATCCGGCGGTTCTCGGCTAACGCATCGAAGTCCAAGCAGGCTACGAGCCGGGCCAAACTGCTCGAAAAGCTTACGATTGACGATATTCAGCCCTCTTCGCGCAAGTATCCCTACGTCAATTTCAAGCCCGAACGCGAACCCGGTGACCAGATTCTGACTATCGAGAACCTGACGTACACCGCCGAGGACGGGGCCAAACTGTTCGAGAACCTGTCGTTTATCGTCAACCCGAAAGATAAAATCTTTTTCTACAGCCGCGACGGATTGGCCGTATCAGCCCTGATGGACATCCTGACGGGCGAGCGTAAAGCCGATTCGGGCGATTTTCGCTGGGGCGTCACCATCACCCCGTCGTACTTCCCGACCGACTCCGAGAAGGAAAAATTCTTTGATGTTGACCTGAACCTTGTTGACTGGCTGCGGCAGTATTCGGAAGAGAAAGACGAGAGTTTCATTCGGGGATTCCTGGGGCGGATGCTGTTTTCGGGCGAGGAGTCACTCAAGAAAGCAACCGTCCTGAGCGGGGGCGAAAAAGTGCGCTGCATGCTGTCGAAGATGATGCTGTCGGGTTCGAACGTATTACTGCTGGACGAGCCAACCAACCACCTCGACCTCGAAAGCATTGAGTCGCTGAACAACGGCCTGATCGACTTCAAAGGGCCGGTGCTATTCACGAGCCACGACCACCAGTTTGCCGAGACCATTGCCACCCGCATCATCGAAATCACCCCGGCGGGCATCCTCGACAAGCTAATGACCTACGACGAGTTCATCGCCGACGACCACATCAAGCAGCAGCGCGAGGAGTTGTATCAGGCCGTGGCGTAACGGAATTGGTGAAGCACCCTTATTTATGCATCAGCCACGTTACGATCTCGTTGTCTCGCCAAACCGGTCGCGTTATGAATTTGTTAGTGTGGGGCCGAGAGGGAGTATCCGAAAAGTTGTAGAATATACATACCTTGATGAGCTTGCGATCTGGAATCTTGGCTTCGGCGATGTTAACCCGGTAACAGATGAAATCAGCGACGATGTGATTTCTGACAATGAGGACGGACGAAAAGTGATGACAACTGTATTGATGACGCTGTTCACTTTCTTCGGGGAATATTCCGGCGATACGGTTATTTTACTGGGAGCGATACGCGCAGAACCCAGCTCTATAATCGAATTGTAGCCCGGCACTACAAAGACTTTTTGCCCCATCTGGCCGTTACTGGTTTGAATCAGGAGGGAAGTGAGGTTATGATGGAGACAGGCTCTACTACGATGCGTTTATTGTCCGTAAAGGCGAGTGAAAAAAGGAGTCATTATGAAAAACGGAGAGAAAAAGAGCGCGAACGTTACGGTTGATCCTAACCTGAATGAACGGTATGGAAACGAGCCGCTTTTTTCGCGCAAAATAGAGCGAGTCAGGAAGTTGCTTAAAGGAACGAGTCTTGATCCGCCACCCGCATCATCGAAATCACCCCGGCGGGCATCCTCGACAAGCTGATGACCTACGACGAGTTCATCGCCGACGACCACATCAAACAGCAGCGCGAGGAGTTGTATCAGGCCGTGGTCTGATTTGATTTATTGATTTGTACAAAAGCCGCACTTAGTTTCTACTGAGCGCGGCTTTTGTGCGTTTAGAGTCTCATTGACCAGCCGTATTCAGCATATTTTGCTTAACCCACGTCAGGCACTGGTGAAAGGTAGCAAAGACCTGGTCTTTTGGAATCAGGTCGGGGATGATGTTGATGCTCTTTAGCATCATGTCGGGCTGCTCATTCAGGCCCGTCAGCAAAATCCGTTTGCCGTTTGCAGTCAATTCTGTCAGCATGTCTTCCATCGCGTACAGCCCTGACTGGTCGATATACGGAACGCGGCCCAGCCGAATAATAACTGTATGCGCTGAGTCAGGAATCTGCTTTCCCAGCTGCTGAAAATCGGATGTGGAGCCGAAAAATAACGGTCCGTCAATGTGCTTGATGAACACCTCCTGGGTGAGTTCCGCCGGAAAATTGAACTCATCGGCCCAGGTTTCCTCGTCGGTGAGCGACCCAACGTGAGAGTCTCCAGCGGTGTGATCGCCAATCTTTTTCATGAATATCAGCGACGCAATAACCAGGCCGATACCCACCGCATAGACAAGGTTCCAGAACGTGGACAGCACCAGCACGACCAGCATAATAATGGCCTCGCTGCGGGGCATGGACCGGATGGCCCGCAACCCCCGGTAGTCCATGACGCCAAACCCAACCGTGATGAGAATGCCCGCCAGCACTGCCGCCGGAATCTGCGACGCTACCGGACTCAGGGCCAGCAGAATAACCAGCACCAGTACCGCCGAAATCATCCCCGATAGCCTCGTTTTGCCACCCGAATTGATGTTGACCACTGTTCTGATGGTTGCCCCGGCACCGGGCAGACCGCCAAATAAAGCTGCGATGCTGTTGCCAATACCCTGCCCAATCAATTCCTGATTGGGGTTGTGTTTGGTTTTGGTCATATTGTCGGCCACGACCGAGGTCAGCAGTGAGTCGATGCTGCCGAGGAAAGCCAGCGAGATGGCCGTGAAGATATAAGGGGCTACGCGGTTGGGCTGAAACTCGGTGAAGATGCTCAGAATGGGCTGCGGCAGTCCCGACGGGATGGCTTCGATTGGCTGGTAATTCAACCCAAGCCCGTAAGCTGCACCTGACACCACCAGCAGGGCAACCAGCGTACTCGGCACTTTGGTGGTGACACGTTTGAATCCGTAAATAATGACGATGGTACTCAGGCTCAGCAGGACCTCAAGCCAGTTGATGCGCTGTAGCGCGCGGGGCAGAATCTTCACCGCGCCAATGACCCCGCTGCTTTCTTTGGCCGCCAGCGACTGCGATTCCTGCGCAATCTGCCCGGCTGTAACGCCTTTGGCGCGTCGTACCGTTTCCTCTACGCCCGCGATCACGTTGATGTTCTCGGCGGCCTCTTCTTCCAGAATATTCTGGACGATAGCGGCCTCGGCCCGCGCCGTAAACTGAGTAACGTAGGTCTGGTCATCTTCGGGATAATACCCCAGCAACGGAATAAGCTGCGTGATGATAATAATGACCCCAATGGCCGTCATAAAGCCCGATACAACCGGGTAGGGAATGTACTTGATGTATTTGCCCATGCCGATAATGCCGAGCAGAACCTGCACCAGCCCCACCAGCAGAAATACGCTCAGAATGATGGGCAGGGCGCGGGAGACGTCGCCTTTGTTGGTGGCGATAATGCCCGTGATAATGACCGCGCTGATGGCTGTCATGGGGGCCGTTGGACCCGAAATCTGGGTATTGGTGCCGCCAAACAAAGCCGCAAAAAAGCTGATGAAAATGGCCCCGTACAGCCCTGCACTCGGTCCCAGCCCTGAACTAACGCCGAACGCCAGTGCCAGTGGTAACGCTACGATACCAGCGGTAAGACCACCGAAAAGATCACCCTGAATATGCTTGAAATTAAAGAGGTTGTTCATGAATGACAGGAACAGGCAATAATAAAAAAAGGCCAACCGATTAAGTTGGCCCCGTAAAAATAACTGTCTGATATAGCAATCAATTCCGCATAATCCAGGCTTTGGCACTCACCAGTGCGCTAATGGTATCGGCACTCATCATCGCTTCATCGACACTAATCGAGCCGGATGCAGCTACTTTATATAACTGCTTTCCGGTCGTGGGCGGAATGATGAATGCATCGCCGTACCCTGCTTTGCGAAGAGTACGGCGCAATTTATAGGCGTTGGCCTTGCTGGCAAAGCTCCCCGCAATAACGGTAAAGAACGGACTGTTGATTTTGGGTTTGGCTACCATTGGCGCGGCAGCAGGTTCGCTCACAACAGCGGCTGTGGCAACCGTTTTTGGCGCGGTTGCCACGGCCCTGTTGGTTACAGGAACGGGTGTTGCCACAACCACAGGGGCGGGTACAGCAACCGCTTTAGGAACTGTGGTCTCGACTGGCGAAACTGGTTCTTCAATCGGCTTAGGTACAGAAACGGCTTTCTCCGTAAACGAAGTAGCCCCGTTAGAGGAGACACGTTCCAGCCAGCTTTTGGGTAACCGCAGCATACTGGCTGGGTCAACGCCACTCTGAAAGGGCTGCCCCGGGTCAAGCACCGAGAAATAACTGACCAGCCCTAAAAAACTCACCAGTAGTATAGCAGCCGCTACGCGCCAGGCCGCTCCATACCGTTGCCTACCCCGCCGTTGCCGACTCCGCCGACGCATGGGCAGATACGTAACGTCTTCGTCGCGCATCAGCACCGGGCCGAGGGCCGTAACTGGAACGGCGTCCAGCGCGCGTTCGGTTTGCAAGTGCCGGTCAAGTGCCGTTGCCGCAATGGCCGACATCCCGTAGGCTTCGTCGAAAAAATTGTGCCGGAGACCCGGCTCGAATTGCAAACGCCCTTCGTCGTTCTGGCTGAAAGACCCGATATTATCCAGGTCGAACCGGCCCTGCGTAACCACCTGCCTGCGCATCTCATTCACAAACTGACTAACCTGACGCTGGGCCTGCTCGCGGCCAACGCCTTCGTGCAGCATGATGTAATTGAGCAGAATGCCATCGTCCAGACGCAGTGCCTCGTTAAACGCCACACGCTTGCGGGGGGGCAGGTATTGCCCAGTGGTTTTGGAGAACGAAGCGGATTGATAGTGCGTCAGGAAAGCCCCTAATTCCGGTACGACCACGCAGTCGTATTGGTAGAGCAGTTTTTTGAGGTAGTCGTTCAGGAGTGGCATAGCGTAGGGATTAGAATGAGTAGCTGATTCCGCCCAGAAAGTTAAGACCCTGTACCTGATAATACAAATACCGCTGGTACTGCTGACCAAAGATGTTATTTAGCGATACAAACGCCGATACCTGCTTGCCCAAAAAATAGTCAATCTTGACGTTGGCGTCGTAAATCGGCTTGAGCGTGTAGGTAACACCCGTGTTGAAGCTCTTGTTTTTAATACCCTCGTAGAAATACAGGTCGGCGGTAATGAACAGCTTTTTATTCAAAATGTACGAGTTGGTCCAGGTGGCCGAAGTGCGGGGGCGGCCCCATGCTTCTTCGAGCCGGTCAATGCCGTAGTTGAAGAAATCACCCCGCAACGACGAACGGAATTTATCTTTCTGCTCAAAAGCCAATTGCGCCGTAATAGTCAGGACTTTGGCCGTGCCTGCGTCATAGAGGACGAAGAACCGGGTGGTGTCGCCGAGGTTGTTGTTGAACGTGGCAAAGTTGCGGTAGCTGGCGTAAGACACCCGGCCCTCGTACGAAAAACCACCGCCCAGTGCGCCCTTCGAGCCGCCATAGATGTCGATGTTTTTGGTTGTATTCAGCAGCGGTACTTCGCGGGCGAGCCATTTGTTCTCGGTCAGGAACGACCGCAGCGTATTCCGGTCGATGTCGCCGTTGACGCCCGCAAAGAAGTGAATGTTGCCCACTGGCACTACGTCAATGTCCAGCACCGGAAAGGCGCGGGTGTTGTTTATGTTCTGCCGTTTGTCGGTTTCGTTTACGGCGTTTATACCGGCGGTTACGGTCAGGAACGAAGTCGCATACTTGAACGTCGGCTTTACCCTAAACAGGTTGCGGTTATCCACAATCGGTCCGTCGGAGCGTTGCGTTACGTAGGCATCGGCAGTGAGCAGGGCGAAGACTTTGTCGGTAATGCCGAGCGACGCACCGAAGTTGGTACCCCAGTCGGTTTCCGACGCGTTGAAGCGGTCGCGCAGGGACGTAATGCTGGTTTTGAGCGAGTAATCAATGGCGTTGTCGGTATTGGCGTTCTCGATGCCGACTTTGAAATTGACCGTGTTCAGCCGTTGCTTCAGCAGATCAGGATTGAACGTGGGTGAGAGGGCGAATTCGCGGCTGTATCCGTAGAAGTTATACGCGTTGCGGTCGTAGCCGAGGTCGGCCTGAAACTTGAACGCATCGGTCAGGTACTTGCCCGTCAGCCGAAGCCGTGTATCGGACTGCGCCGAGTTGCTGCCGTCCACTGGCCCCACTCCCGACGACAAATGCCGCGCCGAAGCTTCGAGCGAAAGGTTAGACAGGGCGTTGTAGCCCACGAATCCTTCGCCAAAGAACGTACTGTAATTGCCCGCGCCGAGCTTCACGTAGTTGTTATACGACGGCGTCTCGTCGGGTGCGGTCGTAGCGGGCGAGAGAACACCGGGCGTAATGCGGGGATCACCCACGGTCAGCTTACGGTCCTGAAATTCGTAGGTCATTTTCCGCTGTTCGGCGGTCGGTTTCAGGCCCGGAATCTTGTTGAAGAGCCGCGTGGCCGGGGGCAAATCGATCTTTCGGCTTTTCTCAATTGTAATCTCCTGACTGTCAACTTCACCAACTTTGGTCGGCTTGGTTTGCTGCGCCTGCGTAGCAAGCGGAATCGAGAGCAGGAATATGGGTAAGTAGTGACGCATTGGTTTGGATGATGAGGGTAAACGTAGCCCGGACCTCCCGGTCCGGTAGCCGTAAGGCTAATTATGTAGCTACAATGTTAGCCTTGCGGCTACCGGACCGGGGGGGCGGGTTACTTCAATGTCAATAGTTTTTCTTTCGCTTCGGCCACGATGAGTGGTTCGGCGGAGTTTTCGATGATGGAGTTCAGCACGGCTTTGGCCTGGGCGGTTTCGTCGAGGGCCACGTTATTGTCGGCCACCAGAATAAACGCTTTGCCTTTCCAGTACTCAAAATCGGCAAACTGCTCGTTGAACTTCAGCAGCAGCGCAATCGACTCTTTATGCTTCTTCTGTTTGTACAAAATCTCGCCGAGGTAATACTGCGCCTGTGCTCCGTTTACGTCTTTAGCCAGCGCAATGGTTTTCTCGAATTCGGTTTGCGCCGTTTTTAGGTCGTTCTGGGCCAGGGCAATCCGACCCAGCATCAACTGCGCCCGGTTTTGCGCCCCCGCCACGACATTACCACCTGCCGCCAGCTCACGGGTAATCTCGGCGGCTGATGTCAGCACGGGCATGGCGAAATACGTATCCATCAGGCCCAGCTGCGCCCGTATCTGCGTGGGTTTGTCGTCGGCGCGGGCAATGACCAGCTGGTAGTTGCGCACCGCTGCCGGGTAATTTTTGGCCGCTACGGCCAGTTCGGCTAAGCGCGTGGCCGACCGGATGACGTACTCCGATTTGCCATCGGCCACAATCGAATCGTATTGCTTCTGGGCGTTGGCGACATCGTCGGTCAGGCGGTACGATTCAGCCAGGAAGTAGCGTACTTCGTTCACGTTCGGGCTGGCGGGGTAGTCGCGCAGGAAGTTGGTGAACGCTGCAATGGCCTGCGGGTATTTCTGAGTCGCGTAGATATTTCGGGCGTTCAGCAACTGCACCCGCTCCACCTCGCTACTGCCGGGGTTGTCTTTTTTATAACTGCCCAGCACCTGCGAAAACTCTTCGGGCCGGTCGGCGTCGTTGAGCGTGTTCTGAATGCCGAGCAGCGCACTCTGCACCTGTTCCGAGTTACCGTACTGGTCCAGAATACGCTTGTAATCGGCCACGGCGGGGTCGTACTGCTGTAAGTTTCCGTAGGCAATAGCCCGTTTCAACAAAGCAGCCGGTATGAGTTTGCTGTTCGGTTTGCCGTCTATGAGTTTGGTGTAGCCCTGAATAGCTACCGGATACGAACCCTTCTCGAAATCAACGTTGGCGGTCTGGAGCAGGCTTTCATCGACAAAACGTGAGTTCGGAAACTGCTGCTGCACCCGCGCAAACTGCGCTTTAGCTTCGGCATCGCGCCCCACATAACTCAGGATAACGGCTTTCTGATAGGCCGCGTAATCTTTGTCGGGCGCGTTCTGCGCTACGGCCTGATCGTAGTATTTGATGGCGTTTTCGTACTGTTTCCCGGCAAAATACGCATCGGCCAGCCGGATGGTGGCGTCGAGGGTTTTGGCGGGTTCGTCGGTGCTGCGCCGACCGATAAAGTCACGGAAATAAGGAAGGGCAGCCGTATAATTCTTCTGGTTGAAATACGCGTACCCCAGTCCGTACTGCGCTTTGGCTGCGTACTCGCCCGATCCTTTGGCGATGCTGGCGTAGAGTGGAATTGCGGTATCGTACTGTTTACCTGCCGAGTAGGCTTCGGCTTTCCAGTACTGTGCACCCTCCTGCAAGCTATTGTCTGCCGGAAACCGCAGCGACTTGTCAAAGTTGGCCACCGCCTGCGGGTAGCGTTCGGCGTTGAACTCGTTCACGCCCTGATTGAACGTTAATCGCTGATACGTAGCGTTGATCTTCGGTGTTTTGCGTTTCAGTCCTTCAATGTACGCAATGGCCGCCGGGAAGTTGTTCGACGCGAAGTAGGCTTCGCTGACCAGTTCATTGGCTTCGTTCTCAAGTTTACTGCCCGGATAGTCCTTGATAAACGCCAGCAACTCCTTCACCGCGTCGGCCCCGTTGTTCTGGTCGAGCAGCAGCTTGGCGTGGTTGAAGCGGGCTTCTTCCTGAATCTCGCGGTTGAAACCGAGCCGCCCCGCCTGGTCGAATGCATTCAGCGCGTAAGTCGGGTTTTCCTTTTGTAAGTAGCTGATACCAAGTGTATAAGCCGCAAACTGCGCGGTGGTGTCTTTGCCCGCCGACAGGGTTTTTAACTGCGAAATGGCCTCGTCGTAATTTCCGGCGCGAAACTGCGACTGCCCGTAGCGGAACCGCACGGCACCCGGCGTCTTCGCGCCTGATGCATCTACATAGCGTTTGTAATACGGAATGGCTTTCTGAAATTGGTTTTGCTGGTAATAGACCTCGGCGGTAAACAGGGCCACGTCGCTGAGGGCGTTTCCGGCGTTGCGCCGAAGGAGCGGCTCAGTGTAGGCCAGTAGGTCGTCGTATTTGCGCTGGCGGTACAGGGCCTGGGCAATGTAATTGGGTACCTGATTCTGGTACGTCGGGTTGTTCTCCACGCGCCGGAAATCGGCAACGGCCTCGGTAAAGTTCTGGTTGCGGAAATTAATGATGCCCGCGTAGTACGATGCCGCCGGGGCATCGTCGGCATTAGGGTCGAGTTTGACTTCGTTCAGCAGGGGCAGGGCACGTTTGAGGTCCTGGGTACTGTAATATGAAATGGCCAGTTGGTACTTATAGCGGCTGGTGTTGCCGCCCTGCGCAATGGCCTTTTCCAGAAAATCAATGGCTTTTGGGTAATCCTGCCGGGCGTAGTAGTACGAACCCAAATCGCCGTAAAGCTGGCTTGCTCTGGGGTGCTGACTGTGGTTTTTAACGAAGCGATCCACGAGCAGTTCGGCACCGGGTTCGTCGAGGTACAGGCTGGTGAGGGCAATATAGTACTCGGCTTCTACCGCGTTATCGTCGCTGGTGTTGATATTGAGCCGGGTCTGCGTACCGGCGCCCTGCGGGGGTTCGAGGTACTGCCGGAATTCGTAGCGGGCGGCTGCGTAGTTGCTGCGCTCGAAGAGTTCAAGGCCATTGCGGTAGTGGTAGTCGGGTTCCTGATAACTTAGCGTCCGCTGGGCCGTGGCGGGCAGGGCAAGAAGAAAACCGAGGGTCAGCAAACAGAGAAAGCGGTATAAGCGAGTAATTCGAAATTGAAACATAAAGGATTTTTCTGTTGCGAATAGCTGAGTCAATTGGCGGGTTTTTAAGGCGTTTTCTGTCATTCGGACGAAGGAGGAATCTCACTTTCTCCGTCTCAGGCTGTGCTAACAGAGAGATTCCTCCTTCGTCGGAATGACAGAAAACGGGAATATTGAACAGTTTGCGTCGTATTTTCGCCGTTCGACCCACAAAAAACGAGTCAAATTTTCACAAAAAACGAAGTCTTGCTGCTTTCCGTATGAAAAAACACACCCGGCTCCTGTATTTACTTACCATCTGGACCCTGCTAACGTCGCTGTCTGTCAAAGCCTGGCCCGGCCCTGTCGGTTCCGAAACGCCATTGGCCACTGCCCCTGCCATTACCTATATCCTGTCGATGCCCGAACCGCAGACCCACTATTTTGAGGTCGAGATGCAGGTTCGGGATTTATCGGCGACCAACGCGAAAAAGGACGCCCGTAGCGACGGACCATTTGTCGATGTCCGTATGCCGGTCTGGACGCCTGGCTCGTACCTGATTCGCGAATACGCCAAAAACGTAGAAGCCTTCACGGCGATGGCTGGTGGCAAAGCGGTGCGGAGTGAGAAAGTGCGCAAAGACACCTGGCGCGTGTATTCATCTGCCAATAATCTGACCGTGCGTTATCGGGTCTATGCCAACGAACTGACCGTGCGCACCAGCTTCATCGACATCGACCACGGCTACGTTACTCCCGCCAGTATATTTATGTACGTCGATGCGCTCAAAAACGCTCCCCACCGCGTGGTGGTGCAGCCCTACAAAGCCTGGAATCAGGTCACGACCGGCCTGAACGCCGTGGGAAAATTCACCTACGAGGCTCCCAATTACGATATCATCGTGGACTCACCCATCGAAATTGGTAACCAGACGATATTCTCGTTTATGGCAGCGGGCATTCCGCACCGGGTAGCCATGTACGGCCTGTCCAACTACGATTCTGTGCGACTGGCCGCTGACTATACCCGCGTTTGCGAAACCGCAAAGACGGTCGTGGGCGAGCATCCGTGTCAGGACTATACGTTTATTGTACACCACATTCCGCAGGGTGGGGGCGGGCTGGAACACCTCAACAGCACCACACTCGAAACATCGCCGAGGTCTTACGAAACCGACGGCAGCTACCGGCGTTTTTTCAACCTCGTAGCCCACGAATATTTCCACCTCTGGAACGTGAAGCGCATTCGGCCCATTGCCCTCGGCCCGTTCGACTACAGTCAGGAAAACTACACGCACCTGCTGTGGCTGTCGGAAGGTGGCACCTCGTTTTATGCCGATTACATCCAGCTCCGGGCGGGTATGTACACCCCCGCCAACTACGTGGACGTGGTCGCCAATGACATTAACCAGATCGAGAATCAGCCCGGCAACTTCGTGCAGCCCGTAGCCGAGTCGAGTTTCGACGCCTGGATTAAAGGGTACCGCCCCAACGAAAATTCGGGTAACACCACTATCTCGTACTACAGCAAAGGCGCGGTGCTGACCTCGCTGCTAAACCTCGCCATCATTGCCGGCAGCAACGGGCAGCGCACGATGGACGATTTGATGCGGCTCCTCTACACCGAATACTACAAAAAGCAGAATCGGGGTTTCACGGACGAGGAATTCCAGCGGGCGG
>Ga0105045_10004991_pt1 | contig 11622 bp, 10 predicted proteins | sample MAT02_FD_78089 | JGI IMG/M metagenome (GOLD analysis project Ga0105045, IMG submission 78089) | Freshwater microbial communities from Lake Fryxell liftoff mats and glacier meltwater in Antarctica - MAT-02 (megahit assembly) | ecosystem: Environmental > Aquatic > Freshwater > Ice > Liftoff... | reverse complement strand
GCCTGAGCCACGCCTGAAATATTGCCTCGATACCAATGCCGTCAGCGACTATCTCCGCGGCGTCGATAGCGTAGTTCGCCAGATTCAAAATGCCAAGCCGTCGGCTCTAGCAATAAGTGCGGTGACAGTCATGGAGCTTCGCTACGGCGAAACCAAACGCCAATCACTCCGGCTGACTGCCGCCGTCAACCATTTCCTTTCTGGAATAACCGTGATTCCCTTCGATACCGAGACTGCCGCCAAAGCCGGAATCCTTTGTGCCGAAATGGAAGCACGGGGAATCACCATAGCCCTGGCCGATTGCCAAATTGCGGCGACAGCTTTGAATCTGAAGCTCACCATGATTAGCAATGACGCAGATATCAAACGGGTACCGAAATTGCGCGTTTTGGATTGGCGAGCGGTCAAATAAGCGCCGGTGTAGCGCCACGATCGCATATAAATCCCGGAACAAGGTGGCCTGTCACCTTTGCGCGCCGGTCGATCATCCGTTGCCCGCTCCCGTGTAGTGGCTGGTTAGGCAACGGCGTGAGCACGAAAGGCAAGGAGGGGTAAAAAAATCATGCCGATTAATCCGATTAAAAGAAAATTACCATTTAAAATGTTAAAATCCGAGAGCACCACAGACCATTTTTGCTTTATGATGTATCGACCCAAAATGATATCAAACAAAGCCATAAATGATGCCAAAATCATGCCGATCAATAACAATCCATTGGAATTAGTAATGCCAATCCATGGAACCATAAAATAGCAGATAACAAAAGATATCACGATACCGGTAATAAGGCTGAGCTGTTTTGATTTTTTAAACCCAATCTTTGGGACTACTAATACGTTTCGTATGATACCGTGAATTGTTTCTGCCCCGGCAGTGGCAATACAAAGACAGAGTATTTTAATTATAATTAAAATCATGCAGCGGGACAGGGGAATTTAGTTGTCTAACAATCTTATTGGGAAGCATGCTTGGCGAAACCAGTCCGCCAAGCACTCCGCCTAAATCCAAACAATCGACTTACATTCATATCCGTGAGCATGAGCGAGATCCCAGCCTTTGTCAACTCCTGCTGCAGTACTCAATCATCCACACCTAACGGGACGACGCCCATCCCCCCCCCCTCACCCCACAAACCCCTCCCCATCCGCCGCCTTATCTAAATTCTTGCACACCACCTCTTTCACCGTCCGCCCAATCATCCCGCTCAACGTTTTGCCGGGCCCGAGTTCCCAGAATTCATTGATGCCGTCTTGCTGCATGCGAATGACCGATGCGGCCCAGCGGACAGGTTCGGTGAGTTGGCGCACTAACAGATCGGGGATTTCCGAGGCTTTGGTGACCGGGCTGGCGTGGACGTTGGAATAGACCGGGATGTGCGGGTCATGCAGGGTGACGCCGGCGATGGCGGCGCGCAGGCGGTCGGCGGCGGGGGCCATGAGGGCGCTGTGAAAGGCGCCGGCGACGGGCAGGGCCATGACGCGGCGGATGCCGACATCTTTGGCTTGATTGGCGGCGCGTTCGCAGGCGGCGGCGGTGCCCGAGATCACCACTTGCCCGGTGGCGTTGAGATTGGCGACTTGCAAGACGTCGCCCTGCGCGGCGAGCTCGCAGAGTTTTTGCGCGCTTGCTTCATCGGCGCCGATCAGGGCGACCATGCCGGATGGCACTGCTTCGGCGGCGGCTTGCATGGCTTCGCCGCGCAGGCGGACCAGGCGCACGGCGTCGACAAACGACAAGGCGCCGGCGGCGACCAGGGCGGTGTATTCGCCTAGACTGAGGCCTGCGGTGGCTTTGACGTCGATGGTGCGGCCGACGCTGGCGAGGCGTTCCTGCAAATAGATCCGCGACATTAAACTGGCGACTAGGATCGCCGGTTGGCTGATATCGGTGCGGGTCAATTCGCCCTCGGGGCCTTCGCGCATGATCCGGCCCAGGGGCAGACTCAGGATCGATTCGGCCTCGGTCAGCAGGGCGGCGGCGGCGGGGCTGGCGGCGGCGACCTCCATGGCCATGCCGACGTATTGGGCGCCTTGACCGGGGAAGATGAGGGCTTTCGACATGAGGGCGGGCTCCGAAGCGGTGTCGTACTGGCAACAAGGACGTTCACAATCCCAACACCCGGAGGGCGAGGACAGCCCGAAAACGCCGTCGCAAGGGGCTCGGGGGCTTGGCATGGCACATGCGTAACCCGACCGTGGAGCTCCGTATGTCGCGATTACGTCTCACTGCCAGCATGGCGTTGGTGGTCTTTAGTCTGGCAAGTTGTGGCGGTGATCGCCGACCGCAGGCCGCGACCCCGCGCCCGGACAGCAAAATTCCGGTCCCGGCCCCAGTGGCGCAGGCCGCGGAAGGGCCGATCCAGGCGGTGACTGAATTCGAGGGCACGCTGCTGGTCGAACTCGGCCTGGGCAGCGGCGCTGGCCTGGAGGTCGGTTCACTGTTGCGCGTCTATAGCACGGTTGCCGACCGCCCGACCTTTAAAGGCATGGTCCAAGTCACCGAGGTCATCGGCCCGCAGCGGGCCCTGGCGCGCGCCATTGGCCTGACCGATACGCAAAGCCCCCCTGCCGTCGGCGACCGCGTGCGCGTCGCGGATCTGGGTTCAGCCTATACCGATTTCCGCCGTGATCTGGCGCGCGAGCGCGAGACCACCGCCAAGACCGACCAGAAAAGCGACGACACCTATCTCAAGTTGCGCGAAAATTATCAGAATGAACTGGCGCTGAGCGCCGGTCGCTTTGCCGAACAACGTGAAGCCGACCGCGCCCAAGACGCGCGCGAGCGCGAAGCTTTGGCCGCCGCGCACGACGCCGAAATCGGCCGTTTGCAGGCCGAACACGCCGGCGCTCTGGCCGCCCTGCGCGTCGCCATGACCCAAGAAGCGCTAAAGAATTTGGATGCCGACCGCGCCGAGCGGGCACAGCGTTTGACCGCGATGCAGAATGACATCACCATCTTGCGCACCAATGCCGATCGGCTTGGCGCCGAATTGCTCATCGCCCGGCAAGCCGCAGTAGATCTGCAACGCGAGATGGAAAAACAACGCGATCATCAGCAGCGTGAAGTCCGCGCCGAAGTCGAAACCCGCGAAGTGCTGCAAGCACAATTGGCGGCCATCACCGCTACCAGCGGGACTACCTCCGCGCCCGCAACCGTGTTGAGCCGCGATCCCGGACGCTCCGAAACGGTGCTCGCGCGCCTCGAGCGCACCGCGCAGGAACAGGCGCAGACCCAAGCAAAATTGACTGCCGCCGAAATTGCACTGACGTCTGCACGAACCCAGATCACCACCCTGAGTGCCGAGCTGACCACGGCCAAACAGCGGGTTAGCGATCTCGAAGCGGCCGCCATCAAGGCCGGCACCGCGTCGGAAGCACTGTTCACCACCGAACGCGAATTAACCGCGGCCCGCGAACAGGTCACCCAGCACGAACTGGCCCGTCTTGAAGCCGAACGAATGGTCTTTGATATCGCTGCCCGCCTGTTGGCGGCTGATTCGGATACGGCCGTGGACACCCTACGTGAACGACTGCGTCAGCATATCGCGAACACCCAAAACCAGGTGACCGCGCCGGACGTGAAGAGGCCCCAATGATCTCTTTCTCTGTACGCGCCGTGATGCTTTGCGGTCTTGGCATGGCGATGTTGCATGCCGAAACCGCAACCGCACTCGGCACCGGGGCTTTTGACAACGGCGCCAGTCTGCGCCTGACCGGCCAGCCCGGCGGATCGCTGCTAGAGCGCCTGCGCGATCTGGAAGTCGCCTTGGCCGCAACTCGCTTGGAAATCATTGCCCGCGACGTCTTGATCGTGGAAATGAAGCGCCAACTTGACGATGAGCACGCCCGTACCGAGGCCCTGAGCGGCAAAGTGCAATTCCTTGATCATGCCCGGATCAGCCTCGAGACCGCCCGACAGGAGGTCGGCGATCGTGGCCGCCGTATCGAAGCCCTGGAACTGCTGCTGGCGCAAAGCGAACTCTCGCGCCTGCGTGCAGAACGCTTTCTGTTCGAGGTCTCGGGTGATCTGCTCAGCCTTGATATCGGCGACGCCGGCGCCTTAACTGCGATTCAAGGCCGTCTGCGTGCGCGCATTGCCACCAGCGAAAGCAGCGCCGCGATGCCAAACACCGTGCCATCCGCACCCGCCGCCGTACTCATAATCCAGCCATGACCATGCTCCGCCCGCTAACCATGTTGACGGTGGCTTGGCTGTGCGTGGCCGTATTCGCCGGCTGTAATCGCCGTCCAGACACCGCGCTGCATCCGTTCTCCTGGCAGCGCCTGCCAGCGGTTAGCGACGTCCGCCGCATTGTGATTATTCCCATTGACCGCTCAGGTGCCAATGGTCGTTCGTCACAGGGACTCGACACTGCCCTCGCCGATTCGCTGCGCGATATCGCCCAGCACGTCGTCATCGAAGCAGATCCCAAGGATCTGCCATCCAGCCTGACCGGAGCCGTGCTCAGCGATCGCATTCGCGCCGATGATCTCTTGGCGCTGCGTGATCATTATCACGCCGATGCAGTGATGATTGGTCGTCTGCACCATTTCAACGGCTACGATCCGATTTCCGCCGGGCTGACCCTGCATCTGGTCAGTTGCATGGATGGCTCAGTCCTGTGGAGCGCCAGCGGCTCTTTCGACGGCAGTCGTGACACGGTACAAAAAGATATCGCCGCCTGGTACCGCCGACGCCAAGCAGATCGCGGTAATACCGTCCAGACCTGGCAGACCGTCTTGCACACCCCATCACTATTCAGCCGCTATATCGGCGACCGCCTTTTCGTGACGCTTGCTGAAGCACGCTGACGTCACCAGTATTCATCTCATTCGACTGAGTTTTCTGAGCATTTTTCATTGAGACGTCATTGATTGCCACGTCTTTCATTGCCACTTCGTCCTGCGTCCTGCGTCCTGCGTCCTACGTCTTCGCATGAGAGGCAGGGAATCCGCGCGGAGGTGTGAGGTATATTTTGCAAGATAGGACCAAAGCTAGTCCTGGGGCGATGCCCCAGGCTAATATGGGGTCGCGCCGTTGGCGCTGGAGAAATGCTTACGGGCGATTTGCGGTGGTGTGGTTACGGGGCTGGAAAAATTGATAGAATCCGGCATTTGCGGTGCAAAAAACCAAATCATAGTTTGCCTGATCGCCTCGGACCGCGGTGCGCCCCTGCCGACTGAAGTCGGCTGTACGGAGAGCAGGCCCATCTCTGGATTCATTGAATCCGACTGAGTGAAGTGACGGTGTACGGGTGCCGATCCCGCATAAAATTTCGAAGACCTCGGACCTCGGACCTCGGACTTCGAATTTCGCGACGCAGGACGCAGGACGCAGGACGCAGGACGCAGGACCTTTATCAAATCGGAAAATACCTTGTTAAAAGATACATCTAAAAAGGGAAAAGTTATCGACCAAGAGGACGAACGCGTTCAGGTGCGTTGGCTTCGACGGTCAATTGTTGGGCTTCGGCCTGGGACAGGCTGGAGGTGATGCTGGCCCAGGGGATCTCGGCTTCGCGAAGGGCGACTTCGCAGGCGGCGATGGCGACGCCTTCACCCCAGACTACTAGGCGGCGATCGCCAGCGGTAACGCGCACGCGTTCGACCCCGGCGACGGTGCTCAAGACCACTCGCGCGGTGCGCTGGGCGGCTAGGCCTAGGGGCCGGTCCAAGTCGATGGTGAGCAACATCACGGTGGCGGTTATACCCGGGCTCGGCGCCGACCCAAGCGTGGGAGTGCCACACGGTGGCAGCGGTTCAAGCGCCTGCCCTTGCGGCGTTGCGCTGGGCTACCTAGGGTCCTTTCGACCCCTGTTGGACCACCGGGGTCCGGGGAGATCTGCGGATGTTGATGCGCTTGCAGCACAAGCGACCTGACGGCGAGGTCGACACGTATCACCTCAAGCCGGGGCGGAAATATTTCTTCGGCCGCGGCTCTACCTGCGAAATCCGCATTCTCGATCTCAAACTCAGCCGCAAACATTGTTTGTTGGAATGGATCGACGACGGCTGGCACGTCGAAGATCTCGGTTCGACCAATGGCGCCCGCCTGAATGGCCAGCCCCTGGCCAATGCGCGCAGCCTGACCGTCGGCGCGGTCATCGAAGCAGGCGGAACCGCCCTCACCATCGCTGGCTTTATTGATGGCTCCAAGACACCCAGTGAAGAAGCCGATTCCGATGAAGACAGCGCGGCGCTGCGGGCCCGGGTCGAGCAATTGCCATTGCCTGAAAAAGGCGACGACGCCCCCCTCGCAGAATCGACCTTGATGGCCAACGATTGGGAATTAGCCAGCGATCAGGTGCACACCAGCACCGGCGCCTTGCAGCCGCTCAGCGCAGGGAACCCGGCTACCAATGGTCGCGCAAAAGTTGCCGAAAAACCTGCGGCACCTGCCGTTTCTGCCAAGTCCGCACCGCGACCAGCCCTGGGGTTGGATGATGGCGATGGCAATGCTTCGGCGATCATGCCGGGTAATCTCCTCGCTGATACGGCGCCGCTGACCGCCAAACGTCCGGCCAGCAAATCTGTGCAGTCGGCTACGGCTGAACCGTTCGAGCTCACCCTGCCCGGCGAGGCCGCAAAGCCGCAGAACTCTGCGATCCCTGCGAACCCTGCGAACCCTCCGAGCTCTTCGGCTCCGCCGACTCGGCCCACTCGGATCAAACCGGTGACCATCCGAGTCGGTCGCATCGATGGGGCCGATCAGGACGAAGCCCATCCTGCCACGAGTGATGACTTGGTGTTCGCCAGCGGCGTGCCTGAAGTGGCGATCAATATCGATGAACCTGTCGCTGCGCCGACGCCGAAAGTTCCGACCGCGCCCTTCCAGCCCGTGCAACCGGTGGTCATCGCCGGTTCCGCCGTGCCGAGCACCCCGCCCCGCACCGCACCCAGCACGAATGCCCATGAACGCACGTTCTACATCACCGTGTTGGGCCGCCGCGTCGGCCCCCTGACCCGCCTTGATGCGCGAGATCTGAAGTCGCGGGAGCTCAAGGGCACTTTGAGCATGTCCGACCTCGAAACCTATCCCCAGGCCTGACGTTGCGGAATGCCGCACGCGCCCAGGATGGCCGCCGCGCATGCGTCATCTTCTGATTGGAACCAGCCTGCTCTGCGGAGCTTTGCACGCCGCCGAGGTTGAACCCGGCATCGTGGTCGAGGCCCCGCCCGGCACCCGCATCACCGACCAGTTTGTCGCAGTGTACCCCAACGGCTTTGTTGCTCGTCAGGGCGATATACTGCTGATGGGCGACGCGTTGCGGCATGATCTGCGCAATCAATTGCTGTACGCCGAAGGCCGCGTCGTGCTGGTTTTGCCGCCCCTGCGCGTGCACGCTGAACGTCTGGGCCTGGATGCAACCGCGCAGCGTGGAGAGGCCTGGGGTATTCAGGCGTGGGTCGAAACCCCGAACGGCGTGATCCCCATTGCCGCTGACCACCTGACCCTGAATCGCGAGGAAATTGTTTTCACCGGTTTGCGCAGTCGCCGCCATGGCGGCGTGTTTGGCATCGGCGCCGACCGCCTGCGCATCCGTTTGCGTCCGCAGCCACTGCCCGACCGTTCGCCACCCGCGAATTTCGTCAAAGACATCACCCTGAATGATGTTCGACTGTCAGCTTTCGGCATTCCATTTTTCTGGCTGCCGGTGATTTTTCGCGACTACACCTTTGAATATCCGTGGACTCAATTTCGCTTTGGTTCCAGTTCACGCCTGGGCGCGTATGGCATCTATCGCATCGCCACCTCGTTTCCGGAAATTGCTGGGCTGCGCACCCGCGCCGAACTGCGCGTCGATGCGTATTCCCGCGCGGGTAAGGGTATCGGTACTGATTTGGAATGGCGCCAACCGGTATTGGGCCGCGGTCATTTTTTATGGTTCGGGGTCGACGAATCGGTGTTTCCACTGGAACGCGACGGCGGCGCCTTGATCGAGCGCTGGAACCGCGTCATTGATGTCGACCACCGGGCGCAGATCCCGGGTGGCGCCGTGGCCCTGCGTTATACCGATCTGCCACGCCGCGATCCGCTTGATACGATTAGCGGCGATCAGGCCCCGGCCGAACGTTTCCGCTACGATTACCTGCGCGATGATCTGAATCATAAATCGTTCGCCCGCCAAGGCGCGGCGGTCGCGTGGGGCGGACCCGTGGGCGCGGTGGTGCTGGATACCGAACGTCGGCCCAGCCAGGATATAAACGGAGTCGATCGCGTCGTTGGCCTGGAAGCAGCGCTGACATCGGTACAGATACTGGGTCCCGTGCACGCCGATGGAGTCACCTGGTTTGAACGCCTGGATGATCCCGCCGCAGAGCATCGCGCGTGGCGATTGCAGGCCGACACCGCCCTGCGTGGTCTGGTGTGGCTCGGCGGCCTTGGCGTCGACGCCAGCGTCGGCGGCCGCGGGCTGCTGTACGACGACCGCACCCTGGCTGGCGTCGAGGTCGACGGCAGCCGTAGCGCCGCCTATCCGTACGCCGCGGCCGGCGTACGCGTCCGCCTGGAATCCCTGCACGAGGGCTGGCGCCATAGCCTGACGCCTCGCGTCGGAGTGGATTTCGCCGGCACGCGCAGCGGCGATGACCTCAGCGCCGAGGGTTTCGCTCAGGCCCGCGATCGCCTGGAAGATGATCACCGCTGGGTGGTGACCGGAATCGAAACCGCGATCTGGCGCGGCCGCGAATGGTTCCGCGCCAGCGGCGAAGTTCGTTTTGCGATTCGCGAAGCTGATCGCGAGCGCGTCGACGAAAACGGCCAGACCCTGCGCTCGCAGGACCATGTTGTTGGCATTCGTCTCCGCGCGACCGGACGACCGCTGACCAGTCTGACCGTCTTCACCGACGTGGACTGGGACGCGCGCGGGCAGACTTGGCAGGCCTTTGATACCGGCATCCGCTGGCAGCCCCTGGCAGCTTTTGCCCTACGCTACGATGGTTCGTATAATCCGATCCCCGACATTGACGATCCTTGGGAACATCGACCCGGCGTCGAGATCATTGGCAATCGTTACCGACTGGACGCAAAACTGTCACTACGGCCCCAGGGCGCCGCGGTCGACGGCTGGGGCCTGACCATCCAACGCGAAGCCGTCGACGGTACCTTCGGGGTCACCTACGAACAGTTCCGCGATGGCGACGGCAATCTGCGCGATACCCGCCTGGGCGTGATTCTGTCCCTGCATTGATCGCTTCCGGGCCTGACCCCTACCCACGCACCTCGAACGTGACAAGCGTTCCGGGCCGCCTACCTTCCCCATAGCGATACGCTGTACCTTCCCGAATCGCGGGGCCAGGGCAGCGCAAGGATTGCAGCGTGGCCATCGGCACATTCATTCGGGCAAGCGTGGTCGTGGCATGGTGCGCAATCGCCAGCGTGCATTTTGTCCGCTACGCCCTGCCGGGCCTGGGCGTCAGCGAACGCCGGGATCTGGGCGCAACGCTGACTGCGCAAATGGACCGCACCCTGATGTATCGCGTGGTGGTCGGGGATCAGGATTTCGGTCGCTGTCGTCTGGCCTTCAACCGCGAAGAGGCCGGGTATCTGGTGAGCTTCGCCATCGACCTGACTTCGTTACCATTTCCTCAATTTCTGACTGCGGCTACCGATTTACGCACGACCGAGGGCAGCATCCACCTCAGCATCCAGCAACGCTATAATGATCGGGTGCGGTTGACTGCGGTAACTGCCGACGGCCAAGCTTTTGGCATTCCCCTGCGGGCGAATGCCACGGCGGATGCCAGAGGTCTGCACGGCACCGTGACCATTCAAGAAAACGAACATCCGTTCCATCTGCCCGCTGCCAGCAGCGATGACCAACAATGTACCCTGACCCCGACGCTGCCCCCCGGGCTGAAACCGGGTGATCAATTCCGCACCACGATGATGACGGTGGGGCTGACCTTGACCCCGCAACGAGTGGTCGCGGTGTATGCGGTCCAAGCCCCCGAAATGATTGTCACCGCGCAGGGCATGCTCGCATTGATGCAGGTCGAGATGACTAGCAATGGCAAGGCAGCAGGAACGTTGTGGTGCGATGCGACCGGCACCATCTATCGCCTCGCCACGCTGTCCCCAGCCGTGACCTTGGAATTACTCAGCATTACCCACGCCAGCGAGGGGCAAATTTTCCCCCGCGTGGCGCCCATGGACGAGATCCGAAACCGCGTCCATGAGTGAAGTCCGCGCACATCTACAGCGCAACATCACCCGCGCGATGGTGACCGACCTGCCACCCAACGAGGCCAACCGGCGCTGGTGCACGCAGATGTTGCCGAAAGTGTCGCGCACCTTCGCCGCCTGCATCCGGCTGCTGCCGAAACCGCTGGATCATCAGATCCTGGTTGCGTATTTGCTGTGCCGCATCGCCGACACCGTCGAGGACACCGCCGATCTGGCCGTTGCTGATAAAGAACGTCTGCTCGCCCATTTTTCCCGATGTCTCGAGCCCCAAGGCCCAAATGCCGAACCCTTGGCCGCGGCATTTCCCCAGCCGCGCACGGATGACGAATTACTCACCCGAGAGGCGGATCGCACTCTCGCTGAATTTCGCGCCTTTCCCGAGACGGTGCGTGACGCCATTCGCCCCTGGGTGCAAGAGATGTGCAGCGGCATGGCTAGCTTCGCTGCCCAACACGCCTTGGCCCGGCCCGACCGCCTGGAAGCGCTCAGCAATCTGCACGATCTCGATCGCTACTGTTATTATGTCGCGGGCACGGTCGGCCATTTACTGACGGAATTATTCAAGCAGCATCATCATCGCGTTACCGACCGGCACTATCAGAAACTGAAAGCGCTGTCGACCAGCTTTGGCTTAGGGCTGCAACTGACCAACATCATCAAGGACGTTGCCGACGATCGCCAGCGCGGCTGGAGTTTTGTCCCGCGGCAACTCTGCACCCTGGCTGGCATTACTCCCGAAGAATTCCTGGAACCCGCCTGCCGGCCCAACGCCGAACGAGTCATGGCCGAATTGATCGCCAAGGCCAAGCGTCATCTCGATGATGCCTTGACGTACTGTTTGAATTTGCCACGCAGTCAGTACCGCATCCGCCTGTTTTGTCTGACACCCCTCTTTTTCGCCATCCGCACCCTGCGCTTGGCCGCTGCGGATCCGCGCCTGCTCGATCCCACCCATAAGGTGAAGATCAGCCGGGCCCAGGTTTACCGCACGTTGCGCGTCACTTTTCTTATCGCTTCCAATAATCACTTGGTGCGCGCGTATTATCGCGCCTTGGCGGGGACGCGGCGAGGGTGCCCGTGGCGGCAGCCCAAACGGTGATTTTGGCGGGCCGTCGCTGGGCGCGCTCAGCGAAGATGTTCAGCCCTGACGTAGAATAATAATGATTTTACGAGCCGACGCTCCCCAACCCACGCCAAAATATCCCTTGATCAGCGCCGCTCTGCGACCCAGAGCGTCGCGTACCGTGGCGCACCAGCGAAACCGGTCGCGCTGATGGAGATTTCTGAGCGGAGCCAACGAAGCGATGGCGGAAATCCTACGTCGAACGGACAGCCCCCCGGTACGCGACGCTCTGCGTCGCCGGGAGGTCCCGCAAAAAGAGCGCATGCACAGCACGCGACGCCGCATTCCTCATAACCAAAGCGCTCAAAGCCCT
>Ga0105045_10004990_pt1 | contig 11622 bp, 6 predicted proteins | sample MAT02_FD_78089 | JGI IMG/M metagenome (GOLD analysis project Ga0105045, IMG submission 78089) | Freshwater microbial communities from Lake Fryxell liftoff mats and glacier meltwater in Antarctica - MAT-02 (megahit assembly) | ecosystem: Environmental > Aquatic > Freshwater > Ice > Liftoff... | reverse complement strand
GCTGGTACGCCGAGCCCGAGGCTGGCGACGCGCGCGGACGGGCAGCCGTCGACGTGGCCGAGGGCGCGCCGCCGCTGGCGTTCTCGGTCGTGGTCCACGACGTGCCGCCCATGGTCGCCGGTGAGCGGGCGCCGATCGCGGTGACCCTGCGCAACGATGGTTGCGCGGCGTGGTCGCCCCTGCACGGCGACGCGCTCGCGTACCACTGGTTCGATCTCGACGCGCGGGAGGTGGTGCACGAGGGCGTCCGTACGCCGCTGCCCGTCGTCTCGCCCGGGGCGTCAGTGGAGCTCGCCGCCGACGTCGAGGCCGCTGCGGCCGCCGGCACGCACGTGCTGGTGTTCGAGCCGGTACGCGAGCACATCGCGTGGTTCGGCGAGCCCACCACCGGCACCGCGTCGGCGACGATCGAGGTGTCACCACCGACGCTGGCGTGGTCGCTGCTGGGCGCCGACATGCCGGCGCGTGGACACGCTGGCGAAGTGATCGCAGTGCGCATGCGCGTGCGCAACGAGGGCACGGAGGCATGGGCGACCACGGCGGGCGACCGGCTGTCGTATCGCTTCGCCGACGACCCGGACGCGCCGGCGCGCGACGGTGTCCGCACGGCATGGCCCAGTGGCGCGGTCGATCCGGGCGAAGAGGTCACGCTCGACGCGACCCTCGAGCTGCCGATGATCCCCGGGCGCTACACCGTGGGCTGGCGACCGGTCCGCGAGCACGTGCGGTGGCTCGGCCCGTCGAGCGCGGCGTCGGGTGACTTCATCATCGACGTCGGCCCGCCGCAGCTGGCGTGGTCGGTCGTCGTCGTCGATGTGAGCCCGCGGCTGTGGAGCAGCCGTACCACCTTTGCCCAGGTACGCGTCCGCAACGAGGGCGGCGACACGTGGTCGGCGAAGTCCGGCGATCGGATGTCCTATCGCTGGTACGGCGACGATGGCGTGGCGATCGCGGGCGAGGGCATGCGATCGGAGCTGCCGAGCGACGTCGCCCCGGGCGAGGAGGTCACGATCGACGTGCACGTGCGGGCCCCCGACGGGCTCGGCCCGGCGGTGCTCGAGCTCGGCATGGTCCGCGAGCACGTCGCATGGTTCCCGCCGCCGCCGAGGGCCGAGCGCGCGCGCGTCCGCGTGATCGTGGTGCGCTGGGGATTGCTCGTCACCGCCGCCGGTCTGTGTGCACTCGCGGTGCTCGGCATCGCCGCCCGGCTCGCGCCCCCGGGGCGCCGGAGCGCCGCGATCGCCCACGCGTGGGCACCGGCCCACGCGATGGTCGCGTGCCTGGGCATCGGTGAGATCTTCTCTGATCTGGCCCACATCGAGGCGTGGACCGGCGTCGCCGTCACGTCGGCATCGGCGTCGGCGTGGATGGCCCTGCCGCTCATGGCGATCCCGTTGCGGGCGCGCACGGCTGCTGCCGCCGCCCTGATCGCTGCTGCGTTCGCGGTGGCCCTGGTCGATCTGGGCTATCTCGACTTCTTTGGTTCGATCGTGCCGAGCTCGGCGCTCACCGCCATCCACCACCTCGGCGATGCGCACGCGACCGTGTTCTCGCTGTGGCATCCCGAGTATCTCCAGCTCGCGTGGCCGCTGGCGTCGCTGGTGACGCTCTTCGGCCTGGCGCCCCCGCGGTCGGGCGGCACCGCACCCACGCTCGTCGTCGCCGCCGCGCTGGTGGTGCTCGCGACGCCCGCGGCGTCGGCCGTCGCGGAGCTCGCGGCGTCGCCGGTCGGCGCTCGGGTGTTCTCGGAGCGCGACAACGTCGGCCGGCTCGGGCTGTGGAACGCCCACCTGTTCGAGGTCGGCCGCCAGCTCGGTCGGTGGATCGGCGTCGATGCGCTGGCGCCCGAGGAGCGTCGCGAGGTCGACGCGTGGTTCGCGGCCCGGGCCCAACCCCGAGCCCCCACCCAGCGAGCACCCACCCAGATAGGACCAGGCACTCGCACGCCCCCGAACGTGGTCGTGATCCAGATCGAGGCGCTGCAGAGCTGGATGGTCGACGCAGAGGTCGACGGCACCCGCGTCATGCCGTTTTTGCATGGCGCCGACGCCGAGGCGCTGCACTTCACCCACGTTTTCGATCAGACCGCCCAGGGGCGGACCTCCGACGCCGAGTACCTGGTCATGCAATCGGGCCATCCGCTGCGCACCGGGGCCCTCGCGTTCCTGCGCGCCGACAACGAATTCGACACCGTCGCCCACCGCCTGGCCGAGGCCGACTACGCGACGCTCTCGGCCCACCCCTACGTGCGCGGCTTCTGGAATCGCGCGGCGATCCATCCGCGCTACGGCTTTGGACGCTCGATGTTCCGCGACGAGATCGGATCCGGGCCGATGGTCGGCTGGGGGCTCTCTGACGTGGAGTTCCTCGCTCGCATGGTGGCGGTGCTGCCGACGCTGCGCGAGCCGTTCTTCGGCTTCTTCATCACGCTGAGCCTCCACCATCCCTACACCGAGTTCCCCGCGCACCTCGCCGAGCTCGAACTCGGCGAACTCGACGGCACCGCGCTGGGCAACTATCTGCAGGGCATGCGCCACGCCGACCGGGCGCTCGAGGGTTTCTTCGCCGGACTGCGGGCCGCCGGACTCGACGCGCGCACCGTCGTGCTCGTGTACGGCGATCACGTGGCCGGCCTGCCGCGCACGGCGGAGCTCGAGGCTTTCGCCGGCGCCGAGCGCTGGGATCCGACGGTGCCGGTGCGGGCGCATCGGGTGCCGGCGTTGCTGTGGCTGCCGGGCGCGGCCCGGACCGGCCGCGACCCTCGCGTCGCGGGCCAGATCGATCTCGGCCCCACCGTCCTCGACGCCGCGGGCGTGGCGGCGCCACCGTCGTTCGTCGGGAGGTCGCTGTTGCAGCCGGCCATTGGCGGCGTCGCCGTGCTCCCCGACGGCACCGCGATCGCCGAGGACCGCATGTGGATCGCCCGCGGCCGCGACGGCATCAGCGGCGGTGGGTGCTTCGATCGCGACGGCCGGTCGCGGACCCGCAGCGATTGCGACGACCTGGCGCGGCGCGCGGCCGACGAGCTGTGGGCATCGCGGGCGCTGCTCGATCACGACCTGTATCGCGCCATGCTCCAGTGATGCGCGCCGGCCTTGCAGAGCGCCGCCGATGCGGAGACCCTGGCACGGTGTCGCACGCGTCGAAGGACGGATCCAGAGTCGGCGGCCTGAGCTGCGTCGCCGCGCTCGCGCTGTCGCTCGCGACGGGTGGCGCCATCGGGGGCTGCAAGCCCGAGGGCTCCCCACCCGAGCTCGCGGGCATCGAGGATCAGCTCGCGGCGGTCGGCGTCGAGTTGGTGATCGACCTGCGCGCCGAGGATCCCGACGGAGATTCCGTCGACTTCGGCTTCCACGCCGACCTCGAGGGCATCGACGATGCCGCCTCGATCACCCGCCGCCCCGACGGCGCGGGGGTGTTCCGCTGGACGCCCGCCGCGGACGATGTCGGGCTGCGGTACTTCGATTTCACCGCCAGTGACGGCACCCACAAAGACACCGTGACTGTGGCGATCGACGTCCGCACGACGTTGGGGCAGGGCACCGTGCCGGTGTTCCGCGAGCCGTTGGGCTCGGGCACCACCCTCGATCTCACGCAGCGTGCTTGCGTCGAGCTGCCGATCGTCGTCGAGGATCAGGACGACAGCGAGGTCATCCTGGCGATCGAGCCGCCCGGCCTCGTCGGCGCCGAGCTCGTGCCCCGCGGCGGTCTGGCTGCGGACTTCAGCTGGTGTCCGACCAAGGAGCAGATGGCCGACGAGCGCCATCCGATCGTGTTCTTCGCCGACGACGGCGAGCACGCCAAGACCCTCAAGAACTTCTTGGTCGTGCTGCGCCAGGCGCCGCGCACCGATTGCCCCGGCGAGGCGCCGGTCATCGAGCACGATGCCGCCGACGTCGCGACCGTGCTCGATGTCGAGATCGAGGCCCGCATCACCGACGATCTCGGGCTCAAGCAGGCGCCGCTGCTGTATTTCGCGCTGACCGAGCCCCACGTGCCGGTCGACTTCGGCGAGCTCGACGTCGTCGAGATGGCACTGCAAGGCGGCGACATGCTCGACGGCCAGTGGCACGCGACGATCCCCAACCCGGTCGCCGCCGCGGCCGAGGGCGCGACCGCACAGATCTGGTATCTGATCTCGGCGGGCGACAACGACGACGCCACCGGCGATTGCGATCACGTCACCGATGCGCCCGCCGAGGGCACCTTCGCGATGACCGTCACCCACGGCGGTGGCACCGGCGGGCTCGCCCTGTGCGCGCCGTGCACGGCCGACGTGCAGTGCGGCGGCGCGGCCGATCTGTGCCTGCCCCAGGGCAACGGTGGCGGCGCGTGGTGTGGGCTGGGCTGCGACGGCGACGGCGATTGCGGGGCCGACTTCGGCTGCATCCCTGTCGAGTCCGCCGGCGGCATGCTCGCCAAGCAGTGCGTGCCTGCCTCGGGGATGTGCGAGGCCGCCGTGCCGCCGTGCGAAGACGACGTCTTCGAGGAGAACGACACCCGCATCCAGGCCCAGGGCAAGCCCGCGCTCGCACCCGATGCGTACCAAGACTCGAGGTCGTGCAGCGGCGACGACGACTGGTATCGCGTGGTCGTCGGCGAAGACTCGACGCTGGGTGCGGTGATCGAGGGCGGCGCCGCCAGCAACCTCAACGTCGGGCTGTACAACTGGGGCGGTTCCGCCATCACCATCGCGGATGGGCCGGGTTCGTCGGAGGTCGTCGAGACCTGCGTCGCCGCCGGCACCTACTACGTGAGGGTGTGGGCCTTCGGCGCGGCCGACAATGCCTACGATCTGCTCGTGGACGCTACGCCCGCGACGTGCGACGCCACGTGCGTCGACGACGATCTCGAGCCCGACGACACCCGACAGCAGGCGAGCTACGCCGAGATCTATCCCGACGGCTACGCGGTCGCCGATCGGATGCTGTGCACCGACGACGACGATTGGTACGAGATCGAGTTGTTCACCGGAGAGGTCGTCGAGGTCGACCTCACCTTCGTGCACGGATCTGCGCTCGAGGACCTCGACTTGCACTTCCACGATGGCGACGGCGTGGATCTGACGCCGTGTACCGAGGAGATGCCGCAGACGTGTTCGGCGATGCAGGGGCAGAGCGCGAGCAGCAACGAGCACTACGAGCGCATGATCGACGAGGCGGGCTGCTCACCGTGTACGTTCTATGTGCGCGTGCATGGGTTCGCGGGCGCGCAGAACGAGTACGATCTGGCGATCGCGCTGCAGTGATCGCGACCTCGTGAGCGCGGCCTCGGAGTCGCGCGCGTCGCAGAGCCCACGACGGGCACGGCTGGTCGTGGTTGCAGCCGCGGAGGCGAATCGCCGCGTGCGTGCGCGCGGCCACTGGTCTTGCCAGCGGTGCAACTGCGGTGGTCACCCGCGGGCGGACCTGCCGGCCGACCGCGCGCGCGAAAACCCCCCAGGATCCGGCGGTTGTGATCAGCTGCAGGCGTGGCACACACATTGCCTTACGGCCGGCTGCGGTGGGCAGCCTCCCTCCGCGTCACGTCCCCTCGGAGACACCCATGCGCCCCACCAAGCTCCTCTGGCTCGCCGTCCTCGCCCCCGCCTGCACCGAGGCCACCACCGGCGATGCACCGACCATCGTCGAGTCCCGCGAGGGCGTCTACGATTACATCTTCGGGGTCGACGGTGCCAGCGGCGAGGTCATCCGCGGCGGTTCGCACAAGATCGCGACGTTCGACGACAACGGCAAGCGCGAGGCGATCGACAACGCGAACTTCCCGCAGCGTCTGCACCCGGACCTCACGACTGCGAGCGAGTATCGCCGCTTCGACGCCACGCTCACCGCGGGCGAGTCGGACTGGCCGGTGTTCGCGTCGACATGGTGGCCGCAGGCACGCAACGGCACGGCGTGGCGGTGGCAGTCCGGCGCCAACCAGGACTACAGCAACCTCAGCGACCGCGACCGTTTGTCGCCGATGGAGAAGTACGATCTCACGTTCAACCCCGGTCAGCCGCGCGGTCTCGACGCGGTGTCGCACTGCACCTACCCCGACGCTCAGGAAGACCCCGAGGGGTGTGAGCGCATCAGCCACCCGGCCGTGACGGTCGCCGGACCGGCCACCGCGTGGGAGATGGAGAACCAGGGCCAGTACCAGCAATTCGAACCCGACAGCTGGTGGGGCCACTGCAACGGCTGGGCGTCGTACGCGACCAGCGAGCCGCTCGGCTTCCCGCGCCGCGACATCCGCGTGCGCGTCGAGGACAACCGCGTCACCGAGTGTACCTCGGGCGACACGACGGGCTGTGTGCTGTGGCGGATGGCCGACGTCGAGGCGTTGATGACCGAGCTGTACTTCAGCGACCAGGCCACCTTCAGCGGCCGGCGCTGCAACACCTCGCCCGACGACATCCAGCGTGACGGCGACGGACGGCCGACCGACGTGTCGTGCCGCGATCTCAACCCCGGCTCGTTCCACACGGCGATCGTCGGCATGTTCGGCCGCGGCGCCCGCAACCTCGTCACGGGCGAGACCGAGGCCCGCCCCGCGTTCATCATCGACCACAACTGGGACCACGAGGTGTGGAACTTCCCGGTGGTCCGCTACGAGATCGTCGAGCAGTCCGACGTGTCCGAAGCGCAGGCGCAGGCGCTGGTCGGCACCAACGGCTCGGATTACCAGTGGAACACGCAGGCTGCCCGCTTCCGCCAGGTCAAGCTCGCGTACTGGATGATCTCAGACTCGGTACCGACCGCCGAGCTCATGCGCCGCGCCGACACCCGCGAGGTCGATCCGGTCCGCGTGCAGCTCAACTATGTGCTCGAGCTCGACGGCAGCGATCGCATCCTCGGCGGCGAGTGGATCGAGGATCCCACGGTGGTCTTGGGCGAGAACAGCAAGGAACTCCACCCCGACTTCATGTGGATGGCGCTCGATCACCAAGGCCCCGGCGAGAGCACCGATGACACCGGCGGGACCGACGACAACCCGTTCATCTCGTACAGCCGGGCCCGCGCGCTGTTGATGTGTGCGAACGACCCGACCACCTGCGCGCCCCAAGGTGGCGGTGGCGGTGGTGGGACGATCCTCGAGCGCACCGCGGCGGTCGAGCGTGGCGACGCGCAGTACTACGACACCGGTGTGGTGCAGCCCGGCACCTACCGCGTGATCATGAGCCACGATCCCGCGAGCCCCGGCGGCGACGCGGACCTCTACGTCCGCCTCGGCGCCGCGCCGACGACGGCCACGTTCGACTGCAGGCCCTACGCGGACGGCTCCGACGAGGAGTGCACGGTGAACGTCGCCACCGCGTCGACGATCCACATCATGGTCACGGGCTACGGCGAGGGCGCCAACGGATTCCGCCTGGTGGTGGAGGGCGAAGGTGGCGACGCGCCGCCGCCTGTGTGGGCGGGGATGGCCGAGTCCGGCACGGTCGGTCGTGATCAGGAGATCCGTTTCGCGACCCCGGAGCTGCCCGCCGGCACCTATCGCTTCTCGATGACGGGCACCGGCGACGCGGACCTCTACGTGCGCCGCGGCAGCGCGCCGTCGAGCGTGGCCTTCGACTGTCGGCCGTATGCGAGCGGCTCGAACGAGACGTGCGGCGTGAGCCTCACGGTGCCCGGTGTGGTGCATGTGATGGTCCGCGGCTACGCGACGAGCTCGACCTTCGAACTGGTCGGCGCCGCGGAGTGACGCCGGCTGGCCGGCACGGGCGCATTTCAGGGCTGGATGACCCATCTCGCGCGGTCTCGAAGCCTCCGCCGCAGCGACTTTCCCTTGTGTGGCCGAGCACCAGCACGTGCGCCTCGTTGTCGGGGAGTGGATCGCGCCCATCCATTCTGGCGCCCGAGGATTGGACAACTCCGATGGTCCGACTGTCTGGCAGGCCTCGTCGGGCGCTGAAGTGATGGCGCTGCTACGTCCGTCCAAGGGCATCCTACGACCTCCGCTTCCAGTCTGCGTAGTGTACCGACTCTTCCGTGACTGAACAGAACCCGCGGACAACGGCATCTCGTCCGAGATCCAGCCAGGTCATCGCCCCTTCCACCGTCGCCTGCGGTGGCGCGCCTCGAGCCGTGAGGGTCAGGCGGAGAACTCGAGGTCCCTGGGTTCGGGCAGCTGCGGCGCGGATGTGCAGCCGGCCGATCGGCCGGCTGTCACGAAGCATCCGGTGGTGCGAAGTGATCTCGACTCCCTCGACCTCTGGGCTGAGCGAGTCGGACATTGCACCGCTCCAACCCACCATCACATCACCAACATCGCGCCCTTCGAGGTCCATCTGGTTCACGTAGGTCACTTCGCACTGCCGAGGGCGTAGCTCGCCTAGGTGCTCCGCCGCGATGAACACCTCGAGCGCCTCCAACTCGCGGCGAAATTCCTCGCGGATTCGCTCGTATCGCGGGTATGCCGGCGCACCGTTCGCCTTCCGCCAGTTGTGGACAACGCAGTCGTCTTGGATCTGGAGCAGTCCGCCCACGCGGTCGTCGATGAACCAGTGCCGGCACCGAGGAACGGACTCGGGGTCGCGCAGATCGAAGTAGATCTGCTGGTTGGGAACGCCGCGGAGTTCTTGCGGCAGCGGCATCAGCGGTCGCTCCTCCCATCGAGCGTCCGGGAAGTGCGCCTGCTTCCAACGCGCGAGGACCGGGGCGCGCAGACCAGTGACTGGCGCGAACTGGACCGCGAGCGCCACCTCGACGAGCGGCGGGTTCTCGAAGTCAGGCAGATCACTTGGACGTTCAGGCACCGTGGTGTCCTCCGACGAACGAGCCGAGAGGCTAGCAGGTCGTCGCGCCACCGCGCTAGGCTAGGCTACGCCGTGCGTGGTAGCCCTTGTTGAGCGGGCGCGCGGCTGACGGCGCAGAGCTTTCAGATGCCGGGCTCGGTCAGCCGGAGGCAACGAGCGCACCCGAACAGGGTCGGGCTCGGGAAGGCCTCGCCCGGCGGCATACAGCGGTCATCTGGGCACGCGGCCACCGCCTCACCCCTGCGGCTCGAACCACCGCAATACCTCCCCCTCGAGCGCCAGCCCGCCCCCGACATCGTCGGGAAATCCGACGTGCCCGCCGCGATCGAACCAACGCACGTCGAGCAGGCCGTTCGCTTCCCCGAGCGATGGGAGCACGGAGTCGGCGGAGACCATGGGGTCGTGCCGCGCCCCGAACCATGCCGAGCGCACGCGCAGCCCGGACAACAGCGGCCCCACCGACTCCTGGGCGTAGTAGTCATCGACCGACGCGAAGCCGTGGCGCGGCACCACCACCGCGGCGTCCCACGCCCGGATGGTCCGCGCGCGTGCGACGATCTCGGGCGGCGTGTCGACCGCCCTGCGGCCGGCGACCTCGCGATACATCCGGTTGAGGCCGCGCAGGATGTGGTGGCGGTAGATCCAGGTGCGCCGACGATCGATTCCGCGGGCGGAGACCTCGAGATCGAGGGGGGCGCACACCACGGCGATGGCCCGGATCTTCGGGTGATGGGCCTCGGTGCCCAAGCGCAGCGCCATGTGGCCGCCCAGCGAGTAGCCGAGCACGAAGATGCGGTCGAAGCGGCCACACGCCGCGATCGTGGCGTGCAGATCGGCGGTGAGGCCCGCGTGGTAGACGTCCTCGCCGAGGCCGTCGGCGCCGCGCAGATCGAGGCGCAGACACGACCAGCCGCGGGCCGCGATCGCCCGCGCGGCGCGCTGCATGTATGGACTGTCGTGGTTGCCACCGAGGCCGTGGACCACGACCACCAGTGTGTCGCTGCCGCCCCGTCGCAGGCGGCCCGATAGGCGCACGCTGCCGTACCGTGCGTCGGGCACCTCGAGGCTCCACGGACGATCGGGCGGGGCGGGCTGCGGTCGCACGCGGGCGATGACGTCGGCGCCGAGCGTCCACACGTGGCCGCCGATCGTCCGCCTCAACGCGCCTCGAAGCACGCGCGATCGGGCTGGCACTGCTCGGGCAGGCACGGCGCCCGGTCGGGTCCGGTGACGAACTGCGTGCGCAGGCAGTGGTAGTGGCTCGAGCGCGAGGTCGTGTAGGCGTCGGGCGTGTCGTGGCCGTAGACGTGCAGCGCCTTGGTCCGCAGCGAGCGGCACACCGGACGGTCGTGGCGCGAGGCCGTGGTCGAGTCGTCGTCGAAGGTGGGCATGGTGTTCACTCCGGGAGGGCGACGTCGGTCGCGCGGTGCAGGGCCTCGCGGAGCAGGCCGGTGACGAGGGGGATCTTGTAGCCGTTGTGCTCGAGCGGCTTGGCCTTGGCCAACGCCGCGGTGGCGGCCCGGGCGAACAGCTCGGTGCTCGGCGCCGCGCCCTCGAGCACCGCCTCGGCTTCCCGGGCGCGCCATGGGATCGGGGCGACGTGGCCCAGCGCGATGCGGACGTCGGTGAGCTTGCCGCCGACGTTGCGCACGCGCACCGCGACCTCGCCCAAGGGCCAGTCGTGGGAAGCCTTCTCCTTGACCGCGGCGTAGTGCGATCGTTGCGACGGCGCGGACTCGGGCAGCAAGATGGCGACGATGACCTCGCCCGGCGCCAGCGTGTGTTCGCGGGTGGCGTCGACGGTGGGCAGCGCGAAGAGCTCGGCGATGCCCATGGTGCGAAGGGTGTCACCCTTGGCCACGACCACGCTCGCGTCGTGGGCGAGCAGCGCGACCGCGAGCGTCGAGGGATGGACGATGAAGCTCGGGCCGCCGCCGAGGATCGCGTTGTAGCGGTTGTCGCCGGTGAGCGCGAAGCACTGGCTGCCGCCCTTCTTCAAGCACTCGAGATCGACGTGGCGGTAGTACCAGCAGCGCGGGCGCTGCAGCAGGTTGCCGCCGAGGGTCGCGGCGTTGCGGATGCCAGGCGTGGCCGCCGAGCCCGCGGCCTCGCGCACCGCCCCGAACGCGGCGCCGAGGTCGTCGTGCTCGGCGATCTGGGCCAAGGTGAGCAGGGCGCCCAGCGACCACCCCCCGTCCTTCTCTGCGGCCTCGCGCATGGTCTCGCCCGCGGCGCCGCCGATCGCACGGAGCTCGACGAGCTCGTCGGGGCCGTCGAGACCCTCCTTGAGATGATCGATGAGGTCGATGCCGCCCGCGCGGAAGCGCCGGGTCTGCGGCGCCGTGGCAACGCGGTCGGAGGCGGCCTTCATGGTGGGCAGCCGCACCAGCGTGAAGCGATTCATGTCGGACCTCCTGCGCGCACCGAGCCACCCGTGGCGCCGGGCACCAGGCCCAAGGCGGCAAGGATCTTGGCGGGCGTGATCGGCAGGCTGCGCACCGGCACGCCGATGGCGTCGTGTACGGCGCAGGCGATCGCCGCCGCGGTGGGGACGGTGGCCGGCTCGCCGATCCCGATCGCGCCGGTGCTGTTGTTGCCGGCGTGGACGTCGGTCATCACCACGTCGATCGTGGGGATGTCGAGCGCGCCGGCGATCTTGTAGTTCTCGAGGTTGGGGTTCAGCATGCGGCCGAAGTCGCGGTCGAGCACCCGCTCCTCGAGCAGCGCATAGCTCGTGCCGAGGATGATGCCGCCATTGATCTGGCTGCGGCACGTCAGGGCGTTCATCACCCGGCCGCAGTCGTGCATCGCGAGCACGCGATCGACCCGCACGGTGCCGGTCCACGTGTCGATGGTGACCTGGGCGAACTGCACGCCCGCGATCT
>Ga0105045_10004989_pt1 | contig 11624 bp, 4 predicted proteins | sample MAT02_FD_78089 | JGI IMG/M metagenome (GOLD analysis project Ga0105045, IMG submission 78089) | Freshwater microbial communities from Lake Fryxell liftoff mats and glacier meltwater in Antarctica - MAT-02 (megahit assembly) | ecosystem: Environmental > Aquatic > Freshwater > Ice > Liftoff... | reverse complement strand
TTCGGCGGCATCTATGCGTCAAACCATTGAAGCACTGATCAATGCCCCTTTTGAAATGAGCAAAGTGACGGAGCGCCGCGCCACACTAGAGGAAGAATTTTCTAATACTGAAAATGCTAAAAAATTGATGGCTCTGGTGAAGTGGTAAAGGTTTTTTACGGTTCGTTTCGTACTATCTTTTTGATAATCAACTACTTATTGAGCAAAAAAACGCTCTTCTTAAAATCATTATGGCAACGCAACTTCCGGCCCCGACGCTCCAAAAAATTCGCCGCGTCGGCAAAATGCTGAATGCATTGGCGGCTGTTTCACCCGGTTTGGCGGGCAAAGCGGCTTTCCGCATCTTTTGCACCCCCCAGCGGCTTTCCTTTCGCACTAAAGACTTAGCATTTTTAGCCACTGCCCAAACGGCTACCCTGCCATTTGAAGGGCGCTCGCTTAGAACCTACATTTGGGAAGGCAAAACTGCCGACGCCCCCACAATACTTTTTTTACACGGCTGGGAATCAAATGCAGCTCGGTGGTACAAGTACATCCAAGCCACCCTAGCCGCCGGATACAAAGTAATGGCGGTGGATGCCCCTGCCAGCGGTCATTCGGGCGGAAAACGGTTGAATGTATTGGTGTATAGTCGGACGGTGCAAAAAATAATTGGTGCGTACGGTGCTCCGTATGCCGTGGTGGGGCACTCCCTGGGTGGTGCGGCGGCCATCTTTGGACTTACTTTGCTGGAAGCCCAGCGACCTGAAAGAATGGTGGTAATGGCCTCTTTTGCCGAATCTACCCGTGTAATTCAAGATTTTGCATCCCTTTTAGGGGCAAATAAAGCCGTTTTAGAGGCGCTCTACCATCACATTGAGCGCAAAAGCGGTCGGCCCATGGACGAGTATTCGGTACAGAAAAAAGCGGCGACTTTGCAAGATGTTCGCGGTTTAGTGATACACGACGCACAAGATGAAGTGGCCCCGGTAGCAGAAGGAGCCGTCATTGCGCAGGCTTGGCAGGCACAATATTTACAAACGGAGGGCTTTGGCCATCGTTTGCAGGATAAGAAGGTCATAGACGAGGTACTTACTTTTCTTAATATGCCCTAGTATCCTGTAACCCGAGTTTTTGCAAAAACCTTTTTGCAGGATTTTACGAAGTAACGTACTGAGCATGGCTACCCACTGAAGTTGCGTCAGGTCTTCCCGCTGGCACGGGACAGGTATTGATCATAGTCGTCAGGCTAGGTGTGTGTGGAGGAGTCTGACAACACTTGGCAGGCAGGGCTAAGCACTTGTTTGGGTTTCCAACAAAAAAAGCGGACAGACAGCACTTTCGCTGCCTGCCCGCCTTCACGAGATTAAACCGGGATTAATACGGAAGGAAGATTAAGTTGAAAGGATTAATGCGCGCCCTGAAAGGAAGGGGGCTGAAAAAGATGTCTGATGCCCCACGCAAATTGTTGGTTGTTAAACCTTTATATTTTTATTGCTTCCAACTTGAGTCATGAACGCCCCAACATTTTGGGGCGCCCACGACCACAGAAAAGAGCAACTTTTCGTCTTTTTAAGAATGGTTTTTCTAGGGCTGAGCAGCATTTTTAGCCGCTTGAGATTGTTGAGGCACTGGCGGGTTTAGCCGCTAATTTTTGTTGAGGGGGTTGAAGGGGTTTAGAGGGTTGAGTGGGTTCAGTTTTGATTGGTTTTGAGGATGTTTGGGGTGCCTGAATTTGATATTATTCCTACAATAGGTATCAAATTCAAGCACCCCAGGCATCTAAAAAATTACTTCGCTTGAATCATGGTCTTCGTCGCGCTGTCCGTTTGGGTCTCCAAGGTATAGTAAAGTACACCGTTGGTGTTGAGCAGCGTTCTTTCCAGCGGAATGCTGTTGTAACCTTTGGCGAAATCAGCCTTCTGTTGGAATAACAATCGGCCAGTCGCATCAAACACAGAGAGCGTAGCGGTAGCCGCTTCTGGTAGGTGGAAACCTACCAAAGTGCGGTTGATGAACGGATTGGGTTGGTTTTGGTACAACTCGAATCCGACACCACTAATGGTGCTGCCTTCTTTGCTGTTGAAACGAAGCGCTATATCGAGTTTTTGAATGGCCTCTCCATCCGTTTGTGCTCCGTAGGCTTCTGCCTTGGTAATACGGCTGGATACCGAAATCATTTTGCTCAGTTCACCCGCTCTTTTGGCCTTGAATTTCAGCGTGAACTCCCCTTTTTGCGCTCCGTTGAAAGAGGTGCTAAGGGCGTTTTCTTCATTGAAAGAGGCAAAATTGTCAGATTTCATGCCTGGGCCGGGTACGATGTCGGCCAGTTCAAGATCCGGGAAATTCAGCGTAAACTGGTAGCCCAGGGCTTGTTCAGTTGCCTTGAAAGAGATACTGAAAACATCGCCTTGCTTCACCGTTTTGTCTTCCACATCGAACAAGAAGGTACCTGCCGTGCGGTCGTCTGCGGCCATGAGTGAATTAGCCACCGCTGTTCCGTTCAAATCGCCCACTTTGATGGCTACAAAGTTGTCGTCAATCGTACTTGCTTGAATGTCCGCCACCGTTTTGGTCTCCGGGAAGATTGTTTCGAATGGGTTATTCAAATTCGGGAACACAAATGTCTTGTCCACAAAGCGCCAACTATCATTGGCTGGTAAGTCGGTGTAAATACCCAGGATCAATTTGCGCAATTCCACAATATCGAAGGTGGTGATACTACCAGAGCGGTTTACGTCGGCAGCAATCATTTTGAACGGAGAGTTCAAAGGCGCCAGACCTAAAATGTGCTTGCTAATCAACACCAAGTCGTAAGTCGTTACGCCATTCAGCGGGTTGTCCCCTTTGGTCGGTGTGAGGGTGTAATCGGAGTGCATGGGTACTGCATCGTTGAAATGGTATTCCCCTTGCTGATTACTCATTCCGAACAGATTGAAAGTTGGACCAGATAGTTCCACATCGGTTTCTTCCAAACCTTCATTCATTTCAGTTTTCAATATACCAGACACCGTAGCAGAGGAAACATTGCAGTTACCCATGTTATCCTGTACGATGATGTACGTTTCGCAGAAGTCTGCATTCCCGTATCCATCTATTGCCCAGAGTTCTACACATTGATTGCCCAACTCGTTGCAATCAAAAGTGACGCTGATGTTCGGGTTGTTGTTGGCGTCAAGCGGGAAATCGCTGGTTCCTGTACTGCATTTGCGAATACCAAAAATGAGGTCGTCAGTGGGCGTACAGTTGTCAATGGCATGCAAAAGGAAGTCGGTTGCATACAGGGTAATGGCTCCTGCCTGCATAAGATTGGCGCTTAAACCATTAAGACATACCACCGAAGGTGCTTTGCAGTCTTTTACGATAAATTCGTACTCACAAACGCTTTCGTTGCCACAACCATCGGAGGCAATCCACTTAATTTTATGCTTTCCGTAAGGCAACTGAGGCAGGCCAAACACGGCTGGCGAGGCGTTGGTATTCCAACGAACAGAGGCACCGAGTGCCGTGCCATTCACGGAGGTTTGCATCGTGAAACGGTACTTTTGGTTGGCCGCCACATTGCGGTTGTCAAAGTCCCTAGGTGTGCCACCAGAGAAATTAGGCGTATTGACGTTGCCGTAGTTGACCGTACCAGCCGCTGGTGGGTTGGTACTGCTCACTACTGTTTCCATCACGCCATCGCCATCCAAATCTAAGAACAAGAGGTAACGAATGTTCAAATTTGAACCAGAGCAGAAGTCAGTCGCCGAAACATTCAAGTCCACTTCACCTTCGCACAAATCATTCGACTGACTGAGTGGGTCAAACCAATAGTTTTGATTCCACAAAGCGGGGTCATTGGTGCTAAAGTCGCAAAATTCAACCGGACTGGCTGGGCATACCATGATAGGCGCCTGTTGGTCCACAACTTTGATAATCTGCTTGTACTCGTAGCAGTTGGCATTTTGATTCCAATAGACACTGAAATTCGTAGCCGAGGCGGAGTTGGGGGTTAATTTTACCACCGTAGGTGCCCAAGGTGCTAGGGTGCCAAGCGGCGAAACAATGGGGCCTGGCAGATTGCTCACGTGGTTGCTAATCGAATTAGGATTCGGATTGGGCACAATCACACAGCCACCGCCTGGATCGTAGGTGCACCAGTTGATGATTTTCCAAGTGCGCTCTATCTTGAAACAAGCATCGGGCACCACGGTAAATACCTGGTCTTGGAAACTTACACCCAACAATTCGCAATCTTCGCCAAAGAACTGAGGCTCGCCGAACATACCCGTTCCGTCGCACACCGTTACAACGGCATCATCCGGAAACTTGATGAAGTAATCCTGCTCATAGTTGACAAAAATGCGCTGCGTGCACTGCGAACTGTTGCCATGACAATCGAACACTCGGAAGGTACGGGTAATCGTTCCTTTATTGCACACACTATCAAACAAGGCGTAATTCACGGAGTGCCACAAGCCTTTTTGGCCTTGATAGTTGTAAGAAGCATCCAAGCAGCAGTTGTCGTACACGTTTGGTTTGCCGTAAGTCCACAAACGTGGATCAAAGTTTTCACAATTCACCGTTGCGCTGAAGGGGGTTTCGCACAAAGGACGCAACTTGTCTTGCACCTTTACCATAATCTCACACTCATTGTATATGGGCTCTCCATCGGGGTAAAAAGAGATGGTACCGTCGGGGTTCAATTGATACACCCGCAGAATCAACTTCAACTCCGTGCCTACCTCGCAGCAGTAGAATTTGATGGAATCCAATTCAGCCGTGGCCGTTGCTTTTTCGCAAGCATTGAGGTCGTTGATGCAATCGCTGAAGGGCTGTGCCCGGCGAATGGTAAACTTAATAGCACTACACTCGTCGTACGAGCCGTCGTCAAAAGTAACGGCTTTCACCCATGACACACCAGCGAATTCGCAGTTGGCGAAATTGGCCTCGTAGCAATCATTCGGGTCATCTCTGCCAATCGCTACAATCGTCGTTTCATCACAAGCTGCCACGGGTGGCGTGAAATCTACAATATCCAGCATGAAGGAGCAAGTACTGGAGTTTCCACAAGCGTCTTGCGCTACATACACCACCATGTGTTCGCCGATGGGCAGACAAGGCGTCAGGTTAAACGAGCCTAAGGTGTCGCGGTTGCTCGGATTGTTTCCGGGGAAATTGTACAAGCCTCCATCCACTGAAATGATGCTCACCGTGTCGCCAGTACCTGGGTCAATGGTGTAGATCAGCGCAGTGAGGTTGTTGATTCTCGAACAATTATCACTCAACAGTACATCCGGTAGATACATGCTGGCGCAGCAATCATACGGATTGGTGGTTTCTACCATATTGGCCGGGCACGTGGCGAATGTAGGTCCTTGATTGTCAATGACCCGTAGTAACTGCAGGTGTCTGCGGAATTCGCCTGTGCAGTCGTCCACCACCGTCCATTCGCGGCTAATGTTGTAAGATCCGTCGCAGGTTTGTGAGCGAATATCTACAAAACTAAAGGAAAGTGACCCCGGAATAATGGGCATGTTAAAGATAAAGGGAAACCCTTGGAATCCTTGCGAAGTAACCCAGACCGGCGTAGGGTAGGGCGAGCCACATTCAAAAAAAGGCGCCTGAATACCGTCGTGATTCGGTGGGAAATTTACATCCACCAAGGTTGGACGAATCAAGTTGATTCGCTGAATACAAGTAGCCGTGTTGCCACTGGCATCTTTGGCTTCCCAACGGCGGTTAATAATACGTGTCAAGCCTGTTGGGCAATCCTGATTCGTTGATTGATCTGTGTAACTCAAGATTACATTCGAGCAATCGAGGTCAAACAACTGCGACGCAAATTGTGACACGGTGAAGGTTTGTGGACCAGTCTGCACCACTTCATTCGCCGACAAACCGTTCGGGAAACCTGCCCCGAAATTGCCTGTCATAGTGATGTACAAATCAGCAATCTCAATTCTTGACAAGTCGCCACCACCATTCACATCGGAGATGCGAATTTTCCATTCACCATTGGCCTGCTGGCCATCAAAAACATTTAATACACCCAAGCCCAAGGGGATTTGCGCCCGCTTGTCGGTGGTGTAATTATTGCAGTTAAATATAGGCGAGCCTTCGTCGTCAAAACGAACAAGCAAGGGCAACGGCGTGCAGCCTGTCAATTGATCCCACAGCGTAACGATGGTGCCGGAGGGGCTTTCTAAGCGAATACGCAGGTTGTTGAAGAAGGCATCTTCTGTAATTCTCACCCGCAATTCCACATCATTCACGGTTGCATTCATCGGCAAATTCACGGGCAACGTAAATTCACGGGTCTGGTTGTCCACCACATTTTGGGGCAAACCGGGGGCTGCAAAACGCAGTTGCATGGTAGTTACGTTGGAAAACAACGGACTAATATTGAAATTATACGGTAATGTGATGGGTATTGGGTTGCAATTAATAGACGGCGGAAGGAAGTCCACCACTTTTATGTCGCCAAAACATTTGTTGCCGGTATCGGGGTCCGTTACGCGCACCCGATAGGTTTTACCAATATCGTTGGCATCCAAAACCGCCGGCACCCATGGGCCGTTCCCCAATGGAAGGGTTTTGTCCATTTCGACGATGTACAAGATGTAAGGCTTGTATGGGCCGCCTTCCAAAATCTGGTCAGCATTGAGCGTCACGCTGCATTCTGGTCCAAGGGCCACTTGTACAAAATCATTGCAAACCAAGGTCGTAATCGGATTGGGGAAACCCAAAACCGTTACCGTGAAGGCGCAAGAACTGGTATTGCCAGAAGCATCTACACATTCAAATATATTGGTGGTAGTGCCCAATGGGTAGGTACCGCCCGATGGAATACCACTGATTTGGGTTGCCACATTGTTTGTAGGCATGGTATATTTTACAAAACCATTGTACGAACGATTGGCGTTGGTGGTGCCAAACGGATATGCCTTGCCTACGCCCGGATTGGAAGATACGCGAAGCGTACCATCGCTTACTTGGCGTGTTCCATCCGTATAATTCATCGGTGCGCCTGTGCTGCTGGTAATGTAAATACCGCGTGTCTGGCCGGCTGGAATGGTAATGCCAAAACCTGGAATAGCCGTTCCACTGGCTGGAGAAGTGGACATTACCCCCTGTGTACCCGCGAGCGTCCAAGCACCCGCATTGTTCTCTGAACCAGAAAATGAGCCAACATTGGTCGTGAAATACACTTCCATCGGCCAAGTTCCCATATCGAGCGAGGGGCCAAACTGCGTGAGTGTCATGGTATTGGTGCCCAAATTGGTCACGTCAAACATGATGCCCGCATTGCCATTGTTAAAATCAATGGGGTGATTTACCTCTCCCAACTGCGCAAAAGAGCAGTTGTCGGTGCAACCCACTACGTAAGAATAGTTATTTTCCTCCCAAGCACCGGGCGGTAGCGTAATGGTGGTGTTTGCCGGACAATTCATGACCGGACGAGTGTTGTCATTTACGGTAATCAACTGAACGGCTGCCGTAATAACACCGCCTCCGCAAGGATCAATGAGTTCCCAAGTCACTACGTTTGAGCCAACAGGGGCAGCAATGGTAGTATTGACAGGGTTCAAAACGACCACCGGAACACCGCCGTTGATGCGGTATTGCAACTGAAAACCAGCGTTGCAACCACCCGGCCCAAAAGTTGGCAGCGGTGTAGTGACGTTGACAAAGCAAGTAGTAGAACCGTTGCCTGTATTGACCGTCTGTGGGGCAGGCGCAGTCATAACACAGTTGATAATCGGCACCTGACGCACAATGGCGCTCCAACCCGCTGCACTGACTGAATTGTCAGAGCGGAATTGGAAAGTCAGGGCTTCTGACACGTTGAGGCCCACAGCCGCCAAGCCGGTATTTGCCGTCAGCGTACCAGGGCTTATATTTTGCCAGTTGCCGCCCGGAAAACCAGAGAAAGTAGGGCCCTGAGGACCGAGTACTTGGTTTACCCCAACGGTATTACTGTTGAAGACATAAAATGCGTCCCAGCCAAGATCCAGACCAAATGCGTTGAAACTCACTTGAATGCGGTGAGTGGCAGGATTGGCAGGCTCGAAAGTGACCCAGGCGTTGGCGCCGTTATTGTAGTTTAATCCGGGGCCGCCAGCGTCGTAAAAGTTGTAAAAACAGTTGGCAGGAGAAGACACCGCGAAGGGGCTGCCTGCAGTAAGTCCATTATTGGCGAGGTTCACATTCGTTTGCGCACTCATTGTAGCGCATGCGAATATCCACCATAAGGCCATGGACACGGTGATATGAAAGTTGCTCTTTTTCATGCGAGGATAATCATTAAAGAATGACAGAAAATGGGTCAGAGAAACTGCTTTTGCAGGACTTCTCAGATTTCAACCAATTGATAATTAATCGGCTGTGTGTTTTTTGAAATTTATTTAGTTCGGATATTAATTCGTGAGTAATACCCGTGTTTCGGATTGCAGTGCCTTCAGGATAATCTTAGGCGTAAAGGAGGCTTCTTTTTCAAAACCAAGGGTGGCGGCGGCAGGGAGTGATAATTCCAAGGCTTCCCCTATGGTGGCACCCTTCTGAATTTCCTGTAGAATGGCTTTGAAATAAGCCACCCGACGAAGGGTGTTGTCGTACAGAGGAGTGCCGTTTGATATGCCTGGCAACTGTTGGTTGAGCACCGCAACCTGAGATATCAGAATGTTGGTGGCATCTTCAGCCGTTTTCCAATTGTAACTATGGGAAGACTGACTGGGCTGAAGCGCCTGTGCGTGGCTGCTCGGGCTGGAAAAACACCAGAACACTAGCATAAGAAATGCGCACAAGGGCATTTTTATCGGGAATGCTTGGATTCCAAGTTGTTTGATACTGTTCATGTTCACGAAAATTTTTGAATAACGGTGGATGTTACTATGGGTTGAGGATCAACATTTTAGATGTTGTCCGTGCCGAAAATCAATTCTTAAAAACCCCGCCGATTCCCGAATGTCATACTGGCCCATTGCAATTGTCATGGTGGACAATCCGAGGGTTTGAATGACACGTTTGGGTAATACATAAGGGGCTTCTAGGCGAAGTTGACCGTGCCGCAAATGCGTTTTATACAGTTGCGTGCACAGCATAGATCGGTTGAGCACCATCGAAAATCCCTGCCCGCCTTCAATCGGGAAGAGCAATGCAATGGTGTTTTGACATTGTTTTTTACTTTGTAATGCCTGCACAGATTGGGCGGTTCGGGCTGTAATACGGCAGATTCCGGTGCCCATGCAATTCGCCGAGGGCGAACCAAACACGACTTCGCAACTCATCTGGCGCGTAGCGTCGGTTTCTAGACCCGGCCTCACCCAATTTAGGTCGGCTATTCCCCAGCGCTGCGATGGCATCGCAACCGGAGGTGCCTGGTGCTGAATATTTCTCATAATACAGTTCGTTTTAGTAAGTGCAGGCTGCCCAAACAGTTGCTTTTGCCCTTACTCAGTGGAGGAAAAATAATTAGTATGTCTTCGGCATACGAAGTAGCCATACCCACGCTCACCGCTGCTCATCCCGAGCCAATAGCCGCCGTCCTTCTGCGGCTACGAGTGGGAGGAATAGGGTTTTTATGCGCCAATCAAATCGAGACCCGTGATACAAGCGCCGATTAAATCAAGGCCTGTAATATGGTTGGTGATGGAGATTGGGGTGCTTGCGAGTAGTGTGGTAGTGCTTTTCATATTGCCATTGCTTCTCGGTGTTTTTTCTTCCGATTTGCATGACAAAGGTCAAGCAGCGGGCTAGCCTAAAATAGGACAGTAAAGCGGGGTTGGTCGCCCCCCTGTTTTTTACCTTTTTTAGTACTAAAAATTGACAAGTATTTGATTATCATTGTTTTATGTTAATTTTTTTTGGCCTAAAGTCCAGTATTTTAACCCCGTTTCGGAGGTGCCAGCCCCGCCTTGAGGCTACTGGGAAGCCCCTAAAAGGACCAAAAAAATGCGCGTCTGAACAGCCATTGGCCGCTCAGACGCGCATTATCATTAGGGAAATACCTCCTTAAGAAGAAGCCGGACTTCCTTTTCTAAACCCTTTATTTTTGCAAAATCAAAGTCTGCGTTTTTCGGAAATTCACCTTATTCGCCACCACAAAATAGGTGCCGGAAGGAAGGTCTTGCGTCCGCAAATCAAAGACTTCGGGCACCTGAGCCAGAGGCCGGGCGAAATTTGGATGCCACAAATGTCCGTTTGGGCTTGTAGTACATTGAAAATGAAGAGAAAAAGGAAGGGGAGAAGCAAAAATCGTTTCATTGTAATCGGGTTTTGGCTACTTTTGTGCTTGAAAATTTCGAACATGTCGCTCAGTATCCCAACAATCATCCCATTTCAGGGCAAGCCTCAGCCCTCTTTTAATAAAAATTTTGACCTGCTTATCCGGCATTTACACGAGATGAAAGCCGCTGGGTACGAAACTTACATTTGCTCCGAAAACCCCAAACAATTTGAGCGCTTAGCGGCTATTTTTAAAGATTTAAAGGCCAATGTGCAGTTTTTGCCCGTCGAAATTTCCATTCACGAAGGCTTTATTGACGAGGATCTAAAAATTGAAGTCCTCACTGATCACCAGATTTTTCAGCGCTACCACCAATACAAGGTTCGGCAAGGATTTACCAAAGATGTGGCGATGAATTACCGTATGCTACGCGAACTCGCTCCGGGCGATTTTGTGACGCATATTGACCACGGGATTGCCAAATTTGCGGGACTTCAAACCATCGAAATCGGCGGACTAAAACAAGAGGCCGCCCGTTTGAATTTCAAAAACAACGACCTTGTGTATGTGAGCATTCACTCGCTGCATAAAATCTCCAAATACAGGGGCAAAGAAGGCGATACGCCCCAATTGTCCAAACTCGGCTCCGATGCTTGGAAGCAACTAAAAGCCCGCACCAAGCGTAAAATCAAGGACATTGCGGCCGAATTGATTAAATTATACGCCGCACGTAGAGCCGCCAAAGGCCACGCTTTCCCACCCGATGATGTGCTGCAAACTGAATTGGAAGCCAGCTTTATATACGAGGATACCCCCGACCAATACAAGAGTACCAACGATGTAAAAGCCGACATGGAGCGCGAATACCCCATGGATCGCCTGATTTGTGGCGATGTCGGTTTCGGAAAAACAGAGGTCGCCATTCGGGCGGCCTTCAAAGCCGTGACCGATGGGAAGCAGGTGGCCATTCTGGTGCCGACCACTATTTTGGCCCTCCAACATGCACGCACTTTTACCGAACGCCTCGTTGATTTCCCCGTTACGGTGGATTTTATCAACCGGTTCCGAACGGCCAAAGAGAAAAAAGCCATCCTTGAAAAATTGAAATCAGGGCAGATTGACATCATTATAGGAACCCATGCTTTATTGGGTAAAGAGGTGGGATTCAAGGACTTAGGCTTGTTAATTGTAGATGAAGAGCAAAAATTTGGCGTAGCCAGCAAAGAAAAATTACGCGGACTAAAAATCAACGTGGATACTCTGACGCTCACCGCCACCCCCATACCGCGCACCCTTCAATTCTCGCTTATGGCCGCGCGCGATCTATCGGTGATGCGCACTCCACCGCCCAATCGGCAGCCCATTCACACGGAGGTACGGGTGTTTGATGAAGACCTGATTCGCGAGGTGATTCACCACGAATCCAACCGAAATG
>Ga0105045_10004987_pt1 | contig 11625 bp, 9 predicted proteins | sample MAT02_FD_78089 | JGI IMG/M metagenome (GOLD analysis project Ga0105045, IMG submission 78089) | Freshwater microbial communities from Lake Fryxell liftoff mats and glacier meltwater in Antarctica - MAT-02 (megahit assembly) | ecosystem: Environmental > Aquatic > Freshwater > Ice > Liftoff... | reverse complement strand
CCGGGGACGCCCACGATCCCGGAGCCGCTCGTAGCCCCGGAGTCGCCGGAGTCGGCCACCGTGCCCGTGAAGCCGCGCCCGGCGGCGCTCGTGGCGTGCCTCGTCGTCGCGGTTCTGGCCATGGCGGCCGGACTCTGGGTGACGGTCGGCAGCTCGAACGAAGTGGTCGACCGCGCGGGTGCCGCAGGCAGCATGGCTGACACCGCCCCAACAGCGCTGCCGTCCACGACGGCGCTGCCACCCACGACCGTGGCACCGCCACCGACCGTGCCGCCCCACGAGGTGCTCCCCGTGTCGGGGTGGGGTCGGCGGGTGGTGTACTCGATCGGACGCCAGCGCATGTGGTGGGTCGACGACGTCGACGCCGTGCTGCGCACCAGCAGGGTCTCGGGTCGACCGGACATGCCGGCGACGGGCGTGTTCGAGGTGTACTCAAAGACACTCAATGCCACCGGCCTGGACGGGTCCCGCATGGACCGTTTCGTCCGGTTCACGAAGGGTCCCAACGGCTGGGCGATCGGCTTCCACGACATCCCGGAGGTCGACGGGGTCCCGGTCCAGAGCGTCGATCAGCTCGGCGAGCCGCTGTCACACGGTTGCATCCGCCAGAGCGATGAGGACGCCGCCCTGACCTGGGACTTCCTGCAGGTCGGCGACCGCGTCGTGGTCACCGCCTGAGCCCCACTGACCTGTCGTCACTGCCGGGTCCGCCGGGCTTGGCTACGTTGCGGGCATGACCTCTGCGTCGGACGACAGCGCGTTCAGCTACGACCCCTGGGATCCCGACGTGCTCCGGGACCCCTACCCGTACTTCGAGCGGCTGCGTGCCGAGGCGCCGTTGTACCACGTCGAGGACCACGACATCTGGGTCGTCTCGCGCTACGACGACCTGGTCACCGCGGCGCGCAACGTCGAGGTGTTCTCCTCGAACCAGGGCAACAGTTACGAGCGCCGCCCCGTGCCGATGCTGGTCGGGCTCGATCCGCCGGAGCACACCCGTGTCCGTCGGCTCGTCGCGCGTCACTGGACGCCGCGTGCGATCAACCAGCTGCGTCCCCGCATCGAGCGGCTCTGCGACGAGATCCTCGACCGTGCCCTCGGCTCCGCCAGCAGCGGCGATCGCCTCGACGTCGACTTCCTGGTCGACATCGCCGAGCCGCTGCCGGTCACCCTCATCGCCGAGATCATGGGCATCCCCACCGAGGACTGGGCGAAGTTCCGCCGCTGGTCCGACGCAACGGTCGATCAGATGGCAGGTCCGCCCACCGAGGCCAACGAGTTGCAGATCGTCGAGTTCGCCCTGTACTTCGTGGAGCTCGTCGCTCGCCGCCAGGCCGACTTCGACGCCGGCACCAATGACATCGACGACCCCAACGACATGGTCGGCATCCTGTTCGGCCGCACCCCCGACGGTGACCGGCTCACCGCCGAGGAGATCATCTCGATGTGCGTGCTGCTGGTCGTGGCCGGCAACGAGACCACCACCAACCTGATTGCGAACATGGCGGTCGTGCTGGCGGACCGTTCCGACGTCTGGGATGCGGTCGCTGCGGACGAGACGCTGATGGCACCGATGATCGAGGAGTCGATCCGCTTCCTGTCGCCGGTACAGGGGCTGTTCCGCAACACCCTGGTCGAGGCCGTCCTGGGTGGTGTGACGATCCCTGCTGATTCCAAGGTGTTCCTCTGCTACGCCTCGGCGAACCGGGACACCGCCAAGTGGCCCGACGCGGACGAGTTCCGACTCGACCGTTACCCAGGGGCACCTGCCGACGCGGACCACGTTGCGTTCGCCCCTGGGATCCACCACTGCCTGGGGGCGCACCTGGCCCGTCTCGAGGCCTCGGTCCTGTTCACGAAACTGATCGAGCGGGTCGCCTCCATGGAGGTCAACGGCGAGGTGCGGCGCGGAACCAACCCGTCGATCCGAGGTATCAAGGCACTTCCGATGTCGGTCACGCTCCGCTGAGCGGGCCGGACCGCCGACCGGCAACACGAGACGGAACGGACAGCACACCGACAGCCGACCACACCGGCTGTGGACAACACCGGTTGAACAGCACACCGACCGAACAGCACAGCGAGGGGGCCCACGATGGGCATCGACATGAGGATCGGGATCAACGGGACAGGGAGCCTGAGCACGCTCGACGAGCTGATCGCAGCGGCCGCACGTGCCGAGGCCGACGGTTTCGACTCGTTCTGGATCGCACAGATCTTCGGGATGGACGCGTTGACCGCGCTGGCGGTCGCTGGCAGGGAGGTCCCGCGCATCGAGCTGGGCACCGCCGTGGTGCCGACCTACCCGCGCCACCCGATGATGATGGCCGGACAGGCGCTCACGGTGCAGGCCGCCACGTCCGACCGCCTGGCGCTCGGCATCGGGCTGTCCCACAAGATCGTCATCGAGGACCTGTGGGGCTACTCCTACGCGAAGCCGGTCCGACACATGCGCGAGTACCTCGAGGCGTTGCTGCCGCTGTTGCGCGGCGAGTCCGTTGCGGTCACCGGCGAGGACATCACCTGTATCGGCTCGGTCGACGTCCCCGGTGCCGCGGCACCGGACGTGATCGTCGCCGCGCTCGGCTCACAGATGTTGAAGCTGGCGGGATCCACCGGCTGCGGCACCATCACCTGGTGCACCGGCGAGCGTGCGTTGCTCGACCATGTGGTGCCCCGCATCACCGCCGCGGCCGAGGCCGCGGGCCACCCGGGTCCACGGATCGTCGCAGGGCTTCCGGTGTGTGTCACCTCGGATCCCGACGCCGCGCGGGCGCTGGTCGCCGACCAGCTCGCGCTCTACGGGGGGCTCCCCTCCTACCGGGCGATGCTCGACCTCGACGGCGCCGAAGGACCCGCCGATGTCGCCATCGTCGGCGACGAGGCCCAGGTCGAGACCCAGCTGCGGCGTCTCGCGGACGGCGGGGTGACCGAGTTCAGCGCAGTGATCGTCGCTCCGAGCTCCGAGGACCGGGACCGCACCTGGCAGTTGTTGCGCTCATTGCTGTGAGCACCACCACACCGACCGAGCTGGAGCTGGTCACACGCTCGGGGCTGCGCCTGAGCGCCGAGGCCCGCGGCGACGAACGTGCGCGCACTGTCGTGCTGGTCCACGGCGGCGGCCAGACTCGTCACAGCTGGGGCGGCGCCGCGGCTGCGTTGGCCGATGCGGGCTGGTACGCCGTTGCGTACGACCAGCGTGGCCACGGCCGCTCCGACCGACCAGCGGACCAGGACTACTCGAACCTGTCCTTCGCCACCGACTGCATCGACGTCTGCGACGCGCTGCACGACGACGGCGGGCGCGCGCCGGTGCTGGTGGGCGCCTCGTTGGGCGGGCTGTCGGGGCTGCTCGCCGAGGGCACACTCGCTCCGGGAACGGTGTCGGCACTGGTACTGGTGGACATCACCCCACGCATGGAGCGCTCCGGGGTCGACCGCATCGTCGGGTTCATGCTGGACCGGGTCGAGACCGGTTTCGCCGACCTGGACGAGGCCGCCGACGCGATCGCGGAGTACCAACCGCACCGCCCTCGCCCGACCGATCTGGGCGGCCTGTCGAAGAACCTGCGTCGGGACCCTGATGGACGGTGGCGATGGCACTGGGACCCCGACATGTTCCTCGGTCCTACACCGTTGGGCACCGACGCAATTGCGGGGCAGTTCGACGACGCTGCGCGGCACCTGGAGGTGCCCACCCTGCTGGTGCGGGGACGGATGTCGGACCTGGTCAGTGAGGAGACGGCCCGGCACTTCCTCGAGCTGTGCCCGCACGCCCGGTACGTCGACGTCTCCGGCGCCGGACACATGGTGGCCGGCGACCGCAACGACGCCTTCACCGATGCGGTGACCTCCTTCCTCGTCACGTTGCCCTGAGTCGACCGTGTCAGGTCACGCGCGGGCGGTCATGCCGAGGAGCGAAGCGCTCGTGGTGCTCGGTCTGGCGCCGGGCTGCGACGAGACGATGGTACGTCGGGCCTACCGCAGCCTCCTGCGCGACACGCACCCCGATCTGAGCGACGCGAGCGATGCCACCGAGCGCACGGTTCGCCTGACCGTGGCCTACCAGGTGGTCATGCAACAGCTGCGATCGGCCGACACGGCGCAGCCAAGTGATGCAGCGCAGCCAAGTGATGCAGCGCAGCCAAGTGATGCAGCGCAGCCAAGTGATGCAGCGCAGCCAAGTGATGCAGCGCAGCCAAGTGATGCAGCGCAGCCAAGTGATGCAGCGCAGCCCGGCGAGGCGGCGTGGCCGGCGTCGGCCGAGCTGTCCGACGTCGCGGTGTCGCTCGTGGACGACGAGACCATCGGTATCGACGCCCCGGCGATCGACGTCGTGCCGATGCTGGTTGAGGCGGCGCACCAGCTCGGCGACATCAGCTACTTGGACCCCACTGCGGGGCTGCTCGAGGTGATCGTTGAGTTCGTGGGAGCCCCCACCAGTTCGGTGGTGCTCAGCCTGCAGGGGCGAGCGAGCGGCGTGACCGAGGTGTTCTGCTCGGTCGAACCCCTGAGCGGAGGACAGGCACCTGCAGCCGATGCCGTGACCAGATTGCTGTTGCGCACGTTGCGGGGCGAGGATCCCACCGCTTGAGTCGGACGGGCCCCGGCAGTTCCGGCGCAGAACTCACGGCGTGCGGCGCAGCAGTCAGGGCCCGCAACGCAGAACTCACGGCCTCCGGCGTCGCGGTCAGGGCGTTCGGCGCAGTCCCCGGGCCTTCGCCGCCAGGGTCGAGCCGAACCTGAGCCGCATCGAACGGATGCCGATCGCGTCGAGGGACGCAGGTACGGGAAACCACCACAGCTCACGGCGGGGGTGCACGCGCGCCGACATGACCGACTTGGTGTTGACGAACTCTCGCAGCCCCTCGGGCCCGTGCATGCGCCCGATGCCCGAATCCTTCACCCCGCCGAAGGGCAGCCCGGTGATGGCATAGGACACGATGCAGTCGTTGATGCACACGTTGCCGGCCTGCAGACGCGCCGCGATGTCGTCGCCGAGCTCGCGGTCGGCGGTCCACACCGAGCTGTTCAGCCCGTACCGGGAGTCGTTCGCCAGGCGGACCGCCTCGTCGGCCGAGTCGACCACCATGATCGGCAGCACCGGGCCGAAGGTCTCCTCGGTCATGAGGTCCATCGTGTGATCCACACCGATCACCACGGTCGGTTCGAACCACAGCCCCTCCCGCTCGATCCGGCGACCGCCGACCACGATCGCGGCGCCCTTGTCGACGGCATCGGCGAGGTGGCGCTCGACGATGTCGAGCTGCGGGGCGTGGGTCATCGAACCGATGTCACCAGCGCCGTCGAGCCCATCGTTCTGGCGGATACCTCCGGTCTCGAGAATCACACGATCGATGAACGCATCGGCGACGCTCCGCTCGACATAGACACGCTCGACCGACATGCAGGTCTGGCCGGAGTTCTGGAACGCACCCCACACAGCGCCGCGAGCGGCCCGGTCGAGGTTTGCGTCGGCGCACACGACCATGGGGTCCTTGCCGCCGAGTTCCAACAGCACCGGCGTCAACGTGTCCGCCGCGGCGGCCATGACCCGCTTGCCGGTGCTCACCGAGCCGGTGAAGACGACCTTGTCGACACCACTGCGCACGAGCGCCTCGCCGGTCGCACCGCCACCGGTCACGACCTGGACCAGCGCGCCCCAGCGGTCGTTGTCGAACAGCTCGCCGATCGCGAGCCCCACGGTGGGGGTCACCTCCGACGGCTTCAGCACGACCGGGTTGCCGGCCAGGAGCGCCGTCACCAGTGGTGTCATCGACAGGGTGAACGGGTAGTTCCACGGGCTGATCACCCCGACCACGCCGAGCGCTTCGTAGTGGACCCGGGCGGTCTTGTGCGCCATGGTGCCGGGTGCGACCGATCGGGAGCGGAGCAGGCGTTCACCGTGGCGGACGTACCAGTCGATGGTCTCGCAGACCGCCATCAGCTCGGTGGTGACTGCTTCGGCGCGCTGCTTGCCGGTCTCGGCGCAGATCACCTCGACCAACTGCTCGGCGCGGTCCAACAGGCGGTCGCGCACCGTCAGCACGTGCGCCGCACGGTCCGAGAAGCTCAGCGCCGCCCAGGGCGCCGCGACGCTGCGGGCGCGTGCGACTGCGGCACGAACGTCAGCGGCGTTCATGTCGGGCACGATCGCGAGGAGCTTGGCGCTGCGTGGGTCGAACGTTTCGATGACCGCAGTGGCTGCGACATCCACGGCGTCACTCCTGGCGCGCAGCCCGGCTCCGGGGCCCGGCGCGTCCGGGGCGGCAGTCGCGGAGCCGGGGAGCGACAGGTCGTCGGTGATCGCCATGGCGGCACGGTACACCGCAGTCCTGGTGCGTTCCGGGGGCGCTGTGACCGACTTCACCTCAAGAATCGGCTGCTGGAACGCCGAAGTACTTGATCGAACGTTCAATCAACTCTACGTTCCGGGCAGTTGCCGAATCCGACGCCGGCGGCACTCACGCACAAGGGGAACCAACGACGATGAGCCTCGTGGACGACGACCGTCGCAACGACTTCGCCAACACCGACTTCACCGACCCGCGTGTGTTCGACGATCCGTGGGAGGTCTACGGCTGGCTCCGGGACCAGGATTCGCTGCATTACGACGCCGCGAATGACCTGTACATCGCTGCGCGGCATGAGGACGTGTTCCACATCAGCCGCGAAGACTCCACCTACTGCAGCATGTTCGGGGTGCGGCCCAGGATCGCCGGTGACATGTCGATCATCACCCTCGACGGCGACGAGCACGTGCGTCAGCGCCGGCTGATCAACAAGGGGTTCACTCCCAATCGCGTGCGGGCGATGATCCCCCACGTGCGCGAACTCACCAACGAGGTCATCGACGAGCTCGAGACCCGTGCAACCGCCGCCGGCGGGCTGCCGCTGGACTTCGTGGAGAACTTCGCGGCCCACGTGCCGCTGATCATCATCTGCGAACTCATGGGACTCCCCGTCGAGCAGCGGCTGAAGATGTACGGGTGGTCCGACGCGATGATGGCCGGCGACGGCCACGTCGAGGCCGACTCCCCTCAACTCCACGCCGCAGCCGAGGCGTTCGGCGAGTTCGCCGGCATGGCGATCGAAATGATCGCACAGCGCCGTGAGGACCCCCAGGACGACCTGATCAGCATCCTGACCCAGGCCTTCGACGACGGTGCGCTGACCAAGGAGCACAAGGCGATCATGGGCGTCTCCGACGAGGAGCGCGTCAAGATCGAGGCGATCGACTCCCAGCGGCTGAACGACGACGAGCTGCTCGCCTTCCTGACGGTGCTGATGGTGGCGGGCAACGAGACCACGCGCAACGCCATCACCGGTGGACTCCTGGCCCTGAGCCACTTCCCCGAGCAGCGCCAACTGCTGTTGGACAACCTGACCGACGAGGCCTTCATGGCCGCAGCTGCCGATGAGATGGTGCGCTACGTCACGCCGGTGCTCGGCTTCGTGCGCACCGTCACCACCGATCACACGTACCGCAACACCGAGCTGAAGAAGGGCGACCGCGTGCTCATGATGTACGGCGGCGCCAACCGCGACGACCGGGTGTTCGACCGGCCCGACGAGCTCGATCTGACCCGGTCACCCAACCCGCACCTGGGTTTCGGCATCGGCCCGCACTTCTGTCTGGGCGCCAACCTGGCCCGTATGGAGATCATCACGGTGTTCCAGGAACTTCTGGCGCGTCTGCCCGACATAGCGGTCCCCGAGGGTGTCGCGCCCGGGCGTGGTGACTCCAGCCTGGTCCTCGCCCTGCAGAACGTGCCCGCCGAGTTCACCCCGGGCGGGTGCCCGGTCCCCCACTGAGCGCTCGGCCCGTGCCGATCGCGACCGTGCCGCGCGGCAACCAGCGCGAGCACATCCTGGATGTGGCGCTGCAACTGATGAGCGAACACGGCTCGTCCGCGATGAGCATGCGTCAGCTCGCCGCGGCGTGCCGGGTGCAGGTCGCTGCGATCTACCACTACTTCCCTTCCAAGGGGGAGCTGCTGCGCAGCGTCGTGGAGGAACGGCGCTACTCGGCCCGCTTGGTCGAAGTACCCGTCGACCTGCAGATGTCGGACCCGATCGGGGATCGTCTGCGGGTCGTGTTCGACATCTTCTGGCAGGGCGCGCTCGGCGAGGAGCCGGTGCTGCGACTGCTGTTGGGCGAGGCCCTGCGCAACGAGCCCGTGGCGTTGCCGACCGGCGCTGCGCTGCTCGAGGTGTTCCACAGCGGCGTTCTCGGCTTTCTCGAGTGCTGCGTGCCGGAACTGGCCGACCGCGACACGGTTGCGCAACTGGTCGTGGCGCAGGTGTTCAGCGGCTTCATCCGTCACATCTTCGAACCCGACGTGCCCGTCGAGGACATCGCCGCTGCGCAGTTCGCAGTGGTCCACGACACCGTCCTCGGCCCGTGAACACTTGCCCGTCGGGCTGACCGACAGGTGGTGGGCCGTTCGACAGATAATGGGTCGTTCGGCCTAAAGATCTCGTGCGCTCGCGCCGAGAACATTGGTGGTGATCTCACGACTGAACTCCCGGACTCGCCGACGACATCGTGGCCAACAGGGCGCGGTGCTCGTCGAAGCTGCCCTGATCCTTCCGGTGATGGTGCTGCTGCTGCTGGGCATCATGGAGTTCGGCCTGCTGTTCACCAGCTACTCCACGACGACCGCCGCGAGCCGTAGCGGGGCCCGGCTGGCGGCGACGGCGTACTCGCAGGCTCCACCGAACAGCGCTGGTCAGATCGCTGCGGCCGGACAGATCGCGCTCGCCACCGCTGCGGACCTGCAGGTGCTGAACAACGCCGAGCCCATCGGCATGGCGATCTACAAGGTCAACCCATCCTCCACCGACGGAGCCCCCATCGGCGGGTTCCCGGGAGCGAACATGGCGGGCGGCTGTTCGACCGACTGCATCCGCTTCTCGTGGAACAGCGCCACCGGGGAGTTCGTTCGGACCTCGGGGTCATGGACCAACGCCGACGCCTGCGGAGTCACGGTCGACTCGATCGGTGTCTACGTGGAGGCCCGGCACGACTACATCTCGGGCATCCTCGGTCGCACCCGGAACGTGAGCGGGCACACCGTGATGCGCCTCGAGCCGCTCCCAGCGGATCAGTGCAGCTGATGGTGCGCCGCAGAGTTGCCGCACGCCGTGCCCGCCTGGCGCTCAGATGGCGCAACGAGCGCGCCGTGGTGCTGGTGTGGTTCTCCCTCATGCTGGTGGTGTTGATCGGCTTCGCAGGGTTCGCGGTCGACCTGTCGAACTGGTGGCTCCAGGCGGAACGGATCCAGCGTTCAGCAGACGCCGGCGCCCACGCGGGAGTGGTCTACCTGCCGGGTGACCTCCCGGGGGCGACCTCCACCGCACGGGCGGAGGTCGCCAAGAACGGCTACCGGGGCACCGGCGGCAACCCGAACGCAACCATCGCAGTGAGCCAGGAGCCGAACCCGAACCGGCTGCGCGTCGTGGTGACCACCACCGTGCCGTCGTACTTCGTGCAACTGCTCGGTGTCAACGAGGTGACCTTGACCCGAGAAGCGGTCGCGGAGTACATCGCGCCGGTACCCATGGGTTCTCCGGAGAACAAGCTCGGCAACGATCCCGCACGTGGTGACACCGCGGCGCAGTTCTGGATCAACATCGCGGGCCCGAACGCCAACAAGTTCTCGGGTGACCGCTACCAGGCGAAGAACTGCCCCACCCGTGTTGCCAGCTGCAGCGGTACCGCCAATCCGGGCATCCAGAACGACGACTACTCCCTCGACGGCTACTTCTTCGCACTGAAGGTCCAGAACAAGGTCGCGGGCCAGCCGCTCAACGTGCAGGTTTTCGACCCGGGGATGGTGTTCGTCGGTGACAACTGTGCCAGTTCCACGTTCCCGAACGCCGGACAGTTGACGACCCTTCAGGCCTGGTACCCCGATGCGCCACAGCGCTACGCGGGTGGGCTGTCGCCGTGGTGCACCGGCGACCAGGACATCGGCGGGCGCAACACACAGACCACCTTCATCGTCCGAGCGCCGGACCAGACACCGTGGTCCTTCACCGACAACCCGGTCGTCGCCGGGTGCACCACGACGATGCCGGCCTACAACCCTGGCGCCGGTGGCAATCCGACCATCTTCCAGTACCTGCACCCGACCGACGGCGTGCAGGACGCCCAGGCGGTTCGCGACGGCCGGTCGCCGTGGACCTTCGCCGAGGTGTTCCGCCAGAACGTGACCATCTGCTCGATCCCGACCAACGAGGTCGTGACTGGTGACTACATATTGCAGATCCGGTCGAACGCCACGGCGCTCGACCCGCTCAACTATTCAGCGTCGGTCAACCAGGGTGGCCACAACCGCATGTCGCTGCAGACCGGCTTCGGTACCACGGGCGTGTCGAACCTGGGCGGGGCGAACGTCTCGATCAACGCGTTGGGGCGCCTTCCCATCTATGCGAACGCCAACTCGGCGTCGACCAACTTCTTCCTGGCCCGGGTGCTGCCGTTCGACGCCGGGCGGACGCTGCGCATCAACCTGTTCGACATCTCCGACGTCGGGGACTCGGGAACGATGCGGATCGTGCCCCCGGCCGAGATCGGGGGGTCGTTCTCGGGGTGTTCGTTCAGCAACGACATCAACAAGTCGATGTCCTTCAACGCCAGCACCTGCACCCTGACGGTGCCCAACGGCTACTACAACGAGCGCATCGTGACCGTGGACCTCCCGATCCCCGATGGCTACACCTGCAATCCCGCGGTGGGCACGGAGTGCTGGATCTCGGTGCTCGCCAACTTCAACGGACCGGTGAACGACACCACAACCTGGTCTGCCGCCATCCTCGGCAACCCGATCCGGCTGGTCGAATAGCCAGATGAGCCGAACGGTCTGCCGGTTCGGGCGGCCAGCCGGGTCGAACAGCCAGCCCGGCTGTGCAGTCAGCTGCGTCGACCGGTCAGGCCTGCGACGCTCTCCAGTCGGCGATGCGTCCACCCATCGGGGTCGATGGCGCAGCGTCGACGAAGGGCCACAGTTCCTCGGCGATGCGGCGCCAGTTGTTACGTGCGCCCAGATCGCCGAACAGGGCGTACAGGCCCAGGTTGATGCGCTGGATGATGACCATCGACGGCGGCAGATTCGCCGCCTTCATGATCTCGGCATGTGGCCCGGTCAGGTCGAAGAACCGCCGGACGGACTCCGATGAGTACTCGGGTGTGATCTCCTGGACCTCGTCGACCATGACGAACTCGTAGAAGTGGGTGAAGTAGTCGGCGAGCTCCTCCTCGTCGACCTCGAGGGTCGGGTCCAGGACGCCGATGCGTTCCGCGATCGCCCGGAATCGGGCGATGTCGTGGTCCAGCACGATCGCCTGGATCATCTCCTCGAAGACCGCGACCTCGTCGGGGGCGAAGGACTTGCAGAGCCCGAAGTCGAGGAAGGTGATCCTGCCGCCGGGGTGGAAGATGTAGTTGCCGGGGTGCGGGTCGCCGTTGAACGCGTGCAGCCCGTAGATCCCCCCGAAGGCGAACCGGAAGAGACACTCGGCGGTCAGCTGGCGCTCCTCATCGGACCAGGTGAGCACCTCGTCGAAGCGTGCGCCGTCGACGAACTCGCTGGTCAGTACCCGACCGGTGGACAACTCGTG
>Ga0105045_10004986_pt1 | contig 11626 bp, 9 predicted proteins | sample MAT02_FD_78089 | JGI IMG/M metagenome (GOLD analysis project Ga0105045, IMG submission 78089) | Freshwater microbial communities from Lake Fryxell liftoff mats and glacier meltwater in Antarctica - MAT-02 (megahit assembly) | ecosystem: Environmental > Aquatic > Freshwater > Ice > Liftoff... | reverse complement strand
GGATACAATTTAGCGGCGGACACGGTAAGCTTGCGGTGGTCCGAGTTGAACAGAACAATGCTTCCTTCGGTGGCAACGAAGTGCTGAAGTGTCTTCTCAGTCACAACAGTAAGTTTCGGAGCACTGCCCCAGTCGTCCCGTGGCTCATTTCCGCATTGAATATCGTCAGGTAGCAGGAGTAAAACAGTTACGTCACTCGGTTGCTTGTTCACTTTTTTGAGCAAATGTGCAAGCCAAAGTCTTTGAACATGATCAGCATCGATAGGGCTTCGGGTACATGCTGCAGGTGCTCGAAAAGCTCGCCAGCTCTCAGCCACGCTGCTCCGTACATCGGCTGGAAGCAGAACAGCGGGTATGGAGAAGCGCAGTCTCGTCATCTGGTCACTCTCCCACGGCTGAGCGACCTCAATCTGCATGCTGCGTGTTCTCAACGTCGAAGGATGTTCAGCGCCGCGGACGGCATCTAGCGTTACCACTTGTGTTGCACGCGGTGCGTATAGATTCACAGACCACTCTTGAAAGCCGACGACTCCGTCTCGCTTCGCAACGAGCAGCGGAATCTCGTCTGCAAGTAGGGGTTCCTCAAAACGGTCGGAACGTCCGTGAATTCGAAGTTCATTTTCTATACTGTCGTCGCAGAAAAGATTCTGAAGCTGCAACATTCCCCGGAGCAAACACGCGCACAGCGCTCGCTCCTTCATTCCCCAACTGCTGCTGAGCAATTCCAACTGCTCATTGACGATGTCGAGGGTCGTGAATGTGGTTTTTAAACGCTTCCACGAGTCATCTTCGATCGGTACGTCACATCGCAAGGAAAATGTAATGAAGTCTTTGTTGGTCGGGTATTCGGAGACACCGACTGAAACGTCGAGTGTTCTCAAAGATCGGCTTGGTGGGCGATGCTTCACGATATCTCTTACCGTATTTTCAATAAACAACCCGATGGCTTGCTCACCGAGAACACCGCCAGGTAGATCGACTTCGCCATCGCCTTCAGATTTCCAATTGAATTTGATAATTTCTGTCCCCTCATCTCTCGCGATATATTCGGTCAAGAGTCCCAGATTGCTGAGCCTTTCAACGGTTCTCCTTAAACGCGTTGGGACGAAATGCATACTTTCTCTCCGCGCGACCGTCGCCAGCAGCAGCAGGCGTTCGCGAAGATAGCTGAGGTATTCTGCGTACTGCTTGTCTGCTTTTGCCGGTGTCATTGTGGCACGCACTTCCTTGACTTGCGCGACATGATACAGTCCGTGCGACCCGTGATTGTGCGACACGCTCCGCGCAAGAATCGCAGTGCTTGCGAGACGCACAAGCGCATTCGTCACTTGGCTCAGCCTGGAGTCTGCCTCTTGAAACTGCCCCTGGACTGCAACAACAATCCCCGCGGTGTCCCGCCTTGCGACCACAGTGAGATCGCAGTGCACTCGGTTGGCTGCGGTATTTCTGTACCGGAATCCTTCCGGGCGAACAAGACGAATTCCAAGGCTATCGCCAACTTCTACGACGCTCGCATGCCTGCCCACGCGATGATCATCAGTGCACTTTCGCCACGCCTCAACCGTTGCGGGTCCGGCTAACGCGAGCAGTCTCGTGAGCAGATCCGACACATCAACAGCCGAAGACAACACGTCCCTGAAAAGCTCTGTAACCGTCGCCGGAGCAGGAGCGTATTTCTTCAGCACGTCTTGAAGGCTCGAATTCATTTGCACGTTTTCGCCATGCTCGTCGGCAACCCAAGCCGGCATGATCATCGCGTGAAAGTCAAATTGAACAACTGGTGGCAGTGACATTTAATTCTCGGGTACGAGTCGCGAGTTAAGCTGCGTGAGAACCGTACTGATGTGTCGACCGCAGCTCGGAGACGATGCTGGCAATCGCCTGAACAATGTCAGGGATCGACGCTCCCTCGCATGCTCGACCGAATGAGACACGGAGCGAACCGGTTGCCCAGGAGCGAGACAGACCCATGGCGAGCAATGCGGGGGAAGGGTCCACACTGCCGGTTGAACAAGCGGCACCGGTTGACGTGGCATATCCAAGTCGATCCAGACGAAGAGTAAGATCTTCGCCGGATATCCCCAAGAAAGCAAAGCTCGCTGTGCCAGGCAGACGCTGACACGGATGCCCCGTCAATCGTGTATCTCCGATAGTCCCGAGAATTTGCGACATTAAGTCGTCGCGAAGCGACGCCCACTTCTTCGTCTCGACGGGAATGCTGGCGATCGAGGATCGAAGAGCGACGGCCATGCCAACCGCAAGCTGCACCGCCTGGGTGCCTGATCGCAGTCCGCGCTCCTGCCCGCCGCCCTGCAACTGCGATGTCAGCTTCACTCCACGGCGGATGAACAGACCCGCAATACCCTTTGGCCCGTAGAACTTATGGGCTGTGAAGGACAACAGATCCACGTCGAGTTCAAACACCTGGCTTGGCACGTGGCCGACTGTCTGCACTCCATCGATGTGGATGCGTGTGCGCGGATTCTTCTTGCGAATCGCATGCGTCAGCTCCTGCACATGCTGCACGGTACCGACCTCATTGTTCGCATGCGCGAACGACACCAGAGCCGTATCCGGCCGAATGGCCGCTGACATGTGGTCGGGCACCACGAATCCCTGCGAATCGACGGGCAGATACGTGACATCGTACCCTTCCTTCTCCAGTTGCCGACATGTGTTGGTTGTCGCCGCGTGCTCGATGGTGGTCGTGATCAGGTGCCTACCCATCGAGGCACTTCCAAGAACCAAACCTCGAAGGGCGAGGTTATTCGACTCTGTTCCAGTTGCGGTAAAGGCCACTTCGTCGCGAAAACATCCGAGGTCAGAGGCAATGTCGGAACGCGCCGCTTCAAGGCGCTCACGTGCCACACGGCCCTCACGATGCAGACTGTTGGGGTTCCCAAACTCCTCCAGCGCGACGGAACGCATGGCATCCCATGCTTCCGCGCTGCAGGGGGTCGTCGCTGCGTGGTCAAGATAAATCCGCCTCACCTACTCCTCCGATTGCAGGACTGGGAGCGAGCGCTCATCCTTGGGAAATATCTCATACGGATACCCGCGACGCGAAAGCTCCATACCGTTGACGACTTCTTCGAATATTGAGTATGGCATGCCAAAGCCGACGTACTGTTCTTCCCACCCGGAGATGGCACGAGCCCCGAGGCACAGGAACGTCCCGTTCATTCGCTGTTCCGTGTAGGGAAGTGCAGTCATATCGCAGGAGACGCCACGAATACCGATACACGACATCGAGAAGCGTTCGCCCGTCGTGAATGCATACCCTTGAATCATGCGCATCGCCTGCAGTGGAGTCAGGTAGAGGTGAACCAGGTCTGGAACGACATCCGCTTGACTGAGTGTCGGGTGATAGTAGTACACGGCATCCATGACAGGTGGAATCATGGGCATTCCTTGAACGGCTCGCTGTGCCGCCTCGAGCGTGGCGTATCTTCCACAGTCGTCAGCACCGAAAAGCGCGAATTCAGGGTGACCTGACTGGTGGGGAGCATAGACGTAGCCTGCAGAAAAATCTGCCGGCGTCGCGGGTCGCTCCATCGGCTTGACGTAGCAACCGCCGTCAAATGTCGCCCTCGATTGCGCTCCCGTGAGGCCAAGACTCATAGCGCCTGCAGGACAGCCTATCGTCTCGAGCGTCGCACGAAGCGTCCATCCCGACTTTGCGGCCTTGTACGAGAAACCACACGAAGCCAGAGATCGAGGAAAGCTCTCGTACCAGTTCGGCGTCTGTGCGAAATCCGGCAGAAGATCGGACTCACCGCGTTCGATGAATTTCAAGCCGCATGCCGGAATCCGCACCGAGGCGTCTTCATACGCTTCGATGAATCGTTGAAACATCGCGGAAAATGTTGTCGTCACTTGTCCAATCCCTCCGTTTCCCTGTCCGGGCGCCATGAATACCGACGATAGAGCATCCGAATCAGCAAGTCAGACACGAACCCCATCGAGCCGACAACCAGAATCCCAGCCATCAACTCGTCGTAGGCAAAGCGATCGCGAGTATCCAACAAAAAATACCCCATACCAGAGGATACGCCGAGCATTTCCGCCGGCACAAGCACTAGCCACGATACGCCAATGGCGATGCGCACTCCGGTCAGCATATCAGGAACGATTGCCGGAACGATCGCAAAGCGAATCGTATCAAGCTGGCCGCCTCCCAACATACGCACCACCTGCAGCCACGCCGTTGGGATCGTGCGAACGCCGTGGGCTGTGTTGATGATTATCGGCCAGACTGCCGCGATCGCGACAAGAAAGAAGACCGGCTTCGCGCCAACTCCAAGCAAAAGGATTGCCAGAGGCATCCACGCCAACGGCGACGTCATTCTGATAAACTGAAAGACAGCATCAGTCGCAAGGCTGAGCGGTGCGAAGCGTCCGACGAGTACGCCGATTGGAATACCAATGGAAACCGCCAGTAACAACCCGACGCTCACGCGAAACAAGCTCGGAAGCGCGTGCGTGGTGAGTCCTCCAGAACGAACGAAGTCGATCAACGCTGATGCGGTGTTGGCCGGCGCGAAGCCCCCGCCAAGCCGCGACAACAGCTCCGAACTGCTCGCGAACCACTGCCAACAGACGAGCGCGGCAATCACGCCGCCAAGCCTGTACGCAGCAGGTTGCCACGCACGTGGCTTCGGCGCACGCCGAATCACAGGTAAGGCGACGTGGACGCCGTGATCAATCGCTACTTCAGACATCAATCAGCTCAGTCCGGATGAATGGATTCGTAGCATCAATGCCTTCAAATTTCTGTAATCCCCCTGCTGCTGCCGCCGCATTACGAACCATGTCGTAATTGAAAAGATCCTTCACCACCAGTTCTGTATCCAGAGACGCGAGGAACGCTGCCCCCCCCTCAACACGGGTCTCCTTCAGCAGTCGCACGACCTCACGAGTGGTCGACTCGAAAGGATACGGCTGGAATCCGATACGACTGACGCCCCACTCAGGATGCCTGATGGCGTTCGTACCTGACGCACCATAGGTCGACGCATCATACTTGCTGATCGCGCGTTCAATCACTGGCCGCTGCATGGGCAGGTATCCGCCGCCGTCCTTCGAGAGGATCTGCGCGGCTTCTGATCGATTGTCGATGATCCAACGCTGCGCCTTGACGAGACCGTTCACGACGCGCTGCGACCATTCTGGATGCGCCGTGATGTCAAGTTCATTCATCGCCGCAACGCAGCACGGATGATTCTTGAAAACGTCTCCGGTGAATCGCACAACCGTACCTTTCGCGAGAAGTTCTCCAGCTGCATTGAATGGTTCTGCCACCACGTAACCGTCGATCGCGCCGCTCGCCATCGCAGGGGGCATGTCGGGCGGCTTCATGACGAAAAGATTCGTCTGGTTCGGCTTGAGTTTGATCGCGCGATCCTGTACGACGACTTCCACATCATACTCTCGAAGACAGAGCTGGAGTATGACGTTGTGCATCGAGTACCAATGCGGCACGGCAATCTGCTTGCCGGCGATATCCTCGAGACGCTTGATGCCGCTGTTCATACCAACTGTGATCGCGGAACCGTTCATGTGATTCCACGCCACGACCTTGACCGGGCGACGCTGTGCGTATCGCATGTAGATTGGCAGCGGCAATAACAAATGCACGAAGTTGAAAGTCCCGGCAATGAAGGCCTCCGACAACTCGGGCCAGCCACGCATCAACACAGGCTTGTCGACTTCGATGCCCTGTTCAGCGAAAAAGCCCTTTGCATGGCCGATCAAGAGCGGCGAGGCGTCGAGGATCGGAATGTATCCGATCTTGAGCTTGGGCTCGGCGGTTTTTGGCCGAGCGCATCCAGTCAGCAACGACGCTCCAGTCAGTCCGACGAGTGGCGCGGCGACAGCTAATCCCGATGACAATCGAACGAAATCACGGCGAGTCAACGAGTGCCCGGGTGTGGAGCAGGAGCACCCGGCTTCGTGCGACGGATCAAGGCACAGTACATCAGAGATGGCGGTGTGTTTTCTGCGCATGCGAGATTTCAGACTGGGTTTCAGGATGTTTGTTGCGCGAGCTGCATAAACTCTTTACCGATCATCGCTCGGAGCCGGAGAAATTCTGGCCCCATACGCTCACGCGGCCGCGGAAGGTGAATATTGAAGACCCTCGCAATCCGGCCGGGTCGCGGCGACATGACGACAATGCGAGTGGCAAGGCTGATCGCTTCGTCCAGATCGTGCGTGACGAATACCGACGTCCATTGATTGAGTGCCCAAAGCCGGATTAGCTCATCTTGCAGTCTGTATCGTGTAAAGACATCAAGGGCACTGAACGGCTCATCCAGGAGCAAGATGTCGGGTTCGTTGATCAACGCACGCGCTATGGCAACGCGCTGCGCCATGCCGCCAGACAACTCTGACGGACGGTGCCGGGAAAAATCCAGTAAGCGCATGGTGTCGAGAATTTCCCGAACCGGTTCCTTGTTCGCGTTTTTGCCCATCCGAATGCGAAGCCCAAGGCCCACGTTCTCCTCAACCGTGAGCCAGGGAAGAAGATTGGGTTCTTGAAACACCACGGCCCTTCGATAGCTGGGTGTCATCACGGGGAGACCATCCACCTGCACCTCTCCGATCGTCGGGCTTTGGAAACCCGCGATCAGCTGCAACAGCGTGGATTTGCCGCAGCCACTTTCACCAAGAATGCACACGAATTCACCGACATTGATGCGTAAATCAATATTTTCGAGCGCGGGCGTTACGGAATCCGAACCGGCAAACGATTTCGACATTCCGACAATCTCGATCTTCAGCGAGTTTTTTTTATTCCGTTTTCCGTCAAGTTCGACAGGAAAAGCCTCTGAAGGCTTACTTCCTTGGTTGGCATCGGGTACTTCACTCATCTTGGCGTCCTGAAGGCGAATCGAGCACATTGCTACATCTACGGTGGGTGAACATTTCAAGATGCGTGCCGAGAGAATCAAGCACTTGTTTACTCACATAAAGTTATACGTACCAATGACTTAGAAGACTCTGCCAATTTGTGAACAGACATGTTAAGTCAGCCATGTGATTAAAACGCAACAGCAAATGTGATTAAACTGACACATCAATATGCTCTAATATTCAGCTCGCTATCAGACAGCATTTCCCGAAATCGACGGGCATAGCGCCTCGGTTTTGCTCAGGGCTGAGGTCGGTGTCGGGCTGCTCGTGCACCTCGCCCCCACCAGCGGAATAGCAGGCGTCGCCCAGGGGAGGTGGAAAGTCGATGTGGGGCGACGGCATATCCAATCACGAGGCGCGACCACGGACGGAAGATGATGGCTAAGTTCGCGAATCCCTCCACGACCCGCAGGTACGTAGCGTTGGGCGAAGCGCGAGAAGAGAAATTATCGGCTACACCTCTGCGCGGTGAGGTCGTGCTGCCGTCTCGGTACTCGCAATGCACAGAGTTGCACATCGGCACGCCCGTGTTCCCCGTTCGCTTCGAGCAGTCGAACGCGGAGCCATGTGAACGAACCTGGCCCCCGCAACCGGGTCCGATCCTGCCAGTCGAGCAGGGACACCTGCCCAGCTACGTGCCGCCGAACAGCGATTCGTGGGCGAGTTCACGCCGTTACTGGCAAGTTCGCAACTCCATTACCGGCCAGTCTAGTGGCGTGTAATCGAAGTTCGGATATCACTAAGCCGAGTGGGCGCCCGGCTGGCAAGGTGGAAACCGCAGCAATGCCAGCGGCATTGCGAGGATTTCTAACGCCGGCAGCCAGGATGCTCCGATCGGCAAATGCTTCTCGATCTTCCGATACAGGCCACTTGTCGGCGGGCTCGACAATCCCCTGACTGAAGCAGCTCGGTATGGGGCGGCGGCCGGCCCCTCCCGTCAGCTTCCCACCGCGCACCCCGCCGGAGCCGAGCAGCGCCTCTCACGCCACAGAACCGCTGCGGTTGCAAGACGTCGAAAGACCAAGCGATAGGAGCACAACGCGAATCCGAACCACGAGCTGTAGCTGATCAGGTCCAAATCTGGTCATCCCAAACCGCGCCGGTCAGCCAAGACCCTTAGTCCGCCGGTGACGCGTCCAGTGGCGCCGACTGTGTCTGGAATGTACAGGTGAACACGATGACGGTAGGCGCACCGGATGGCGTAACCATCAGGGTCGTGGCAGACGACGTAGAGTCGGCGCGCGCATGCGCTGTGGTACTGATGGCACTGCTGACGAACGCGACGAATCTGCGTCAGGACTTTGGTGACGATGACATTCGGCCGGTGAATCGCGTGCCGCGTAGACCCTGATCCCGCACTGCTCGGCGACGTTCTGCCGATCGAGAGCGAGGCGCCGTTGCCTACTTCGCCCTTCGGGTGATTCGCGAAGTCAGAATTCACCACAAGAATGCACTGCGGCACGGTCAGACTGTCCGACCGTGCCGTAACTCACCGCGGCGCTCCGTCAATGAACTCCGTCTGACCACCATGCAGATACAACTCTTCTTGCCCGTGCCGGCTGCGTGGCCGCCGTTTGCGTTCCTTACCCGAGTCTTGTTTACCGAACGCATTGATGATCTGATCCAGCCGACGTCCGACGAGCCCGCCCGTACTCAGCATGTAACGCGCGAAGTGCGAAGGCCGCGCACGGTGCCCGACTCTCGGAATGGCCGCATCCTTCTGCGTCCGGACGAGCTGCGCAATCATAATCCACTCCTCGAACGTCCGCCGTGACGGAAGACTAACAGTACGCAGCTCATCATGGACCTGCAGTAAATCGAGTATTTGTGATTGCATTGCCCTATGACGAATCCGCGTAATCGTAGGTCGATCAGATTTTCTTAACTCCTGAAAAGCAACCAGCGCGAGAAACATCACTTTGAGATCCGCCGGCTTCCGGCCCCGCGTTTCCTTGGGCTTCGCTGTCGCTGCGGTTCCACCTGACGGCTGCTCTGCCCTCGCAACCGCATGCGCCTTCGCCGCAGTCGTGTTCCATGCCGCCAGCGCCACACGAACCTCCCGCTTAGCGCGTTCAGCCGGACTCACCGCCAACCGAAGCCGGCGCAATACTTCAGCCTCTAGCTCGAGAGGAAAAGCCGACGTCAGCATCGCCATCCGCGAACTGTCGACCCCAGCTCTCGCGTCGTCGAGATAGTCCACGAAGCCGTCAAACAGCATCTGTGAAGACTTCGCACCGAAAATCACGGATCGTAACCGCCCACTGATCTGCACGTCAGGAGCCGAATCCAAACTCCCCGCGCTTGCACGATCATCGAAGGGAAACTCCTCCTGGTCATGGTTCACCAACTGCCCCGACTCGCGCGCACTTCGCAACTCCAGCAGCGCAACACCGACCTCTCTGTGCAGCGCAAACTCAGGAATACCTCGCAGAACAACCATCACCCCAAGCGACCGCTCGATACGCCGCAGCATCGGATCCGACGGCTCAGCAAACACATCGAGCGCCTCCTCACTCCCAACGGCAAGCATCCGCACAGCATTCCGCAACAGCTGCTCCGTCTCGGACCCGACGTCCGCGAGCGGGTCAGACGCAATACTCTCATCCCACATCGCAGTCTCCTCGACAGTGGAGAGTACGCCAGTCGCGTGCAGACTGCGCAGCAGCGCGATCCCGCCGCCATCGTCGAACATGTGCTTGATCGAGTGTTCAGCATCCGTGAGAGAGCTGATGATCCAGGACAGCGTGCTGCCTTCGGCACCGCCAGCCGACACGATCCGGTCCGCCAGTGAACGAGATTCATTCAGCGGCGGCAGCTCCTTCGAGAACGGCACATCGCTCGCGCGGTTGATCGCACGCAGGTAGCTCGCCTGCGACCCAGTGAATTCTGCACCGACATGCGACGCCACCACGGCGGATACAGTCGCGACTGAGCCCTCCGCAGCAGCGAAATACGCACCGGCCAGACTGAGTACGCGCACCAGCACAGGGATGTCCGGCGCCCCGCGTTCCCGCTGGCCGTCACGCAGACTCAGCTCGGAGTAGATCTCACTGGCACGATCGATCTCGACGAAAGCGGCACTCGCCGACACGGGTATTTCGTCCTCCGTGCCGATCCGCTGCGCGATCTTCACCGTGCCGTTGAGCGCCCGCAGATAGGCGCTGATTCTCTCCGGGTGTGATCGCATGGCTTCGTGGATCGCCATCGCGCGGTGGTTTCCGCACACAGTGTAGAAGCGGTCACCGTACCGCGGTGACTTCACAAGCACCGGTGGCCCCACCGCGACGGCGGCGCCGAGGTCGAGGAGCATGGATGGATCGAGCTCCTCCGCAGCAGCCAGCACCGCCCTGAACGCGTAGCGCCCGCGACTGGCGCTGTAGTTCCGGCCCTGCAAACCGCCTGGATACCGTGGATCCGGGCGCCCCGACGCGCCGCTCAGATCCATCGAGCCAGCGGCGTCGACGACGTGTGCACAATGGGACGTGACGATCCAGCTCGCCGGCAACAGCCAATATGAGATAAATGGGGGATCAGGCAGCGCGCCACCGCTCGGCTCGACGGCGCGACCGAGTGGCGCCGCGAGCAACACGGAGCTTGGCAGCCAACAGGAATCAAGCGGGATGGGCAGGACCGTGGCCGTATCGGGCATGGCGTCGAACATGACCACACTCAGTTCACGCGGCAACTATTCCCGCCAACTATTCCCGCCATTTCTCCGACCATAAACAGATTTGCCACTAACAGACTCAAGCATTCCATCTGTCACCTAAAGGTCCTCCATAATTCCTAACTTACGTAACCACAGCAGTTTACAACACAAACACCCCAACAGCCACGCCACGACTACATGAACTAAAAAAGCGGCAGCCCACACATGCGCGTTCTGAGACTCCCGATCCGGGCGACACACCGTCGCCCGGATCACGAGCCTCACGAGGTCGCCATGCCAAAAACTGAGAGAAACAATCAAGCTTTTAACGCGCCGAATTTGTTCCGCGCACTCATGGATGCATCCAACCAGCCGCTGCTGCACACCCTCGCAACACGCCTAGGCATCACACGAGGCTCACACAATGCCTTCGATCTCGAAGATGCATCGGCGCGGGCCTGGGAATACGCATCACGAAACGTCCACTTCAACCCAATGCACGTCTCCGCACTCGGCTTCATCGCCCGCGACATCCGTTGGCGCTACTCCGCACTCAAGTCCACGGCCTGGGACAAGCGAACGAGACACGCCTACCAACAAGGCACCGATGACCGCACCCAGCGACTCAGCGGACTCGAGCTCGCCCTCCAACAATTTAACGCCGAACAGGACGACACAGAGGAACGCGAACTCGTCGCAACGCAGCTCGAGCGTTGGCAAGCGACAGCAATCGCAATCATCGGCGCGACGCGCTACGCACGTCTGGTCGCGTACGAGGACGGGCACGATCGATCAGTGCGGACCTGTCAGTGGGCCTGCCGCACCCGCGCCCTGCTCCGCAAGCGCTACTTTGCCGGCGCGCGCGCGCCGCTCATGGCCGAGCCGTCCTCGCCGCTCCCATCTGGACTGTCAACAACGCAAGGATTTCACAGGTCACCAACTAAAGAGGCAACAACGATGGCGGCGCACCTCCGCAGTGTGCACCGCCATCGCTCGCCACTCCCGTCACCAGACTTGAGGGATACACATGGACGCAACTGAACTCTACGCCGTCATTCTCTC
>Ga0105045_10004985_pt1 | contig 11626 bp, 10 predicted proteins | sample MAT02_FD_78089 | JGI IMG/M metagenome (GOLD analysis project Ga0105045, IMG submission 78089) | Freshwater microbial communities from Lake Fryxell liftoff mats and glacier meltwater in Antarctica - MAT-02 (megahit assembly) | ecosystem: Environmental > Aquatic > Freshwater > Ice > Liftoff... | reverse complement strand
CGCTCCCCCGGCTTCCGAGTCGTGACCGCCGGGAATTCCCACAACCCCTTCGCGGCGGCGTGATCCGCCGGTGTCGTCCAATCGGCACCGGGGGTGAAAGGCCCGTTCGGCTGAAAACTCGCCGCGAGGCAGATCGCATCAAGGCCGAAGAGCACGCGCGGATACAACGCCTTCGGCGATTTCGCCGGGCGGGGTATCTGAATTTCTAAGGTTTGCTTGCCCGCCGGAAACTCGGCCGCCGCGACGTTCAACCATGCCACGGGCACGAACTCAGCGATCGACATCAGATCGGTCGTCAGTTGATCGGGTTTCACATCGATCCAGAAGCCGTCGCCGATGCGGAATCGAAACGGAGTTCGGGTGAATTCGTAGCCGAGGCGGAACCAGACTTCGCGCCGGCCCGCCTCAGCGAATTCCAAATCGTAGGCGAACGTCAGCCCCTCGGCGGGGATCGCCTTTTCGATTTGATCGGGTTCGATTGATAGGCTTAGCCAAGCGCCCTTCGAGAGGCGTTCCTTAGCCCCCCAACCTTCGAGGTTCGGTTTGGCCGCAGTGCGGGTGACGGCTTCCCCTTCGATCCACACCGGTTCCGGCGGTGCGGCCCAAGCATTCACGGCGAAGTTGGCGAATGCGATCGCGATTACCCAACGGATCATGCTCGGCCCACCCAAAGAGGAGATACCCTCCGAGTGTACCTCGCATTTTGGCTTTCGGCGAGCAGTAGTGATACGGAAAGCGATCCGATCTCGGTTCATGAAAGCTCCGTGAAGGCCGCGGAGATTCGTGCATTCACCCCCTTGCGAACAGGTGGATTCCCCGGGTATGATGGAGTTGTGACAGAACCTCACCTGCATTTGGCGCGTCTCAGATGACGAACCGGCCCACCTACGACAGGCTGGCGGGTTCGCTGTCGCCGTAATTGGAGGGCTTTCGCCATCATTAAGTCGAGTGCCTACACCCCGCTCGAGTCGAGCGTGCTCGTTCTGAACAAAATGTTCATGGCGGTGCACATCATCGGCCTGCGCCGGGCGTTTTGCCTGCTGTGCAAGGAACAAGCCGAAGTGGTGAGCGTGGAAGAGGGGCAGTTCCTCTCCTACGATTTTGCCTCGTGGGCGGAGTTGAGCGCGTACCGCGCCCAAGAATTCCGGCAGGAACACGACGATTGGGTGCGCACGCCTACCGTCGAAATCCAAGCCCCGCGGGTGATCCGGTTGCTCGATTACGACAAGGTGCCGCGTCAGAGCGTGAAGTTCAACCGGCGGAACATTTTCGCCCGCGACCACAACCAGTGCCAGTACTGCGGCCGGAAGTTCCCAACCAGCGAACTGAGCTTGGATCACGTGATGCCCCGGAGCCAGAACGGCGGCACGACGTGGGAAAATATCGTGTGCGCGTGCGTCGATTGCAACGTGCGGAAGGGGGGCCGTACCCCGCGGCAGGCGAACATGACGCTGATCCGCAAGCCGGAGAAGCCGAAGCGCAGCCCGCTGCTCAACGCGAAGCTCACGCAGAAGAAGTACGAAACTTGGCAATCGTTCCTCGACTCGGCCTACTGGAACGTCGAATTGAAGTAAAATACTGCGGAGGGACAACCGTCCCTCCGCTTTCGTTTGGAGGATGGATCATGATTGCGACCTTGCCAGCAACCCGCCGTGCCACACCCGACGATTTGATGAAAGTCGATGGGAAAGCCGATCTCATCAACGGGGAGATTATCCAAGCCATGCCCAGCGGCAATCTTCCCGGCATTATCGCAGGTCGAATCTACCGCAAGCTCGCCGATTACGTGGACGATCACGATTTGGGATTAGTTCATCACGACGGAACGAGCTGCCTCGTGCCCGAATTGTCCAGTGGCCGTGAATCATTCGTTCCCGACGCAGCGTTTTACGATCAAGATCCAGCGACCGCTAACATGAAATTTGTTAGCGGCGCGCCCGAATTCGCGGTGGAAGTTCGCAGCGAAAACGATTATGGTCGGTCTGCCGAACGGCAGATGGCAGCGAAGCGTGCCGACTACTTTGAAGCGGGTACGAAAGTAGTTTGGGATGTCGATCCCATTGATAAAGTCGTGCGGGTGTACACGGCGACACAACCGGAAACCGCCGAGGTGTTCGGCGTCGGCCAAGAGGCTTCGGCGGAGGCGGTGCTGCCGGGGTGGAAGTTGTCCGTCGCCAAACTATTCGCTTGAGTGAATTTCACTTCAATTCTCGGATCACCCGACAAGGGTTTCCCACTGCCAAAACGTTCGCGGGAATATCCTTCGTCACGACGCTGCCCGCCCCGATGACGCTGCGCGAGCCGATGGTCACACCGGGACAGATGATTGCACCGCCGCCGACCCAAACATCCGAACCGATGCTGACCGGCTTGCCGTATTCCTTTTCCCGCCGCAATTCGGCTTCGAGCGGATGCGTCGCGGTGTAGATCTGCACTGCCGGGCCGAAGAGCGTGAAATCGCCGATCTTCACTTCGCATACATCGAGAACGACGCAATTGAAATTGAAATAGCACTTTTTGCCGAGGCGGATGTTGAACCCGTAATCGCAGTGGAATGGCGGCTGAATCCAAACGCTCTCGCCGCCAGCGCGGAGCAATTCACCGAGAATGCGTCGGCGCATTTCCTGATCGGCTTCGCGGCCGGCGTTCAAATCTTGGCACAAATCGCGCGCCCGTTCGCGCGCCGCCGCCAACTCCGGATCGAGCGGATTGTACAACTCTCCGGTCAGCATTTTCTCGCGTTCGCTTTTCACGGGCACGAATTCCGTGCGAATTAAATATCGGCCATTTCGATCTTCATCACTTTGAAGTGGATAATCCCCACGGGCACGGCGATATTGGCGGTGTCCCCGAGCTTCTTGCCCAGCAAGCCTTGGCCGATGGGGCTGGACGAAAGAATCCGATTCTTATCGGCGTCTTCTTGGCCGGGGCCGACCAACTCGAACACTTCTTGATCGCCGCCGTCGAGATCCTTCACAGTGACCTTGCTGCCGAACGTGACCGTATCGCGCGGCAGATTGGCCGTTTCGAGGATTTGGGCGCGGGCCAACTGATCCCGGAGCATGTTGATCTTGGCTTGAAGCAAGCCTTGATCTTCGCGCGCGGCGTGGTACTCGGCATTTTCGCTGAGGTCGCCGAGGTCGCGGGCCGTAGCTACACGGGTCGTGATGGCGATCATCTCGATGCCCATCAGGTGGTCGAGTTCGGCCTTCTTTTTGTCGTACCCTTCGCGGGTCATCGGAACGGTTTCTTCGCTCATACCAATCATCTCTTTCATCGCCGCCGCACTCGGGCCGGTCGATACTTTTGGGTGCCACAAAACGACCGGCGGACGCAATTCCGCGCCCGCCGGTTCGATCATCAATCGGAATTATACATCATCCGGGAGCGAACGGACAATGATTCGTCGATACGGCCCGGTAGGAATTGGCCATCCCCGCGCCGTCCAACCGTCACGCCGTACCGTTGCTACCCCTTCGGATTCGATCACTTTGGTTACGCAGGCTTCCTCGGCGGGATGCAATTTCTTCGTGGCGGCCACGCCGTTGGATCGGCGAAGGGCCACGCTACCGTCGTCGACCACGGCAATTACGCAGATTTCGTCGAGTTCCAAGAGTTTCATCGCGATCATTTCGTAACCGGCCGTGGTGAAGAGTTCCTTCAAACGGCCGAGATCGTTATTGCATTTCCCCGCCGCGATTTCAAACCGGCGTTTCGGCAGGAGGATACGGGGGGCGATCATGCCGAGGAGTTGATTCGTGGCCGATTTTTGTTCCGTTCCGGGCACGACGCCGAGTTTGCCGAGGATTTGGGGAATCAGTTCCTTGGCGATGGCCCGCGCCGCCGCGTTATGTTGGGCTTCTTCGCTCATGGTGCTTCGGAGAACGAGTTCGCGGGGGTTTCGCCGTTTGGGAGGGGTGCTGCCGCCGCGCAATCGCACATACCGGGAGGTGGCCGATTCCATCGCGTCGGGTTCGTCTTCCACTTCCTCGATGGTAACGGTGAAGCCGAAGGCCGATTGCAGCAATTCCACCGCATCCACGGCGGAGTCCTCTCCGGCGTAGCGGGTGAGGAGTTCGCGCACGATGCCGTCGATAGTGTCGAGGAGTTCCTCGGTGGTGAATTCCATAAATCCGTTCCAACAGAGCCGCGAGCGTCAGCGAGCGATGCCGTTCGACCAGTTTAACAAAAGCAATATTCTGCAGACGCTTCGCTCGCTCACGCTCGCGGTTCTGACGCTACTCGCGGCTCCGTAGATCATCGCGCTACGGCTTCGCCAAGAACTTCACGCAGACGCACTTATCGATCTTGGCCGAGTTTTCGGTTTCCTTCGCCATGCCGGTGGTTTGATCGATTTCGTAAACGCCGACTTTGCCGCCGTCTTGGCTGGCGATCAACATCCACTTGCCGTCGGGCGTGATGTTGAAGTTCCGGGGCGTCTTGATGTCGCCGGTGATGTGACCGGCGGCGGTGAGCTTCTTCGCGGCGTCGTCCCACTTGAACACGGCGATCGTGTTGTGCCCACGGTTCGAGACGTATACGAATTTACCGTTGGGGTGAATGCGGCACTCGGCGGTGCTGAGGCCCTTTGCCGGCGATTCACCATCGCGGAGGGTGCTTAGCGTTTGGATCACTTCGTACTTGTTGGCTTTCATGTCGAGCTTCACCACGTTCACCGTCATATTCAGTTCACCGTTGACGAAGGCGATGTCGTTGTTTGGGGCGATGTGCAGGTGGCGCGGGCCGCTACCGGCGGGAAACTGAATGAACGCGGGATCGTTGGCTACGATTTTATCTGGGGCGGTCTTACGGAAGAGTTGAACGCGGTCGTGGCCGAGGTTGCAGCAGAGGATCATCGTGCCGGTGCTATCGAAGAAGCCGCTGTGGCCGTTGGCTTTCTTATCCTTGTCGTTCACTTTGATGATCGGCATGACCTCGTGGGCGATGCGTTTGTCTAGGCTACCGTCTGGCTTCAGCGTGAAGAAGGCATAGCTGCCGCCGCCGTAGTTCGATACCACCGCCATGGTGTTGGCCGTATCGGTACTAATGTGGCACGGGCCGGCACTGCCGCTGGTGAGTGAGACTTGCTCGCTGAGCTTGCCCGTAGCGGGGTCGAGTTTGAAACTGTACACGCCGCCGCCATCCTTGCCCGTCGCTTCGCCCACGGAATAAAGGGTTTTGCCATCGGGGGCGATGTGCACGAAGGAGGGGTTGCCCACTTCGGCGGCGAGTTCGGGTTCGCTGAGCTTGCCGGTCTTCGGATCGAATTCGGATCGGTAGATCCCTTTGCTACCCTTGGGGCTGGTGTTGCACCCGAAGTAGACGTGGTACGCCTTGGGTTCCTCGGCAATTGCGAACGACGGTAGCAGCAACGCTGCGGCGAACAAACGGAAGAGGTTCATCGAAAACTCCGGGAGGATACGCGGGACAGCGTCCCGCTGGGTCATCAAGGTAACAGAATATCTTTCAATTCGAAACGAACTTCTTGCTGAACCATCGGGCAGGGCGTTTCGTACACAGCCCGCCAACCCTTCCAGTTCGCTTCGCCTTTGGGGGCGGGGAAAAAATACGAAGCGGAAATACGGCGGCCGTTCTCTGTGGTGTTGTAGTCCGCAGGTTCGCCCATCGCTTTGCCTGCCGCATCGTAGAGGCGGAGTTTGTTCGACGCGGCCCACCCTTGGAAACTCTCGAATTCCGGGTGCGACGGCGGATACTCCAGATCGAACGTCACTTCGATTTGGCCGTTCGCGGTTTTCAACGGCTTCAACGAGACTTTCACGCCCTCCACCGTTTGAATCGCCGGTTGGGCGATGGTGAGATCCTTGAATTCCACTGCCAACAACTTCTCCGCCGCAATCACGTTGAAGGAACCGCTCAACACGGACAACGCTTTCTCCTCGCGCGGGATGCCTTTCAACCGCACGATCATCGGATGGACATATCCGGAAGCGGACACACGGCCGGAGGACGGATCGAACTTATACTCTCCGCGTTCGCCTGTCGCTTTGAGGATTTTTGCCTCGGCGTCGATGAGGTACACGGGGAAGCGCGGCTCCCAAGCAATTTCTAAATGCACCTCTGTGATTCCGCTCGCGGATTCAAAATCACGCTTGGCGATAACCTGCCGCACTGTCGTAAGGAAGGCGCCATCGATGGAAGAGGGCGTCGGTAAGCTCCCCTGAACGAGCGGTAGGAATTGAACCTTGCCGTTGATCACGCGCAGGCGGCATTTGGCTTCCGTCGCAAGCCGGTTGACAACGCCCCAGAACGATCCCTTGTGATTCGCCGTGACCGGGGTGGCCTTCAACGCCGCGGGCACAACTATGGGAATTCCCGCCTGTTTACCGAGTTCCGCAGCCGCCGATTCGAGCGTGGGATTGGCGAGTTCGAAACTCACCGGCGTGGACGCGACCGGGGCCGGCGGTGCGGCGAGGATCGACCCACCGAACCACGCAATGGCGACAACGAGCATTGACCGCAACATCGTGTGGCTCCCGTAAACGGCTATTCGACGCGCCCCTATTCTACCGATTCCATATAGCATCTGAGCCGGGGCCAAGTATTCCCGGTACGACGATCACTCCCGGCTTTCGGAACTCCCCTCCCGCTCCGATGTCCGGCCTTCCCGCCGAGGTTTGGAATATGCACGCGAATCCCGAGGTTCTCGCCAAGGTTCGTATGCCGGTCGATCAAGATCCGCAGGAAACCGCCGAGTGGCTGGAATCCCTCGAAGCGATCATCAAACACCAAGGGCCGGAGCGTGCCCAATTCCTCATCGAAACGCTGCTCCAAACGGCCGCGCGAGCGGGTGCCCGTTTGCCCGCCGGGATCACCACCCCGTACGCCAATACCATCCCCGTCGAAGATCAACCCGCGTTCCCCGGCAACCGGGAACTCGAACGCAAAATCAAGAGCATGGTGCGTTGGAACGCCATGGCCATGGTGCTTCGGGCGAACAAGCACACGAACGTCGGCGGGCACATCAGCACTTTCGCCAGTGCGGCCACCCTGTACGAAATCGGCCAGAACCACTTCTTCAAGGGGCGCTCGGCCACGCACCCCGGCGATGTCGTCTTCTACCAAGGGCACGCCAGCCCCGGCCCCTACGCACGTGCCTACCTCGAAGGCCGGTTGACCGAAACCCAACTCAACAACTTCCGCCAAGAACTGCAACCGGGCGGCGGCCTCAGCAGCTACCCGCACCCGTGGCTGATGCCCGATTTCTGGCAGTACCCCACGGTGAGCATGGGCCTCGGGCCCATCATGAGCATTTACCACGCCCGCTACAATCGCTACCTGCGCGATCGCGGCTTGGCCAAGACCGACGACATCCGCGTATGGGCCTTCCTCGGCGACGGCGAATGCGACGAACCCGAAAGTCTAGGGTGCCTGACGCTTCCTGCCCGCGAGAAACTCGATAACCTCACGTGGGTGATCAACTGCAACCTGCAACGCCTCGATGGCCCCGTCCGCGGCAACGGCAAGATCATTCAAGAACTCGAAGGATTGTTCCGCGGGGCAGGGTGGAACGTTATTAAAGTGGTTTGGGGTACCGGCTGGGATGAGCTTTTGAAGGCCGATTACACCGGTGCCCTGCAAAAACGGATGATGGAAGTCGTTGATGGCGAGTACCAAGAATACGTCGTCAAAGGCGGCGGCTTCATCCGCGAACATTTCTTTAACACGCCCGAATTGAAAGCGGTCGTCGAACACCTTTCCGACGACGAAATCGCCAACTTGAAACGCGGCGGTCACGATCCCCTCAAAGTCTATGCGGCCTACAAAGCGGCGGTCGAACATAAGGGCCAACCGACGGTCATTCTCGTCAAGACGGTCAAAGGCTACGGCATCCCCGGCGACGGCGGCGAAGGTAAAAATACCACCCACCAACTCAAGATGCTCGCGGCGCCAATCGAACGCGATCCTAACTTGAGCGACGACGAAAAGAAGGCAAAACGACTGACCGCCGCACTCTGCATGTTCCGCGACCGCTTCCATCTGCCGTTCACCGATGCACAACTCGTCGATGCTCCGTTCTATAAGCCGGACGAAAACAGCCCGGAAATGAAGTACCTGCGGGATCGCCGGGCCGCCCTCGGCGGGCCGCAGCCTTCGCGCAACAACACCTTCACCCCGTGTAAGCCGCCCGAACGCAAAGCGTTTGAACGATTGTACCCCGCCACGATTAAACCGCGTTCCACAACACTCGCCTGGGTCGATCTCATGGGCGGGGTGATGAAGGATCCGAACGTGGGCAAGTTGATCGTGCCCATCGTCCCGGACGAAGGCCAAACCTTCGGCATGCCGCCACTTTACAACGCTTTCGGTATTTACAACAGTAAGGGGCAACTCTACAACCCCGTCGATAAAGGCACTTCCACCGAGTACAAGGAAAGCACCACCGGTCAGATTCTCCAAGAAGGCATCAACGAAGCCGGGAGCATGGCGAGTTGGATCGCCGCGGGCACGGCTTACAGCACGCATAGCGTCAATACGATCCCGTTCTACATCTACTATTCGATGTTCGGCTTCCAACGTATCGGCGACTTGGCTTGGGCTGCTGCAGATGCTCGCTGCCGTGGGTTCTTGATGGGCGCGACCGCTGGCCGCACCACGATCAACGGCGAAGGCCTCCAACACGAAGACGGCCACAGCCCGCTCGTGGCGATGACGATCCCCACATGCCGGGTGTACGATCCCGCGTGGGCTTACGAACTGGCGGTGATTGTCGAAGAAGGCATCAATGCGATGTACGTTCGCAACGAGGAATGCTTCTACTACCTCACGGTGTACAACGAAGCGTACGACATGCCCGCGATGCCCGGCGAAGAAGTGCGCGAAGGCATCATCCGCGGATTGTACAAGTACAAAACGGTGGCTCCGCAAGGGGCGAAACAGGAAGTGCAACTCCTGGGCAGCGGCGTGATGCTGAACGACACCCTGCGGGCTCAGAAAATCCTCGCCGAGAAATACGGCGTGGCCAGCAGCGTGTACAGCGCGACGAGCTACCAACAACTCCGCCGCGATGCCATCGATTGCGAACGCTACAACCGCTTGCACCCGCAGGCCCCCGCCAAGGACTGTTACGCGAAGAAAGTCCTCGGTGGCACCAAAGGCCCGATCATCGCCAGCAGCGATTACATGCGGAGCCTGCCTGAGAACCTCGGGCCGTATCTGGATGGCCGCTTGCTCGCTCTCGGCACCGACGGCTTCGGTCGTTCGGAAACTCGCAAGAACCTCCGCCGGTTCTTCGAGATCGATGCCGAGCATATCGTGATCGCCTCCCTGTACGCCCTCGCCGAGCGCGGCGAACTCGACAAAGCCGTCGTCGCCCAAGCGATCAAGGATCTCGGGGTGAACCCCGAGGCCCCGGCGCCGTGGACAGTTTGACCGAGTTGTAGGGTGGGCATTGCTCACCATTTTCGATTGGCCCACGGTGGGCAGTGCCCACCCTACAAAGAGATCAGTATGGACTTTCGGCTGCCGGAACTCGGTGAAGGCATCGACAGCGCCACCGTTGTGGCCATCAAGGTAAAGCCCGGCGATACCGTGGCCGTGGGGCAGGACGTGCTCGACGTCGAGACCGACAAGGCCTCGGTGCCGGTCAACAGCCAGACCGCCGGGACGGTGGGCGACGTCCTCGTCAAGCCGGGCGACAAGGTCAACATCGGGGCGTCGATTTTCACCTTCAGCGGCAATGGCGCCGCACCGAAGGCAAGCACTCCAGCGGCTGCCGTTCCAACTCCGCCCGCGAAAGCCGCATCTGCCAGCCCGCCGCCGGCTGCATCGCCCCAGGTCGCACCCAGTCCGCCTTCCGCCCCGGTGGGCAAAGTCGAATTCAAACTCCCCGAACTCGGCGAAGGCATCGATAGTGCGACGGTCGTTTCCGTGAAAGTGAAAGTCGGCGATACTGTTGCTGTGGGGCAAGACGTTCTCGATGTGGAAACCGATAAGGCCTCGATGGGCGTTACGAGCACGGTTGCAGGGGTGATCCGCGAGTTGGCGGTAAAGCAAGGAGACAAAATCAACGTCGGATCGCTCGTGGCCGTGTTCGAGGATGCATCAAATCCATCACCGGCAACCACGACGAGCCGGGAGCGTGAGCGACCGGAGGAAACAAAACCCGCCTCGCCAAAGATCGAAGAAGCCACACCATTTAAGCCGAACGGCCCGGCCAAGCATGACCTCACGCCCGCAGGCCCGGCAACGCGACGTCTCGCTCGCCAACTCGGCGTCGGTCTTTGGGAAATGGCCGGCACCGGCCGCGGCGGCCGCGTCACCCTGGACGATGTGAAAGGTTTCATCCGCACCGAACGCGAACAAAACAAGTCTGGCGGTGCCGCTACCGGTGGTGGCCTCAGCGGGAAAACGGTGGCCGATAGTTTCACCATCCCCAAGCTCCCCGATTTCGGCAAGTACGGCGAAGTTGAACGCAAGCCGGTGGCGAAGATCCGCGAAACGATCGCCAAGAACCTCACGATCGCCTGGCGCACCATGCCGATGGTGACGCAGAACGACAACGCCGACATCACCGACCTCGAAGCCGGGCGCAAGCGGATTGTCGATAGCCTGCCGAAGGGAGCTGCAAGATCACTTGGACGGTGCTTGCCGTGAAGGCGGTCGTGGCCGCGCTCAAGGAGTTCCCGAACTTCAACAGCAGCTACGACATGAATGGCGGCGAGCTGATCCTGAAGAAGTATTACCATATCGGCATCGCCGTGGATACCGAACGTGGCCTCGTGGTGCCCGTGATTAAGGATGCGGACAAGAAAAGTATCCGTGAGATCGCTTCCGAAGTGCAAAGCTTGGCCGAGAAGGCTCGCACCGCCAAGCTCTCCATCGACGAAATGCGCGGCGGCACCTTCACCATCACCAACCTCGGCGGAATTGGTGGCACCAGCTTCACCCCGATTGTGAATTACCCGGAAGTGGCCATCTTGGGTATGTGTCGCAGCAGTCTGCAAGCGGTGGTGCGGGACGGCCAGATCGTGCCGAGGTTGCTGCTGCCTCTGAGCCTGACCTACGATCACCGCGTGATCGACGGCGCCGACGGTGCCCGCTTCACCGCACGCCTGGCCCAACTCTTCAGCGACCCGATGCGGCTTTTGATGGAGAGCTGAAGTGTGGTAGAATGCGAAAAGTCAATTATGAGTGGGTGGGACATGGAAACCGATACGAGAACCGAACCCAAGGTCGTCAAGATAACGAACGTATGCTTCGGACGTGCCCATATTGAGGGCACGCGCATACCAATTTGGATTTTGATTATTCATCTCCGCAGGGGACGTTCGGAGGAAGAGATTTTTCGCAGTTATCCGATGTTGACTCACGCCGATCTGGATGTGGCATGGGAGTATTATCGAGCCCACGCTTTGGAAATCGACCGCGACGTCTGGTATCAGGACGTAGCCGGGGCGATTTCCCCAGATCAGATAGTTCCGATGTCAGCCATCATCGAAGGAATTCGACTCGGTCTTGACGAGCCCGAACTGCGCGAATCTTTCGATCCACCTCTGAGCGAACAGCAGGTAGCAGCCGCTTGGAGGCAGTACCGATTATCACTTTGCCGCGAACATAATTCTCGTTCGATTTTATCGCGGGCCGGGTGACCCATGGCACCCATTCT
>Ga0105045_10004984_pt1 | contig 11627 bp, 6 predicted proteins | sample MAT02_FD_78089 | JGI IMG/M metagenome (GOLD analysis project Ga0105045, IMG submission 78089) | Freshwater microbial communities from Lake Fryxell liftoff mats and glacier meltwater in Antarctica - MAT-02 (megahit assembly) | ecosystem: Environmental > Aquatic > Freshwater > Ice > Liftoff... | reverse complement strand
GACAGTTTTGATTTCGCACTGTTCTTGGATAACCGGCGTGCGTGGAGCAGGTGCTACTTCGGGTGCGGATTGTGCCACATATGCGGGTCTCACATAAGTCGGTGCCGGTACGCCCCAAGGTTTTGCTACAGCGGGCGTTTGTTCCGTATTCGCAACCGGCGCGATCTTACTGAGGTCTGGTGCAACGGGGCGAGCAGCTACAGGTGCGACAATCTGCGGAGCTTTGGGTGCTTCCGGCGCGAGTTGTGGTTGAGCAAGTGCGGCGGGTGATGTCGGTACCACAGGGCGAACCGGCGGAGATTTTTCTGCTGAGGGAGCAGGTTCTTCGGCGCGGTTGTTGGCGGATTCTTCTGCCATCAGCGCAATCATCTTGCCTGGGAGCGTGAAGATTTTCCCTGTCTTCAGATCGCGGACTTCCGCGAGCGATTCCCCGTTCGCGTAGTTCGTTTGTTGAATCACTTGCAATCGGCGATCGGACTGGCCGGCTGTCCGCATAATGATGACGGGCTTGTTCTCAGGACTCACTGCTGGTGATTGTGCAAAAGCAGACGGAGTACGCAAAGCGATTGCCGCACAATAACCGCACCATGCTGTTGAAAGCGCGGCGACACTTTTCCAATACCAACTTTTCATAACCAACCCCGTGAATAAGAGGGCTTGCTGTGGCGAATGCAAGCCTACGATAATCTGTATCGTCTATCGGGGTCGTGTAAGTTCAAAGGAAGATGCGGAGAGGGCGGATTTTATTGAACAGTTCTGCTGGGTCGATTCCCCAAAACCGAGTGCTGGCGCACTCGGCTAAGAGGTGCCTATTTCTTCCGTGATAGTGGTGGAACGTGCGCTTTCTCCCAATAGTCGCGTTTGTATTCCTCAAGTAGTCCCGTGAAGGCTTGATCTGGCAAAGCCTGATAAACCCCTTCCATGCGAACTAAAACTTCATCCGCAAACTTGGACCGATCGGCTTGTTTATAGCCCCAGTACAACATGCTCAGCACGATGAGTTCTTCGACGCGGCCCTTGTACTTCGTCGCTAGTTTTCCACAAAGTTCGGGCATCGCATCGTACCGCCGCAGGAGGAACAGCGAACGCACGATGCGCAAATCGGCTTGAGTTTGAATCGTCGGGCGTTTGGAATCTTTCAGCGATTCAAACAAACCGTGGGCTTCCACGAGTTTGCGTTCCGCATCGAGTGGCGGTGCGGCGCTATCGGAACGAGCTGTGAGGAGTAGGCACGTTCCGAGGTAGAGCTTGGCATCTTCGGCGTACGCACCAGCAGGGTTCGCTTCAATGAGTTGGCGGAAACGGATCTCCGCTTCCGAATAATTGCGATCTTGATGAACCGAAATCTTGCCGAGTTCAAAGAGCGCTTCCTGCTGTGCCTCGCGTTCGATTGTGGTCTCGTAGGTCTTATTCACGACTTGCATGAGAATCTTTTGACCGAGGTCGATGTACCCTTTCGCCTCTTCGATCACTCGGGCATCGCGTGCCGTATTGGAATTGAGCTTCAGCTTCCCTTCGTCAATGTAGCCCCGAGCAAGCTTCACCTGCGCGACCGTGGCCAAGCTGCCCCCACCAGGAATTGCGAGTTTCAGAGTCTCCGCAGCTTCCGTGAATTTGTGCGAGGCGAGCAAGACTTCGCCCTTCTCGATCCGAGCGGCAGCAATAGTCTCCGCACCGGCACCCGGCACGGCCAGAAGTTGTTCAATGGCACCGAGCGCGCCGCGTTCATCGCCAGCCTTCCGCAAACAAGTAATTGCCCGGCGGAAGAGGTCCGCCTTCGCGGAGGGGGTCGATTGCTCGTTCGCAATCGCCAAGAAATCATCCGCAGCTTCATGGCGTTTCGCTTTCGCCAGGTCCGCTTTCTCCGGATTCCGCTCGAGTGCGTTCGCCCATGCTGCATTGAGTTCCGCTTTGCGTTCGCGGTCTCGGCCTGCGAGTGCAATCGGAGTAAAAGCAGCAATCGCTCTCTGTGCCGCGGCAAAATCGCTTTCATTCAGGCTCACTTGAATCACTTCTTCAAAACCGGCGCGGAGTTCATCGAGGCTGACAAACGAGTTGCGAAACTCGGAACCTTTCGGAATTTCTTGTGTCGTGAGGGCGATCATCTCGGCGGCCCGGCTCCGGTTTCCACGCAATGCAGGATCGCGTACCGCCATTTCTGCGAGTCGCAAGCGGGCCGCAACTGCAACAGGCCCACCCGCTTTCACTGCTTGTTCAAAGTAGGGCAACGCCGAAGCCGAGTTGCTCAGAGCTAACCAACCGCGACCCGATTCATAACGAATCATTCCGACCTGATCGTTCGGTACGCCCGGTGTCGCTTGCGCAGCTTCAAACTGCTTCACCGCTTCGATCCAGTTATTCTCGGATGCTGCAAGCCGACCGAGTTGCACCTTCGCCAGCGCTTGCACCTCCGGCGGAGCGTTCCCGTTGATTTCCTTGAGCCAGGTTCGTGCCCGTTCGATTTCGTTGAGGTTTAAGCAAAGCTCGCCAAGTTTAAGTTTGTACTTGGCTTGGTCGGCACTGCTGGCATTGTTAGGCCCGCTCAAATAGGTAGCAAGTTCATCGCGGGCACGTTTTAAATCCGGGGGCACGGTTCGCAATACAGTTTCGGAAATGAGCCGACCGCGTTCCCCAGCTTCCTCGCCCTGTGGGATGATTGCAAGCGCTGTCGCTAACAATTTCGCATCGCCGACACCCACTGCCGCAGCCGCTTTTGCCGAGCGAAAAACGCAACGCTGCTGATCGAGTGGATCTTGCAACTTCAGCACGTCGCACTTGGCGAATGCCGTGTTCGCGCTGGCCCATTCTTCCGCAGCATGTTCCACCGAGTTCGACTCGGCGATCGTTTGATGCGCAGAGCCGATCAAAAAATAAATCGTCGGGGATTCTTCGGGGTGGCGATCGGCGGAACTGGCGATGGCCCGAGCGGCAGTGCGAATGGTGTTCGCATCCACGGGGCGTTTCGCAATCGCAGCGCGTAATGTGGTCAACTCGCGTTGCAGCGCTAGTTGAGGGTCGGCAGGTTGTGGCGGGAAAAACTTCAACACAGCGATGACGGCAGCCACGCCGAGTACGAAAGTCGGCAACTGCCAGATCTGCCGGCGTGGCGCTGCGGAAGGGGTGGTGTCGAGTTGTGAGGCCGAGTCCGTGGCCATAGCGGGAAGTCCTGGTGTATCGAGGTGCGCAGTGTTCCGCTGTTGATTGGACAAACTCCGCGTGTCATCGTCAAGTGCAACTGGAACTTCGGACTGGAACGTCGAACTTGGATTCGCTGAAGCTTCTTGCTGAGAAAGCAAATAGAACAAGCACTATCTCTACTCGATGCGCGCGCGGTCGAGACTTTGTTTTCCTATTGTCATTGGCAATCATGGCTCACCCGCTTTTTGGTCCCGAACTCCGGGAAATGCTCGCCTCGCGTGATACCCCTGGCCTCGATGCCTTCTGTGAGACACTCCACCCGGCAACGATCGCCGAGGTTCTTGAAGGCGAATTCAACGCAGAGCAAATCTGGCAGATCATCGGCACGTCCGATATCCGCACGCAAGCGGCTATCTTTGAATATTTGCCACTCGATATGCAAGTGGAAATGGCTGAAGGACCGCACCGCCCGCAGGTCGCGCAACTCCTCGGGAAGATGTCGCACGACGACCGCGTCGGGCTACTCCGCCGATTGCCGCAAGCGGTGAGCGATTCGATTTTGCGACTCGTTGACGAAGCCGATCGCCGCGACATCAAGACGCTCTTTGAATATGGCGAGAACACCGTCGGCGCGATCATGACGACCGATTACGCCTGGCTTCCGCCGACGCTCACCGCGACTGAAGCCGTTGAACAACTCCGTCAACAAGCCCCAGACCGCGAAACGATTTATTACATCTACGTTCAAGAAGAATCGAAAAAAACGATGGGCTACGAGCGTGCCACGATTGTGCCGCGGAAGCTCTTGGGTTTCATCTCGCTACGCGAGTTGATTCTCGCGCCGAAGAATGCTCTCCTGCGCGATCTCATGGATGAAGAACTCATCACGCTGAAGTACACCGACGACCGCGAACTGGCCGCACAAATCATGGCGCGCTACGACTTCCTCGCGGTGCCGGTACTCGATGATCAAGGGGCCATGCTCGGCATCGTCACGCACGACGATGTGTTGGACGTTGTGACGCAAGAAGCCACCGAAGACATGCAGCGCCAAGCCGGTATGACACCACTGAGCGAAAGCTACCTCACCGCGCGGTTCAGTAAACTTTGGCGAAGTCGGGCGCAGTGGTTGGCCGTGTTGTTCATAGCGGAACTCGGCACGTTCACCGTATTGGAATTCTTTGAAGGAATGATCGCGAGTGTTGTCGTGCTGACGCTGTTCATTCCACTTGTCATCTCGACGGGCGGCAACACGGGGTCGCAGGCTTCGACACTCGTCACACGCGCGATTGCTCTCGGCGAAGTGAAACTGAGCGATTGGAAACGGCTGCTCCGGCGAGAAATGCTCATGGGTTTGGCACTCGGCGTTTCGCTCGGCCTCATTGCTTTTGTGCGTGGAGCTGCCACGCCTGACGACACCCGCGGCGGCCCACGCGAACAGAAATACGATCTGCAAGCCGTCTTCCCCTTAAATGCGAAAATCGAGCGGGACGAACGCGGCGACTACATCGTGCCGAAATCGACACCGATGATTGCGGAAAGCGATAAAGAATTCCGCATCCGCCTCCCGGAACATGCCCACGAACCCGCACTTCGCCAGGAAGGCGGGAATGCCATTTACACGTTTCAAGCGGGCTCGCAGATGCGTACCGATCCCGTGGATCGCTGGAAACTCGGCTGGGTAATTGGGCTCGCGGTGTTGTTCATCTGCATGTGGGGCACGATGATCGGCGCGTCGCTGCCGCTGGTGTTTAAGCGCATCGGCTTGGATCCTGCTGTCGCATCGGGGCCATTTGTGGCAACATTTGTGGACATCACCGGCATCGCCATTTTCTGCTCGCTCGCAAAATGGCTTCTGATGTAATCAAGATTGGTCTTAACTCTCGGCAGGCTGATGTCTGCCGCTCTTGCCCGGAGTTCAAAATGAATCGACTTGCCTGGATTGCACTGGCATTGCTCGCGTTCAGTGCGCGGCTACCTGCTGCGGAATCATCGCCGAATATCGTCTTCCTCTTCGCGGATGATTGGGGCCGATATGCTTCCTGCTACGCTCCGCTTGATGTGAAGCCGACCGCAAATAGCGTCATCAAAACGCCGAACATCGACAGCATCGCGGCACGCGGTGCCCTCTTCCGCAATGCGTTCGTGAACGCGCCATCGTGTACACCCTGCCGCAGTTCTTTGCTGAGTGGTCGTTACTTCTTCAACACGGGTCGCGGGGCGATTCTCCATAACGCAATCTGGGATGAAAGCATCCCGGCGTTCCCCCTGCTACTGCGCGATTCCGGTTATACACTCGGTAAAACTGCGAAAGTCTGGAGTCCCGGCACGCCCGCCGATGCACCGATCGGCAAGCAACAGTATGCGCACCAAAAGTCGGGCATGGGCTTCAATCAGTTCTCGCAAGAAGCCACTACTGCCGTGAAAAACGGCAAGACTGTCCCGGAAGCCCGCGAGGCACTGCTTGCACAAGTTGAAGGGAACGTCGCGGCGATGTTGAAAGCCCGCGAAGCGAAGAAGCCTTTTTTCTATTGGTTCGGGCCAACCAATGTTCACCGCACCTGGATCAAAGGCTCGGGCAAAGCATTGTGGAATATCGACCCCGATACGCTGAAAGGCAAGCTGCCGAAGTTCCTTCCCGATGTGCCCGAAGTGCGCGAAGACTTCGCCGATTACCTCGGGGAAGCCCAAGCGTTTGATGCCTACGTTGGCGTGATTCTTCAGCAACTCAAAGATGCGGGCGAACTGGAACGCACGCTCATCGTGGTGAGTGGCGACCATGGCGCGCCTGGCTTCCCCGGCGGGAAATGCAACCTCTACGATTTCGGGACCGGCGTGGCACTCGTCGCCGCTGGCCCGCAAGTACCTGGCCCACGCATCATCGACGACTTCGTGAACCTCATGGACCTCGCACCGACTTTCCTCGAAGTCGGCGGAGTGGCACTGCCCAAGGGAATGAACGGCAAATCGTTCTGGCCGGTACTCACTTCCAAGAAAGGGGGGCAAGTCGATGCGGAGCGACAATGGGTTGTCACGGGTCGCGAACGACACGTCGGACACGCCCGCGAGGGGAACAAGCCCTACCCGCAACGGGCTTTGCGCACGAAAGACTTTTTGTACATCCGCAACTTCGCACCCGACCGCTACCCGCTCGGCGACCCGAAAACAGTTACCGCGACGAGCACACCCGATTTGAAAGCGGTCGAAAATGCAACCTACACCGCGTTCGCAGACATGGATGCCAGCCCCACGAAAGCCTGGCTCGTGGAACATCGCAACGATGCCGAATGGAAGTGGCACTACGCGTACGCCTTCGAGAAGCGACCACTCGAAGAACTCTACGATCTGAAATCGGACCCGGACCAAGTGAAGAACGTCGCGGGTGAAAAAGCCTACGCCGAGACGCGAAAGAAGATGGAAAAGCATCTGATGCAAATTCTGACCGAAGCCGGCGACCCCCGCGTAACCGAGAAAGATTGCCGATTCGAGAAAGCCCCGTTTACCGACCCACCGCCGGGAAAGAAGTAACAGGAGTCGAATCGTCCGCGAAAAATTCTCGGCCAGCATGTAACTGTTACAATTGCCGATTTCAGCGAACGCTTCGTTCAATCGGCCTGTAGAAGTTACAGCGTTTTTTGCAGGCCGCCGAACAATCCGCAACTGCAGGCAAATCCCGAAAGTGCGTGCCCGCAGCACTTTATAGCCAACAATTCTCTTCAAGAATCGTAGCACTTCCCGCCTGGCATTTGGTTTGCGTGTAGACTTTCAACGCCCTCAAGGACGCGGGCGTGACATACCGCACACACTCAACGGAGGTCAACGGAATGACGCTTCGTCGGCACGCCCTTCTGGCTTCGATCTGCTTTGCATTTTTGATAGCCCCCGCACAGGCTGCGGAATTCACCACCGAGAACTTCGTGGTGCAAGCCCCCACGAAAGAACTCGCCAAGACTTTCGGCGAATACGCCGAGAAGTTCCGCGAACAAAAAGCGATGGAATGGCTTGGCCGCGAAATGCCGAAATGGTCCCGCCGCTGCCCGCTCGTCGTGAAGATCACGATGGGCCGCACCGGCGGAGCGACGACCTTCACGTTCTCCGATCGCCAAGGTGGGGTTCTCACGCAGGAGATGGAAATCTTCGGCGAAGTACCGCAACTCTTGAACAGTGTTTTGCCACACGAAGTCACGCACACCGTGCTGGCGCATCACTTTGGTCAGCCCGTTCCCCGCTGGGCCGACGAAGGCGGCTCCGTACTTTCTGAGAACGACAAAGAGCGTTACGACCACGATATTAAGTGCCGAGAGTTCTTGAATCAAGGCCGTGGCATCTCGCTCTCGCACCTGTTCCCCATGCGAGAATACCCCCGCGATATGATCGTTCTCTACGCTCAAGGTTATTCGGTTTCGCAGTATCTCATCGACATGGGCGGCGGCGGACTCAAAGGCCGACAGAAGTTTTTGGAGTTCGTCGAAACCGGAATGAAACAAGGCAACCGCAACTGGAACACGGCGACAAAACTCTACGGCATGAAATCGGTGGATGATCTCGAAGAACAATGGATCAACGCGTTACGGAAGCCTCCCGTTCGGCTCGCGGCCCGCAGCAGCGAAGGGAAGAATACGATTCCACCGAGTGCCCCGGCTTCGTTCACCCGCAACGACAACCGCGGCATCGAGACGCGAACCTCCGCCCTCCCCGGCCAGCCTTTGCTTGAACCGCCGGTTGTTGCACGCGGAGCAATACCCAGCTACGAGGAACGCACGATTCCCGCCCAAGCCACACAAACAGAACGCACCCCCACCAGCATGACGGGTATCACCGCGATTCCACGACTCCTGCCCCCAGAACTCCCCAGCAACCGATAACAAATATAATATCGGCGGACTCACGTCGCGCCGTTCGCCTGGAACTGACAGTGGGAATCAGGCAACATCAACAAAGCAACACTCGGCGAACGGCGCGACGTGAGTCCGCCGGTTTCTCAACAAGCTCTCCTTCTGATAATTCCCGTCTGCTCCCACTTCGTACTCGCTCCCCATCGCGGTATAATTCAGCAACTTCCCGGCGTTACAGTCTTTCGATGCGGAGCATCTCGATGCCATCACTCGGCTTCTTCAACACGAATTTGCCTCCGCATTTGCGCGTTCTCAAAGACGAAATCGAAGCGCATGCTCGCGCCTACGGCCTGGACTTTTACGAAACCATCTTTGAAGTGATCGATGCGGACGACTTGAACGAAATCGCGGCCTACGGTGGGTTCCCCACGCGCTACCCGCATTGGTCGTTCGGGATGCAGTACGAAGAGTTAAAAAAAGGCTACGAATATGGCCTCTCGAAGATCTACGAAATGGTCATCAATAACGATCCCTGCTACGCCTACCTCATGCGTAGCAACCACATTGTGGATCAGAAGCTGGTGATGGCCCACGTTTATGGCCACTGTGATTTCTTCAAGAACAACCTCTTTTTCAGCCATACCACGCGCAAGATGATGGACGAAATTGCGAACCATGCGGCACGCATTCGCGGCTATGTCGAGCGCTTTGGCGAAAATGAAGTGGAATCGTTTCTCGATCGCTGCATGTCCCTCGACGACCTCATTGATATTCATTCTGTGGCAATCAAGCGCCGCGACACACCGACCAAATTCGACTTTCAAACGAACTCCGAAGATGATGTCGAAACGGAACGCCCCGTGCGTTTCAAGGCAAAGCCGTACATGGATGAATATTTGAACCCCACGGAACGGCTGCACGATGATGCCTCGCGCACCAGTAAGCAACCCGATTCGCCGAACTTCCCCGATCACCCCGAAAAAGATGTGCTGCTGTTCTTGATCGAACATGCCCCACTGAAAAACTGGCAACGCGACATCTTGTCGATCATCCGCGATGAGGCGTATTACTTTTATCCCCAGGCTCAAACGAAGATACTTAATGAAGGATGGGCATGTGTTGTGGGAGATACACTCATCCCCACGAATCAAGGCTTCATCAAGGCTTCGGAACTCGTACAGCAGCGTCTCCCGGCGCTGGTCGCGGATGGGACCACCACCCAAGCCATCATTGATTGGGTGAAGTTCCCCCAGCGTGAAACAGTACGCATACGAACTCGGCGAGGCTTCATCCTCGAAGGGTCTCGCACACACCAAATCCAACTCGGCCCAGATAGTTGGAAGCAATTGGGCGAAGTTCAAATCGGCGATGCCGTGCCGCTCGCTCGGGGAACCAATCTCTGGGCGCAAGACTATGTGCGCTGTGAATGGCAGCCCCAAGATCGCATGACAATTGAAGAAGTCTGTGTGAAAGCTGGAGTCAGCGTGCGCACGTTGTATCGGCACCTGAACGGCAAGAGAGTGAAATCGGCGGCGATCCTGGAGCCTCTTGTCCTCGAACACCGCGAACAACTCTTGGCTCAAGGAATGACGCAACTCGTTCGGCGAAAAACCGCTAAGATTCCACAGATTGTCGATGAACATTTCGGGAGCTTCTTGGGCTACCTCATTGGCGATGGCCACATCAGTACGAAGAAGCGGACACTCGGTCTGACAACAGGCGACGAATCGCAAGCCGATCATTTCACGGCACTCGTGGAGATGCTCTTCGACGTGAAGCCCCGCAAAAAGTGGGATGAAACCAAATGGCGCATCAAATTCAGTTCGCAAACCGTGCAAGAATTGTTGCTCGCACTTGGGCTAAAATCAGGTGTTTCCGCACGCATCAAAACCGTGCCGGATTGCATACTGCGTTCCCCGCGTTCCGTGGTCTCGGCGTTCATCCGCGCCCTGTTCGATTGCGATGGCTACGCGGGACCGGCAGGTGTCATTCTCTCTACATCCAGTACCACGATGAGCGAAACCGTTCAACAATTGTTGCTGAACTTCGGCATACTCTCCACGCGCCGACCGCACAAAGATGGCTGCTGGCATGTTCAAGTAGCCGGGGCTTCCACCAAAAACTTTTCAACGGAAATCGGCTTCGGACTCGCCCGCAAACAACAGCGCCTCGAATGGTACATCGAACATCGCCAGTGGTTCTGCAAGGAGAACGAAACCGATACCATTGTGGAGATCACGCACGGTCAGGCGGACGTCTTCGACTTCACCATCGAGAATAGCCATCGTTACGCGGCTGGTGGAATGATGAACCACAACAGTTTCTGGCATTCCACCATCATGACGCAGAAGGTACTAGAACCTTCGGAAGTGATCGACTACGCCGACCACCATTCGGGAACCATGGCCAACAGTGGCGGGCGATTGAACCCGTACAAGCTCGGCATCGAATTGTTGCGCGATATCGAACGGCGATGGAACACTGGCCAATTCGGCGAGGAATGGGAGAACTGCGAAAACGAAACTCAACGGCGGGACTGGAACAAGCCGACCAACTTGGGCCGAGCGAAGATCTTCGAGGTGCGCAAGATTCATAACGACATCACGTTCATCGATACCTTCCTCACGCCCGAATTTTGCAAGGAACACAAGCTGTTTTCATTCAATTATCAAGACCCGACGCGGAACTATGTGATCGAATCGCGGGAGTTTCAACAGGTCAAGCAACGGCTTTTGCAAAGTTTAACGAATTTTGGCAAGCCTTGGATCGAAGTCATCAATGGGAATCATCGAAACCGGGGTGAGTTGCTGCTGCGGCACAAGTATAATGGAGTAGAGTTGAAACAGAACGAAGCCCATGACACGCTGGTTCACCTGCGATTTATTTGGGGTCGGCCCGTTCACCTTCTCACGGTGATCGACGATAAATCAACCATCATGAGCTTTGATGGTAACGATCATTCTCAACAAGAAATAGGAGTCGACGATGTTACACGCGACGCAATACCTTACTAAACTCACCGCTTGGGAAACGAGCGGCCCCGGCCCCCACACGGGCGAGTTCTCCTCCGATGCTGGCTGGACACTCCGTGCTATTGCCCAGAAAGTCGAGAGCATTGGTTGCTTGCTGAACGAAGTCGAACTCCAGCGCACGCAACCGGCACCCGCTGGCTTGTCGCTATCCATTTTTGCGGAACAGATCGCGCGCGATGCCACCGGCCTGATGGAACGCCTCGCGGTTCACGAAATTGATTCCGAGACAAACCTGGCAATTCTGCGTTCGGAAAAACCGACCGTGCGTGGAGCCGTCGTGCATTACTTTGAAGTGCGATTGAATGGCTTGGATCAAGTTTCCGTTCGCCGCTACCAAGCCGATCGCGCTGCGGGCACGCGACGAGAACAGATGGCATTCCCGATGACCCACGAAACCCTGGCGAACTTCGCGGCGCAAGTGGTGTAACAATTGCGATGGAACCAGAATTTGAGTTTCCGGTTCTGGCTTCCACTTCTTGCATCGCACGCTAACATACGATACTAATGTGAACTACCACAAGGTCGCATCGTATGTCTCTTCCCGAAGGCGTGAAACCGTTATCCGTTTCGCAACTCACGAACATCGTGAAGTTGCGGCTAGAAGAGCATTTCGCTGTCACCT